>Ga0126313_10000252_pt1 | contig 24266 bp, 17 predicted proteins | sample Plot105A_FD_89954 | JGI IMG/M metagenome (GOLD analysis project Ga0126313, IMG submission 89954) | Serpentine soil microbial communities from UC McLaughlin Reserve, CA, USA - Plot105A | ecosystem: Environmental > Terrestrial > Soil > Grasslands | place: USA: UC McLaughlin Reserve, Lake County...
GCTCCGGTCGACAGGCCGACGCGCTCCAGGCCTACCGCGACGCGCGCGCCGCGCTCGTCGACCGGCTCGGGATCGAGCCCGGGCCCGAGCTGCGCGAGCTCGAGCGCGCGATCCTCGCCCACGACCCCGCCCTGGACCTGGCTCAACCGGCGGCGCGGTCGGCTCAGCACGCCACCGCGGCGCGGATCCCTGCACCGCCGACGCCGACGATCGGCCGCGAAACCGACCTCGCGAGGCTGCGCGCCGACCTCCTCGATGAGTCCGCCGGCCGGCTCATGACGCTCGTCGGGCCCGGCGGCGTCGGCAAGACGAGGCTGGCTCTCGAGCTCGCGCGCTCGGTGGCGGAGGAGTTCCGTGACGGCGCCTACTTCGTCACGCTCGCTCCCGTCGCCGGCTTCGAACACGTCGCCTCGACGATCGTGCGCCAGCTCGACGTCGCGCTGCTGCCGTCGGAGTCCGCCGAGCAGGGGCTGGCGCGCTACCTGGGCGAACGCGATCTGCTGCTGGTGCTCGACAACTTCGAGCACGTGCTCGACGCGGCGCCGCTCGTCGCCGATCTGCTCGCCGCCACGAGGAGCATGCGCATGCTGGTCACGAGTCGCGAGCCGCTGCGGCTGCGGGCCGAGCGCCCCTTCCGGCTCGAACCGCTAGCGCTGCCGCCCGTCGAGGTCGACGGCGACGCGACGAGCCTCGACGAGGCGCCCGCCGTCGCTCTGTTCCTCGCGGTGGCGCGCGCCCGGGATGCAAGCTTCGAGCTCGGCGAAGGCGACGCCCCGGCGGTCGCGCGCGTGTGCCGGCGCCTCGACGGGCTTCCCCTCGCGATCGAGCTCGCGGCCGCCCGGATCGGGCTGCTCACGGTCCCCGAGCTCGCCGCCCGCCTGCGCGAGGGCTTGGACGCGCTCGGGACCGGGCCGCGCGATGCCCCCGCGCGACAGCGCACGCTCACCGCGACGCTCGAGTGGAGCTTCGCGCTGCTGACCGCGGATGAACGTTCCGCGCTCGCTGGACTGTCGGCGTTCGCGGGCGGCTGCAGCGTCGAAGCCGCACAAGCCGTCACCGGCGCTTCGCTGGAGGTACTCGAGGCGCTGGTTGCCAAGAACCTCGTCGTATTACGTCCGGCCCCGAACGAGCCGAGTCGACTCACCTTGCTCGAGACCGTGGCCGACTTCGCCCGCGAGCGGCTCGCCGAGCGACACGACGCAGCCGAGGCATTCGAGCACCATTTCGATCACTACCTCGCGCTCGCTGAGCGGGCCGCGCCACAGCTCGAGCGCACAGACGCCCCGGCGCTCATGGGCGAGCTCGATCGCGAGATCCACAACCTGCGCGCTGCACTCGCCTGGGCGCTCGATCGGCGCGCTGCGCAGCGCGCGCTCCGGCTGAGCACGGCGGTCGGGGAGTACTGGTTCCGTCGGGACCCGCAGGAGGGCGCGCGTTGGCTGCGTGACGCGCTCGCCCTGCCGCGTGAGAACGTGCCGCTAGCCCTGCAAGCGGCGGCGCTCGCGGCGTACGCGCAATGTCTGAACGAGCCACGCACGTGCGATGAGGCGATGGCCGCCGCGCGCGAGAGCGTCGACCTGGCTCGCTCGAGCGGCGATCTTGCGCAATGCGCGGACAGCATGCTCGCGTTGGCCGGCAGCCTGCTCATGGGCGATCGCTTCGAAGATGGCCATCGCTATGCGACCGAAGCGGAACGTCTCGCGCGTGAGGCCGGCGACGAGCCAAAGCTCGCCATCGCCGTGGAGATCAGGGCGATGACAGCGCCGACGTTCGGCGAGGCACTGGCAATGGGCCAGCAGGCGGCGGTGAGCTATCGCCGAGCCGGAGCGCATCGGCGGCTCGCGTTGCTGCAGAGCAGCCTCACGTACAACGCTCTCGTCCACGGCGACGTCGACGCCGCGCTGCGGCTGACCCCCGAGGCGACGCGGTCGGCCGAGAGGATCGGCGACGCTTTCGTCATCGGCTTCATCCAGGGCAACCTGGGCCTTGTGATGCTCTTCACCGGCGACACGGCGCGCGCTGCGCAAGCCTTCACACGAGAGCTGCACGTGGCGAGCCGGTACCGGTATGACACTCAACGCTACGAGGCGATCAGCGGCCTGGCCGCCGTCGCTGCGGCGGAAGGCGAGGACGAGCTGGCCGCGCGGCTCCTCGCCGCGGCCGAGGCCGGCGGGCCCGAAAGGCATCCCGCCGCGCTCGAGCGGCAGCTCGAGCAGCGCTTCTTCGGTCCGGCGCGCGCGCGCCTCGGCGAGCAGGCCTGGCGGGCGGCGAGCGCCGCGGGAGCGGCGCTGACGCCCCGCGAGGCAATCGCCGCGGGGCTGCGTGCTCAGCGCGTCCCCTCGCGCGCCGGCGGTTAGCCCCGAGCTTGCGCGCATCGCGTCACCTCACGCTCTTGCGCGTCGACCGACGCGGCGCCCGCGAGACTGCTCACGCGAGCGAACCGGTGCACTCGCAACTCCATTCCGGTCTTCAGGCGTGAGTACGGCTGACGACTGCGTTCGCATGGACGCGGCCTATGGCCCTGCCGGCGCTCGGGTTGGCTCAAACGCGCGCCGGGGGCGGAGTAGGGGCATGGTTGTCTCGTTGGCGTACTGCTCGCCGGTCACACCGGTGACGAATCGTCCGCCCCGGATCAGGCCGCGGGCCTCCAGGCGGCGCAGGGCCCACAGGATCTCCCGCCACGGGACGGCCAGCCGTTCCTGGAGGTAGACGTCGCGGAACACCACGCCCCATCGCAGCAGGAGTTGCCAGGCGACGGTCTCGGCGAGCTCCTCGACGTCTTCGATCGGCTCGGCTCCGGGCAGGAGCGTCCAGCGGCCCTCCACGCCCCGCCGCCAGGTACCTCGCCGGCCGCGGGAGCGCGGGCGTGGGTGCGGCCGCTGGCGGCGCGCGAACCGGGTGCGGGCGTGCAGGAGCGACCGGACGGCGTTGAATCCGTCCGCGGTGACCAGTCCCCGGGCCACGCCGTCCCAGAGGCCCTCCTCGACGTCGGCGGGAAGGTTGTTGGTGATCCTCTGGAGGTCCGGGTGGAACAGGGCGCCGTGCGTGTGCAGGGCGTCGAGCACGTCCCGCCCGGGGCCGGTCGTGGGCTCGGCCGGCGCCACGGCCCCGCGGTGGGCCTGCAAGAGCCAGGGCAGATCCTGTCGGAGCATGAACGTGATCGGCGTCCGGCGGGACGGCGTCTTGCTCGCGAGACCCGCCGGGGCATCGTCGGCGGCCGGCTCGAGGACGGACAGCCGGCCCCATGCCGCCTCGCCCGACAGGCACAGGTCGTCGAGCCATTCGGGGCGATACGACTCGACCCGCTCGGCGAAGATTCGCTCCCACTCGCCGGTTGGCCGCTCGGAGCCCTGGAGCTGCTCGATCACCTCGGCCAGCCCGGCCCGCCCATGGAGGCGGGTGCCTGGAGCGGCGTGCCACCAGGCCTGGAGGAAGGCCTGCCACTCCTGTTGGCTGATCGGTCGGACCGTGGCCCGTCGGCGCTCACGGGTGTAGCCGTGGATGCGGGCGAGCAGCCGACGGGCGCACCACTGCTCGCCGCGCTCGGGCTCGAACCGTCCGCTGACCGCAAAGCCGGCCGCCCGAAGGGTCTCGACGCTGATCGTGACCACCGATGACGGCAGGCCGGTGGCGGCGGTCAGATCGTCCGCGGTGAGCGGGCCGGAGATCTCGAGATGGCCTCGAACGAGGGTCACCGCCGCGTCGTCGGCGTCGGGCGCCGAGGCCGGCCCGGCCGCAAGCCGGTGGTCGGGGACGAACCGGGCGCCGGGGAAGAGCGCCTCGACCTCGGCCCGGCGCTCGGTAGCCGTCCAGCGGACGTCGCCTCCGCCGGGACGGTGGACCTCGACCGCCCGGCCGGCGCTCGCCAGGGCCTCGAAATGCCCGGCCCAGTCCGCTCGCGGCCGGGCGGCGACGAGCGAGAGGAGCACGTCGTGGAGCTCGTCGGGATCGCGGACGTCCGGCGTCGCCTCGGCGCGCACCCGCTCGATCGCGTCGGGATCGAGGCGGCCCAGCTCGCGAGGCTCCACCGGGAGGCCCCGGCGCAGCGGCACGGCGCGCGACCGGCGCTCGCCGATCTCCGTGTCCTCGTCGAGGTAGGTGAACGGGGCGCCGCCCAGGATCTCATGGGCCAGCACGCTGGGCTCGACGGTGTCGACGAAATGGAGGCGAACTGTCCCCTCCTCGAACCGGCGCACCAGCGCCTGGAGGCCGTCGATGTCCATCGCCTCGCGCAGGCAGTCGCCGATCGTCTCGCGCACGAGTGGGTGATCGGGGATCTCGATCGGCCCGGCCGGGGCGTTGTCCTGGCAGGCCGCGAGCGACGGGAAGACGGCGGCCATCAGGTCAGCTGCCTCCATGCGTTGGATGTTGAACGGGTTCAGGCGACCGCCCTTGCGACGCAGCACCGCGAGCGATCGATTGAGGTTCCAGCGCCAGCGGGCGGTGAACATCGGGCTGCGGAGGGCGGCCTGGGAGACGGCGTCCTGGATGTTGTGCGGGCGCAGGAAGGCCGGCACGTCCTCGAGCGGGAAGGAATGCTGGGGGCCGAGCGACAGCAGGACGGCGTCGTTGCTGGCAGCGGCCTGGAGCTCGAAGTCGAACGTGAGGCAGAACTTCTTGCGCAGCCCGAGGCCGAGCGCCCGGTTGATTCTGGCGCCCAACGGGGCGTGCACGACGAGCTGCATCCCGCCGCTGTCGTCGAAGAATCGCTCGAACACGATGTCGTCATGGGTGGGCAGCACCCCGCCGAGCGCGGCGCGTCCGGCCCGCAGGTAGTCGACGACCAGTGCGGCGGCCACGACGTCGACGCCCGACGCCGCCCGCACGAACGCGACGGCGGCGTCCCGCCCGCCGGCGGCGAGTCGCTCGGCGACCGCGCTGCGCAGCCGCGACACCTCCTCGGACAGCTCGTCGGTGCGCCCCGGCGCCTCGCCGAGCCAGAACGGGATCGTGGGATGCTTGCCGGTGGCGTCGCGCACCCGCATGACGCCGTTGGTCACCTGCACGACCTGCCATGGATGGCTGCCGAGCAGGAAGACGTCGCCCTGGAACGACTCGATGGCGAAGTCCTCGTTCACGGTGCCCACGAACACGTCGCCCGGCTCCATCAGCACCCGGTAGTCGCCGGTCTCGGGAATCGCTCCACCCGAGGTCAGGGCGGCCAGCCGGGCGCCGCGGCGGCCCCGAAGGCGCCCGTTGACCCGGTCGCGATGGAGGTAGGCCATGCGCCGGCCGCGCCCCGTCTCGATGCCGAGCGACACCAGCTCGACGACCTCGCCGAACGCCTCGCGCGTGAGCCGCCGGTACGGCCAGGCCCTCCTGACCAGGTCGAACAGCTCGTCCTCCCCCACGCCGTCGCCGCCCCTGGCCGCGGCCTCGGCGACGATCTGCTGGGCCAGGATGTCGAGCGGCTGCTCGGGCGGATGCAGGGCATCGAGGCGCCCGCGCCTGACGGCGGCCAGCAGCGCGGTGCACTCGACGAGCTCGTCCCGCGTGGTCGGGTAGACGATGCCCCGCGGGACGCCGGTGCGCTGGTGGTTGGCCCGGCCCACGCGCTGGAGGAAGGTGGCGATGCCGTGCGGCGAGCCGATCTGGCACACGAGCTCGACGGGCCCGACGTCGATGCCGAGCTCCAGCGAGGCGGTGGCCACCAGCCCGCGCAGGTCGCCGTCGCGCAGGCGCCGCTCGACCCGCTGGCGCCGCTCCCGCGACAGCGATCCGTGGTGGGCGGCCACCTGGTCCTCGCCCAGGCGCTCTCCCAGCTGATGGGCGACGCGCTCCGACAGCTTCCTCGTGTTGACGAACACCAACGTCGTGCAGTGATCGCCGACGTGGGCGGCGATCCGGTCGACGATCTCGTCGAACTGATCGCGCGAGATCGCGGCCTCGAGCTCACCGTCGGGCAGCTCCATCGACAGGTCCAGAGCGCGCCGGTGCCCGCTGTCGACGACGGTGGGGAGCGGCTCGCCGGCTCCCACGAGCAGCCGCGCGGCCGTCTCCATCGGCTTGACCGTCGCCGAGAGGCCGATGCGCAGCGGCGGCCGCTCGGTGACCGCGCCGAGCCGCTCGAGCGTGAGCGCGAGATGCGAGCCCCGCTTGTCGCGGGCCAGGGCGTGGATCTCGTCGACGATGAGCGTATCCACGGTCGCCAGGGTGGCCCGTGACCGCTCCGCGGTCAGGTACAGGTACAGCGACTCCGGGGTGGTGACGAGCAGGTTCGGCGGCCGCCGGACCATCATCTGGCGCTCCGACGAGGTGGAGTCGCCGGTCCGCACCGCGACCGTGATGGGCGCCGGTTCCCGGCCGAGCTCGCGGGCCACCGCGGCGATCTCGGCAAGCGGCTGGTCGAGGTTGGTGTGGACGTCGACGGCCAGCGCCTTCAACGGGCTCAGGTACACCACCCGCGTGACAGCCTCGATCGACTCGCCGCGCTCGTGGGCCCGGTAGAGCGCGTCGATCGCGGCCAGGAACCCGGCGAGCGTCTTGCCCGAGCCGGTCGGGGCGCACACGAGCGTGTGCCGGCCGGCGACGATCGCCGGCCAGCCCCCGGCCTGGGGCTCGGTCGGTCCCCCGGGGAACCGCCGCTCGAACCACATCCGGACCGCGGGATGAAACCGTTCGAGGATCCCGGTCGCGCCGGGGGCGGTGGGCGTCGCGGCCAGTGAGCTCACGGATACAAGTGCAGCACACCCCTGCGATTTCCCACACGAACGTGCGCATGATCGACAGGCCGACTCTTGAGTGTCGTGTTACGGCGGTCGTTGACGCTCGCGGCGCGCAGCCTGCGCGAGTCGATCCGCCTCCCGACGCCGGCGCTCGGTGTAGATCCGCAGCTGCTCGTCGGCTTCGTCACGTAAGCGTTCGGCGAGCTCGGAGGCCTCGGCCTGGACCGCGGCCAAACGTCGCTCGCGCTCCTGGCGCGCCGCCAAGAGCTCGCGCTCGGATACGGCGCGCGCCTCGGTAACGAGCCGTTCCGCCTCGGCGCTCGCATCGCGTACGAGCGCGATCGCCTGCTCCTCGGCGACGCGAATCACGTCGGCCGCCGCCGCCTCTAGCCGTGCCCGCTCGAGCAATTCGGCACGATCGCGCTCGGCCTCGGCACGGATCGCCGCCGTCTGCTCTTCTGCCTCGGCGACCATCGCTTCGGCCCGCCGCGCCTCGGCGTCGGCGCGCCGGCGGGCACCCTCGAGCGTCGCCTCCGCCTCAAGCCGCGCTCCCGCGATCTCGCGTGCCAGCTCGGCCTCCCTGGCGGCCAACGCACGTTCGCGCTCGCGCAATTCCATGCGCTGCTGCGCGAACGCCCGCCCCGTCTCGGTGCTCGTGAACCATCGGCTGACCAGCTCGAGGTGACGGTCGACCTCATCGGGGTCATAGCCGCGCCGCACCCTCCTGAAGCTCCGCTGCACGACGAACACCGACAGCGACTGTCCTCGCGAGGACATCCGACGAACTTCGCAGCGCCGGCTACAAATCCTGCCCACAGCGACGCTAGCGCCGGCCACCGCCGCGTCGCTCTCGGCGAGACGACCACCCTCGGCCACCTCGCTGGCCGGCCCGGCCGACTCGGCGGGGGGGCTCGCTGGCTGTGGGGGCGCCTGCGGCGTGATCCTCAGCCGCTCGTCGGCGGTCCCGGCGCGGCGCCCGGCTGCGGCGGCTGCCCGTGGATCGTCACCACCGATTCGAGCAGCATGTGATTCGGGACGCGGACCCGGCCCTCGTCGGTCGCGATCACGGTCGCGTCGGGATCGATCACGACGATCGCGCCGCGCAGCTCGCCGACCTGGATCGTCTGACCGACCTCGAACGCCCCGCGCACGAACCGCCCGGCGTTCAGGGCGCGCGCCACCTCGCGGCCACCGAGGCCGAAGGCGAGCGCGAACGTGGCGGCGACGGCGCCGAGCACGATCGCGACGACGAGGATCAGCACGTCGGCCGACACTCCCACCTGCGCCGCCGCGGTGATCGCGAAGATCGCCAGCGTGGCCACCTGCGCGAGCTGTCCCACGGGCACGGGAAAGTCCATCTGGTAGGTGAAGCGGTCCACCCGCTGCCGCACGAGGCCGGCGATCACCAGCCCGGCCAGCAGCAGCGCGAACGCCACGAGGATGTTCGGCAGGAACAGCAGGGCCTCGTTGAGCGATTGGCTGAGCGATTCGAGGCCGAGGAGCGTGAGTGCCGCGAAGATCACGATCACGCTCAGCACGATCCGAATCGAGGCAGCGGTGATCCCGGCCAGCGACGGGCGCAGGCCGGCGCGGGCGAGCGTGTCGTTGACTCCCCATCGCGTCGCAAGGTCGTCCACGCCGGCGGCGGTGAGCGCGCGCCGGACCAGTCGTCCCACCAGTCCGGCCAGCAGGAGCCCGATCAGGAGGAGCGCCAAGGCGCCGGCGAGCTGCGGCAGGAAGTCCCCGAGCGTGTCCCCGGCGCGCCCCAGGATGGTCGCCGGCGCGCTCACCCTCGTCCCCGAGCGCCCACGAGCACGCTCACGCCGGCGCCGAGCGCGCCGGCCAGCGAGCCCATCGCCGCGAGGTAGGGGCGGGCCGCGGCCTGCCAGCGCGCCGTGCGCATCACGGCCGCGACGAGGTTCGCGCGCGGCTGCGGCGGATGCTCGCGGAGCCCGTCCAAATAGGCGAGCAGCCGCTGCTCGGCCGGTATCTCGGAATCGCCGTTCGGACCGTCGCTCATGTCGGAAGCTCCCAGTCGTAGGTGTTGCGGCGCAGCATCTCGATCAGCTCGGCGCGGGCACGGTGCAGGCGCCCCTTGACGCTCCCGAGCGGACTCTGGGTCACGTCCGCGATCTCCTCGTACGTGAGTCCTTCGATGTCGCGCAGCACGAGCACCGCGCGGTGGGCGGGTGACAAGAGCCGCACCTTGCCCTCGAGGCGCTCTCGCCGCTCGCGGCCCTCGAGTCGCTCCGCCGGCGTGCGGGCACCGTCCGGGTCCGCATCCTCGACGAGCGGCTCGACGGACTCAACGGGCTCCGGCCGGCGGCGCGCCAGGTGGTTGAGCGCCGCGTTGTGCGTGATCCGCAGCAGCCAGGTGCGAAAGGGCGCTTCGCGGCGGAAGCTGGGCAACCGGTGAAAGGCGCGCAGGAACGCGTCTTGGCACACGTCCTCGGCCTCGTCCCGTCCGACCGTCCGGGCGGCCACGCGGAACACGACGTCACGGTGGCGCTCGACGAGCGCCTCGAAGGCCGCGAGGTCGCCCGCCACGGCACGGTCGACCAGCGCGCGGTCCGGATCCATGGCGCTCTGTTACCCCCCGGCGGTCACGCTCGCACCAGTAGGACAGGACGGGCTGAGCGGGGGTTACAGCGGGCGCGCCTGTAACCCGCGGGGGCCGAGCCCGGTCTTTGACGGCTGGAGGCACGAACCACAACCCACGCCAGGGGAGGCGAGCAACGTGCACATCGCAGCGGTAGAGATCTCGGAGAGCATCCAGCAGGCGATCGACGATCTGGTCGGCTTCCTGCCGCGACTGATCGGCTTCCTGATCATCCTCTTCATCGGTTACCTGATCGCCAAGGCGCTGGGCAAGGTGGTGGCGCTGGCGCTAGAGAAGCTGGGCACCGACCGGGCGCTCGCATCCGGCACCAGCGGCAGCTACGTCGACCGCGTCATGCCCGACGCGGCCCCGTCGCAGCTGATTGGCAAGGTCGTGTTCTGGTTCGTCTTCCTGGGCGCCCTGTCAATCGCGATCACGTCGCTCGGAATCAACGCGCTGAACGACTTCCTGGCCGACATCTTCGGCTACCTCCCGAACGTGGTCGCCGCGATCCTGATCTTCGTCGTCGCCGCCGCGCTGGCCGGCTGGCTCGGAAAGACCACGTCGAGGCTGCTCGGCGAGTCGTCCACCGGCAAGCTCGCGGCCACCGCCCTTCCGGTGCTGGTGATGGCGATCGCGGTCTTCATGATCCTGAACCAGCTGCGGATCGCGACCGACATCGTGACGATCACCTACGCCGCCCTGCTGGGGGCCTTGGCGCTCGGGATGGGGCTGGCGTTCGGCCTCGGCGGACGGGACGTCGCGTCGCGGATGCTCGAGGACGCGTACCGGCGCGGCCAGGAGGAGCGGACCCGCCGTCGCGGAGCCGTGCCGCCGCCCGCCGCGTCCACGACGCGCGACAGCGGCGGCCGTGCCGCCGGCGTGTAGCCCGGCCGGGACGGGAGCAGGCGAGTACTCGCGAGAACGACCGGAGGGCTTCGACATGGCCAGGGACGTGGCGCACGTGGTGCGCGAAACGGTCACCCAGGCAGTCCGTGACGCCGCGCACAACCTCGGTGCGCGCGACAGGGGCAAGGCGGGCGGCGCGCTGTCGGGCGGACGCGGCGTCGCGGCCGGCGCCGGGCTCGTCGCCGTGGCGCCGCTCGTCACCAAGGCCGCGCGGAAGGCGGTGCGGCGCCGTCTGGCGGCCCGCGCCGCCAAGAAACCCGGCAAGCTGGTGGATGACGCCACCTCGAAGCTCGGAGACAGCGTCGGCGAGCATGTCGAACAGGCGGTGAAGGAGAAGGTCGACGAGGCGGGCGGCGCCGGGGGACTCGCGAAGCAGGCGGCGGTTGGGGTGCTTCCCGGCCTGCGCGGCGCCGGCGACGACAGCCGCGGCGTCGAAGGCGTCGCGAAGGGCCGGCGCATGCCGGTCCAGCAGGCGGTGGACGTGGCGGTGCCGATCGAGACGGCCTACAACCAGTGGACGCAGTTCGAGGACTGGCCCCGGTTCATGCACCGCGTGACCCAGGTCACGCAGGAGGACGACTGCACGGTCTCGTTCGCGACGAAGATCTGGACCCGGACGCGGGAGTTCGAAGCCCAGATCCTCACGCAGCGCCCCGACGAGCGGATCAAGTGGCGCGTCGCGCGGGGAATCACGCACACCGGCGTGGTCACCTTCCACGAGCTGGCGCCGCGGCTGACCCGCATCGAGGTCACGATGGACGTCGATCCCGGCTCGCTGATCGAGAAGGCGGCCCGCGGCATGAGGCACGTGAAGCGGGCGGTGCGCGCAGACCTGCACCGCTTCAAGGCGTACATCGAGATGCAGGAGCGGGAGACCGGCGCCTGGCGCGGCGTCATCGAGGAGGGCGAGCTCGTCCGGGGCCACGATCCCGGCTATGACGCGGGGCGCGAGCACGGCGCCTCCTCCGGCGAGGCCGGCGCGGACCAGGAGGCACGCGACGAAGACGAGCCGGAGGTCGCCGAGGAGGACGCCAAGCCGGAGCCAGAGCGCGGGCGGCGGTCCGCGCCCCGCGCGCGCCCGTCGTCGGGCCGCGCTTCCGGCGCCCGGAGCAGGAAGCCGGCCGGCCGGGCCTAGCGCACGATCGCGCGGCGCCGCAGGCCACACGCGGCTGCCGCTCGCCGCGGCGTCCCGGGCCGGCCTACCGGCGCCGGGAGTTCGCCGCGCCGTCCGGCACGGGGATCCCGCCGGTTCCGACGGCTCTCAGCCGGACAAGCGACGCTCGAGCTTGAGCTCGCACATGTCGACGGACGCGCGTGTGCCAGGCGTCTCTGAGGGGTCCATCGCTCCGAACGCTTGGTCGCCGATCTGCATGTCGTCGGCAGTGTCGAAGAACTGGAGGACGACCGCTGTTCGCTGGGACTCGTCGAAGAGCATCTGCAGGCCGGTCGTCGGCACGTCCGGCGGCGGCCCGTCCGCCTCCTCGATCCGCGCGAGGAGCTCATCGACCCGCTCTGAGGTCACGTCGGTAAATCGGACGACACGCACGTACACGACGGCATCTCCTTTGTGCTCGCGAACCGGCTGAGCCTACAGCGCCGAGATCGCGCGCACTGCGATGGCAAGGCTGACGATCGGCGACGACGCTCGGAGTAACGCCAGGGCGCGGTCAGCGCAGGGGCATCCGCGCGACCACCTCGCCGTCCGTCCGCTCTCCCGTTTCCCGGAATCCCAGAGACGCGTATAACGCGCGGGCCGGCGCGTTCTCGGATTGATACGACAGGGCCGCCTCGACGGCACCTGCGTCGCGGAACTGCTGAAGCAAGGTCGCAACCGCCGCCCTGCCGTGGCCCTCCCGTTGCCGCTGCGCATCGATCACCAGGCCGCCGATCCAGTAGCCGCCGTCCTCGGGATCCACGCCCCACATCACGTGACCGACGACGTCGGCGCCGGAGCAAACTGCCAGCGGCCGCCACGGCTGCTCGTAGTGGCAGAGGCAGAGGTAGAAGGCGACGGAAGCAACGAAGCGCTCCTGCCCCGGTGCGGGACGGATCGCCGCGCACGCCTGCCAATTGTCCTTGTCGACCGGTCGCAGATGCACCGGGAACCACGCTATCTCACGCACTCGATTCGTTGAAATCCGTGCCGGACGCCTAGCCTCCGAGCATGACCTTCCTGTCCCGGGCAAGCGAAGCGCTCCGGGGCTCCGACGCCGAGGCGTGGCTCGTCTACAGCTTTCGCGGGAGCAACCCGGTCTTCGGCCAGCTCGTAGGGACGCGCCTGGTCCTGACGCGACGCGCGTTCATCCTCGTGAAGCCCGGCGAGACGCCCAAGCTGCTCGTCAGCCGCGTCGATGGCCGTGCGGCGATCACCTCGCTGGAGGGATTCGACGTCGGCTACTACCTCAGCTGGCACGAGCTTTCCGCCTGGCTCGGCGATCATCTCGCCGGCCTATCGACGGTCGCCATGGAGTACTCGCCGATGGGCGAGCTGCCGGCGATGTCCTGGGTGGACGGCGGAACGCTCGACCTCGTCCGCGACACCGGCGTGACGGTTACGTCGTCCGCCGAGCTGCTCCAGCACTCCGCTGCCTCCTGGAGCGAAGAGTCTCGTGCGTCTCACGATCGCGCCATGCGGCACGTCGTCGAGATCAAAGACGACGCGTTCGCGGAGATCCAACGGCTGCTCAGCGAGGGCTTGGCCTGCGACGAGTACGTCATCCAGAAGCGGATCACTGACGCGTTCGCCGATCGCGGCCTGATCACCGACGACGCTCCGGTCGTCGCCGTGAATGCCAACAGCGGCAATCCGCACTACGAGCCGACGTCCGACCGACATGATCCGATCACCGTCGGCGACTGGGTGCTGATCGACCTGTGGGCCAAAGAGCAGGGACCGGAGGCGATCTTCGCCGACATCACCTGGGTCGGCTACGTCGGATCGGACGTACCGCAAGACCATGGGGAAGTCTTCGCCATCGTCGCCGCGGCACGCGACGCGGTCGTGGCGCATCTCCACGAGCATCGCGCGAGCCGCGGATACGAGCTCGACCGCGTCGCCCGCGAGCTGATCGCCGACGCCGGCTATGGCGAGCAGTTCGCGCACCGCACCGGTCACTCGCTGAGTCCGGGTGACTCCGTGCACGGCCTCGGAGCGAACCTCGACGATCTCGAGACCCACGACACTCGCATCGTCCAGGCCGGGCTCGGCTTCACGATCGAGCCGGGGATCTACCTGCCGAGGTTCGGCGTCAGGTCGGAGATCAACGTCTTCCTGTCCGACGGCGGCCCGGTCGTGACCTCGCCGACCCAGACCAGACCCGTTCTCATGACCGTCAACTAAGTCGAGTCACGACGGGCGCCTGGGGTGACGGCGCGCTCGATAGGCGGCCGCTCGGGCACGGCGCATGGCTGACGCCGATAATCGGGCACAACACGACGCTCGCGCTCAAACGCGGCGATTGGGGCCCTCGCTCGATGCCGCCGTCGACGTGAACGCCCGGACCCGCCCGGCAGTGGCCGAGTGTGTGCAAGCGCACAGCGGCCTCTGATCGACGTCATCTTGCGCCGCCGCGCCGGCGGTCATGCTCGCTGCATGAGCCTCATCGAATCCACCGCCGAACCCACACTGCTCCAGACCGGGACGACGGCCTCGCGCGCGTTCGCCGCACTCGACGGCGACCTGACCCGCTCCGAGCAAATCGGTTTCTGGCTGTACGTTGCGATGGGCATCCTCTGCATGGCCGTCGTCGTCGCTGCGGCGGCATCGGCGATCGTGACCTGATCGCCTCAGCGGCGCTGGGCCTCCAGCAGCGGCGCCTGCAGCGCGTCGGCGAGCTCGTCGCGCGAGGCCAGATCCAGCTTGCGGAAGACGCTCGTGAGGTGCCCCTCGACGGTGCGGACCGTGACGAAGAGCGTCTGCGCGATCTCGCGGTTCGTGAGGCCCTCGCGCGCGAGCTCCGCGACGCGGCGCTCGCTCGCCGTGAGCGACTCCAGGCCGGTGAGCACGACCTTCCGGGGCTTGGCGCCGGTGGCGCGGAGCTCGGTCTCGGCGCGCTGGACGAGCGGCCGGGCGCGGGCGCGGTGAGCCGTGTCGAGCGCCTCCAGCAACAGGCGCCGCGCCTCGGTCCTGCGGTTCCCGCGGCGCAGCATCGCGCCGAGCTCCGTCTGCGCCCGGGCCCGTTCGACCGCAGCTCCCGCCAGCTCGAGCGATGCGACCGCTTCGCGCACGAGCCGCTCGCCGGCATCGCCTCCCGTTGCGACTCCGGCGGCGCAGAGCGCCACTCCGAGAGCGCCCGGCGCGCCTAGCTCGCGCGCGAGGCGCAGATCCTCCTCGGCCGTACGCAGCGCGGCGTCGCGGTCGCCGACGGCGAGGTGCGCGAGCGCGCGGTCCGAACGTGAGGGCAGGCAGTTGCGGCAGCGCGTGAGAGTGCGGTTGAGCACGTCGCGGGCGGCGAGCAGGTCGGCGAGCGCCTCGCGCGGGCGGTGCTGTGCGAGCCGCAGCCGTCCGCGGGAATGGAGGAGCACAGCGCCGGTCTGCGTCTCGCGCTCGGCCGTCGCTCCGGTCGCCGCCAGCACGGCGTCCGCCTCCTCCAGCCGGCCCTGCTCCACCAGGCTGTCGACGAGGATCCCCGCCGCGAGCGCGTGCCACAGCGGCGGAGCGGGCAGCCCGGGCGTCTCGATCGCCGCGCGCGCGTCGGCCTCGGCCGCGATCAGGTCGCCGCGGCGCAGCATCACCCACGCACGATAGGACAGGCACACCGCCAGCAGCGCGGCGTCGCCCGCGGCGCGTGCGTGCTTCGCGCCGGCATCCAGCACCGGGACGACCTCGTCGAAGCGCTCGGACCACACGAGCGCGATCGTGGCCGCGCTGAACCACGGCAGGTCGCTCGCGTCGGGGATCGCGTGCGGCGCGGCCAGCGTGCGCAGCGCCAGGTCCGCCGTGACCTCCGCGGGCTCGTTGGCGTAGCCCGCCACTATCGCGGCGACTCCGAGGAGGTTCCGCGACGGCGAGGGCTCCTGCTCGGCCCGCGCGCGCACCCTGTGCATGCGCCGCTCCACGGTGGCGGCGGTCGCCGCGTCGAGCAGCCCGACCGCGACCGCGACCTCCTCGAGCGTGTTCGCCAGCTCCTCGTCCTCCGGCCCGAGCGTGATGGCCGCGCCGTCGATCGCCGCCAGCGCGTCCGCGCACTGGTCGAGCCGCGCCAGCACATGTGCGTGGACGGTCGCTGCCGCGACGCGCTCGGGCCCCGGCGCGGCGAGCTCGCACGCCTCCTCCAGGTGCCGCCGGGCCTGGGGATCGCCAGCGCTGAACTCCACCAGACCGAGCTCGAGCAGCAGCTCGACGCGCTGCCCGGACGCCGGCGACTCGGCAAGCGCCCGCCGCAGGTACGCGGTCGCGGACTCGGGAGCGCCGCTGCCGGCGGCCGCCCGCGCCGCCTCGACGAGGCACTCGGCGACCCACGGATCGCCCGCGGGCTCGCCGGCCATGAGGTGCTCCGCGACGAGCTCGCGCGGGCTGCCGTCGCGCGCGAGCAGCTCCGCCGCCCGCCGGTGGGCGGCGGAGCGCTCGCCGGCCGGAATCTCCCCGTAGACGCCGGCGCGCACGATCGGATGCACGAACGCGAGCGGCCGGCCGGGTTCGAGGATCGCCGCGGCGGACAGCGTGTCCGCGGCGTCCGCGGCCGCGGACGTCTCCAGCCCGGCCAGCGCGGCCGCGAGGTGGAGCGGGCCGGACTCGAGGACCGCGACGGCGCGAGCGAGCGCGCTCGGCGCCCGCCCCAGGCTCGCGAGGCGGGTCCCCAGCCAGCGGCCCACGTCAGACCCTCCGAGCCCTGCGACGAGCGCCGCGCCCGCGCGGTTGGGCGCGATGCCGCGCTCGCGCAGCGCCCCCGCCAGCTGGTTGACGAGGAACGGCGTGCCGCCGGTGGCGTCGTGGCAGGCGGCTTCGAACGCCGGATCCGCCACCGTCGCGAGCCGCTCGGCGACGATCCGGCCGACCGCCGAGCGGCTCAGCGGCGCCGGCCGCACGCGTTCCGCGGACGCGTCAGCAGCGAGCGCCGCCAGCAGGCCCTCGACGGGCCTCAGCTCCTCGGGCCGCATGGCGATCAGCAGCGCCACCGGCAGCTCTTCGAGCCGCGGCATCAGGAACGTGAGGAACCGCAGCGACGACGCGTCGGCCCAGTGCCCGTCGTCGATCGACAGCAGAAGCGGGCGCTGCGCCGCGAGGTTCGCGCACAACCAGTACAGCCCGTGCAGGACGGTGAAGGAAGGGTCGGCTCCATGCGCCTCGTCCGGGGTCCCGGGCGCCTTCGGAAGGCCGAGCAGCTCGGCCGCCTGCCCGGCAGGGCCCTGGAGCACCTCGAGCGCCTCCTCAGCGCTCGCCTGGGCGAGCGGAGGCTCGAACAGCTGGCGCACGATGCCGAACGCGAACTCGCGTTCCAGCACCGCGCCGTGGGCGCGCAGCACGCGCATGCCCTCCGACGAGGCGAGCGCCGCAGCGGCTCCGAGGATCGCCGTCTTGCCGATGCCGGCGGGACCTTCGACGAGAAGCAGCCCGCCGCGACCGTGCCCGGCCCGCCGCAGGACGCCGGCGACGCCCTCCAGCTCGCCCTCGCGCTCCAACAGCAGCGTGGGCGTGCTGCCGGCGGCGATCATCGGCCCAGCGTAGTCGCAGGCCGACCGGTGCGCCGGGGGAGATCCGACACCGCGCCGGCGGCTGCCCGTACCACGGTGGATTCGGCCAGCATCACCGCTGCAAGTCAAGGGGTCGACCCCGGTGCGAGCGCCGGCCGTCGATGGCACATTGAGCGCTCATGAGCCACACCGCCTCCCCAGCCGCAGCGCTCGATCCCTCACGGCTCGCGTCCCACCTCCCCCGCCTCAGGCGCACCGCGATTCGCCTGTCGGGCTCCCGCGAGGACGGCGAAGACCTCGTGCAGGAGACGTTCTTGCGCGTGCTGCGCTCGCCGCGGCGCCTGCGGACCGGCGAGGAGTACCCGTATCTCGCGCGCGCGCTCCGCAACACGCACGTGGACAAGGTCCGGTCCGCGGTCCGACAGGTCCAGACCACGGCGATGACCGACGCGCTCGACGCGGTGCTGCCGGCGGTCGATCGGAGCTCGGTGCGCTCCGAGGCCCGCGAAGTGCTCTCCGCCGTCGACGCGCTGCCCGCGAGCTACCGCGATGTCGTGATCGCCGTCGACGTCGCCGGCTACTCCTATGCCGACGCTGCGGCGCGCCTCGACATCCCGATCGGAACGGTCATGAGCCGGCTCTACCGCGGCCGCAAGGCCGTCATCGATGCGGTCGGAGACCGCTCGTGACGCCCGGGAGGCCGTCGATGCTCGCGGCGTTCTTCTCCATCTGGTAGTCGGCCAGCGCAGCGGGGCCGCCCGTCCGCAGCTTCTTCGCCGCCCACGCGTCCTGGTGCGGGCGGGTGCCGGCGAACGTCATCAGCGGCACGCCGTAGCCGCACGAGTCGGAGATCCGCTCGACGTCCACGACGATCACGGCGCGGCGCGCCGCCGGCGCTTCCGGCTCCGCGAATGCGGCCCGTTCGAGCAGCGCGGCGAACTCCGGGTCGCCGGGCTGCACGACGGTCCCGCGGCCGTGCATCCGGAGGATCCGCGGCGGCCCCTCGAAGGCGCAGAGCATGAGCACGATGCGGCCGTTCTCGCGCAGGTGCGCGATCGTCTCGGCGCCGCTGCCGACGACGTCGAGGTACGCGACCGTGCGGTCGTCGAGCACTCGCAGCGTCCCGATCGGGCCCTTCGGCGAGAGGTTCACGTGGCCGTCGTCGCCGCGGGGGGCGGTGGCGACGAAGAACAGCGGCTGGCGCGCGATCCAGGCGCGCAGGCGATCGTCGATGCACTCGTAGACGCGGCCCATTGCCGGCCGACGCTAGCAACCGGACGGGACGATCGCGCCCGGGCCGCGGCCGGAGGCCGCGGCCGGCCGTGTCTCGCCGTCCTCTGCGCGAAATTCCGGCCGGGTTACGCTCTGCGAGTGACGATCGGCGCCGTCGCGCCTGCGGCCCCCTACCTCGAGCGCGAGCCGGAGCTCGCGCGCATCGAGCAGTGCCTGGCAGCGGCGGCCGATGGCAACGGCACGGTGCTCCTGATCGAAGGACCCGCGGGGATCGGCAAGACGTCGCTGCTCGCCGCGACGCGCGCAACGGGCGCCGCGCGTGGAATGCGGGTCCTGCGTGCACGCGGGGCGGAGCTCGAGCGCGAGTTCGCGTTCGGGGTGGTCCGGCAGCTGTTCGAGCCGACGCTGGCGCGCTTGACGGCGGAGGAGCGCGGCGGTCTGCTCGCGGGCCCGGCGGGGATCGCCGGCCGGATGCTCGGGTTGCCCGGCGCCGGGCCCGCGGACGACACCCGAGGCGGGGCGCCGGACCGTTCGTTCGCCGTGCTGCACGGGCTCTACTGGCTGTGCGCCGGGCTGGCCGCGGAACGTCCGGTCTGCCTGATCGTCGACGACGCCCATTGGGCCGACACGCCGTCGTTGCGCTACCTCGCGTTCCTGCTGCCCCGTCTCGAGGAGCTGCGAGTGGCGCTCGTGGTCGCCGCACGCCCGGGTGAGGCCGCTACGGCCGCCGAGTTGCTGGCAGCGCTCGCGGCCGACGCGTCGGCGAAGCTCATGACGCCGACGCCACTCACGGCGGCCGGTGTCGGCCGGCTGCTCAGCGAGCGCCTGGGGCGTCCGCCGGACCTCGGCTTCGTCGACGCATGCCATCACGCGACCGGCGGCAATCCGTTCCTGGTGCACCAGCTCGGCCTGGCCCTGCGCGAGGACGCGGTGGCGCCGTCCGCGCACGCCGCGGCGCGGGTCGAGGATCTCGGCGCGCGCTGGGCGTCGCGCTGGATCCTGCTGCGTCTCGGCCGGCTCCCGCAGCCGGCGACGCGGCTCGCGCGCGCGCTCGCGATCCTGGAGCGAGGGGAGCTCGCGATCGCCGCCGCCCTGGCCCGGATCGAGCATGGCGAGGCGGTCGCTGCGGCCGACGCGCTCGTCGCCGCCGACATCATCGCGCCGGGCCGGCCGCTCGCCTTCGTGCACCCGATCGTACGGGCCGGGATCTACGGCGACATCGGCAGCGCCGAGCGCGCGCGTGGCCATCGTGAGGCGGCGCGGCTGCTCGCCGAGGCTCACGCGCCCGAGGAGCTCGCGGTGGAGCACCTCCTTGCAAGCGAACCGGCGGGAGACGGCTGGGTTGTCGAGCAGTTGACGCGCGCGGCGCGGGCCGCGGGCCGCTCCGGCGCACCGGAGCTCGCCGCCAGCCACCTCCGCCGAGCCCTCGCCGAGCCGCCGTCACCGGCGCTCCGCGCAAGCCTGCTGCTGGAGCTCGGCATCGCGGAGGACAACGCGGGCGAGGCCGGCGCCCACCGTCATATGGATGAGGCCATGGCGGCGACGCAGGACGCGGAAGCGCGGGTCGCCACCGCGGTGGTCCTCGGCCACTCGCTCGCCCGCCACAACCGATTCGCCGACGCGCTCGACGTGCTCGACCGCGCGGTCGCCTCGCCCGAGGCCCGCGATGCGCCGTCGGCTGCCTCGGCTGAAGCGCTCGCGGCGAGCATCGCGACGTTCACGGCCGCCACGGCCCGGCGGCACGCGGGGCGGATCCGCGCGGCGCGCGAGCTCGTCGAGACCGCGGCGTCGCCGACGCATGAGCAGCTCGCGCTGGCCGCCCAGCTGGCCGTACGCGCCAACGAGCCGGCGGACGTGGCGGCGGGGCTGGCGCTGCGGGCGCTCGAGGCGACGCGCGGCGCCGCGCCCGGACCCACCGGCCCGCCGTGGTTCCACCAGTGCGCGGTCACGCTCCTGTGGTCGGAGCGCAACAAGCAGCTCGCTGCGCTGCTGGAGGAGACCGTCGACAGGGCCCGCGCGTCAGGTGACGCGGGCCTCTTCTCGGGCGCGCTCGCCTATCGCAGCTGGCTGGCGATGCGGCGGGGCGATCCGCGTGCCGCCGAGGCCGACGCCCGGACCGCGCTGGAGGCCGAGCACCTGCCCGCGCCGGCGATGTATCGGCTGCGCAGCGCCTCCGTGCTCGTCGAGGCGTTAGTCGAGCAGGACGAGCTCGAGCAGGCCGAGCGGCTCCTCGGCGCGATCGAGACCGAGGCCGCGGACGATTCGACGCTCGCGGCGAACCTGCGCGTCAGCCGAGGCCGCCTGCGGCTCGCTCGGCGGCAGGCCCGGGACGCGCTCGCCGACTTCGTCGGCGCCGGCGATATCGCGCGCCGGACCGAGCTCCTCTGCCCGGGCTGCCTGCCCTGGCGGTCCGCGGCGGCGCTCGCGCAGCTGGCGCTCGGCCGCGACGACGAGGCGCGCGCGCTGGCCGACGAGGAGCTGCGCCTCGCACGCGCCTTCGGCGCGCCGCGCGCGCTCGGGGTCGCGCTCCACGCCGCCGGCCTCGCGGCGGGCGGTGCCGCCGGCGAGCGCCTGCTGCACGAGGCCGTGGCGACGCTCGAGCGCGCCGATGCGCGACTCGAGCTGGCACGAGCGACGGCCGAGCTCGGAGCGCTGCTGCGTCGTACAAAGCGCCGCGCCGAGGCGCGCACGCTGCTCAGCCGGGCGCTCGACGCCGCGCACCGCGCCGGGGCGCGGGCGCTCGCGAGCCGCACCGAGACGGAGCTGCGGGCCACCGGAGCGAAGCCGCGGCGAACCGTACTGAGCGGTATCGAGGCGCTCACCGCGAGCGAGCGACGGGTCGCCGAGCTGGCGGCTGAAGGCCTCACCAATCGTGAGATCGCGCAGGCCCTCTTCGTCACGGCGAGAACCGTCGAGGGACACCTCACGCACGTCTTCCGCAAGCTTGCGCTGCGCTCCCGCGAGCAGCTCGCGCCTCTGCTGGCGGGAGAGCACGGCGGCGGGTAGGCTCCCCCGCCGACCGCCCGATGCGCATCATCGACCTGACTCATCCGTTCGCCGACGACATGCCCGTCTACCCGGGCCTCCCGCGGCCGTCGTTCCGCCCGATTGCGCGCGTCGAGAGCGACGGCTACGCGATGTCGGAGTACCACCTGCTCAACCACATCGGGACGCACGTGGACGCGCCGTCGCATCTCGTGGCGGGCGGCGACACGCTCGACGAGATCCCCCCGGCGCGGCTGATCACCGACGCCGTGACGATCGACGTCTCGGCGCGGCCTCCCGGGGCGCTTCCGCTCGCGGAGCTGGAGCCGCAGCTCGACGCGATTCGTGCCGGTGACCTCGTCCTGCTGCACTCCGACAACGGGCGCCGGTACGGGACCGACGAGTACTGGACCGGCTGGTCGTATCCCGACGCCGACGCCACGCGAGCGCTGATCGAGCGCGGGATCTCCGGCGTCGGCTTCGACGGGCCGTCCGCCGACCCGGTCGATACCCCGGACTATGCGCTGCACCGGCTCTGGCTGGAGGGAGGCAAGCTGATCCTCGAGAACCTCGCGAACCTCGATCAGCTGCCCCCGCGCGCGCAGGTCGTCATCGCCCCGCTGAAGGTTCGCGCCGCCAACGGTGCACCGGTGCGCGCCTTCGCGCTGCTGCCCGACGAGCCCGGGCCGCCCTGAGGCCGGACGCCGGTGGGCCGGACGTCGACCCTCCGTCGCGTCGGCGAGCTGCGTCACGGCGTCCTCGCGCTCGGGGACGCGATCGCGCAGTCGATCGCGGTGCTCGCGCTCACGCTCGGCGTCGCGTTCGGGAGCTCGGGCGCAGCCGCCGCGGCCGGCACCAGCGTGCCGCTCGCCTATGTGATCGCGGGCGCCGGCAGCCTGTGCCTGGCGTCCGTGATCATCCGCTTCAGCCGCCGGATGGCCAGCGCCGGAGCGCTCTACTCGTACGTCGCGCGCGGACTGAATCCGCCTGCCGGATTCCTCGGCGGCTGGCTGTACGCCGGCGCCTTCGCCGTCGGCGTGTCGTTCGTGATCGTGATCAGCAGCTTCTTCCTCTCGATCGCCATGACGAAGCACACCGCCGTCGACGTCAGCTGGTACACGTGGTTCTTCCCGCTGCTCGCGCTGGCGGTCGTGCTGGCGCTGCTCGACGTTCGGATCTCGACGCGCGTGCAACTCGGGCTCGCGCTGGCCGGAGTGCTGGCGGTCCTGGTGATGGCGGTCGCGATCGTGTTCGACGGCGGCGACTCGGGGCTCACGCTCGAGCCGCTCGATCCCACGGCGCTCCCGTCCGGCTCGCACCTCTTCCAGGCCGTCGTGCTCGGCTTCACCGGCTTCATCGGGTTCGAGGCGGCGGCCGCGCTCGGAGAGGAAGTGAAGGCGCCGCTGCGAGCGATACCGCGCGCGATCCTCACGGCCGTGCTCGTCGCGCTGGGCTTCTATGTGTTCGTGACCTGGGCGATGGCGGTCGGCTTCGGCGCCGGCAACGGCGCCGCATGGGCAAGCGACCCCGCCGCGCTCGACTCGCTGGCGACGCGCTACGTCGGCGACTGGCTCGCGGTCGTGATCGACTTCGCGGTAGCCGCGAGTGGCTTCGTCGGCGCACTCGGCGCGCTGAACCTGACCTCCCGGACGGCGTTCGCGATGGCGCGCGACCGCGCGCTGCCGGGCATCCTGGCGTGGACGCACCCGCGCTGGCACACGCCGTGGTCGAGCATCCTCGCCATCGGGCTCCTCACCTTGGTCCTGGTGATCGTGGTGGCGAAGCACTACGGGCCGATCACGTACTTCGTGCTCGTGGCGACGACGGCGACGCTGGCGGTGCTGGCCACGTACATCCTCGTCGCGGTCGCGGGCGCCGTCTTCTTCGCGCGGAGCAGCGCCGGCGACCGCACGCCGTTCGACCTGGCGCTCGACGTGGCGGCCCCTGCGCTGGCGATCGCGATCTGCGGCTACACGATGTACAAGTCCGTCGTGCCGCGACCGCCCGATCCGGTCGACTGGGCCCCGTACCTGGCCGGCGGCTGGCTGCTGCTCGGGCTGCTCTCCGCGTTGCTCCTGCGCCGTCGCGATCCCGCCCGGCTGGAGGCCTTCGGCGGCAGCATCGTTGCCGCGGAGCCGGCCCCGAGCGGGCGCGCTGACTCGCGACGGCCGTAGCCCACGCTCAGCTCAAGCCGCGGCGGCGAGCGAGCGGTCGCGCCACGCGACCGTGAACGCCTCGACCACCGCGGGATCGAACTGCGTGCCGGCGCAGCGCTGGAGCTCCTTCAGCGCCGCCTCGTGCGTGCGCGGGAGCGAGAACGGGCGCGCGCTGGTCATCGCGTCGAACGCGTCGGCGACCGCGACGATCCGCGCGCCGAGCGGGATGGCCGCGCCCGCGAGGGCGTCGGGATAGCCGGTGCCGTCCCAGCGCTCGTGGCTGTGCCGGACGAGCGCGGCGACGTGGGTCAGCGCGGGCGCGGCGGCGATGATGCGCTCGCCGATGATCGTGTGGCGGCGGATGAACGCCCACTCCTCCTCGTCGAGCGGCCCGGGCTTCATCAGGATCGCATCGGGCACGGCGACTTTGCCGACGTCGTGCAGCTCGGCCGCGTGGCGGACCTGCTCGACCTCGTCGTGCGCGAGGTCGAGGTGCAGGGCGGTCGCCTCGGCGAGGTCGGCGACGCCGCCGAGGTGATTGCGCAGGGCCGGGTTGCGCTCCGCCAGCGCGCGCAGCAGCACGTCCTTGCTCTGGCGGCTCGCCGAGGCGCGGCCGGCGTTCTTCTGGGCGTACATGCGCTGGTCGGCGATCCGCAGCGCCTCGGCCGCGTCGGCGGCCTCGAGCGGCAGCTGGATGGCGCCATAGGAGCAGCCGATCTCGAAGCCCTCGCCGCGCTCGGAGAGCGCCGTCGCGGCGCCGACGATGAGCGGCTGGGGCACGTGGTCGCCCGGCTTGAAGAGCGCGCAGAACTCGTCCCCGCCCATCCGGTACGCGCCGCCGCGCCCGCGCAGGAACGCCGCGAGGCTCCCGCCGAGCCGCACCAGCAGCGCGTCGCCCGCGGGGTGGCCGAAGGTGTCGTTGTAGTGCTTGAAGCCGTCGAGGTCGAAGAGGACGAGCACGAGCGGCTCGGAGACGGTCGCGCGCGGCAGCTCGTGCTCGAGCTGGCGCGCCAGCGCGCGCCGGTTCCCGAGGCCCGTGAGCGCATCGGTCTGAGCCTCCTGGCGCGAGGCGCGCAGCATCGCGAC
>Ga0126313_10000253_pt1 | contig 24260 bp, 20 predicted proteins | sample Plot105A_FD_89954 | JGI IMG/M metagenome (GOLD analysis project Ga0126313, IMG submission 89954) | Serpentine soil microbial communities from UC McLaughlin Reserve, CA, USA - Plot105A | ecosystem: Environmental > Terrestrial > Soil > Grasslands | place: USA: UC McLaughlin Reserve, Lake County...
CCGAAGCCTGAGGTGGTGGAGCGTAGCCTGACGGAACTGCGTTACGTGGCCAGGGTATTCGACTTGCTTGGCAGCACTGACGGCGTGGCCGTGCTACACATGGGCGGGGCCTACTCGGACAAGTCCGCAAGCGCAGCGCGCTTTGTCGAAGTGATGCGCTCCGAGGAAGAGACCCTTCGCTACCTCGCCCTGGAGAACGACGAGCGCATCTGGACCGTGGCCGAGGTCGTCGGAACGGCCGATGCTCTTGGCATCCCGGCGATCACAGACGCCTTCCACCACGATTTCAATCCCGGTGGCTTTACGTTGGAGGAGGCGCTGAACCTCTCGCTGCCCACGTGGGTACCGCGGGGCGTGCGGCCCAAGCTACACCTATCCAGCCAGGACCCTACCAAGCAGGCCGGTGCGCACGCGTATTCCGTAGACGATAGGGACTGGCAAGCGCTGCTCTCCGCCCTCGCTGGCAGAGATTCTGACGTGATGGTGGAGGCAAAAGGCAAGGAGTATGCCCTTGCGCCCCTGGGAGTCGAGATCGGTTAGTATCGGGGCCTGATGTACCCGAGGAGAGAGTGACATGCACGCAAATCCTGACCTTCGAGAGATAAGAGATCTGCTGCGCCGGGCGCGGACTGTGGCGGTCGTGGGCCTGTCGGACAAACCTTACCGGACCAGCCACGCGATCGCGGGCTCGTTGCAAGGCTTCGGGTTCGAGATCTTCCCCGTCAACCCCAATCTGCACGGTCCTGTGCTCGGAGAAGAGCCGTACGAGTCAGTTCAGGACATCCCAACGCCGGTGGACGTAGTCGACGTGTTCCGGCGCAGCGAGAAGGTCCTGCCCGTGGCCGAAGACGCGGTGGCCGCAGGCGCGAAGGTGCTGTGGATGCAATCCGGCGTGATCAACGAAGAAGCGGCAGCCTACGCAAGCGAGCACGGCCTCACCGTCGTTATGGACCGCTGTATTAAGGTGGATTACGCGTCGCTGGTAGGCGATGTCAGCTAGTCAGCATGTCAGCACGCTCAGGCTTCGCCTTCGCTTGTCAGCATTTCAGCTTGACCAGCTTCTTGTTCTTGCTGAAATGCTGACAAGGCGGCGCAGCTGCCGTGCTGACAAGCGGAGCCCGAAGGGCGTAGCGTGCTGACATGCTGATAATGTTCTTCTACGGGACGCTCAAACGTGGTGAGCGTAATTATGAGCGTTATTGTAGTGGTGCTCTGCGCGTCGAAGGGGCGATGTTGCGTGGCGATTTGTATGACATCCCCAATATGGACTATCCTGCGCTAGTAGTTCCTGAAGAGTCGATCCTTGCGTACGGCACCAGTGATTTTGCGGGGGACGCGGAGGAGCAGCAGTGCCTTGGCGGTGGGCCGGCACCGTCGCCGGAAGGTCCGCGCGTCTTCGGGGAGATCCTTGTGTTCGACGATCCGGAGTCGCGCCTACCGGCATTGGACCATCTGGAAGGCTTCGATCCCGCCGACGCATCGAGCCACTACAGGCGGGTACTGCTCCCCGTCGAGACAGATGGAGGGTCAGTACTCCTGGCGTGGGCGTACGTGGTAGAGGAAACATCGGGCGTCCATCTGCCAGGAGGGAGATGGCCACCCTAGTTCGCGGTTCGTATGAGGCGGACTTGAAACCCAAATGGGCGGGTTTGAAACCCGCCCCTACGGATTGCGGTCGTTTGGGGCGTCGTCTTCTTCGATGATCTCCTCGCGAATCACGCGGCGGCGGATCTTGGTGCGGCCGCCTTCCTGGAAGGTCTCGGTCTCCTCGGTCTGGCGCGTGGTCGGTTCCTCCCGGTTGGTCTCTTCGGCGGAGGAACCTCGGCCACGGATGAACGGGCTGCCTTCGGAGGACTCGCTCATACCCCTGTACTCCGGGATGTCCGTGCGGTCTTCGCCTGCGGCCGATTCCGTGCGGTGCCCGTACTCCTCGGATTCTGCGGAAGACCGGTCCTCGTAACTTGTGGAATCGTCGTCTGTTTCGTAGTCCCGCGACTCTTCGCGTTCTCTGTCCGGGTACTCGCCGCCGGTGCTAGTGCCCGAGTAGGCGCCGTAGGCACCGCCGGAAGACTCGAGAGATTCGAGCTCGAAGTAGGTGCGGATACGGTCTTCGTAAGCGGGGGTTATGTCCTCGTCGTCGTCGAAACTCGGGGCGTTTTTTACGTGGTCCTTCGAATCCGAGACCTCCATGCTCTTATCGCCCTCGTTTACGCGGACGATGTCCATCGGGATCAGGGTGGACTTGAGGCCGAGGAATCCCATTTTGACGCCGATATATTCTTCGCGGTCTGTCTCGTCCACGAAGAGGTCGTCGACTTTCCCGATCCTCTCTCCCTGATTGTCGTAGACCTTGTAATCTTCGTACTTCTCCTCGAGTTCCCTCAACCTATCTTCGTTCGCCACATTCTCCTCCTGGTAAGCCTCCGGCTCTCAGTGATCTCGGTACCCGAGTCAGGGTCGCCGGTAAACATGCGACGCGCCAGGTGAACAGTCCGGGAACGCGGCTTGCTAAACTATGGTGAAGGGTGATCCGGCAGGGAGGTGGGAGCGTGGTATCAGGGGAATCTGAGGGCGCGAAGATTCTCTCTATAGACGTGGGGTCCTCGTCGGTGAGGGCCGAACTCTACGATGACTCCGGCGACAACGTGGAAGGCACCGAGGTCAAGCTCGACTACGACTTCGAGTACTCCGCTGACGGTGGCGCGACCCAGGACGCTGACGAGCTATTCGAGCTCGTGGTCCAGGCCGTGGACGGAGCCCTCTCCGGAGCCGGAGAGGCGGAGATCTCAGGTGTGGCGATGAGCACCTTCTGGCACTCGGTCCTCGGCCTGGATAGAACTGGTCGCCCCACTACCCCGATACTGACCTGGGCCGACCGCCGCGCTGCAGAGTGTGTCCCCGAATTACTTGATCGGATAGATGAGAGGGCCTACCATCGGCGTACGGGTTGCGTGCCCCACTCGAGCTACTGGCCCGCCAAGCTGCTGTGGTCGCGCAGCACGATGCCCGAGGCCTTTGGGAAGGCGGCACGCTGGCTCTCCCCCGCCGACTACTTCCACACCCGATTCTTCGGGGAACCCTACCAGGTGGGTACTTCGATGGCCTCGGGGACGGGCATCCTCGACCAGAACCGGAGGCGGTGGGACCGCCGGACGCTAGAGGTCCTGCCCATCGAGGAGACACAACTCTCCGCGATCTCGGACGAGCCCCGCAAGGGGTTGGCCGGTGAATGGGCGGACCGTTGGCCGGCCTTGCGGGACGTACCCTGGGTTCCTGCAGCGGGCGACGGTGCCTGCTCCAACGTCGGGAGCGGGTGCACGGGGAGCGACCGGCTCGCGCTCATGGTCGGCACGAGCGGGGCGATGCGGGTGCTGTGGAAGGCTGAGTCCATCGAGATACCCGACGGTCCCTGGTGCTACAGGTCCGACGCGGAGCGCTATGTCATGGGCGGTGCGGTCTCCGACGGGGGAAACCTGATCGAATGGCTCCGTAACACTTTGCGTCTTCCCGACCCGGAGGAAACAGAGAGACTGCTTTCCGCAATGGAGCCGGATTCACACGGTCTCACGTTCTTGCCGCTGCTCGCCGGGGAGCGGGGACCGGGATGGGCCGACCTGGCCAACGGCACCGTGTCCGGGCTCGCGATGAGCAGCAAGCCCGTCGAGATCCTACACGCCGCTATGGAGGCCGTGGCCTTCAGGTTCGCCATTATCGCGGAGATCATCGAGACCGCTTCCCCCGGAGAGAAAGAAGTCGTCGCCAGCGGAGGAGGCCTCCTCCACTCGCCGACGTGGACCAGGATCATGGCCGACACTCTAGGCAGACCGGTAACGCTCTCAGGGGTAAAAGAAGCTTCGAGCAGGGGCGCAGCCCTCATCGCCCTGGAAGCGCTGGGAGGACCCGAGATCGAAGCCGCACAAGCCCCCCTCGGCGAGACCTTCGAGCCAGACCCGGAGAGGCACGAAATCTACAGGAAGGCTCTCGAACGCCAGCGCCGGCTGTATGACTCTGTGCTTGGCGGCTCGTAGAGCCGCCAGCTTATCAGCACGCTACGCCCTTCGGGCTCCGCTTGTCAGCACGGCGGCTGCGCCGCCTTGTCAGCCAGTCAGCAAAACAGAAAACTGACCAGCTGAAATGCTGACAAACGAAGGCAAAGCCTGAGCGTGCTGACAAGGCGCGAAGCGCCGTGCTGACAAGCGCTAGCGCTCGTCTATGGGTACGTAGTCTACGTCGCGGGGGCCTGTGTAGATCTGGCGCGGGCGGGCGATCTTGAGTTCGGGGTCGTTTATCATCTCCATCCACTGGGCCATCCAGCCCGAGGTACGGGGTATGGCGAACATTACGGTGAAGGCGTCGGTGGGGATTCCGAGCGCTTCGTAGATGAGGCCCGAGTAGAAGTCGACATTGGGATAGAGCTTGCGGCTCGTGAAGTAGTCATCGTCGAGCGCCCGCTTTTCGAGCTCGATGGCGATGTCGAGCAGCGGGCTCTCTTTGTTCGTGGCCTCCAGGACCTCGTCGACGTGGCCGCGGATGATCCTGGCCCGCGGGTCATAGTTCTTGTACACCCTGTGCCCGAAGCCCATAAGGCGCTCCTCGCCCTGCTTGACGCCCTCGAGGAAGTCGACGATGTTATCGGTGCTACCTATGCGCTGGAGCATCCTGAGGACGGCTACGTTGGCCCCCCCGTGCAGGGGACCGTAGAGGCCGGCACATCCGGCGGCTATGGCCGAGAAGGGGTCGACCCTGGAAGACCCCACCACCCTCACGGCCGCGGCGGAACAGTTCTGCTCGTGGTCGGCGTGCAGGATGAAAAGCACGTCGAGCGCCTTCTCCAGGCGCGGGTCGGGCTCGTACTTGGGTTCGGCCATCTTGAAGAGCATGGACAGGAAGTTACCCGCATACGAGAGGTCGTTGTCGGGGTAGACGTAGGGCAACCCGAGGCTGTGACGGTAGGAAAAGGCGGCGAGGGTCGGCATCTTGGCGATCAGTCGCACCGCCGCTACGTGACGCTGGTACTCGTCGTCGATGTCCTTGGCCTCGGGGTAGAAGGTCGATAGGGCGCCGACGGAGGCCTGCAGCATCCCCATGGGGTTAGCGTCATGCCTGAAACCATTCATGAAGTTCTTGATGTTCTCGTGTACGTAGGTGTGATGGGTTATCTCGTAGATCCAACGGCTCAACTCATCCTCGGTCGGAAGCCTGCCGTAGTTCAAAAGATAGGCGACCTCGAGGTAGGAGGATTGATCGCACAGCTGCTCGATGGGAATCCCCCGGTGCTCCAGGATCCCCGCCTCCCCATCTATGTAGGTGATGGCGCTCCTGCAACTCGCCGTGTTGGAGTAACCAGGATCGTAGGTCATAAGCCCGAAGTCGTCTTCGTCGACCTTTATCCCCCTGAAATCCATGGCCCGAACCGTGCCGTCTTTTATCTCGACTTCGTAACTCTCGCCTGTCCGATTGTCCGTGACCGAGAGACTCTCGGCCCCCGTGGCGGTCGTACCCCGCCCGTTACCCGTGCTCTGCGCCTCTTCGGTCAACCTGTGCCCCTTTCTCTTGCACGTTCGCTAAGTATATATGCTCGTGCCACATATGTGTCCGCGCCCATACGCCTGGCTAGATACGGGTATTATCACGCAAGGATAGGGAAACGAAAAGTAACGTGCGGTTCGCAAAGTGGTCCTTGACAGCTTGAAAAGGTGTCAGCTGCAAGCTTTCAGCATTCGGCAAGCACAAAGAGTTGGTGGCTGATGGTGCGAATTTCAGTGGGTCAACACTTCTGCGATTCCTCTAGAGTTTGCTTTCTATTTGCTCGAGGAGGGTCTTGCGGTTCTTGTGGTCTTTCTCGTAGGAGCGGACGGCCTCGATGTCGTCTCGGGAGAGACCTTTTAGCTTCTTCTCTACCTCTTCTACACTCAGCTCGTCGTAATCGTTTAGGGGAAGATCTCGGGCATTCTTGCGGGCTTTCTTCGCCTCGTCGGTGTTGGAGACGTACTGCTGGCCCTGTTTGGAGCCCTCGCGTTTTTTCCGCTCCGTCTCCTCCTTCTCCTCCGCGCTCATGTTCTCCCAGGCCTTCTTCGGGAGGTAGCGCTTGGTCTCGCCGTCGTCCTGGCGGGCCCGGGCGTCGCCCTCTTTAGTCTGCCACTCTTCCTCGGTCCACTCCTCGAGATCTTTTTGGGATGAGCCTTTCTCGCCCTTGTAGCCGCCGCCCCGCTTCTCGTACTCCTGGGTGAGGAGCTGGGACTTGCGGGCGCTCCACTGCCCCTTCTTGCCGCCCTTGTCGGAGGCTTTGATCTCCTTTTTGATCTCCTCCCTGAGCTCGGGATCGGGGTACTTCTGCTCGTAGTCCTGACTGGCCACTCGCTCCTCCTCGTCCGATAGATCTATCGTTGTGTCCGCGCCATCCGACACGAGAATGAGTACAGCCCCGATCACGCACAGACCGTGTTCCCTGACACACGAAGACGAGAATACGAACGGAAGTGGCCCGAAAGGTGCAGTGCCGGTACAACTTTCGGGCCATTTTCGGGACCTGCGGGCCCAGCTTTACACCCCGCGGTAATGGAGGGACAAGATTCCGGGTCTGAAAAGCCGGGAGCTACGGGGATAGCGAGGGCGGTTCGCGATCCACCCGTACAAGGGAACCGCTCTAGCGCGTTCAGGCCGCATGGGAAGGGAGACCCAACGGGCGTCGTCTTGATGGCTGCTAGATTTCCAACCTGGCGTCTTCGAGGTCGAGGTCCCGTTCGACGCGTCGCCTGACCTCGTCGCTGATGCGGCCTTCGCTCCTGAGCTGGAGGAGTGCGTCGCGCTCTGCGCGGAGTAGTTCCCTCCGGAAGTGCTGGTAGGCCAGGGAGCGTTCCTCGTAGCCGTCGCTGCCTTCACCGGTTTCGGATTGCTCGCCATAACGGGCAGAGAAGCGCTGGCGACGGTATTCGTAGACATCACGCATGCGGGCCGTCGTTTCCTCGCTCGCCCAGTCCTCGTCCGCGAGCTCCTCGAGGTGCGCGAGCGCCGCCTCGGCCGCCCGCAGCCGCGCCTCTGTCTCCTCGCGTACCTCCTCACCTTCCGCTCCCGCCAGGCCGAGGCGGCGGACTAGCAGCGGCAGGCTCAAGCCCTGCACGACGAGGGTGAGCAAGATGACACAGAAGGTGAGAAAGAGGATCTCGTCCCGCCCCGGGAACGAGGAGCCGTTCTGTACGGTGAGGGGGACGGCCAGCGCGGCCGCCAGGGAGATGGCGCCCCTCATACCGGTGTAGGCGATGACGGCGGTTTGTTGCCACGGTGGATAAGGGTTACGCTCGCGCACGGTCTGACTCAACAGGCGGGGCAGGTAGGTCGCAGGGAACGTCCAAAGCAGCCGCGTTCCTATCACCGCAAGACCCACCAGCACGGCGTACAGGATCACAGTCGCCATCGAGGACTCGCCGGAGATGCTCTCGAGGATCTTGGGTAACTGCAACCCGATAAGGATGAACAGCACAGAATTGAGGAGGAACGGCAGCACCTCCCACAACCCGAAAGCCTGCAGGCGGCTGCGCGGGGCGGTCGTCTCGGGGTTGCGCCAGCCGAGGTAGAGTCCGGCCGCCACCGCAGCGAGCACGCCGGAGACGCCGACTTCCTCGGCCGGGATGTAGGCGGCGTAGGGCGTGAAGAGCGTGACGGTTATCTCCACGAGCGGGTCCCCGATACGGCGCCGAACGCGCGAGATCACCCACCCTACCACAAGCCCTATCGTCATCCCTCCGATCCCGTAGAGCACGAACTCCAGCACCGCACCGGGCAGCGAGAAGCTCCCGGCTACTGCGGCCGACACGGCCACGCTGTACAGGACCAGGGCCGTCCCGTCGTTGATGAGGCTCTCGCCCTCGAGGATCGTCACGATCTGGCGGGGTGCCCCGAGGCGCCCCGCGATGGACGTCGCCGCAACCGGGTCGGTGGGCGAGACGATCGCCCCAAGGACGAAAGCCGCGGCCCACGGAAGGCCTACAATCAGGTGCGCCACCAACGCGACGGTGACGGTTGTGAGCAGCACGAGGCCGATGGACAGAGACGCTATCGGCCGCAGGTTCGCTTTGAGGTCGCGCGGAGAGGAGAAGAAGGCGGCCGAGTAGAGAAGCGGCGGAAGGAAGAGCAACAGGACGACATCCGGCGGTAGCCCGATCTCGGGTACGATAGGAATGAGCCCGAGGACGAGCCCTCCGAGGACGAGGAAGACCGGGTAAGGTACCCCGAGGCGGTTCGAGAGCATGACCAATGCGGCCACAGCGGCGAGCAGCCCGAGGACCCAGAGCTCCAGGTGCCCCGTCACCGCGCCGCCCCCCAGGCCCTATGTCTCGTCGGCAAGGTAATCCTCCGAGTCTGCCATCATCGTTCTACTCCGCAGACAGTATCCCCGAACGCCAGACCATCACGAATCAGAGCGAGGGCGAATGACCTAACGCAGGTTGTGGGCCAGGGCGTCGATGTCGAGGTCGTCCGGGTCCACGATGGGGGGTTCGGGGAGGTCCTGCGGCGGCGGGTACTTCTGTCCGATGCCGCAGTCGAAGACGATAACTTCTTCGTCGCGCCCGATCTCTCCGCGCTCTCGTAGTACGGGTACGGCTGCGAGGGTCGCTGCGGACTCGGGGCTTATGTAGCCTGCTCCCATACGTCCGGCGAACTTCTGCATCTCGGAGATAGAGTCTTCGCTGACCGCTACGGCTGTACCCCCTGAAGCTCTAAGAGCTTCCAGGATCAGAAAGTCGCCGACGGCGGAAGGGACCCTGATTCCGGAGGCCCTGGTCTTCGCGTCCTGCCAGGGCTCCGCGAAACGTTCTCCCGCCTCGAAGGCTCTTACCATGGGGGCGCAGCCCTCCGATTGCACACTCACCATTCTGGGCCGCTCGGGCCCGATCAGTCCCAATGCCTTCAGTTCGTCGAAGGCTTTCCACATCCCCACGAGACCCGTGCCCCCGCCCGTCGGGTAGACGATTACGTCAGGCAGGCGCCAGCCAAGTTGTTCGGCTAGCTCGAAGCCCATGGTCTTCTTGCCCTCGACGCGGTAGGGCTCCTTGAGCGTGCTAACGTCGAAGGCGCCGATCTTCCCGGCGAGCGCAGTCGAGATCCTGCCGCAGTCGGAGATAAGACCCCGCACCAGTACCAGAGAAGCTCCCATCGCGAGAACTTCTTGCTGGTTTGCGGGCGTGGCATCCACGGGTGTCAGCACGGTGACCCGTGCGCCAGCGGCCGCCCCGTAGGCCGCGAGCGCGCCGGCCGCGTTCCCGGCGGAAGGCGCAACAAACGAGGTCACGCCCAACTCGACGGCCCGGGAGACCGCGACGGCCATACCGCGCGCCTTGAACGAACCCGTGGGATTGAGGCCCTCGGCCTTGGTGGCGAGGCGCGGGACGCCGAGCGCCTCGCCGAGCCGGGGCTGGGCCAGGAGCGGCGTATCGCCCTCGCCCAGATACACGACGTTGCTCCGGTCCCTCACCGGCAGCAATTCCGCCCAGCGCCACAAGCCGCCGGTACGGCGTGCGGCCAGCGATCCGGCGGTCAGCGTCCTGGCGGCCTTCTCGAGATCATAGCGGGCCAGCAGGGGACGCTCGTCGGCGGGGTCGAGCCCGATCAACCCGTCTGCGGGATAGGTCTCTCCCGAAAGCGCGCCCTCCAGATGCGTCAGTGTAGAACCCGTGTCGTTCAAATCAACCTCCCTGAGACCGCCGGGATTCTACTCGGGTCCTAGCGAGAGTTCCACACCGGGGAGAGGGTAGCCTCCCTCCTGGCACAGCGGAATTTTGTAGACTGCGGCAGAGGTCAGGGAAAGGAGAGGCATGGCAACGGTTGTACTGGTAGGTACGCTGGACACCAAGGGTGCCGAATACGAGTTTTTGCGCGACAGGTTGGGCGAACATGGGGTCGATATGATCCTGGTCGACGTCGGCATCCTCGGTGAGCCGAAGGTAGAGGCTGATGTCACGCGGGACGAGGTCGCGAGAGCCGCCGGCGCGGACATCGGGGAGCTGGCGCGGGCCGGCGACCGTGGTGCGGCCGTGGCGGCGATGGCCGGGGGCGCTGGCGAGGTCGTGAAGCGGCTCCACGCGGAGGGAAGGCTGGACGGGGTCCTAGGTCTCGGTGGGTCGGGAGGCTCTTCGCTGGTCACGCAGGCTATGCGCGAGTTACCGATCGGCGTGCCGAAGCTCATGGTCTCGACAGTGGCTTCCGGGGACACGCGTCCCTACGTCGGCGAGTCCGACGTCACGATGATGTACTCGGTCGTGGACATAGCTGGGATCAACCAGATCTCGGGTCGCATCCTCTCCAACGCCGCCGGGGCCATAGCCGGCATGGCCAAGGCGGAGGTCGCGGAGGCGGGCGAGGACAAACCCCTGGTGGGGGCCACGATGTTCGGGGTGACGACCCCCTGTGTAGACGCGGCGCGGGAGCGGCTCGAAGCCCTGGGCTACGAGGTCCTGGTATTCCACGCCACGGGTGCAGGAGGACGCTCCATGGAAGCCTTGATGCGCGACGGGTTTATCACGGCCGTCCTGGACACGACGACCACAGAACTCGCCGACGAGCTCGTCGGCGGCGTGCTCTCGGCCGGACCCGACCGTCTGGAGGCGGCCGGGGAGCTGGGCATCCCGCAAGTCGTCTCGTTGGGCGCTCTGGATATGGTCAACTTCGGCCCGCCTGACACCGTTCCCAAGGAGTTCGAAGGCCGTCTCTTCTACGAGCACAACCCCACGGTCACCCTCATGAGAACCACCCCCGAAGAGTGCGCCGAACTCGGACGCCGCATCGCAGGGAAGCTGAACGATGCCAGGAGTCCCCTCACCATCTTCGTTCCCCTCGAAGGCGTTTCCCTCATAGACACAGCCGGCCAGGTCTTTCACGACGCTGCAGCCGACGCAGCGCTCTTCGAGGCGCTGCGTGAGAACCTCGACGACGATGTGGAGGTAAGGGAGCTGGATACGGACATCAACGACCCCGCGTTCGCCCGTGCGATGGTCGAGAGTCTGCACGAACTCTACACCTCGTGGGTCGGCGACCGCGAGAGGGTTGGCCGATGAACCGCGAGGAGGCACTGGGCAGGCTGCGCCGGGAGGTCGAAGCCGGCCGGCCCGTCGTCGGGGCAGGGGCAGGGACCGGGCTCTCGGCCAAGTGTGCCGAGGCCGGGGGAGTCGACCTGATCATCATCTACAACTCGGGGCGTTACAGGATGGCCGGCCGCGGCTCTCTCGCTGGCCTCCTCCCCTACGGAGACGCCAACGCCATCGTCGTCGATATGGCCGCGGAGGTCCTGCCCATTGTCGAGGAGACGCCTGTGCTCGCCGGCGTTTGCGGTACCGACCCCTTCAGGCTGATGCCGCAATTCTTGCGCCAACTCGGGGACATGGGCTTCTCCGGCGTCCAGAACTTCCCTACCGTAGGTCTCTTCGACGGCACCTTCCGGCAGAACCTGGAGGAAACCGGCATGGGCTTCGACCTGGAGGTCGAAATGGTCAGGGAGGCCAGGGAACTCGACCTCCTCACCGCCCCCTACGTGTTCGACGAGGGAGAGGCCCGCAAAATGGCCGAGGCCGGGGCCGACGTGCTCGTCCCGCACATGGGCCTCACAATCTCGGGCACCATCGGCGCCAGGACGGCGCTCAGCCTAGGTGAGGCCGTAGAGCGCGTACAGGCCATGCACGACGCGGCCAGGGAAGAGAACCCTGACATTCTCGTGCTCTGCCACGGAGGGCCGATCGCCTCTCCCGAGGACGCGGCATACGTCCTGCAGCAGACCAATGGCGTTGTAGGGTTCTTCGGTGCCTCGAGCATGGAGCGGCTGCCGACCGAAGTGGCCATGACGGAGAACATGAAGAAGTTCAAGCGTATAGAGGCAGGAGGATGATCCCATGCGTCAGATAGACCCAGGCTCGGTCCCGACCCAGACCTTCGACTGGGGCGCCATAAAATGGTTCGTCAGCCCCGATTCGACGCACGGTGCGGGGATTACATTCGGGGAGGTCGTCCTGCTCCCCGGCAAGGGCCACGACCGTCACAACCATCCCGAAGCCGAAGAGATCCTCTACGTCCTCTCCGGCGAGGGGGAGCAGATGCTCGATGACGGCGAGCCGTTTCGGGTCAGCCCCGGCGAGACTATCTACGTGCCAACCGCCGTTTTTCACTCGACCCACAACACGGGCTGGGAGCCCCTTCGGCTCCTCGCCCTCTACAATCCAGGCGGAGCCGAACTTCCCTTGCGCGAACTGCCCGACTTCAGGGAGCTCCCCCCGGGGCAATTACCCGGGCTCTCACGCCAGTAGAGCTGTTTGAGGCACTCTATGTCAGCGCCTGCGCGTGGTGCCTGATGTGGTCTTCCATGAAGGTGAAGATGAAATAGTAGCCGTGGTCATAGCCCATTTCCCGAAGACTCGGTAGACAGCATCGCACGGACCAGACAGCCAGACCTGATGCCTGTAGCCTGAAACCTACTTAGAACTTCACCACGCTTCGGATGGACTCGCCGCGATGCATCAGATCGAAAGCCGTATTGATCTCTTCCAGCGGCATGGTGTGCGTGATGAGGTCGTCTATGTTGATCTTGCCCTCCATGTACCAGTCCACGATTTTGGGCACGTCGGTGCGGCCCCTGGCACCGCCGAAGGCGCTACCCTTCCAGACCCTTCCCGTGACGAGTTGGAACGGGCGCGTGGTGATCTCCTGCCCCGACCCGGCCACCCCGATGATCACCGAGACGCCCCAGCCCCTGTGGGCGCACTCCAGGGCCTGGCGCATAACGTTCACGTTGCCGATGCACTCGAAGGAGTAGTCTGCCCCGCCGCCGGTCAGGTCGACGAGATAAGGGACGAGGTCACCCTCCCCATCGTTCGGGTTGACGAAGTGTGTCATACCGAATTTCTCGGCGAGTTCCCTCTTCGCCGGGTTGATGTCGACGCCGACGATCTTGTCGGCCCCCACCATCTTCGCGCCCTGGACCACGTTCAATCCTATGCCCCCCAGGCCGAAGATCACGACGTTCGCGCCGGGCTCGACGCCTGCGGTATTGATCACCGCCCCGATGCCGGTCGTTACGCCGCAGCCGATGTAGCAGACCTTATCGAAGGGGGCGTCCTCGCGGATTTTGGCCACCGCGATCTCGGGCAGGACAGCGTGGGTGGCGAAGGTCGAGGTACCCATGTAGTGGTAGAGCGTCTCACCGTTCAGGGAGAGGCGGCTCGTACCGTCGGGCATGAGTCCCTGGCCCTGGGTGGAGCGGATCGCCGTGCACAGATTGGTCTTGCGGCTAAGGCAGGACTTGCACTGGCGGCACTCCGGGGTGTAGAGCGGGATCACATGGTCCCCCTCCCCCACGCTGGTCACCCCCGGACCGACCTCGACCACGACCCCGGCCCCCTCGTGTCCCAGCACGGAGGGGAAGAGCCCCTCGGGGTCGGCACCCGAGAGCGTGAACTCATCCGTGTGGCAGACACCCGTGGCCCCGATCTCTACCAATACCTCGTCATCTTTCGGGCCATCCAACTCGACCGTCTCTATCCTCAACGGTTCGCCCGCCCCGAATGCAACCGCAGCCTTTACGTCCACCGTAGCGCCCTCCTAGCTCGTCCGTTTCCGGCCTCGTATGTTCGGTCCTACACCGACTAGCGTCAAGATTCCAGGTACTCGAGTACCTTTCCCATCGGCACCACATCACCGTACTTGGCGTCTATGTCGTAGAGGTTCGCCTCGTGGGCTTGCTCGTTGCGGTCGCCCACGGCTTCGCGCGGGACTACGGGGCGGAAGCCGTACTGGAGGGCGTCTACGGCCGTCGCGCGCACACAGCCCGAGGTGGATGCTCCGGTGATTATGAGCGTGTCCACACCGGCGGCGGTGAGGAGGCTGGAGAGGCCCGTGCCGAAGAAGCCCGAGGCGAAGAGCTTGTTGAGGACCGGCTCCGACTCCTGGGGTGCGATGCGGGGGTCGATCTCGGCCCAGCGGGTCCCGGCTTCGAGGGTGAGTAGCGCGGGGACCTTGTCGATGAAGGCGGCAGCGGTGAGCTTGTCCGATTCGCGGTAGGCGACGGTGGTGAAGACGATGGGGATCTCTGCTCGCCGCGCGGCTTCGAGGAGCTTCTGGATCTCCGCGACCGGACCTTCGAGGTCGCAGGCCAGCGGCGACTGGGGGTCCGTAAATCCGAGGGTCATGTCGATGACGACGAGGGCGGAACGGGGGCCGAAGCCGCCGCGCCCGCCGAAGCCCTCTATGTGCGCCAAGGTGTTACCTCCCGTCGGCCCGCGCCTTGCCGAGCTCGCCCGAGAGCCACTCGTTGAACGCGCGGCGCGTCTCGGCGATCAGGCGCCGCTGCTCGTCGAGGGGCGGCAAGTCTCCATGGTCGAACCCCGGAGACGCGCCCCGGCTACCCCGTATTTGCTCCCGCTTCGACCCTGTCGCTTCCGTGTCGACGGACCCGTCGGTGACCACGACACCGTAGGCGCTCTCGGCGGTCTCGGGGCTTATGAGGTTCCAGCGGACGTCTTTGGCCACGGCTTCGGGGTCGCGTTCCAGCGGGTCTCCGACGCCGCCGGCTCCTGCCGTCTCGAAGATGAGGCGGTCGCCCTCGAAGACGGGCACGTCGCGCACTTTGGCCGGCATCTCGACTTCTTCCCCGTCCGCCCTGACGAGCGTCTTCTTCGAGGCCGCGCCAGGCTTGCCGCCGTCCACGCCGTAGGGGTAGGTATGGTGGCGGTCGTCCTGGTAGGTGATGCGGCCGTCCGCCAGGAAACGGTAGACCTTCTTGATGCCGCAACCGCCACGGAACTGGCCGGCGCCGCAGGAGTCCCGGCGGGCCGAGTACTCCTCCACGATCATGGGGTAGTACGTCTCCATGTACTCGGCGGGGACGGCGAGGAACTCGGGCCACCAGGAGTGTCCGTCCAGGCCGTCCTTGCCGGGGATAGCCGGGATCCCCCCGTACAGGATCTCCATGGTCTGGAACGATTCGCCATCATCCTTGACGCCCGAGTAGACGAAGTTGGGACTCGTCCCGTACGAGCCCGAGACGTTGAAGCCTATGGCCTTGGCGTAGACGGCGCCGAGTACGTCGAACTGCCGCGCCATGACGACCAGGCGGTTGCTCAGGGGCGCTGGCTCCTTCGGGCGCAAGACCGTGCCGTCGGGGATAACTACCTTGATGATGTCAGAATAGCCATCGTTGAAGAGGATGGTGGGATCTACGGCGGAGATCAGGAACACCCCAGCGAACATCTGGAACATCTCTTTGTTGAGGAGGAAGTTGACGGGGCCTGGGACCTGGGCGTCGGTGCCAGTCCAGTCCAGGTGCAAAGTGTCGCCCTCGCGCCACATGGCGAGCTTGAGCTTGATGGGGCCGTTGCCGAGCCCGTCGTCGTCGGTGTAGTCCTCGAACTCGAAACGCTCGCCTTCTGGTATGAGCTGGCGGATCAGGTTTATGATGCTCGTGCGTGTCCGGTCGAGGAGCGCGTCGCAGGCCTCCAGATACGTATCCTTGCCGAAGCGGTCGCAGATGTCTCTTACGCGCTGGGCGCCGGCGGCCGTTCCGGCGGCTATGGCCATGACGTCGGCGCGGGTCTCCCGCGGGGTGCGAGAGTTGTGGCAGAAGAAGCGCAGGACCTCCTCGTTGAGTTTGCCTCCGTCGTAGAGCTTGACAGGCGGCATCCTGATGCCCTCCTCGTAGATAGAGCGGGCGTCGATGGGGATGGAACCAGCGGTCGAACCGCCGACGTCCATGAGGTTGCCCCACTGCAAGGCGTAGCCGATGTGTTCGTCTTCGTAGAAGATCGGTCGCACGAGCAGGATGTCTGGCAGGTGCGACGTGCTCCCCTCCATCATGTAAGGGTCGTTGAGGGCGATGACGTCGCCGTCTTTCAGCTCTTCGACCGTGTAAGGGGAGTTCTCAAGCACGGTATCTACAGGACTCCCGAACTGGCCCACGACCATGCGGCCCTTGCGGTCTGCTATGAGAGGGAACTCGTCGGCCTGCTCGCGGATAACGGGACTAACGGCGGTCGTGACGAGCACCCGGTCCATCTCGTAGCGGATATTCTTGAGGGCGTTCTCGATAATGTCGAGGGTCACGCTGCCTATGTCGTGTTCGCGGACGAAATCTGGCTCTGCCTGCTCGTGCAACACTATCTCTTATGCCTCCTCGATCAGGATGTTCCCGAAGCGGTCGACGGCTCCCGCGTAGCCCGGCTCGATGATCGTCGTGGTGTCGTCCTGCACGACGATAGCGGGACCTGCCACGGCGTTTCCGGGTCTGAGCTCCCCACGGTCGTAGATGGGGGTATCCATCCACCCGCCGTCGAAGTACACCTGCTCGGTGCGCGAGACGGCTCCGGAGGAGTCTTCCCCGGCCCCGTCCTCGCTCTCTAGAAGACTGACGCCTCTAATGGTGCCGCGTCCGACTACGCGGACGGTGGCGATCTCCAGCGGAGAGTCGGGCAGGTCGAAGTTGTAGCGCTGGCGGTGAGCCTCCTCGAACCGGCCGCGCAGGAAGGCGCTGTCGCCGTCGCGCAACTCCTCGAGTTCGAAGCCACAGGGGATCTGGATGTTCTGCAGGTAGTAGCGGCAGTCGGCGTAAAGGTCGAAGCGCTTGTTCTCTTCCGAGACGCCCTCGCCCTCGAGCCACTCATCGGCCTGCGCTATGAGTCCCTCGATCGTCTCTCCTAGCTCTGCAGCCGGGGTTTGCTCGGCGACGCGGAGGTAGGTCTCGGGGAACTCGTTCTGGATATCGGAGGTGAGGAAGCCGAAGGCGCTCATCACGCCGGGGGTCGGGGGCACGATCACGGAGCGGGAGTGGATCAGACGCCCCAGGGCGTTGGCGTGCATGGGACCGGCCCCGCCGAACGCGACGAGCCCGAAGTTCCGCGGGTCGTGCCCACGCTCGACGCTCACGACGCGCAACGCGGCGTGCATGTTCTCGTTGACGATCTCCACGATAGCTACGGCAGCCTCTTCGACGCCCATCCCGAGTTGCTCTGCGATGGTCTCCACGGCCTTCCGAGCGGCCTCCTCGTCCATCTCCAGCGTGCCTCCGAGGGCGACGCCAGGCGGGATGCGATGCAGAACGACGTTCGCATCGGTTACCGTCGGTGCCTCGCCACCGCGTCCGTAGGCCGCTGGTCCAGGGTCGGCTCCGGCGCTCGCGGGGCCGACCTGCAGGGCGCCGCTCGCGGAGACGAACGCGATCGAGCCTCCTCCCGCGCCGACGCTGTGGACGTCCACGGCGGGAGACTTGAACTGGAAGTACCCCAGTTGGATGTCGCGCCGAACCGGCGTCTCGCCGCCCAGGCACAACGAGACGTCGGTAGACGTGCCGCCCATGTCGAAGGTCAGGATATCGGGAACCCCGATCTCACGCGCCAGGTACGCCGAGCCGGTGACGCCGCCAGAAGGGCCGGAGAGGGCTATCTGGATCGGGCTCTCCGCCACCGCCTCCGTGCTCATAGCCCCGCCGTCGGAACGGACGATGGAGAGCGTACCCCCGAACCGTTTCTCGTCGATGGACCCCTCGAAATTCCTCATGTACAGCATCGTGCGCGGCTGTACCGCGGTGTTTACCACCGTCGTAAGCGTCCGCTCGTACTCCCCATACTCCTGACCGATATCCGCGGAGATGGAGACGGAAAGGTCCGGATACGCCTCGCGCACGATGTCCCTGGCACGCCGCTCGTGCGCAGGATTTACGTACGAGTTCAGGAATCCGATAGCGAGCGACTCGACGCCGCGGTCGACCAGCCTGTCTACCGCCTCGCGCACCCCGTCCTCGTCCAGCTCCTCGAGCACCGCACCGGCGGCGGTGATGCGTTCCGAGATGCCGACGGTATCTGTAGGGTCGGCGGGGGGATCGGGCTTCTGGAGAGCCATCCAGCCGTAGAGCGGGCCGGGGGTCCATGCCCTCGCGAGGTGCAGGATCTGCTCGTGCCCCTTCGTCGTAAGCAGGCCGACCCGTGATCCGGTGTTGGTCAGGATCATGTTCGTCACGACGGTCGTGCCGTGAAAGAACAGGTGCAGGTCGGGAAAAGAGATCCCCACCTTCTCGCAGACCGCTTCTATCCCCTGGACCACCCCCTGTGAAGGATCATCCGGCGTCGTGAGCACCTTGCCCTCCGTCAGCCCGCCGGTCTCCTCGTCGAAGATGAGCACGTCGGTGAACGTGCCGCCGACGTCTACCGCCACGTTGTGCATGTTCGCTCCCTTCGGTCGCTTAGCATTTCAGCACTTCAGCACGCTCAGCCCTCGCGGGCTTCGCTTGTCAGCATTTCAGCTTTCGCGTGCGCAAGCCCTGGCTGACATGCTGAAAGCGATGGTCTGCAAGGCCCGAAGCGTGCTGACAAGGCGCGAAGCACCGTGCTGAGTTGCTGACAGCTCATATGAAATTACCTGCTTTGTGGAGTTGTCCGGGGAGGTCTTTGTCTAGTTGCCTGGCGAGCCAGGTTGCTACTTCTATGAGGGCGTCGAGGTCTATTCCTGTTGTGTAGCCCATGTTGTGAAGGAGGTAGACGAGGTCCTCTGTGGCGATGTTGCCGGTGGCCCGGGGGGCGAAAGGGCAGCCGCCGGTGCCGCCTACGGAGGCGTCGAGGACGGTCGCGCCGCTCTCTACGGCCGCCGCGGCGTTGGCTATGCCGGTGTTGCGTGTGTCGTGGAAGTGGCAGCCGACGGTAATGCCGTGGGTTGCTACTTCCTCTACGAGTTCGCGTACCTGGCTCGGGACTCCTACGCCGATGGTGTCGGCCAGGACGATCTCGTCCGGGCCCGACGCTGCTACGCTTGCGGCGATTTCCAGTACGTGTGCTGGCTCGACTCTTCCTTCGAAGGGGTCACCGAAGGCGGTGGAGAGCGTGATGGAGACGCGTACTCCGTCGAGCCTGGCCCGCTCTACGAGCCGCGTGGCGAGTTGCGTAGCGTTCGCCACGGTGGTGTTCTGGTTGCGCTCTGCGAAGGTCTCCGTTACGGGGAAAGCGTAGCGGACTTCGTCCACTCCGGCTTCGATTGCCCGCTCGTAGCCTCGCTCGTTGAGGACGAGGCCGGCGTAGCTCGTGCCTGGGGAACGCTCGATGGCCGCCATAACTTCTTCAGCGCCGGCCATCTGGGGGACACGTTTCGGGTTGACGAAGCTGGCCGCCTCGACGCGCGGGACGCCCGTGGCCGCCAGTCTCTCGCACAATTCGGCGCGAACCTCGGGAGGGAGAGTCTCGTCCTCGTTCTGGAGGCCGTCGCGGGGGCCGACGTCGACAATCTCTATGCGCATTACACGATGCCCCGTTCCTGCAGGCCGTGGAGGTCGACTTCGCTCATTCCGAGCAACTCGGTGAACACCTCGTCGTTGTGCTGGCCTAGTTGGGGGCCGGTCCAGCGCACTTCTCCTGGTGTCTCGGAGAGGCGGGGGACGACGTTCTGCATGGGGAACGGGCCGATCTCCGGGTCTTCGACGGTGACGACGTTCTGTCGGGCGGCGTACTGTTCGTCTGTGAGCATCTCCTCGGCGGTGAACAGCTTACCGGCGGGGACGCTAGCCTCTCGCATAGCTTCGAGCACTTCTTCTGCGGTTCGTCCTCTGGTCCAGGCCGAGATCATATCGTCGAGCTCTTCCTGGTTCTCGCCGCGGGCGTGGTGGGTGGCGTAGCGCTCGCTTTCTGCCCATTCGGGATGACCTAGCGCTTTGGCAAAACGACCGAAGACGGTATCGGCGTTGGCGCCGATCACAACGTAGTCCCCATCGCCGGTGGGATAAGTATTCGACGGTGCCACGAAGGGCAGGATGGCCCCGGTGCGACTCCTGACGTGGCCGGCGAGCGCGTACTCGGGGATGGTGCTCTCCATGAGGGCTAGAACGGCCTCGTAGATGCCCACGTCCACCATCTGGCCTCGGCCGCTGCGCGCCTCGCGGTTGTATAGGGCCGTCACCGCGCCGAGGGCGCCGAAGGTAGCCGCAAGCGAGTCGCCGAGGCTGATGCCGACTCGTGGCGGTGGGCGGTCGGGGTAGCCCGTCACGTGGCGAATCCCGCCCATGGCTTCGCCGATGGACCCGAACCCGGCTTGGTCTTTGTATGGTCCCGTCTGTCCATAACCGGAGACCCGCACCATGACGAGACCGGCGTTGATCTCTCGCAGGTCCTCATACCCCAAACCCCACCTTTCCAGCGTTCCAGGCCTGAAGTTCTCCACGACCACGTCGGCTTCGGAGATGAGTTGGCGGGCGAGATTCTGTCCCTCTTCTTCGCGCAGGTTGATGGTGACGGACTTCTTGTTGCGGGCGATGATCGGCCACCAGAGGGTGTGTCCGTCCTTGCGGTGGCGGCCCCAGACCCGCATAGGGTCTCCTTTGCCCGGCGGCTCGAGCTTGATGACTTCGGCGCCGAGGTCACCGAGGAGCTGGCCGCAGAAAGGGCCGGCAAGCAGGCTTCCCATCTCGACGACACGCATGCCTTCCAGGGGACGGGGCCCGTTGATGCTCTCAGCCATTCATATGTCCTCCTTCAGTGCCCCCAGGACGAAATCGCGGCCCTCGTAGACGTCCTCGCGCATGATGATCTCCGCCCTGTCGGCGTCGCCTTTCTCCAGGGCTTCCAGGATCTGGCGGTGATAGTAGTTGGAGATGGCCCGTTCGCGCGGCGTATACCAGAAAAATGCCTTGAACATGAGCGGTATCTCCACTGTACGGTTGATGAGGTGCTGCAAACGCCTGTTGCGGCTAGCCGCTACGATGGTTCCGTGGAACTCCTGGTTCAGCGCGACGAGGGCCCGGATCTCCTCCTCGTGGTCATCGAACCGGCCGGGCAGCCCCTCCATCTCGCCAACCACCTTCCGCAGGCGCTCCAGCTCAGCCCACTCTATCTTTCCCGCCGCCCTCCTGGCAGCGTGGCCCTCGAGTACGGCTCGCAGGTCGTAGATGTCCCACACGTCTTCGAGGGAGAACGAACACACCGTGGCCCCACGGTTCGGCGCGATCTCGACGAGCCCCTCGGCCTCGAGCATGGTGAGAGCCTGACGTACAGGTGTCCTGCTTACCCCGAGCCGCTCCGCGAGCTGCTCCTCGATCAAACGCTCCTCCGGACCATACTCGCCCGTCAGGATCAAACCGCGCAACCGCTCCAAGGCCCTTACTGGCCGCGCTCCTTGCCCAGAACCCCGCACAACATGTCCCACTCAAACCCCCGCTTTCAACCCACGGAGACCCCCTTGTATACAATCTTAGGTGTCCGCCAATCTTGTGTCAAGAATTTCAAGAACGGGAAGAGACCCCATCAGGAGGCGGCCCTCGCACCGTCTCCCACGACCGCGTCGTGCGGGACGCAGCCGACGAGCTGGGATTCATGGCCCTGCCGCGGAGGGCCACGCTACAGACTTGCGCAACAGGCTGATACACGCCCACCATTACACGTCTTCGGAAGTGACCCAGCAACGCGGAGGAGGCTGATCGGAGTGGCCCCTCGAAGACGTCCTCGGAGCTGCCAAGCTCTGCGAAGAAGTGGCCACAGAGGGAAGGGAAATCTTTCACGGCGATCTCGCGAAAGCGCGTCCCTTATCCTCCGGTCCTATCCGCCTTCCTGTATATCTATCCAGCACCACAAGATAGGGTGTCGCCTCTTGTGTTTGAGACCGGGAACTCAGCGGCTTCTGGCCCCATAGGACTGCCCAGATGCAGGATCCTGCATCTGGACTTCCCAGAATTTACCTTCCACGTACTTCGGTGAATAGGACAAGAAGAAGGGCCGGAGCAGCTACGCCCCGACCCCTCCCTGGTTGGTATTCCAGATCGGGCAGGAACCTTACGGTCCGTCTACGGGCGGGGGGCCACCGAAAACATAGTCGTTGCCATCGCCACCGTAGAAGGTGCCGTCGTTCAAGCCGAAAACATAGTCGTCGCCCGGGCCGCCGTTGAAGGTGCCTACGTTGAAGTCGACCCAGTCGTTGCCCTCGCCGCTGTTGCGGTCGACCTGGTCGTTGCCATCGCCGCCATTGACGGTGCCTAAGTTGTCGTAGACCACGTCGACGCCCGCGCCGCCGTTGAAGGTGCCGGTCAACAAGTTGGTGCTGACCAAGTCGTTGCCCTCTTCGCCGTTGAAGGTGCCTGAGTTGTCGAGGACAGAGTCGTCGCCCGGGCCGCCGTAGAAGGTGCCGTTGTTGATGGCGAAAATGTCGCGGTCCTCGCCGCCAAGGAAGATGTCACCCTCATCGAGGGTAAATATGTAATCACCACCACCGAAGCCACAGAACACGTCGTTACCCAAGGTAGCCCTGCCGGTGAAATCGTTGTTGCCCTCGGTGCCGCCGAGGAAGGTGTAGTTGGAGGGTTTGAAGTTGGGACCAAGCGTCTGAATCGCCAGCTTCAAGCACTGAGCGTCGGCCGAACTGCCTATGGGCGCCGCCTGGGCTACTCCAGACATAGCCATCATCGCTGCCATCATCGCTGCCGCCAACAGAACCATTCTGCGCCTCATAGAGGCCACCTCCTTCATCTAGAGGGCGGGCTGATCAGCCCCGCCGCGTAGACCAACGCAACCACCCTAACAAGTGTCCTATGTCTGGCTGGAGAAGATTCTCCTTACTATGTTTTCCGCTCCTTTCTACTGTCTGTGTCCTCGTACAGAGCGCAGTCTTAGCTCTATTGGGATGCTTCACCCAACGTAACCTGCTAGCGCTACGTACTTCATCACGCGAAAACGATAGATGGCCGCTGTTAATCTGGCGTTAATCGAGGGAGCAATTTCCTACGTAAAAACACGTATAAACGGCAAGATAGAGTCCGAGGCCATCCGAACTACTTAGAACGCCGTAAAGCGGAAGTTGGATTTCGCAGAACTCTTATTCCGCGCACTCGGAGCCCCTCCTTGGGTAAGTCAACGCGCCGCTCAGGACGGTTAGCGCCGCTCGGCACAGCACGCCAGAACCCGCTCCGTCTTGGGGCCGACAGCACGGTCATCGTTGACGTTGGGCCTGGCAGCTCTGGGGAGCGCATGAGTAGGATATGAATGGTTGCGGCGGACGAGAGGAGACAGACGATGGCCGGTTACGGAATGATAAGGGTGGCGACCTGGAACGTGTGGGGACGTTTGGGGCCTTGGGAGGGACGCTGGCCGGCCATAGTGGACGAACTGCGGGCGCTCGATGCGGACGTGATCGCACTCCAAGAGACCTGGCGGGACGAGCAACGCACGCAGGCCCACTTATTGGCCGATGAGTTGGGCTATTCTCAGTGGGCACACGAGGACGTCGAGCAGGTCGGCGGCATCGCCATCGTGTCGCGCTTGCCGCTGATCGCCAAGCGAAGGCTGGACCTGCAGTACTCGGGCTACGGAGAGTGGCCGGGCACGGCGCTGATCGCCGGCGTCGAGGCCGACTTCGGGATCTTCGATGTCGCGTGCGTCGTCGAGTACGGTACGATCTTCAGGGTGCTCGGCTCTTCCGCGAGTTCCGCCGGTCGGCTCCTAGCGTACCGGGTGATCGTCGAGGAGCTCACAACGAGAGATCGGAACATCCCGCCAGTTTTGCTCGGCGACCTCAACGCGACACCCTACGACGAGGACATGCGGGTCGTTACCGGCAAGGTGCCCGAGGCGGGTGTCGGCTTGGTCTTCAGCGACGCCTGGGAAACACTCCACGGCCCTGAGGGCGGCTGGACCTTCGATATGAGGGATAACCCCTGGCTGCAAGGTAGCCCGCCGGGTGGTCGCTACCGGATCGACCACGTGCTGGCCGCCGTGTCCCCCGACTATCTCCGGAGTTGGCGCGTCGAGGATGCTGGACGCTTCGGCCTAGAGGAGCATGACGGCGTCGTCGCCTCAGACCACTACGGCATTTATGCGGATCTGGAGCTCACCGACCCCTTCTGAGCGTCGCGAGATCAAGGCGAAGTTTGCAGAGTTCACCTTCCACGCACTCGGGTGATAATAAGGGCAAGGAGTAGGGTCGGGGCGTAAAGATTCATTGGTGATTCATCGCCTTTAGCTACTGTGGGCGACAGTAGCAATCTACCGTGGGTTGCGCACAGGGAAGGAGCTTGCGTATGAGGCGCGTACTTAATGCAGTAGACGTCCGCGAAAGGCTTTTCGCCGCCGAGGTCGTTCTAGCCAAGCCGGTAGGTGGTGGCGGATACTGCGGTAGCGAGATAGTAACGGCACTCGAACCTATGCAGGGTGGTGGACTACAGTTTTGCGACTACGTTCGCACCTGCAACATGAATGATCAGGGCGGTCGAGACTACGAATACACTCAAATCGAAGGTAGTTGTACCGGCAACATACTCGAAACAGGAC
>Ga0126313_10000254_pt1 | contig 24221 bp, 29 predicted proteins | sample Plot105A_FD_89954 | JGI IMG/M metagenome (GOLD analysis project Ga0126313, IMG submission 89954) | Serpentine soil microbial communities from UC McLaughlin Reserve, CA, USA - Plot105A | ecosystem: Environmental > Terrestrial > Soil > Grasslands | place: USA: UC McLaughlin Reserve, Lake County...
CCCTAGCGGCACCGCGATCGCGCAGGCCACGGCCATCGCCGCGAGCGAGAGCTTCATGTGCGCCCAGGCGAGGTCCAGGAACTGAGAGCCGCCGACCGACTGGCCCTCGGCCGACTTGCGCCCGTTGAAGATGAAGTCGAAGGCGTCACCGAACTGGCCCAGGAACGCAAGCGGGAGGGTCACGTGCGCACCTCCCGGGTCCAGGGCGTGGCCATCCGCTGGACGAGCAGTATCAGCGCGTCCAGGACGATCGCGAGGAGCACGGCCAGGGCGCCCGCCACCACGACGTTCGACTTGAACGTGATGTCGGCGAAGATCTCGCCGCCGAGGCCGTCGGCGCCGGCGAAGAAGGCGAGCGTGGCCAGGCCGACGGTGGTGGTCATGGCGATGCGCAGGCCGGCCATGATCTCGGGGAGCGCCAGCGGGATCTCGACCCGCCAGAGGAGCTGCCGGTCTGTGAAGCCCATCCCCCTCCCCGCGTCCTTGGCCTCGGGGGGCACGTTGTCGAGCCCGGTCAGGACGTTGCGGAAGATGATCAGCAGCGTGTAGGAGACCAGGGCGATGATCGCGGTCAGGTTGCCGAACCCGGTGATCGGCAGCAGGAGGAAGAACAACGCGACGCTCGGCAGCGTGTAGAGGATGCCCGTGACGTTCGTGATCGGACCGATCAGGCGGCGGCGGCGGTAGGCGAGGATGGCGAGGGCGAAGGCGATGGCGAAGCCGATCCCCACCGACACCACCGTGAGCACGATGTGCTGTAGCAGGGGATCGGTGTAGCGGTCGAGGTTGTGGACGATCCAGTCGGGGCAGAAGCCGTTGTCCGACACGCAGGTGTCCGTCCGCTCGTGGATCTTGACTTGGGCGAGCAGCGGATCCATCACGACGCGAGCGGGGCGTCGGCGCCGCTCGGGACCTCCTCCGGGGTGGTCTTGAGTGCATGGCCGATGACCTCGACGGAGAGCACGCCGGCCACGTACCCGCGCGCATCGACGACCGGCCCGTACTGGGCCTCGTGCTGGAGCAGGTCGGAGAGGGCGTCCCGGAGCACGTCGTCGAGCTCGACAACCGGTTCCGGCCCCGACCGCAGCTCGCGCTCTACGCGCTCACCCTGGAGCCCCCTCTCCGAGAGCCACCCGAGCGGCCGGCCCTCGCCGTCCACGAGCAGCGGATACGGCAAGTCGGAGTCGTCCACCTTTGCCCTGGCCTCCCTCGTCAGCTCGCCCACCCGCACGAGCGGCGCTTTCCACAGGTCGATGTCCTTGACGCGTTGGAGCGACAACCGCTTGAGCGCCCTGTCCGCGCCCACGAAGTCCTCGACGAACCTGTTTTGCGGATACATGAGCAGCTCGGCGGGCGTGGCGTACTGGGAGAGCTTGCCGCCGCGCTCGAGAATCGCGATCCGATCGCCCATCTTGATCGCCTCGTCGATGTCGTGGGTGACGAAGACCACCGTCTTGCGGATCTCGCGCTGAAGCCTCAGGAACTCGTTCTGGAGCCGCTCGCGGTTGATCGGGTCGATGGCGCCGAAGGGCTCATCCATGAGCATGAGCGGAGGATCCACCGCCAGGGCGCGAGCGACGCCCACCCGCTGACGCTGGCCGCCCGAGAGCTGCGCCGGATAGCGGTCGCGAGTCTCCGCAGGATCGAGCGAGACGAGCTCGAGCAGCTCGCCACCCGCCCCCGGATGCGCTCCTTGCTCCAGCCGAGGAGCCGGGGCACCGTGGCGATGTTGCCGCCCACGGTCAGGTGCGGGAACAGGCCGATCTGTTGGATGGCGTAGCCGATCTCCCGCCGCAGCTCGGCTGGCCGCCGCTCGCGCACGCTCGAGTCGTCGAGCATGATGTCGCCGCTCGTGATCTCGGTCATCCGGTTGACCATCCGCATGGCCGTGGTCTTGCCGCACCCGGACGGCCCCACGAGGACGCAGATCTCTCCCGCCGGGACGGTAAGGGAGAGATCCTCCACCGCGGCCGTGGACTGACCCGGATAGCGCTTCGTGGCGCGGCGGAACTCGAGCGTCGCGGCGGAGGTGGCGGCGGTCACGGGCGGGCGCCTCTCGGCGCCGAAATCCTACTCGTGGCGGCGCGGGGCCACGTTACGCGAGGCCTTGATCTCCGCCGAGGACAACCGCTCCAGCTCGCGCTGCAGGTCCTCCCGCAGCCGGCGCACCTCGAGCTCGTCCACCTCGGGGTCGGCCTCCGCCGACTCCACGATCGCGGCGGCGAGCGTCTGGCTGGCGGAGCGGAGGTCGCTCTGCGCGGCCTCCCGGTCGCTCGCTCCGCGCGCCTCGAGAGCCGCCCGCTTGGTGTCCTCAGCGAGCGGCTCCAAGCGCCTTCGAGCCGCCGGGCCCAGCGAGCGCCAGCGTCCGTACAGAGCACGAGCCACGCGCACACCGAGCATCCTCCCGGAATCCATTCCCGCGATCGTGGCGGCCGGGGTGGACGGAAGTGGCTACAGGGTGGCCTGGGCCAGTCGGTCGACCTGGTCCGGGTGGGGGGAGCAGGGGAAGAGGATGAACTCGTCCGCGCCGGCGCCGGCAAAGGCCTCGACGTAGCCTCTGACCGTCGTTTCGTCGGTGGCCGCGCTCTGCGCGATCGCACTCCCCAGCTCTTCACCGGCGACCGCGTAGTAGTGGTGCAGGTAGCGGTCGGCGTGCTCCTCAGCGCCCTCTCCGAGCGCGAAGTAGGCGAGAGCCACGGCGCGCGGCTCGCCGTCCCGGCCCGCCTCCCGCCACGCGGCGCGGAGCTTCTCCACGCCCGCCGCGAACTGGTCGGGCGTGCCGCCGCCCATAGTCCAGCCGTCGCCGAATCGGGCAGCCCGGCGGAAGGTCGCCTCGACCCGGCCTCCGATCAGGAGCTCCGGGGGCCCGTCCGGGGGCGGCGGACCTATCGCTCCGGCGAAGCCGCGCTTCTCGCCTGCCCAGACGGCCCTGATCTCCGCGAGCATCTCCTCGAAGCGCTCGCCGCGCCCCTCCAGGGGCACCCCCGACGCCTCGAAGTCGTCGGGGCGAAGGCCGACGGCGACGCCGAGCACGAGGCGGCGTCCCGAGACGCTGTGCACCGTCAGCGCCTGTTTCGCGACCAGCGCGGCGTTCACCCGGTAGGGGAGAATGAGTATGTCCGTCATCAGGCGGATGCGTTCGGTGACCGCGGCGGCCGCCGCGAGCGCGATCAGCGGCTCGTGGTTTGGATAGACGAGCCGGTCGATGACGGCGAGGCTCGAGAAGCCCGTCGCGTCCGCGCGCCGAACCGACTCGAGCAGGTCGTCGCGGGTCACTCCCGGGATAGTCGCGGGCAGCCCAATGCCTACTTCCATCTCGTTTCCTTTCTACGCTCGCGGGGTGTCCTTTGAGGAGCTACCCGCTTGGGCCCACGGACTAATCAAAAGTGAGCGCGTGGCCCGGCTCGCCTTCCTCGACGACCGTGACCGCCCGCGGGTCTTGCCAGTCACCTACGCCGTTGCCGAGGGGGCGATCTGGAGCGCCATCGACGACAAGCCGAAGCGGGCCGCCGAGCCGGCGCGGGTTCGCTACCTGCGCCGCCGGCCCGAGGCGGCGCTGTGCGTGGACCGCTACGACGACGACTGGAGCCGGCTCGCCTGGGTGCAGCTGCTCGGCCGGATCGAGATCCTGGCGCCGGCGCGGGGCGCAGCCGGGCTCGCGGCGCTTGTCGAGAAGTACGGGCCCTACGGGGAGCGGCCCCCGCCCGGCCCGCTGCTGCGGCTCGAGGTGGAGCGCGCGCTTCACTGGCGCTCGGCCTGAAGCCGGCGCTTCAGTGGCGCTCGACCTGAAGCCCGCGCCCGGACCACTCGCTCCAGGAGCCGGGATAGAGCCGCGCGGGGCCCGTGCCAGCCAGCTCGGCCGCGAGCACGAGCGTGCAGGACGTGATTCCGGATCCGCAATAGGCGACCAGGTCGCCGTCCCCGAGCCGCTCGCGCAGCTCCCGCGGAGGGAGGAACCGCTCGCCCGGCGCTATCTCCTCGTAGGGCAGGTTGCGGGCGCCCGGGATGTGGCCCGCAACCGGGTCGATCGGCTCGGCCTCGCCCCGGAAGCGCTCGGGCGTGCGGGCGTCGAGCAGTACGAAGCCGCCCCCTCCGATGATCTCCTCGACGGTCACGGTGTCGTCGTCCCGAGGCCGGGCGGCGAAGCCGCCCGCAGGGACCTCCTCCGGCCCGGTCCGAAGCTCCCCGACCTGCTCCCGCCAGGCCCGCAGGCCACCATCGAGCACGGCGGCCGAGCCGTGCCCGAAGTGCCTGAGGAGCCACCACAGCCGCGCGGCCCCCTCGCCGTAGGCGACGACCGTGGTCCACCAGGAGATGCCGGCCCGACGAGCGGCGGCCTCGAAGTCGTCCGCCGCCGGCAGCGGGTGGCGGCCGCCCGCGCCTGCGGGCGCGGACAGGTCGGTTTCCACGTCCATGAAGGCAGCGCCGGGGACGTGCCCCGCCCGATAGTCGCGCGCTCCTGCGCCCGGCTCACCGATGTGCCAGCGGCAGTCGACCACGGCCAGCGACGGATCGCCCAGCCGCGAACGCAGCCACGCGGCGTCCACTAGCGCGCCCTCGTTCACCCGGCTACCACGCCGGGCACGGCCTCGCGGTAGTCCTCGCTCGCCACCGGTGCGATGGTATGTGAGCCATGCGTGCGATGGTGCTCGACGCTCCCCGAACTCCCCTGCACCGGGCGGAGCTGCCCGACCCGGAGCCTGCCGAGGCCGAGGTCCTGCTCCAGGTGGCCGCCTGCGGTGTCTGCCGCACGGACCTGCACGTGGTGGACGGCGAGCTGAGCGAGCCGAAGCTGCCGCTCGTGGTCGGCCACCAGATCATCGGCCGGGTCGTGGGCGCTGGACCGGGGGCGGAACGCTTCGCGGAGGGCGACCGGGTCGGCGTTCCCTGGCTCGGATGGACCGACGGTACGTGCCGCTTCTGCCGCTCCGGCCGGGAGAACCTCTGCGACCGGGCCCGCTTCACCGGCTACCAGCGCGATGGCGGCTACGCAACGCTCGCGGCCGCCGACGAGCGCTTCTGCTTCCCCCTCCCAAAGGGCTACCCGGACCTCCAGGCCGCGCCGCTCCTGTGCGCGGGGCTGATCGGCTACCGGTCGCTTCGACTGACCGGCGACGGGCAGCGGCTGGGGCTGTACGGCTTCGGCGGCTCCGCGCACATCGTCTGCCAGGTCGCGCGGCACCAGCGCCGGCGGGTGTTTGCCTTCACGCGCGCCGAGGACAAGGAGGCCCAGGCCTTCGCGCGCGAGCTCGGAGCGGAGTGGGCGGGCGACGCCCTGGGGCCGCCACCTGAGGAGCTCGACGCGGCGATCGTCTTCGCGCCCGTCGGCGCGCTGGTGCCGGCGGCGCTGAAGGCCGTCGGCAAGGGCGGGACCGTGGTCTGCGCGGGGATCCACATGAGCGACATCCCATCCTTCCCCTACGACCTCCTGTGGGGCGAGCGGGTGGTGCGCTCCGTGGCGAACCTCACGCGGCTCGACGGCGAGGAGTTCCTGCAGCTCGCGCCGCAGGTCCCGGTGCGCACCGAGGTCGAGACCTTCCCGCTCGAGTCCGCGAACGAGGCGCTCGACCGCTTGCGGGCGGGCGAGGTCCGCGGCGCCGCGGTGCTGGTTGTCTAGAGCGCGAGGCCTCGTGCCGGGACGGGCGACGACTGGACGATCGAGGTCGTGGTCTGCCCGTACGGGACGAAGCGGTCGATTACCTCCTCCAAATGCTCCACGTCGCGCAGGTGGAGCTTGAAGATGAAGCAGTCCTCGCCCGTGATGCGGTTGCACTCGACGACCTCGGCGGTCTTCCGGGCGAGCTCCGCGACCTTTCGGAGCTCCCGCGGCGCGGGACGGATCCGGATGACCGCGGTGAGTGTGTACCCCAGCGCCCTGGGATCGAGCTCGGCGCGGTAGCCGGCGATCACGCCCTCGTCCTCGAGGCGCTGAAGGCGGTCGGCCACCGCGGGAGGGGAGAGGTCCAGGCGGCGGCCGAGCTCGGCGAGCGTGAGCCGCGCGTTCTGTTGGAGCTCGGCGAGCAATCGGCGGTTGATTCCGTCTACTTCCCTTCGATTCGGAGGCATTACAGGCAGATTACCTATGTTCGTCCATATACGTCGCGCTGCTCCCCCTTCAGTCTTCGGGGCGTGCTCCCGCAGGCGCAGAGGGCCGGCAGCGTCCCGCCACATCTCTACTTCGTGGTCAGCGCCGTCTTCCACTACCTCGGTCCCGCGTTCGCCGTTCTGCTGTTCGCCCGGGTCGACGTCCTCGGGGTCGCCTGGCTTCGGATCGCCTCGGCTGCGCTCGTCTTCGCCCTTTGGCGTCGTCCCTGGCGCGCCGTTCACCTCCTCGACCGTGATGGTCGCCGGCTAATCGCCACATGGGGGACGGTCCTCGCGGTCATGAACTGCTGCTTCTACCTCTCGATCGATCGGCTGCCGCTCGGGACGGTCGCCGCGATCGAGTTCCTGCCCGTGATCGCGCTCGCGGCCCTTGGGGCCCGCACGGCTCGCAACGCGGTCGCGCTGATGCTGGCCGTCCCTGGCGTGTACCTGCTCACCGACGTGCAGCTCGAGGGCGAGCCGCTCGGAGTGGCATTTGCGTTCGCGAACGCCGTCCTGTTCGCCGTCTACATCGTCCTGGCGCATCGGGTCGCCCGGCACGGGGAGCTCCGCGGCATCGACGGGCTCGCCGCGTCGATGCTGGTCGCTGCTGCGGTCGTCACCCCGCTGGCGGGATGGGAAGGGGCGCCCGCCCTCGGCGATCCTGTAGCCCTTCTGGCGGGTGTCGGCGTCGGGGTGTCCTCATCTGTCATCCCCTACGTGACGGACCAGCTGGCGATGGCCCGGCTTGCCCGGGCAAGCTACGCGCTCATGGTCTCACTCCTGCCCGCGACCGCCACCGTCATCGGCATCGTGGTGCTCGCCCAGATCCCCTCGCCGCTGGAGGCGGCGGGCGTCGCGCTGGTGGTGGCCGGCGTGAGACTACACCGCGAGCCTGCGCCGCGGGACGAGCCTGCGCCGCGCGACCGGCCTGCGCCCCGCAACGAGCCGCTTACGCCGCGTGGCGAGCCTAGGCCGCACGACGCAGCGGCATGACGGGCGCCGCGGCCCTGCGCCCGCGCTCCCGCCAGCGAAACGAGGCCAGCGCGTGGGCGATCGCGCGGTAGGCCGCCGCGTTGAGCGCCATGCCGACGTGGCTGGAGTCGATGGCCACCTGCCGTGCGCCGGGCGCCCGGCAGGCGCGCCAAGCCACGATCCCGTCGCTGCGGGAGTACACGGACACGAAGCCGACGCGTGGCGGGAGCGGCGCGGCGACCTGCTCCCAGAACTCCGCGCAGCAGTCGCCGGACAGGCACGAGCGCGAGAAGAAGCCGGGGAAGCCCAGCGTGCCGAGCGCCCCGACGGCGAGGAGCTGAAGGCTCACGAGCGGGTGGACGGCCAGCGGCTGCTCGTGGGGAGTGCCGAGCGTGACGATCCCGGTGACGAGGTCGGGGCGCCGCGCGGCGAGGACCCGGGCGAGGGTCCCGCCGCGGCTCTGGCCGACTATCGCCGCTCGCCTTCCCTGGCGCTCCACCAGCTCTTCGAGGCGGTCCTCGAGCCGCTCGACGGTCTCGGCGGAGCAGCCCACGTTGGCTCGCAGCCCCGCCTTGCGCGTGTGGTAGCCGCTCCGCCGCAGCCAGCGGGCCATCAGCGCCAGGGAGTCGTCGCCCGCCAGGAAGCCGGGGAGAAGCAGCACCGGGCGGCCGCGGCCGTCCTCCACCCCCTCGCCTCGGAAGACGGGGCTCCGGAGGAGCGCCGCCGCCTCGAGGCCGGCGCGAGACTCACGCCAGAACGGGGGCAGGGCCATGGCGCCAAAGTAGTCCCCTTATCGGAGGGATTCGTAACGGTGGTCCGAATATCGTTCGTCCCTGTGCGAGCGGTGGTGATCGCGGACGGCGAGCTGCATGTGGAGGAGCGGCCGGATCCCGAGCCCGGGGCGGGGGAGGTGCTCGTGCGCGTGCGGGGGGCGGGGCTCAACGGAGCGGACATGCTGCAGCGCAAGGGCGGCTACCCGGCGCCGCCGGGCTCCCCGCAGGACATCCCGGGCCTGGAGCTCGCGGGCGAGGTGGCCGGCCGGGGGCTGGGCGCCGAGCGCTTCGACGACGGGGACCGCGTGATGGCTGTTGTGGGCGGCGGCGGGCAGGCCGAGCTCGCGGTGGTGCACGAGCGCGCCGCGATGCCGGTGCCGAGCGCTCTCGACTGGCCCGCGGCCGGCGGGCTGCCCGAGGTGTTCGTAACGGCGCACGATGCCCTCTTCAGCCAGGCCTGCCTGCGCCCCGGGGAGCGGCTGCTCGTGCACGGGGGCGCCGGAGGCGTGGGTACCGCCGCAATTCAGCTCGGGAGAGCGGCCGGCGCGCGGGTCACCGCCACAGTGCGCCGCGAGGAGCTGCGCGGCGAAGTCGAGTTGATGGGCGCCACGGCGATCGACCCGGAGGGCTTCGCCGAGCACGGCCCCTTCGACGTCGTGGTGGAGCTCGTGGGCGCCCCCAACCTGCCCGACAACCTGGGTGCGCTCGCCCCGGACGGCCGCATCGTGATCATCGGTGTGGGGGCGGGAGCCAAGAGTGAGATCAACCTGCTCGCGGTGATGGGCAAGCGAGCCCGCCTGACCGGCTCGACCCTGCGCCCGCGCCCGCTAGAGCAGAAGGCCCGGGCGATGCGTCTGGTCGAGCACGAGGTCCTGCCGCTCTTCGAGTCGGGCGACCTGAAGGTCCCGATCGCCGCGACCTTCCCGCTGGACGAGGCCGAGGACGCCTACGCCCGCTTCGACGCGGGCGGGAAGCTCGGGAAGATCGTCTTGCTCATCTGACCCAGCACCCGTGAACCGTCCTGACTTTGGCCCCAGGAAGGACGTTAGGCAGGACGCTACGCAACTCGCTGTCTCGCACCGGTTGTGATTCCGCGGAATCGAGTGCAAATTCAGATCTGCCCCGGGATTGCCCCGCTCTTGGTCGAATTCCGAACGACGCCCGAATGCGCGTCGAGAGCCACGGCTACCCCCTCTGCAGCCCCTCGAGCAGCGCCAGCAGCGGGCCTTCCACCGCCGCCCGCGCCGCCTGCGGATCGTCCGCGTTCGCGATCAGCAGCGCTGACTCGCCGAGCGCCGCGAGCAGCAGGTGGGCCAGTGGATCGGGGTCTTGGCGCGGGATGACACCCTGCTGCATCGCAGCCTCCAGGCCGAGCCGGACCAGTCCCATTCCGTAGCGGGCGTCGACCTCGCGCCACTCGGCCCAGCCGAGCACGGACGGGGCGTCGAGAAGGGAGATGCGCGCGAGCGCCGGGTCGGTGCAGCCGTCGAGGAAGGAGCGGACCCCTGTGGCCAGCAACTCGCGGGCATCGTCTAGCCCTGCGATCCGCTCTCCGAGCGACTCCACCAGCTCGCGCTCGACCTGCTCGTGAACGGCCCGGAAGAGGTCCTTCTTGTCGCGGAAGTGGTGGTAGAGGGCGCCCCGCGTGACCTCCGCCCGCCGGACGATCTCCTCGGTGCCGACGCCGGCGTAGCCGCGCTCGGCGAAGAGGTCCCGCGCGACGCGCAGCAGCCTGGCGCGAGTCGCCTCCGCCCGCTCGACCTTCTTGCTCCTTCCCTCCCCGGCCGCGACACTAGGAGAGCCAGCGGACGCCTTGACATGCATTCTGTATGTATGTTAGATACCGACTGTCTGTATGTCAAAAGTAGCGGACGAGACCCAAACCCAGGCGGCGGCCTTCGCCGAGCGGTTCGCCGCCGGCTGGCGCGCAGGCGGCCCCGCCGATCGCTTCGTGGAGCATTTCGCCCCCCTCTGCACCCCGCAGGTACTCCTCCTCCAGCCCCTTTCCCCGCCGCTCCGGGGCCGCGAGGGCCTGCGCCGGCTCGCCGGCTCCCTGTTCGAGGCGATGCCGGACCTGCGCGGCGAGGTGCTGCGCTGGGGTCCCACGGAGGACGGGCTGTTCATAGAGCTGACCCTGCGCGGCACCCTCGACGGCCGGCCGCTCGAGTGGACCGTCGCCGACCGCGTCGTGCTCCGCGACGGCCTGTTGGTCGAGCGCCGAAGCTACTTCGACCCAACGCAGCTGCTGCCGGCGATGCTGACGAGACCACGCGCCACGCTTCGCCTGTTGCGCGGCATGCGAAAGCGAAAGGACCACGGATGACGACAGCCGAGAAGCTCACCTGGCGGGACCCCGCACTCGGAACGCCGCGCGACCTCGACCTGCCGCAGGGCAAGCTGCGGTGCTTCGAGGCCGGCACCGGGCCGCCGATCGTGTTCGTGCACCGCGTGCTCGTGAACGCGAATCTCTGGCGCAAGGTCGTCGCCAGGCTCTCGCCGAACTTCCACTGCGTGGCGCTGGAACTACCGCTCGGCTCGCACACGCTGCCGATGCCCGACGCGACCGACCTGAGCCCGCCGGCGGTCGCCAACCTGGTGGCGGACGCCATCGAGGCGCTCGGCCTCGCGGACGTGACCCTGGTCGGCAACGACACCGGCGGCGCGCTCTGCCAGATGGTCGTGACCAGCCGACCCGATCGGATCGGCCGGCTGGTCTTGACGTCGTGCGACTACCGGGACCACTTCCCGCCGCCGCTCTTCTCGTACTTCAAGCCCGCGGCGCGCGTCCCGGGCGCCTTCCAGGCGCTGCTCGCGCCCATGCGCTTGCGGGCCCCCAGGCGCCTGCCGATCGCCTACGGCTGGTTGACCAACGAGCCGATCGACCGCGAGGCCGAGGATTCGTACGTCTACCCCTCGATGCAGGACCCCGGGGCGCGAGCGGACCTCCGCAAGCTGCTGAGGGGTACGGACAAGAGCCAGACGAACGATGCCGCCGACAAGTTGGGGAGGTTCTCCCGACCCGCGCTGATCGCATGGTCGGCCGACGACAAGGTGTTCCCGAGGAGGGACGCCGAGCGGCTCGCCTCGGACCTTCCCGGGGCCCGCCTCGAGTTCGTAGAGGGCGCGCGCACCTTCTCGGCGGAGGACCAGCCCAACCGCCTCGCGGAGCTGATCGCGGGCTTCGTGCGGGAGCCGGTGGCGGGCAGCACCTAGGCAGGCGCCGTTGCCGCCGGCTCCGGCACCCGGAGAAGCAGGGCGCCGGCACCCAGCGCGGGGACGGCGAGCAGGGCGAAGCCGAGGGACCAGGAGGTCCCGGAGACCAGCCAGCCGAAGGTGGCGAGAGTCGCGCCGCTGAAGACCGACATCACGGTGTTCTGAAACCCGAGGGCGGTGCCGCTCCCGGCGCTTCCCGCGAGCTCCGCGGTGGCCGTGAACGCCAAGCCGTTCCAGCTCGCCGCGAGCAGCGCGCAGCCGAGGACGACCGGCAGCAGGAGGCTCGGTCCCGGCTCGGCGACGGCGCTCAGGAGTACGGCCGCCGCCAGCGCGAGGGACAGCCATCGCAGCGGCGCGATCCGACGGCCGAGGCGGTCCGAGACTCGCCCGAGCACGATTCGCGTGGCCGCGCCCAGCAGCTGCACGCCGGCCAGCGTGGCCGCCGCGGCCCCGGCCGAGAAGCCCCGCTCGTCGTGCAGGTAGAGCGTCAGGAAGCCGAGGAACGCGAACTGCACGCAGACGAGCAGCGCGCTGGCCTCGGCGAGGTTCCAGATGCGACGGTCTCGCAGCGGGCGCTCGACCGCTCCTTGCTCCGGCGCCTGGGGAGGCGGGCGAAGAAGCAGTGCCGTCGCGAGCGCCGCGGCCACGAGCACCGCGGCGAGCCCGATCAGCGCGAAGCGCGTACCGCCGGCGGCCAGCGCGGGGAGGGTCAGGCCCGCGAGCGCGACACCCACCGGCATCGAGGCCTGGCGGATGCCGAGCGCGAGGCCCCGCTCGCCGGCGCCGAACCAGCCCATGGTCGCGCGGCCGCTCGCCGCGTTCGCGCTGGCCACGAATAGGCCGGCGACGAAGAGCGAGAGGAACAGCCCGGCGAAGCCCGTCGTCAGGGCCGCCGCGGACAGCGCCGCGGCGGCGCCCACCAGGCCGATCGAGATCACGGCCCGCTCACCGCGACGGTCGGAGAGGCTGCCCCAAGCGAGCAGCGTCAGCGTCATCCCGACGACCACGGCGGACAAGGCGATCCCCGTCTCACCGACGGTCAGTCCGTAGCCGTCGCGGAGCTGAGGGCCGATCGCCGGCAGCCCCTGGAACAGCATCGCCGCGGCGGTCTGGGCGGCGGTCGCCGTGGCCAGGATGGTCCAGCGATAGCGCCTCACGCGCGACTCCGGCGCCGGTGGCGCCGCGCCTTGGCGACGTTGCCGCAGCGCTCCATCGAGCACCACCTGCGCCGCCCGGCGGGCGAGTGGTCGTAGAAGCGCACCCCGCAGGTCTCAGAAGCGCAGACCCGGACGCGTTCGCGTTCATCCGTGCCGAGCATCCGCGCCGCGTCGAGCGCGACGAGGCCGAGCGCATGCCGCACGGGATCCTCAGGCTCGGGTTCCCCGAGGGCGACGCGGCCCGACCTGACCACCAGCCGGGGGCTGACTTCGGCCTGGCCCAGCCACCGATCGATCGCCCCCACCGCGGCGCTGGGCGCCGGCCTGTCCGCCAGGAGGGCGTCGACGCCGGCGTCGATCGCGTCGCGGAGCCGTCTTCCCTCGAGCAGCTCCCGTTCATCGGTCTCCACGCCCGGCGGAGCGAGCCCGGCCGCCACGAGCCAGTTGCCGAGGTCGCCGGGCGCGATCAGCGTCTCGATATCCCGCCGCCAGCGCTCGCGGCGCGTGTTCACCAAGTCCAGCGCCGGCCGCCCGCCGAACCACGTCCAGTGACGGGCACCACTCGTTAGGGGAAGCTCGACGTCCATAACCTCATCATAGGGTTACCCATGGCCCGGGCGAGCCAAACTTGACGTGGGCTCCTTCGCGTGCCTGTTCAGAGTCGCAAGAGCTCAGGTCCCTTGCGGACCGCGGCTTGGCTCAGTTCAGCCGCTCCACGAGCATCGCCTCGCCCTGGCCCCCGGCCACGCACATCGTCTCGAGCCCGACCGTCGCATCCTCTGTCTCGAGCACGTTCAGCAGCGTGGTCATGATCCGGGCGCCCGTCATCCCGAACGGGTGGCCGAGCGCGATCGCTCCGCCGTGGGTGTTCAGCTTCTCGAGTGGGATGTCGCACTCGTCCATGATCGGGATCACCTGCGCGGCGAAGGCCTCGTTGAGCTCCACGCGGTCGACGTCGCCCATCGACATGCCGCCGCGTTCCAAGGCCTTCTTGATGGCGCCGATCGGCGCCACGCCCATGTACTCGGGCTCGTTGCCCCAGGTGGCGGCGGTGAGGAAGCGGGCCCGCGGCCGCAGCCCGAGGTCTTTCGCCTTCTCGTCGGACATGATCAGCGTGGCTGCGGCGCCGTCGTTGAGAGGGCAGGAATTGCCGGCCGTGACCTTGCCTCCCTCCCTGAACGCAGGCTCGAGTGAGGCGAGCTTCTCGAGCGAGGAGTCCGGACGGGGGCCGTCGTCCTTGGCGGCTTCGCCTGCGTCGCCCAGCGGAACGGGGACGATCTCGCGATCGAAGAAGCCGTCCTCCTGCGACTTCACGGCCAGCTCCTGGGAGCGCTGGGCGTACTTGTCCATGTCGGAGCGGCTGACCTCGTAGCGCTCGGCGACGTTCTCGGCGGTGACGCCCATCTGGATGTAGGCGTCCGGGTCGCCGTCCTTGCCCTGGAGCCGCTCGTTCTGGTCGGCGACGCCAGCGGCCTCTTGGCGCTCGTTGTAGCGCGAGACCCACTCCACGCCGGCGGCGACGTAGGTGTCGCCCTGCCCGGCGCGCACCGAGTTGGCGGCCTGCTTGATCGCCTCCAGGCTCGAGGCGCAGTAGCGAGAAACCGTCACCCCCGTGGTCTCCTCGCCGAGCTTCTCCGAGAGGAGCACCATGATCCGCGCGATGTTGAAGGCCTGCAGGCCCTGGGGCAGGCCGCAGCCGCAGATCAAGTCCTCGACCGAGGTGGGATCGACCTCGGCGTTGCGCTCGAGGAGCTGGTCCACGATGTAGGCGCCCGTCTCATCGGGCCGCAGCTGGGCAAGCGAGCCCTTGAAGGCGCGGCCGATGGGCGAGCGGACGGCGTCGACGATCACTGCTTCAGGCATGGGTTCGGCGTCTCCTGGTTGGCTTCAGGGCGCCCAGATCCTACGAAAGGGGCGAATCCGCGGGGTTTGGCGACTTCTCCCGACAATGTCGGGGAAAGGCGCCAAACCCCCCGCGGACCAGGTCATCGCACGGCTGGCGGCGGCGCAGCGTGGGGTCGTGTGTCGCCAGCAACTGGAACTGGGGGTCGTCGACCATGACATCGGGCACCGGTTCGGCGATGCGAGGCCTGTTGGACGACTACAGGACAAGCGCCGGATTGACGGAGAGCGAGCTCGAGACGAGTTCCTGCGCCTGTGCGATCGGTTCGGCATTCGGCGCCCGGAGGTCCAGCCATGGATTGGTCCCGACAGGCCGGACTTCCTGTGGCCGGACTTCGGTCTCGTCGTCGAGACGGACAGCTGGCGCTGGCACGGAGGCAGGACCCGCTGGGAGGCCGACCAGCGCAACGCGCTCCGCCTGCAGCAGCGGGCCTGACGGTGGTCCACTTCTCCTACCGGCGAGTGTTCCGCGAGCCGGCCGAGGTCGCCGCCGATCTGAGAGCTCTCACCGGGGCGCCATCCGGAGCGCCCCGTCGAGCCGGATGACCTCGCCGTTGAGCATCCGGTTCTCGGCGATCGAGCAGGCGAGGTGGGCAAACTCCTCCGCCCGTCCGAGCCGCCGCGGGAACGGCATCGTCTTGCCGAGCGCCTCTCGCGCCTCCTCCGGCAGCGCGGCGAGCAGCGGGGTGTCGAACAGCCCGGGGGCGATCGTGCACACCCGGATGCCGAGCCGGGCGAGGTCGCGGGCGGCGGGCAGGGTGAGACCGACGACGCCGCTCTTGGACGCCGAGTACGCCGTCTGCCCGATCTGGCCTTCGAAGGCCGCGATCGACGCCGTCATCACCACTGCGCCCCGCTCGCCGTCGCCATCGGGGTCGTTCCGGGCCATCGCGGCGGCGGAGAGCCGCAGGACGTTGAAAGTGCCGATCAGGTTCACTCGCACCAGGGTCTCGAACGGCTGAAGAGCCGCCGGACCGTCCTTATTCACGGTCCGCTCTGCCCAGCCGATCCCGGCGCAGGAGACGACGAGCCGGATCTCGCCCGCCGCCCCAACCGCCGAGCGAACCTGCCCCTCGTCGGCGACGTCGGCCCGCGCGAAGGCGCCGCCCAGCTCATCCGCGAGCGCCCGGCCTCGCTCTTCGTTCACGTCAGCGATCGTGACCCGGGCACCGCGCGCGGCCAGTTCCCTGGCGCTCGCCTCGCCGAGCCCCGAGGCCCCGCCCGCGACCAGCGCGCCGATTCCGTCCAACTCCATGGGCGCGCCAGGCTACCGGTGTAGGGTGAACGGGTCGCCATACGGGCGACGTGCAGGCGGCCTGGTCCCGGGCCTACGGCTAGCCGGCCGAGGCGAGCGCCACGCCGAACAGCTCCTCCTCGTCCGTGAAGAAGCCCTGGAGGCGAAGGCCCGCCGCGGCGAGCTCGCGCCCCACCGCTTCCCGGGTGAACTTGGTGCTGATCTCGGTACGGATCTCCTCGCCGTCGGCGAAGGCCAGCTCCAGTTCCGCCGCGTCGATCGTGACCCGCTGGGCGCCGTTCGCCCGCAGGCGCATCTCGATCCACGAGTTGGCCTCGTCGAAGAAGGCCACGTGCTCGAAGGCGGCGGGATCGAAGTCGGCGTCGAGTCCGTCGTTCAAGACGCGCAGGATGTTGCGATTGAACTCCGCCGTGACTCCCTGCGAATCGTTGTAGGCAGCCTCGAGCACCTCGGGGTCCTTGACGAGGTCCGTGCCGACCAGCAGGTGCTCACCGCCGCCCATCAGGCGGCGGATGCGCGCCAGGAAGGCCGCGCGCTCGTCGGGGTGGAGATTGCCGATGGTGCCGCCGAGGAACGCGAACAGCCGGCGCTGTCCGGCGGGGACCCGCTCGAGGTCGCGCTCGAAGTCCCCGACCACGCCGTGTACCCGCAGGCCGGGGTAGAGCTCGACCAGCTCGACGGCGCTGGCATGAACGACGGACTCGTCGACGTCGAACGGCAGGTAGCGCCTAAGCGTCCCGGCGCCGGCCATCGCGTAGAGCAGGGCGCGGGTCTTCGACGCGGTGCCCGAGCCCAGCTCGACCAGGTCCTGAGCTCCGGTGCTCTCGACGACGTCCGGCGCGTAGCGGTTGAGGATCAGGCGCTCGCAGCGCGTCAGGTAGTACTCGGGCAGCGTCGTGATGCGGTCGAAGAGCATCGATCCGCGCTCGTCGTAGAAGTACTTGGGAGGCAGCTCCTTGAGGGGCCGGCTCAGGCCGTCGCGCACCTCGTCCGCGATCGTGCCGGGCACACCGTCGTCGATGTAGCAGTCGATCCGAACGCCTGCGGCGCGCTCGGCGCTCACCGGTCGCCCCGCTCCCTGAGCCAGCGCGTCCTCTACCCCTTCCGTGCGCAGCGGAAGCCGGCGAAGATCTGTCGCCGCTGCGGGTAGTCCCAGTTCCTGAAGCTCTCGCGAGCCACCTGCGTGCGGGTGGCCCAGGAGGCGCCGCGCAGCACCTTGTAGCCCAGGCCGAAGAAGACCTCGGAGTACTCCCGGTACGGGTAGGCGCGGAAGCCGGGGTAGGGGCGGAATTCGCTGGCGGTCCACTCCCAGCAATCGCCCAGGAACGGGCCGGCCGGCCCGGGCCCGAAGTCGAGCTGGTCGAGGTTCCCACGCGGGTCGCCGTACAGGCGGGCGGCCCGCTCCCACTCGAACTCGGTCGGGAGGCGAGCTCCGCGCCAGCGCGCGTAGGCCTCCGCCTCGTACCAGGAGACGTGCATGACCGGCCTGTCCGGATCGATCGGCTCGATGCGGTCGAAGCTCCGCTCGCGTCCGTCATTGGTCCAATAGAGGGGACGCTGCCAGCCCTCCCGGCGATTCAGCGTCCATCCCTCAGGGGACCACAGGTCCCGGCGACCGTAGCCGCCGTCCTCGATGAACTCGAGGAAGGCGCCGGCGGTCACCGGGGCGCTGTCGATCTCGAAGGCCTGGAGCTCCACCTCGTGGCAGGGTCGCTCGTTGTCGTAGGCGAACTCCTCGCCCCGGAAGCCGATCGAGCAGGTCCCGGCCTCGATGCGAAGCGCGCCGGACCGGTCTTGCGGGACCGCGCTGGTGGTCGCCCGCCGCGCGGGCGCGTACACACCCGGCTCGGCCAGCTGGAGCGTCTGGAGCATGGTCTCGTTGTGCTGGGCCTCGTGCTGCACGACCATCTCCCACAGGAAGGGGTCGGGATCGACCCGATCGAGCACCGACAGCGCGCGCCCCCGAACCTCGTCCAGGTAGGCCAGCGCCTCGTCCGGCCCCAGGTAGGGAAGGTCGCCGCGGCCGGCCCGAGGGGTCTCGGACGCGTCGTACACCTCCCACAGCCCCTCCCGCAGCGGACCGAGCCCGCCGACCTGCTCGCAGAGCCATAGATCCTCGAAGGCCGCGATGTGCCCGAGGTCCCAGACGAGGGGGCTCATCAGGGTGCTGTGCACCCGGTTCAGGTGATCGTACGAGACCGGCTCGATCAGCGTGAGGGTGCGCTCCCGAACCTCGCCCAGCCGCGCCGCGAAGCGGTCTTGCAGCGACTCGGCCCCTCCGAGGGGCAGTGTTGAGGAAGTATTCGAGCGCACGGCCGGGGCGCCGCAAAGACTAACGGGCGCCCTCCGTCGCGTGCTCCGGAATTACTCGCTGACGCGTTCCACCAGGAAGGAGATGCGCACGAGTGCACGCCACTCGCTGAGGTCGTCGCCGCGCAACCCGCTGGACACCACGTCAACGGCCTTGATGTTGCGCAGGGTCTGGCGGGCGTCGGCGAGCGCCGCCTGCACGGCGCCGTCCGAGCTCTCGGGCGAGCTTCCCACGACCTCGATGATCTTTGTGACGGCCACATCTCCTCCTTTGTCGATGGCGGGACGTCCCGGGCGAAAACCCTACCTCTCCCTTTGCCGGCGCTAGGAGGAGGGTGTAGCTTTCCTGGCGATGGAAGCCTCGAGGGTGGAGGAGGGGCGCGGCTATCTGGACCTGTCGCGGCTGACGCCGGCCGAGCTGATGGGGATGGCCGCGGGACTGGTGCTGCTGGCGTCGCTGTGGCTGCCCTGGTTCACCACGAGCGGCAACCCGAACTCGAAGATCAACTCCGCGCATATCGGCGCCAACGACAGCGCCACCGCCTTCCAGACCTTCCCCATTCTCCGCTGGCTCTTGATTGGCGCCTGCACCGCTCCGTTCATCCTCTCCTGGATCATCGCCCGCGGGCACAAGCTCACCTGGCGGCCGGGTGAGGTGACGATGGTCGTGGGTATAACGGCGCTGGTCCTGATTCTCTGCAACGGCATCATCCTCGGCAAGCCGGAGCCGGGAATCGAGATCGGTCTGAGCGTCGGCTACTTCCTCGCGATCCTCGCGTCACTCGGGATGACCGTTGCCGGCTACCTGCGCCAGGCGCTCTACACGGACGCCCGTAAGCCGCCGGGCGTGCTCTAGCCGTCGATGGAGGCGCGCGCGGCGACGGAGACGGCCGCGAGGCGCCCGGACGGGCGCCGGCCGGACCGCAACCTGGCGCTCGAGCTCGTGCGGACCACCGAGTATGCCGCGCTCGCTTGTGCCCGCTGGATCGGCCGGGGCGACAAGGAATCGGCCGACCAGGCCGCAGTGGACGCAATGCGGATGATGCTCGACACGGTCTCGATGGACGGCATCGTCGTAATCGGCGAGGGGGAGAAGGACGAGGCGCCGATGCTCTACAACGGCGAGCGCATCGGGGACGGCTCGCCCCCGGAGGTCGACATCGCCGTCGATCCGCTCGAGGGCACCGATCTCTGCGCCAAGGGGCTGCCGAACGCGATCGCGACCATCGCCCTCTCCGACCGCGGCACCATGTTCGACCCCGGTCCGTGCGTCTACATGCTGAAGATGGCCACCTCCAGGGACATGGCCCATCTGCTGGACCTCGACCGCCCGTTGAGCGAGGTGCTCGAGCTGATGGCCAAGGAGAAGGGCATCGACGTCACCGACCTCGTGGTGATCATGCTCGACCGCCCTCGCCACGAGGACGCGATGCGGGAGATCCGTGAGATCGGCGCCCGTATTCGGCTGATTCCTCATGGGGACGTCTCCGCCGCGCTCGTGGCCGTGACGGAGGGCTCCCCGGTGGACCTGTTGTGGGGAATCGGCGGGACCCCGGAGGGCGTGCTGGCAGCCGCCGCGATCCAGTGCACCGGCGGCCAGATCCTGGGCCGCCTGTGGCCGCGCGACGACGAGGAGCGCCGGGGCGCGCTGGAGGCCGGCTACGACCTTGAAGAGACGCTCGACAAGGACCGGCTCTGCTCGGGCGAGAACGTCTTCTTCGCCGCAACGGGGGTCACCGACGGCGAAATGCTCGAGGGCGTGCACTTCCACGGCGGCAACGCGTTCACGGAGTCGCTCAGCATGCGCTCCCGCTCCGGCACGGTCCGGACGGTGACGGCTCGCCACGACCGCTCCAAGCTGCGGGAGATAATCGGCAGCTGAGCGCCGGCGCGTCGCGGCTGATCCGTCGGTCAGTCGCCGGCTGAGCTGACCGGCGTCCTCCGGCGTTTCTCCGGAGGCAGCAACTGCCCGACCACCGAGGGTTCCAGATCCAGGCGGGCGAGCGAGCGCAGGAACGCATGCGTGACGACCTCGTGGAGGCGCAGCTGGGTGAAGCCGTAGACCACGCGGCCGATGCGGGCGAACCAGCCCGACCCCGCGATCCGCGGGTAGAAGTTCGCCACCTCCGATGTCACGGTGACTGTCGCCTCCGGGCCAGAGTCGTCCGGCCGCCGCTCGACCGCGAGCTGCAGGTAGCCGCGACGGCGGCCGCGCGCCGCCACGAGGAGACCCTTGTCGATCCGCCACATCACGCTGCCACGCTCGGGCCGAATGTCGTACTCGGGGCCCAGGAAGCGCAGCAGCACGAAGGGCCGGGTGATCACCGCGATCTCGCGTGAGGTCGGCGTGTAGAGCACCCGCAGGATCCCCAGGGACACCCGGGTGAGGAAGCGCCAGTACGTGCGGGCGAGCCGCTCCAGGTGCTCGGGAGTCCAGAGGCGGTCGAGCTCGCTCCGCCGGAGCTTCACCTCGGCTCTCTGGCGACTGGTGACGCTGCCGTCGGCCGCATTCCGGGAAAGCGGGCGGCAGATCTGCACGCGTGCGAGCTCCGGGCGGCGGCGGGCAAGCAGGCGGCGGGGATCGCGCCGTCTCACAGGAGCTCCACCTCGACTCGCTCGCCGGCGGCCAGCTCTCCCTCGCCGATGGGGATCAGCGCCAGGCCCGCCGCGCCCAGCATCGACGTGAGCATGTGCGACCCCTGGTCGCCGGTCGTGGCGGCGTGCCAGCCGTCTCCGTCGGGGCGCAGCCGCACCCGCACGGCCTGCTCCCGCCGCGGGTTGCAGCGGACCGGCTCGTCGAGAACGGCCGTGGCCTGCTCGGTCGCGCTCGCCGCCCCCTGCATCGCGCGCAGTGCCGGCCGGGTGAAGAGGTGGAAAGTGACCATCGCGGAGACGGGGTTGCCGGGCAGTCCGAACACGAGCGTGTCGCCTCTCACGCCGAACCAGGTGGGCTTACCCGGTTTCAGGCGGACGCCCCAGAACCGCTCCTCGACGCCGAGTTCGCCGAGCGCCCCCTTCACGTGGTCGTGGGGACCGACCGACATGCCTCCGGACACGCACACCACGTCGGCGTCGGCGAGCGCCCGCTCGAGGGCGGCGCACGTCTCGTCGGCCTCGTCGGAAACCGTCTCGCGTCGGAGTAGCCGGCCGCCCGCGGAGGCGATCTGCCCGGCGAGCGCGTAGGCGTTCGAGCTGAAGATCCGCCCCGGGCGGAGCTGCTCGCCTGGTTCGGCGAGCTCGTCGCCCGTTACGAGCAGAACCACCCTCGGCCGGACGGCACAGCTCGCCTCGGGACGCCCCAGCGAGGCCAGCACGCCCACCTCGGCCGGCCCGAGCACGGTCCCGGCGCGCAGCGTGAGCGCGCCCTTCCGCACGTCCTCTCCCGCGCGCCGCACGTTGTCGCCGGTCGCGGTTTCCGGCACGCGCACGGCGCCGTCCAACGCCTCGGTCCGCTCGACGGGCACGACGGAGTCTGCGCCCGCGGGCAGCGCGGCGCCGGTGGAGATCCTCACCGCCGTGCCCGCCACCACCCGCTCCGAGGCCGGGTAGCCGGCGCGAGCCTCGCCGACGACGCGAAGCTCGCCGGCTTGCCCGGCCACCACCGCGTAGCCGTCCATGGCGGAGGAGTCGAACGGGGGCACGTCGAGCGGGCTGCGCGCGTCCCTCGCCAGCACCCGGCCGAGCGCCTCCGCGAGCGGCACCTCCTCGGCTGGCAGGGGCTGCACCGCCGAGAGCACCAGCTCGCGAGCCTCGATGATCGGGAGCAGATCCGCCACGGGCACGCAATTCTCGCCGTTCGGGCCCCTGGCCGCGTGGCCGCCACGGTGGGGCCCGCCTGCCCGAATGGCTGGCCGCCAGTGGCCAGTCTCTTCGGCTTGGGCTCAAGCCTGGCGACTGGCGACTTTCGACTGGCGACTGGCTACTCGATCAACCCGTGGCGTATGCCTATCGCCACTGCCTGCGTGCGAGTCGACGCCTCGAGCTTTGCCAGGATGCGCTTGGTGTGGGTGCGGACGGTCTCCGTCGAGAGACCCAGCCTCTGGGCCACCGCGTCCGTCTGCATCCCGTCCGCCAGCATCTGAAGGATCTCCCGCTGCCGCGCGCTGAGCGTCCGGTCGCCTTCGTCCAGCACGATCGTCGACGAGAGCCCGGGATCCACGTAGAAGTCTCCCGTGCGGGCGGCCTCGACGGCGCGGATGAGGTCCTCGGAGGGGGAGTCCTTTCGGACGTAGCCCTTGACGCCGGCCTTGAGCGACTCGCTCAGCAGGCGCGCTCCGCCATCCGAGGTGAAGATCACGATCGGCGCCTTTATGTCTTCCTGGAGGCGGTTGACGATGTCGCTCACATCGACCCTGGCGCGCCAGGGATCGATGATCACGACGTCCGGATCGCCCGTCTCGAGCATGCTGACAGCCTCCTCGAGCGTGCTGGCGTCGGCCGTCTCGGCTTCCTTCCAGGCCTCCTCTATGACGGCACGCACGCCCGCACGAACCACCGGATGGTCGTCGACAATCAGGCAGCGAGGAGCTTCCTTCGCGCCGGGGGCCATCTGGCGCCAAGCATACTCCGAATGCGCAACCCATCACCAGGGCGGAGGAAGGGCACTCGACCTCGGCGGGTCACGTCTGCTCCGCCGCGAGCTCACCTCTCTCGCGAAGCTCGAAGCGCATGGCGTTTACGATCGCCCCGCCGAGGATGATCAGCGCCAGCGCGTAGAACCAGACGAGCACGATCACGACGAAGACGAACGTGGTCCCGAAGCGCGCGATCGTGGAGATGTGGTCGAGGTAGGCGGGAAAGGCGATGTCGACCACGCCTATCGCGATCGTCGCCCCCGCGGCGCCGGGCCAGATCGCGCCCCAGGGCACCAGGCGGTTCGGCACCGTCCAGTAGACCACGCACAGGATCAGGAAGATCAGCGCCAGGCCCGCCGCGAGCGACAGCCAGTAGACGAGGTCGGACACGTCCGACAGGCCCAGCGGCAGGTCCCGGGTGCTCGACTGCAGGAGGCTCTGAAGCGCGGGCACCGCGACGGTAGCCGCCATGAACAGCAGGACGAGCACGAGCATGGCAAGGGCGAAGCGCTTCTGCTCGAGCCACTTGCGGCAGCGGACGTGGTAGATGCGGCAGAAGGCGGTGTCGAGCGCGCCCCAGAAGGACGACCCGATCCAGATACTGGAGACGAGCGCGATGATGCCGAAGCCGGCGGAGGAGTCCCGCACCCGGTCGAGGGCTCGCGTCAGCGTGCGGTCCGTCGCGGTCGGGAAGAGGTGGCGGAGGTCGTCGAGGATGCGCGTCTCGAGATCGCCGGACTGGAGAACCTGCCCGGCGATGAACAGCGCCAGCAGGGCGAGCGGGAAGACGGACAAGAGCAGGTTGTAGGCGACCATGCCGGCCAGGCCGGTCACGTTGTCTTCGTAGGCCTTGCGGTAGAAGGTTCCGAGGTAGCGCCTCAAGGGCGCGGCAGCCGGCGGAACAGCTCCCGGGTGATCCCGTTCGCGACCCGCAGGCCGGCCTCAGCCACTCCGGCGGCGAGGCGTACGGCGTCCCCGACGAGATCAGCGTCGTCCCGCACAGGGGACGGTCCTTCGTCCTGGCGACCGGCGACTGGCGGCTGGCGACGCGCGGCAGGCTTGCGCTTCGAGCGCTGCTCTCGCTTCTCGCTGCGCCGTCCCGGGCGGGTGCGGGGGAGATTGCCGAGCACGTCGCCGCCGCCGTCGTCCATGGCCGGCCAGTCTAAACGGCCAGGCGCCGGGTACAGCTCACCCCGACCCCCGTCGAGACGGTTCCTCGCGGGTAGGTAACCCTTTGCGCCAATAATGGGTAGAAAGGAATTGGTTGACTGGCAAGTCAGCGGAAAGTCGGCAGTGCGCCGCTTGACTACACAAACTGAAGCCTTAGACTTTCGAGCGTCTGTTTGAATGGGGCGATTGCCTCGGCGCTCGTCCCTACGCGACGATGGGGAATGGATGTCCGTAGCTGAATTGCAAGAGCTCGAGGAGGTCAAGCTCCTCATGGCCAAGGGCCAGCAGACCGGCGTGCTGACCTACGCTGAGGTCGCGACCGCGCTGGCAGAGGTTGAGCTCGACGAGGGCGACGTCGAGGAGCTTCACGGGTTCCTCGAGAGGTCGGAGATCGAGCTGGTCGAGGACGACCCGGCTCTCTCCCACCGTCCCGAGGACGAGCGGGCAGTCGACGGCAAGGGCCGACGCCGCAAGGCCAAGGCAACCATCGACCTCAAGCCCGACATGACCACCGACTCCCTTCAGCTGTTCCTGAAGGACATCGGCAAGGTCAGGCTGCTGACAGCCCAGGAAGAGGTCGACCTGGCCAAGCGGATCGAGCGCGGCGATCTCGACGCGAAGCAGAAGATGGTCGAGTCCAACCTGCGGCTGGTCGTCTCCATCGCCAAGAACTACCGCAACCAGGGCCTGCCCTTCCTCGACCTGATCCAGGAGGGGACTCTGGGCCTGGTCCGGGCCGCGGAGAAGTTCGACTACCGCAAGGGCTTCAAGTTCTCGACCTACGCCACCTGGTGGATCCGCCAGGCGA
>Ga0126313_10000255_pt1 | contig 24217 bp, 17 predicted proteins | sample Plot105A_FD_89954 | JGI IMG/M metagenome (GOLD analysis project Ga0126313, IMG submission 89954) | Serpentine soil microbial communities from UC McLaughlin Reserve, CA, USA - Plot105A | ecosystem: Environmental > Terrestrial > Soil > Grasslands | place: USA: UC McLaughlin Reserve, Lake County...
GAGACTATTGGGCGATGGCCACCGTCCCCGGCTTCGTCCACACCCCCGGCAACCACTGCGGCTCGACCGCGCTGCGCAACCTGCTCGCCTTCCACGGGGTCGAGATCAGCGAGGAGATGGCCTTCGGGCTCGGGGCGGGGGCGGGCTTCTACTACCTGGCGCTCGACGACGCCTCCCCAACCCGCTGGTTCAACGGCCGCACGGCGCGGCTGGAGGAGACCTTCCGCGAGCTGACCGGGGCGGCGCTGGAGCTGACCACCTTCGCCGAGGAGGACGGCGCGGCGGCCTGGGAGGCGGCGCGGGCGACGGTTGACGATGGGCGGCCGGCGCTGCTGCTGACCGACATCTTCCACCTCGACCACTACGGCAACTCGGCCCACTTCCCGGGGCACGCGGTGGTGCTGGCGGGCTACGACGAGGAGGTCGCCCAGCTCTCGGACACCGGGTTCGAGCAGCTGCAGACGACGCGGCTGGAGAACCTGGCGCGGGCGCGCCACAGCGGCCACCCGGCCTACCCGCTGGAAGGCCACATGTTCACCGTCGGCGGCGAGGTCGACCGCGAGCGGCTGGAGGCGGCGGTGCCGCGGGCGATCGAGCGCGCGGTGCGCGAGATGCTGGAGCCGCCCTTCGGCGAGTTCGCCGGCGTGCCGGCCCTGGAACGGCTGGCAGCCGAGGCCGGCGCCTGGCCCGAGGCGGTCGAGGACTGGCAGTGGTGCGCCCGCTTCGCCTACCAGGTGATCGAGCGCCGCGGCACCGGCGGCGGCTGCTTCCGGCTGATGTACTCGCGCTTCCTGGCGGAGGCGGGACGGGAGGAGGCGCCGCTGGCGGCCGAGGCGGCGGCCCGCTGGACCGAGCTGGCCGAGGCGTTCAAAGCGGCGAGCGAGTGTGAGGAGCCGCGGCCTGAGCTATGGCGGGCGGTCGGCGAGGGCGCGGAGCGGGTGCTCAGCGCCGAGCGCACCCTCTGGACGTCGCTCCAGGCCTGAACGTTTCCACCTTTGTCCTGCCTATAGCGAGGAAAGTGTGGAAACGACAAGCGGCCACTCCGGTTTGTCGATCCAACGCCGGGGTATTGCCCCTGCATGACCATCGGAGCAGGCATCTTCCTCATAGCCGTGGGCGCAATCCTCAAGTTCGCGACCAACATCCACGTCCAAGGCGTCAGCATCGACACGATCGGCGTGATCCTGATGATCGCCGGCGCGGTCGGCCTGCTGATCGGCCTCTTCCAGGAAATCGTCTGGTCCAGGCGCACCCGACCCCTCGCCCCGGGCGAGGTGCCGGTCGAAGAACGACGCGAAGTCCGCGACCCGGCGTACCGGGATCAGCCGCCGCGGTACTGAGTCGCGATTACTGCTCCTCGAAGCCGCTCTGCTCAAACTTCAGGGTCGTGGCATTCTCGGAGACAACGCGAACTTGTGACTCGTCAAAGCCCTCCGGGGTGGTGGCTTCGATCTCTAAGGTGATTGTGACCGTCGCACCCGGAACGGAAGCCAGGTGAGCGAGCACCTCGTCGGCGACGTTCTTGAAGTCCATTGCGTAGCGCTCCCCGGAAAGGCGTTTGCTTCCGAAGAACCGAGTTGCTTGCGCCTGTGATCGCGACTCGGAGCCGTCGTCGCCCGACTCGGGAGCGCTGCTCTCGCCGGGGGATCCGGTTGCCGTTTCGGTTCCAGCGTCGCCGCTACCAGCTAGAGGCACCGGTGACTCGGCCGATCGCTGGGCCGCCGCGACCTCGGGACGAACGACGAGCGTCTGATCGGTGACCTGTATCGGCTGGTCGTCCGAGGGCAGGACCAGCCCCCGGTAGCGCTTGGCCTCAGGGTCGTAGCCATCGGCAAGCGCGAATCCATCCTGCTCCCAAAGCATGGGGTGTTCCTGCAGGCCGGCGTAGAGCACCGACCGATTGGTGAGCCGTGGCATGTAGGGGTACTGGGCATAGGTTTTCCAGAGATCGCCAGCGGCGACGTGGCCGTCTTTCCAGAGCGCCGCGGCGTAGTCGTTCAGCTGGTGGCGAATCGCCGCCCCCGCCTGTTTCGTAGCGAGCGCGCCGTCGTTGCCGAGTCGTCGGGAGACCCGCTCGGCAAGTGAAGCCGCCTGTCCTTCGACCTTCGTCACCTCCACCTCGACGGGTTGGCCCTGAGGCACCAGCGCCCACTGATAGGTCACCAACAACCGGGAATCGACGGTCTCGCTTGCTTGCTTGGATTTCTCCACTGCCTGGCTCTTCTGGTTTTCCGTCAGGTTGAGTTCGGCTCGTTTGTCGAGGACCTCTTTCCAGCCGAGGTAGGTCCTGACGGCGCCATCGAGCTCCTCCATCCGCGCCTCGTCGGCTGCAAGGAACACCACCATGTTGCGATTCACCCGGCTGGCGCTGCCACGCTGCTCGGCAGCCTTCGCCGCGAAGGTGAGCGCGCTGCTGTCCTTCTTCTCGCGGCGGTGGGCGAGGCGAGGGTGCAGGACCACCAGCCGTGCTTCATCGTTGTCGACGATGTCCCCCGTCTCTTCGGGGCAGACGTGGACCGCCGCGAAGTCTCCGCGGCTCCTCCCCTGACCCTCCAGCCGCCGCTTGATCTCGGCCCAGACCTCCTCTTTGTGAATGCGGTCGGCGTGGTCCTTTGCCCGGCGGGAGATGTTGGCCTGCAGGTCGTACCAGTACTTGCCAGAACCGGAGTAGAAGTAGGTGGCGCGATCTCCGAGCTGGGTGAGTGCCGAGTGAAAGTTGCCGACGACGTCGCCCGGCACGGCGGCCCCGAGGAAGACCCGAGCGGCCTCGAGCCCCTTATGCGAGGTGCCGATAGTCGGCGCGGCGCCGACAAAGACGGTGCGAGCGAGGCGCTTGGTGACGGATCGCCCGCCGAACAGTGGCTTTTCCTTGTCGATCTTCGCCGGCTCGGAATTGGGGCCGTCGACGTCTGCGTCGATGATCGTCTTCCAGGAGTCCTCCAGGTACTGCGTCAGCTCGGCGTTCACCGCCGAGGTCGCCAATGGCACCGAGGCGGGCATGATCAGCGGGGACTGGTCCTCGCCGACCCAGAGCTGGTGGATGACGGCGTTCATCAGCCGCAGCACGCCGCGCGTGCGCTGGAAGCGCTCGAGGCTCGACCAATCCTCGTAGAGCCTCTCGAAGAGCTCGGGATGAATCGGATAGGTCCGCTTGATCCGCTCCTCGTAGTCGACGTCGCGAGCCTCGCGAGGGAACTCGTCGCTGTGCTTGCGGTACATCTCGCCGAACTTCCGGGCGGTGGCGGAGATCGTGGCCAGTGCCCCAGCGTCCGGGGCGACGAAAAGCCGCTGGCGAACGATGTGGAAGGACTCGTCGGCGGAAGCCGGGCGCCACTGATCGGCCACACGCCGGACCACGTTCTGCAGGCGCTTGAGGGCTTCGACCCCGTGTGCCCCGCCGACCTCCTCCTCATTTCCCGGAGGGAACTCCTCGTCGCTGCCACTCTCCGAAGCGGGGATCGAGATTGCGAGCAGCACACCGGGCGTTCCCTTGACCGCCTCGGTCAAGGCCTGCGCAAAGGTGAACTGATCGACGAAGGTGCCCCCCGCAAGATCGTCTCGGGAGAAGAGACTGCGGGCGTAGGCGACCCACTCATCGATCAAGATCAGCGCCGGCGAGTACTTGGCGATCAGCTCGTGCAGGGCCTCGCCGGGTGGAGTGCGGTTCTGGTCCGCTTGGGCGACGATCGCGTAGGCCTCCGCACCGCCAAGCTGCCAGGCGAGCTCTCCCCAGAGGGTGTTGACTTTGGTGCCGTCGGGCTTGGTCGATCCCGACGGCGAGATGTGGTTTCCGACCAGGGCGACGCGGCTTACCTTGGGGAGCTTTTCGTAGCCGCTTTCCTCGAGGAGATCCTGGACCTCCTGCCCGTACTCCGTCGCCGACAGCCCATCGGCCAGATGCCAGAGCGCCAGCATCGAGTGGGTCTTGCCGCCGCCGAAGTTCGTTTGCAGATTGATCACCGGGGAGGCGTTGTCGTCGCCGGAGAGCCGGCGCACCGCCCGGTCGATCAGATCGCGAAGGCCCTCGGTCAGGTAGGTGCGGGAGAAGAAGGCAACCGGATCGGCGTAGTCGCCTCCTGCGTCCTCACTCGAGACCGAGACTTTGTAGAGGTCGGCGGCGAACTCCGAGGCCTGGAAGTTGCCGGTGGCGACGTCGTCGTGCGGGGGAAGGATCTCCCGCCAGGGCGCTAGCCCCTCCGACTCGGGCATGACGACGGCCGACTTGAGCGCGCGCCGGTCGTCTTTGTCGGAGGCGACGCGCCGCAGCTCGAGCCGGAGCTGGCGCACCCGTTCCGCCGGCTCCGCAGCCCCGATGCCGTTGAGGAAACGCTCGGCAGTATCGAGAATGCGGTAGGCGTCGTCGTCGCTGAACGACTTCATGTGCGCCCAGTCATTGCGGGCGTCCCGCAGCTCGCTGGCGAAGGACCGCTGCGTCGGGCTGAGCTGACCGTCGAACGGATACCAGCCAGGCTTGACCTGGTGCGGGACGTTCTCCGTCAGCATCCGCAGCTGCACCTGCGGGTCCGTGCGCTCGTACTCCTTTTCGGCCGCGCCCTTCTTCTTCGCATCCTTGAGCGCGACAAGCTGCGACCACTCGACCCCGGCATCGAGCTCGGGCTCAACCGCACGACTGATGAACTCGTCAAGCGGCGGAGCGAGCAGCTCGAACATCTTTCCTATGCGGTCCCGGTTCGAGTCGGACTTCGCCATCTCATTCCTCCATCAGGGGATCGCGGTCTTCGACTTCGGACTCGAACTGCTCAGAGCCCTCGGTTGAATGACCTTCATCGATGTCGCGCTGGACCGTCTTTCCCATGGCCTTTTCGATCAGCTGACATAGACGCTCGCGGCGAGCAGTGAAGAATCCGTCGAAGTCATCGCCTCGCAGCGCTGATGCAGCGACAAGGTGACTGTCGAGCAGACCATCGAGGAGGGCAGGCGGAATTTGCGCTTTCGCCTCAAGGGCCGGGAGATACTTAGACGGCGCGGAGCCACCAATGGTCCGGTTGGTTCTCGCCGAGATCGCGGTCTTGTTGACGATGCTCTCGCGACGCTCATCGTCGATGTCGTGGGCGTTACACCAGCGCTTCGGAAAGATGTGGTGGATATCGGTGCTGAGGCTCGCGTACTGCACCTTGTCGAGTGCCTTGTCTTCCATCCAATCTCGTGCCTCGTTTGCGAGCAGCAGGGAGTAGATCCCCTTGTAGGCTGCCGCGTTGCGCGTCCGCAGCGAGTGCAAACGGGACTCTACGAAGGTCGCATCCTGGATCGTCCGCGGGGCATCGCTGTCCTCATCCCCCGCCCACTGCGGGACCTGTTCGATGTCACGCACGAATCGCGTCTCGATCGCGCCGCCGTAGAGCTCGCCGAGGATGCCCGACCAGAACCAGCGCACCAGCCGCGCGTGCGGACCAATGAGATCAGCGTCGGTGCCCATCACGACCTTGATCGCCGCCAGCGGGACGAGCTGCTTGGGGTACGGCAGGAACTTCGGTTCGAAAATGTGGCGGTCGGCGAGGAAATCCGAAGCCCAGAGGAACGCGTCCCGCAGCGGGTCGACCCACTCGACGTAGTCGTCGAGCGTCAGCTTCAGCACGTCCTCCCGCTTGGCTGAGATCCCCACCGGTTTCGCGCTCGTGTCGGCAAGGTTTCGTTTGCGGGTCGCCAGCAGCGTCACGGCCTGAAGAAAATCGGTGCTCTCGATCCCGGACAGGACGGGTCGATCCTCGAAGATCTGGAGGGTTTTCTGCCAGTCGTCGTTGAGCCGGAAGTCGGTTCCGTACTGGTCGTAGTGCTTCTTGTCCCCGGCGAACGTCGCGGTCAAGAGCTCGAAGACGTTGAGTGCGAGCCCACCCGTGTTGACCTTCTCGAAGACGGTGGCGACGGCGGACTTGCTGGTCTCGGTGTCGAGCTCGATCGCCGGGATGTTGTAGGTCCCGGTGGGCTTGATGATCCGAGCGTTGAACTCCTTGGCCTGCTCTCGATCCGGCAGCTCGAACAGCCAAGAGATCGTGTCCGGAGAGAAGAGCAAGCTGAGCGGAAAGTAACCGTGCTGCCGCTCCTTCTCCGGCGTCGAGACGTCGAGTTCGACATCCCTGCCGAAGTTCGTCCTGACCACGCCGTCTCCCGGCAACGAGAGGACCGCGTCATCGATCCGGTCGTCGCCCTCGAGCGCGACGGCGATGTCGACGTAGTACTTGCGCGCCAGCTTCTTCCCCCGCGCGTCCATCGTCGAGACGACGCCATTGCCGGTCAGTGCTTGGGTCAGCGACGTCAGCCGCTGCTGGCCGTCGAGCAACAGTTTTTCTGGCTCTACCCCCGAAGAGGCCTCGGCACCCTTGATCGGCTTCGGCTTGAAGCGAACTTGGTCACTTCCGGTCTTCAGCAGCATCACGACGCCGAGCGGGTGCCCCCGCAAAACCGTCACGAGCAGCTGCCGGATCCGCTCCTCCTCCCACTTGTAGCCACGCTGGAAATCGGGCAGCTGCACCTTGCCGCTGGTCGTCCATGCGAGGTAGTCGGATAGCTCGTAAAGCGGCGCCTGAAATCCCATGCTCAGCTCTCCTCCAAGTCGAAGGTGGCCTGCTCGAGTTGACTGCCGTGGCCGTCCCGCGCGGCATCGACAATCTCCGGCCACGCGGTCGCAAGGGTGTTGAAGGCAAGCGCATCCTGCGTCCAGCCGTTCTTCTCGGCGAGAGGGAACAGGAGGAAGGCCAGCTCTTTGACGAGGTCTGCGTCGACCGGCGCGTCGGTACGCGATCCGGCCGCAGCCAGGAGCTGGGCTGCCTCGGCGATCCCTCCACGCTCCAGCGCGGCAATCATGTGATGGAGCACCTCCCAGGCGCTGATCTGCTCGTCAGCGGATGGATCGTAGTCGGCCGGCAATTCCGCTGGCCCAAGCAAGGACACTATGCCGGCGGCGCTTCTGAGGATGCCGCCGCGGTCCATCGCTTCCACAGTCGTATTGCGGGCGTTGGCAATGTTGTTGGCATCACCGAACTTTCCAGTCCCGTAACCGTGTTGTCTATACCAAGCGATCGCGAACCTGGTCGGCGCGTCGAAATCCCCCTCCTGCTCGTTGAGCACCTGGTCCAGGATCTCGTTGATCCGCGCAAGTGCAGACCGCACCGACATCGGTGAGCCGTCGGCCTCGATGACCGAGGCGTACCGCGAGAAGACAGCCATCCCGGGTCCGATTGCAGCTTGCGGCAGATCGACCGGCGCGATCGCACCCTGCTGAAGATCACGCAAGGCGCCGGGTAGCTCCTCCTGCAGGGCCGCGATGAGGCCTCGCCGATCAGTGGTTAGGGCATCCTCGGGACGCGGGCGCAATGCAAGAACAATTGAGGAAGCAAGGGCGTTAGTGCCCTGGCTCAGCATGCGATTGCTGAGCTCACTGCGCATTGGCCAGGTAGCAGTTATGGCCCACCCTGAGCGGATCATGCCGTCGAGCAACGTCTCCCATCCGGTCGACGCCTCTCCATCTTCATTCGACTCTGATTGCTTGAAGGCGTAGTAAACCGTGATTGGGTAGCTAGGCAGGGCATTCTCGCGAGCATGGGTGAACACCTCCCTGAAGCCATCCTCAAAGAACTGCTTGGCTCCGGATTTACCCTCGTGACGGTAAGGGTTGGCGACGAGCTCATCGGCCTTCGGGACCAGCATCGTGCTTAGCAATTCGGGATACACATCGCGCAATGAGCGACGGAGCCAAACGTAGAAGAAATCCGACAGATCGGAATAACCAATGTTGTCGTAATAGGGAGGGTCAGTCGATATCAGAACATGACCAGGAATTCTCATTGATGATGCGTTTGCCGTTTTTGCGAGCCCCGGAGGGCCTTGGGCAGCAACCCCATCAAGTGCCTCGGCCGTCCACTGCACGGAACCATGCCAGCTACCAGTTCCCTTAGCAAAAGGATTGGGTTCAACGAAGTCCCAGGTCATGGGGATGGCCTGACGAGCGAACGTGTTTCTCGTCGACTCGCGGCCCAGGAACCAGGTCACAATCGATGAGCCTCGATCCGCAAGCTTAGAGAGGACCATGGTCAAATACGTCGCGATCGCGTCGGCGTATGCCTCTGCGGCAACGCCACCAGCGGCTAGGCGATCGCCGGCAGGCAACCCGGTGCGGAGGGCGTCCTGCAGCACACGCCCACGCACCTCCGCGACCAGATCACTGAAGGTCGTAAGCGCGAGGAGCTGGCGAGCAGTGAAGAGGTCGGAAAAGCTCGTTAACCCGTATCGGACCACATTGATCCGACCAGGCCAATCAAAGAGATCGCCAGGCGGTGCCGCCTGCGATCGAATGACATCAGCAGATGACCTATGAAGGTCACAGGGAGATAAATACACACGCTGGCGATGCCCTTCTGCCACCACCGCCATCAACTGCTGGCCGAGCCCGACCTCACGACTCGCCCGCCTTACATGCTCGAGTGCAGCAACGGACCCGCAATTCACGCAGCGAGCACCGTTCCGGCCAACGGTCCCGGCGTCCTCGGTTGGTCTCGTGTCGTGTTCGACTTTAAACTCGACTCGCTTACCACTGGGATGCTTCGCGTCTGTGACAACATGGGGAACGACATACGCATCTTTGCCCTCCCTTTTTCTAAGCCACCAGGATCGTACGAGTGGCATCTCGATACCGCATGCCGGATTAGGACAAATGACGGTTCGGGCCCAGATCCAAGCGATTACCGTCGCCTCGGTCCCGTCTGGCAACTTCGCCTTTGGGTAGTGCTTGCCAATCCGCTTCTCGGCCTCGTCGCGCATCCACTCGCCGTACGCCCGAACGTCGGCGGCCAATCCCGCCGCCCCCTTCCAGCCAGCCATCTCGGAGTCAGCTAGCCCAGGGAACACCGGCGGCCGATCGGCGAACTTCGGCGGGATTTCGATCAGCGCCTTGTTGATCAGCACCGCCACTGGATTGAGGTCCGAGGCGTGCGCCTCGAGACCTAACCGCTGCGCCTCCAGCGGAATCGTGCCGCCTCCTGCGAATGGGTCGAGGATCGGGGGCGGGTTGCCATCGGTCGACTTGAGGATCTCCTCGTGGGCTTCGGCGAGCAACCGGTCGTCGTTGATGTTCTCCCAGACGACGAGGCGCTCGATAATCCCGTGCAGTCGCTCCCGCTCGGCCTGTTGGTCCTCCTCTGTCGGAAATTGATCCGGGTGCGAGGAGGGGTCGTCTACGAGCTGGGCGAACAGGACCGCCCTTGCTGCAGCCAGCGGGCGCCGCGCCCACCAGAGGTGGAGCGTCGACGGGTGGCCATGGCGGATTGACTTCTCCCGCGCCGATTCCCTGTTGATCGTCTCCAGTGGCAGCGCCACCTCGATCAGCTTGCGCTTCAGAACGGCTTCCTCCCCTTTGCCCACATCTTCTCCCAGTCACCGCGAATGCCGGTGGCCTCGAATCCCCCGAGAGCGTATCCGGCAAAGGGTTCCTCCAGGTAACGGACCTCGTCGTGCTCGGGACCGCACGGGTCGACGCGAACCATCGCGAGCCGGTAGCGCGGGGCAGCGTTCATCGCCGTCATCACCTCGTTATGGGTGATGAAGAAGTCTTTGGCCCCGGCGATACGCGCCTTGACCTCGATGCGGATCGGGTCGCTGCCGGGGACGTGGGAAAGCACGTCGAAGCCGGGATTGTTGAAAGGCTGCTCCTCGGGCTCTCGGCCGAGACCCGGCTCGGTGGCGAGCACCAGGTCGACTCCACGCCGCTCGACCTCTTTGGTCTCGACCGCGTGCAGCGGCGCCGTCTCCTCGGTCTCTTCGGTCTCCTCCAGCGCGGAAAGAGGCAGGACCAGCGCGGCGGTGACGACCCGCGGCGCCTTGGCCGACATCCGCTCCTGGCGCTCGAGCAGGGCGAGCCGCGCCTGCAAGCGACCCTCGATCTCCGCCGCCTTCTGCATCAGGCTCGCGTGGCTCTCGCGGACTTTGTCTCCACGTTTTTCCTTCTCGGAGGCAACGATCGATTCGGAGATCAGGCGATTGATCTCGTGCTCGAGCCGCAAGGTCACCTGATCACGGACGCGGCGCAGCTCAGCGGCCCGGCGCGGCTGGACCTCTTCGACGTACTCGGGAAGCTGGTTGGCGATCAGCCAGCTCGTCGCCATGTCCTCCGCGGCCGCCAGCCAGGGGAGAGCCCGGACCCGCTCCACGGCGGGCGAGGACGGAGCGGCAACGCAGTCCAGGTAGGGCGCCGGGCCAGCGGGGGTGACCGAGCCGGCCTCATCGACGAAGGCGTAGCCGAAGCGGCGAGCGATGACTTCGTCCGTAGCATCGCTGACTTCTTCGATCACACCGACCAGGAGACGGGGCGTCTCGACGTTGGCAGACACCAGGACAGCGCCCCGCTCGAGCACGACCGCCAGCTGCTCGATCATCTGATCCATGACGATGTCGTGCAGTGGGTGCCCCGGCGCCAGCAGCTCCGCCGGTTGCTCGTCACCCACCTCGTCAGGCTCGAAGGTGACCCGCTCATAGCGAGTGGCCACAGGGCGCTGGCGGGACTGGCGCAAGGGCGCTGGGACGTTGGTGATCTCGAAACGCCCCTGCTCGCGCTTGGACATCCGGCCCCCGAGGTGGGAAAAGGCCTCGCGGAAGGCGCGCTCGACGTAATGGGGCTGCAAACGGCGAGCCCGCGCCTCGTCCATCTGGACGCGGAGCTCAGCGATGTCGGCCTCGACCAGCCCATCGCCCGCCAGAGCGTTCTCGTTCAGCAACTCGGTGATGCCCTCGGACACGCGCTCGTCGATGACCTGCTGCATCCGCTCCCGGACCTCGGGCTGCTCGCCATATTGGATTGCTTCGAGCAGAAGGCCTCGCAACGGTTGCTCCTCGAAGGCGGCCCCGAGCACATCAAACACCTTCCCGCCATAGGCCTTGCGCTGCTCCTCGATCTTCGCCAGCAGGAGGAGGAAGACGTCGCCCTCGCGCGTGTCGCTGGCAACCAGGTTCCAGAGGCGGCAGACCTCCGTCTGCCCGATGCGATGGATGCGGCCGAAGCGTTGCTCGATCCGGTTCGGGTTCCAGGGAAGGTCGTAGTTGACCATCAGGTGCGCGGCCTGGAGGTTGAGCCCCTCTCCCGCGGCGTCGGTAGCCAGCAGGATGTAGCACTCCTTGTTGTGGGTGAACTCCTCGGTGATGCGCCGACGCTCGTTGCGCCGTACTCCACCGTGGATCGTGCCGACGGCTGCCGGGCGACCGATCAGCGCGCGGATCCGCTGGGCGAGGTACTCGAGCGTGTCACGGTGCTCGGTGAAGATGATCAGCTTGCGCGGCGGCTCCCCACCCTTTGGCGCCAGGGTCTCGTCCTCGATGATCGTGCGCAGCTCAGACCACTTGCGATCGGTCTGCGCCCCCCGCACCAGCTTGGCCTGCTCGATCAGCCGGGCGAGGTCGCCAAGCTCGATGTCCAGCTCCTCGACCGTGCGCGCCGCGGTGGCGGCATCGACCAGTTCCTCCTCGATCTCCTCGACTTCTCCGGCGGAGAACTCGTCTTCTTCGATCTCGGACGGGTCGAGGGTGAGCTCGTCGAGCGGGTCGACGACCCCTTCTCCGTTGATCAGCTGCTGCTTGCGACGCTCGAGTCGCTCGGCACGACGAACCAGCGAGCGGAGGATCGCTTCGGGGCTGGACGCGAGCCGGCGCTGCAGGACCGTGAGCGCGAAACCGACCGTGTTCTTGCGCTTGCCCTCGAGTTTCGCGGCACGGTTCATCCCCTCACGTACGTAGGCCGTGACCTCCTCGTAAAGCTCGCGCTCTTCCTCGGTCAGCTCGTAAGGCACCGTCTCGGCGATCCGCTCAGGGAACAACGGCTTGCCCTCGAAGGTCAGGAGGTCCTCCTTGACCATGCGGCGCATGATTCCCGAGGTGTCCGAGCGATTCACGCCCTCGACGGGCTTGCCCTCGAAGCGGTCGCGATCCAGAAGGGTGAGGAAGAGCTGGAAGTCATCCTCCTTGCCCGAGTGAGGCGTCGCCGTCATCAGCAGCAGATGCCGGGTGATCCGGCCGAGCGCCTCACCGAGCAGGAAGCGTTTGGTCTTTTCGAGCTTGCCGGAGAAGTAGTGGGCGCCCATCCGGTGGGCCTCGTCGACGACGACCAGGTCCCATTGGGACTGCTCCAGCTCGGCGACCAGATCCTCGTTGCGGGCGATCTGGTCCATCCGCGCGATCAGAAAGGGACGCTCCTCGAATGCGGAGGACCCAAAGGCGCTCTCGGCCAGGTCAGTGCTGTACAGCTCAAAGCGCAGGCCGAACTTGAGGAACAACTCATCCTGCCATTGCTCGACGAGCCCACCTGGTGCAACGACGAGGCAGCGATGCACGTCCTCACGGAGCATCAGCTCCTTGATGTAGAGACCGGCCATGATCGTCTTCCCTGCGCCCGGGTCGTCGGCCAGGAGAAAGCGAAGCGGCGTACGGGGCAGGAGCTCCCCATATACGGCTCGGAGCTGATGCGGGAGTGGCTGGATGTCGCTGGTGGTGACCGCGAGCATCGGATCGAAGAGACCGGCGAGCTTGATGCGCTGGGCCTCGGCAACGAGCTTGAAGGCAGAAGCCTCCGCATCGAAGGGTCGAGCCACCTTCTCGACAAGGCTGAGCTCTATCTCCTCGGCCCGGTTGAGGACTCGCTCTCCCAGTGAACCGTCGGGCATGCGAAAGACGAGTTGCGCCGCATCGGTGCCGTGCATCACTACAGAGACGATCTCGACCGCCTCGCCGGGGATCACACCTAGCAAGCGTTGGTGTGCCGAGAGTTCCTCAAGTAGTGGCATCGATGCGACCAGAAGGTATCCGTTTGAGCAGCGCGGCCCATCTGGATCCGTAGCGGGTCACCGGCCACCAAGCGGGAGCGACGGGACTCGAACCCGCGACCTCCGGCGTGACAGGAGCGACCCGGAGGGCGACGAAATGAGCCAGATGCCTCTATTTGATGCAGAATGAGGCCGGTGAGTGCGCCTCGGCTGCCACGACCCAAATAGACGCTGTTACGGTCGATTCATCGGGGTTTGGGCACCAGTGGCCAATGAAAAGCGCCCAATTGCAAGTCCGAGCTAGGCGACCAGGTGGGGCTTGCCAGCAGAACCGGCAGCGTGGAACTCGGTCACCCACTCGCGCGGAACGAACGTCTGCCGGTCGCGCTTCCGCCGAAGGTGATCGGCCAGCCACAAGAGGCTGAGCACAACGATCAGGGCTGCGCCGGTCGCAGCGGGAGGCCGCGCCACCACGTCAGATCCATCGGGGAAGACGATTGCCATCGGCTTGCGCTCGGCAATCGCACGAGACATGAGCTTCGAGGCGTCGGGCGAATCAGCGGGAATCAAGACGGTCCCGCTCGGATAGCGCTCCTCGCTTGCAGGATCGACAGCGACCCGACTCAGAAGGTCGAAGGCGGCATCCGTGCCGGGGGGGTTCTTGCTTTTGGCTAGCTCTTCCATGATTCGATTATCGCTTCCCAATGGGCCTTGAGATGGGCAATCGCTGCTGGAATCGCCTCGTTCGTTCGACCCTCGTAAAACGGCGCTTCTGGCTGCTTTCCGCCTTCCTGAGTGTAGCGGTGCATGTGATGCGTCCCCCGGTGATTGTCGTAAACGCGAATCGTCTCCCAATTGCCATCAGCGAAGGCCAGAAGAACCACTGAGTAGCGCTCAATCGGCGTGCCCGACTGGCTTAGCCGGACGATCACGCCCTCCACTATTCCGATCTCGATGGTCCGCTCGTAAGGCACGGGCAGGAATGCTCACAATTCGCCCGGACGCGTTGGAAACTCTCTGTCTGCAGTCAGGAAACGACTATATCCGCTTCGTACCCCTACATCCCATATTGGAATTGAGAGAGACTGAAAATGGCCGAATGCAGGCACACCGCGATACGGGAGCGACGGGACCCGCACCCGCGACCTGCGGCGTGACAGGAGCGCCTCATCTGTAGGTAATGAGCATTAGGCCGAGCTGTCCTCACCCGCACTCCCCCACTCGCCTAGATTGCCTTTGCCGGGTCCGTCGTCGGGCGAGATCTTCCTCACCAGAGTCACTGGGCGGTACGAGAGGGCGATTCCGCTCTCCAATGAGGCACGCCGAAGCGGGAGCGACGGGACTCGAACCCGCGACCTCCGGCGTGACAGGCCGGCGCTCTAACCAACTGAGCTACGCCCCCGAGGGGTGACTCGGATGGGCCGGCAGGAGCCGGCCCGGGGGGCAAATCTAGCGGTTGGCGGGGGGCGGCGGGCTTTGGGCGGCGCGGCTGCGGGGGCGCTGCTGGGCTTCTAGGGCCGTGCGGGCGACGAGGCCGGTGGCGCCGAGGAGGAGGAAGAGGAAGCCCCAGCCGGGGGAGCCCATCAGGGTCGCGAGCAGGGCGAGGCCCATGGCCACGTAGAAGAAGACGACGAGGCCCTCGAGCAGCTTCTCGGTGGATCGGAGGTCGAAGCGCATTACGGGAGGGGATTCGGCGGGCGGGGCGGGTTCCCTGCCGGCGCCGGGGAAGCTAGGCGGGAGCCGGCTCGGCGTGGGCGAGCTCGGGGACGGCGAAGGGAGCCTCGGCAGCGGCGATCTCCTCCAGCAGCTCGCGCAGGGCGGCGATCCGCTCCGCGCCGTAGCGCTCGGCCCAGCGCTTCTCGACCTTGGCGAAGAGCTTGCGGCCGTGCGCCTGCGCCGCTTCGCCGCGTTCGGTCAGGCAGATCAGCTTCGCCCGACGGTCGTCTGGCGCCGGGATCCGCTTCGCATAGCCGCGCTGGACCAGGTCATCGACGATCTCCCCCACCGACTGCTTGGTCAGCTTCGCCCGCTCGGCGATGTCGGTCAGGCGCAGGCCCTCGTCCTGGACGAAGCGGAAGACGCAGCCATGGGTGGGACGGATGTCGCCGTATTCCGAGCGCTCGAGCTCGGCCCGGAACTCGGCGAACAGCGATTCGTAGGCGATGTCGAGCAGCCCCGGTAGGGGGATCCAGTCGGAGGCGTTTTTCGAGCCGGGGGTCATGTCGTCAGGGAGCCTGATAAGGTCGCCTTGTTGTAAGGCTAGCTGACCAGGCTACCTTACGAATTGTACTCGATGACCAGGAGACCTCAAATGGATTCGACTCTCGCGACCAACTCCGCCGGCGCCACCGATCGCAAGTGGTGGACCCTCGGCGCCGTCTGCGTCGCCACCTTCATGCTCTTGCTCGACATCACCGTGGTCAACACGGCGCTGCCCGCGATCCAGCAGGATCTCGGCGGCAGCTTCACCGACCTGCAGTGGGTGATCGACGCCTACGCGCTCTCGCTGGCGGCGCTGGTGCTGACCGCCGGCTCGCTCGCCGACCGGCTCGGCCGCCGCCGCGTCTTCGCGATCGGCCTCGGCATCTTCTCCGTCGCCTCGCTGCTTTGCGCGCTGGCACCGGACCCGACCTTCCTCAACCTCGCCCGCGGCCTGCAGGGCGTCGGCGGCGCCATCATGTTCGCTGTCTCCCTGGCGCTGGTCGCCCAGGAGTTCCCCAGCGGCCCCGAACGGGGGATGGCGATGGGGATCTACGGCGGCACGATCGGGATGGCGGTCGCGGTCGGGCCGCTGGTCGGCGGCGTCCTCACCGACGGCCTCGGCTGGGAGTCGGTCTTCCTGATCAACGTGCCGATCGGGATCGCCGCAATCGCTGTCACCTACTGGAAGGTCGCCGAGTCCCGTGACCCGAACGCGACCCGGATCGACTGGGGCGGGCTCGTCACCTTCTCCAGCGCGCTGTTCGTACTGGTGCTGGCGCTGGTCCGCGGCAACGAGGAGGGCTGGGGCAGCACCCCGATCGTCTCCCTCTTCGTCGCCGCGGCGGTGCTGATGGCCGCGTTCCTCGCGATCGAGCGCCGCGTCGAGCAACCCATGCTCCCGCTTGGTTTTTTCCGCCGCCGCGCCTTCACCGGCGTCCAGCTGGCGGCGTTCGCGGTCTCGGGATCGATGTTCGCCCTGTTCCTCTACCTGACGCTCTACCTGCAGAGCTTCCTCGGCCTCTCGCCGATCGAAGCGGGGCTGCGCTACCTGCCGATCACGGTCGCCTCGTTCATCGTCGCGCCGCTCTCCGGCATGGCATTGGCCAAGGTCAAAGCCCGCTATCTGATGGCGGCGGGACTGGCGCTGACCGGGCTCGGCCTGCTGCTGATGTCCGGCCTGCAGCTGGACTCGGAGTGGACCGCGCTGCTGCTCGGCTTCCTGCTCAGCGGCATCGGCGTCGGGTTGCTGAACCCGGTGATCGCCGACGTCGCCCTGAGCGTGGTGCCGAAGGAGCAGTCCGGGATGGCCGCCGGGATCAACGACACCTTCCGCCAGGTCGGGATCGCGGTCGGGATCGCCACCTGGGGCGCGATCTTCCTCGGCGCGGGCGCCTCGAAGACGCAGGAGGTGGCCGGCGGTTCGCTGAACGGCGACCAGGCGCGCAATCTGGTCGAGGCGACCTCGTCGGGCGCGCTGCCGCAGGCGGTCTCGGGGCTGCCGGCCGGCGTTCAGGACACGGCGCGGAACGCGGCGGAACAGGGGTTTATCCACGGGCTGAACGAGATCCTCGTGCTCGGCGCGCTGCTTTCGTTCGCCGGTGCGGTGCTGGCGCTCTGGCTGGTGCGGGAGTCGGATATCGAGCGGGAGACGCTGGTGGATACGGCGTTCGAGGTCGAGGGGGAGCCGGAGCCGGCTCGGGCGTAGTGATGTGGGGGGTGGGGTCCCCCTCTCCAGACACCTCTCGCTATGGCTCGAGGTTGAGTGTCTGGAGAGGGGGACCCCACCCCCCACCCCCGGCCGATGCGATGATCTCGCTGATGCGGCGTCTCTTATTTCTGGTGGTGGTCGTTGTCGCCTTGGCGGTGCCGGCTTCCGCGGTGGCGGCGGAACGGACGGTTAGCGTCCATGCGGACGTCGAACGGCTGGTGCCCAACGATGCTGCTGAAGTTCGGTTCGGGGTTAGCAAGGAGCGGGCTGGGCGGGCTGCTGCTTTGCGGATCGTTGCTCGGCGGGTTCGGGCGGTTATCGCGGCGGCGCAGCGGGTGCCGGGGGTTGGGCCTGGTGACGTCACTACTGGCTCGATCTCGGTGCGGCGGGTCGAGCGTGGCACGCGGCCTATCTATCGGGCCAGCGAGGGGGTCACCGTGATCACCCACGATCCCGAGGGTGCCGGTGATCTTGTAGCGGCTGGGGTTGCCGCCGGCGCGACCGGCACTCGCGGTCCCCGGTTCTTCGTCGGCGATCGGGAAACCGCCTACAACGCTGCCCTGGTCGAAGCTTTGGAGAAGGCCCGGACGAAGGCGGGACTGCTGGCCGCGGCGGCTGGCGCCGTGCTTGGCCCGGCGATCTCGATTGTCGAGGGAGGCGCCGTTACGCCCGTCGCCGGACCGGTATCCGCCGAGGTGGAAGCGGACAAGGGCGCGCCGGCCCCACCCGTCAAGCCCGGCAAGTCGACCGTCGAAGCCTCGGTCGACGCGACCTTCGCGCTGGAATAGCCGGCGCGATGAGGCTGCTGACCTTCGACACGGGTGACGGGGCGCGGGCCGGGGTGCTCGAGGACGAGCGCGTCATCGACGCCTGGGCGCTGCTCGGGGAGCCGCACCGGGGGAGCCTGCGGGAGCTGATCGCGCACGGACGGGTCGAGGACCTGCGGGGACGACTCGGCGACACCGGCGCTCCCTCCCACCCTCTCTCCGCCGTGCGGCTGCTGCCGCCGATCCCGGACCCGGAGAAGATCGTCTGCATCGGCCTGAACTACCGCAAGCACGCGGCCGAGGTCGGGGTCACCGAGCTGCCGGAGATGCCGACGATCTTCGCCAAGTATCCGAACGCGCTGGTGGCGGACGGGTCGACGGTGCGGGTGCCGACCGCGAAGACCGACTTCGAGGCCGAGGTGGCGTTCGTCGTCGGCAAGCGGGCGAAGGACGTCGGCGAGGCCGAGGCGCTCGACCACGTCGCCGGCTACACGCTGCTGAACGACCTCTCTGCCCGCGACCTGCAGGGGGCGACGCCGCAGTGGATGCCCGGCAAGATCTTCGACGGCGCCGCGCCCTGCGGTCCCTGGCTGGTCACGCCCGAGGAGGCCGGGCCGCACGACCGGATCGGGATCCGCCTCACCCTCAACGGCGAGGAGATGCAGAGCGGCGCCACCGACGACCTGATCTTCACCGTCCACGAGCTGGTCGCCCAGCTTTCCCGGCTGATGACGCTCGAGCCCGGCGACGTCGTCTCCACCGGCACCCCCGAGGGAGTCGGCATGGGCCGCAAGCCGCGCGTCTGGCTCGCCGACGGCGACGAGGTAGTGATCACCTCGCCGACGCTCGGCCGGCTGACGACGCGAATCAGCGCCTGAGCCGATCCCGTGGTTCCTTTTGCACGGATACCGTGCAAAAGGAACCACGACTACGGGCCGGGCGGGATCTCGTAGGCCTTCGCCGGCAGGCTCGCCGATCGCGGGTTCGTCGCCGTCCTGGCGCGGCCGGCTGCCGCGGAGCTCGCGCCGGCGGCGGTCCAGCGGGGGCGATAGGGCGTCAGGGTGAGGAGGGCGTTCCAGGTGTCGGTGTCGACGATGCCGTTGGCGGGCAGGCCGTGTTCTTCCTTGAAGGTGCGGACGGCGCGGGCGGTCTGGCGGCCGAAGAGGCCGGTGATCGGGAGTGCGGCGCCGGCGGCGACCAGGTGCTCCTGGGCCCAGACGACCATGTCGCCGCTGCTCTTGGGCTTCAGCAGCGGGTGGACGATTTCCTGGCGGTAGCCGGTGACCGGCCGCAGGGCGCTGTCGGCGCCGACCGCACCCCACTCCTGGCCGCTGGTCTCCTGCCAGGACCACCAGCTCGGCGCCAGCCCGCCGTAGCTGGCGGCGAAGCGGCGGAAGAGCTTGATCGAGGCGCCACCGGGGGCTTCGTAGGTCTGGCCGATCGGGTAGATCGGGTGGCCGTAGATGCGGTTGTAGAGGTAGGTGTGCTCGTAGACGGCGCGGACCGAGGTGCCGATCGTCTTCCAGTACATCTGCGGCTGGTTGTAGGTGGCGCCGCCCGGGCCGAAGAAGACCGAGTAGGGGAAGGAGGGGTGGTAGTCGACGTAGGGGAAGCCGGCGAGCGCGACCGGGAAGGTGTCGCCGATGCGGGCGCGCAGGGCGCGGACGTAGAGGTCGGCGGAGGCGTATTTGCCCTCGTAGTCGGCCTCGGCGTCGATCACGAAGCAGTCGGCGCCCTTCTTCACCGCCGCCGCCGCGACCCGGGCCTCGGCCAGCGGGGCGTCGCCGTAGACGAACTGCCAGGCGCAGACGCTGAGGCCGCCGCGGTGCAGGGCCTGGACGAGGCCGCGGCTGAACTGGCTCCAGGCGCCGCCGCCGTCGCCGGCCTTTATATAGACCGTGCCGACGTCGTTGCGCTTGGCGCGGGCGATGATCGCGCCGACGCTGCCGCCCTCCGAGCGGGAGACGTACCAGACCCACATGCCCTGCCGGTCGAAGGCGCTGTTGCTGACATTGCCGCCGCTTTCGACTTCGCCGGCGCCGCCGGTCTCGGCCGGGGCGGAGGTCGCCAGCATGGCCGCGATGAGCGCGGCAACGGCAATGAACAGCGCTAGGGCGCCGCGTCTCCTGCGAGGTGGGTGACTCACGTCTGCTCTGAACACGGTAGTGGCCGGGGCGCTGCGGCTCGTTCGGATCCGCCCTTCCGGCTTAACATCGACAGCCTGCCGCACGCCGCCACCCGCAACCCGCCGATCGCCTCTCCCCGCAAGATCCTGTGCGCCGCCGCGCTCGCCGCCTGCGCGCTGCTGCTCGTCCCCGCCGGGGCGAGCGCCCGCCCGCAGCGGATCGAGCACGCCGATCTCTTCCAGGCCGGGCGGGACCTGGTCTTCACCGTGCGGACGGCGAAGCCGGTTGGGCTGGCGAAGCTGGAAGCGCGGCCGGACGTGCGCCGGCCCTACGCCCGGTACCTCTGCCTCAGCCTCAGCGCCGACAGGCCCGAGAGCCTGCGCCTGCTCTGCCTCGACGGCCGCGAGCCCCATCGGCGGGTTGGGTTCGTCGTCCTCGACGAGAACGGGAAGCCGCTGGAGAAGGGCAGCGCGCCGGCCAGGGTCAAGCGCCCGAGCCCCGACAAGCTCGTCGTCGCGGTGGAGCCGGGAGAGGCCGGCCTCTCCCCCGGCGACTACGAGTGGATCGTCCTGCAGAGCAACGGATGCAAAGTCCCCCGACGCTGCGTCCACTCCTTCCCCGTTGACAACACCAAGAGCATCCGCCTCCGACCCGTCCGCGCCGTCGGCTGCACCGGCGGCGGCGCCGGGCTCGCCACCAGCGGCCCGCGCGACCGCAAGGTCATCGCCCTCACCTTCGACGACGGCCCCAGCGACTACACCGACGACTTCCTCCGCGTGCTGGCCGGAAAGGACGTGCGGGCGACCTTCTTCGAGATCGGCCAGGAGATGCCGGGCCGGGACGAGGCGATGCGGCAGATCCTCGCCCAGGGCAGCGAGATCGGCGACCACACGATGAACCACGTCGAGTTCCCCGATTACGCGCAGATCGCCGGCGCCGCCTCGCGGATCACCGCCTACACCCACTTCCGACCCTGCCTCTTCCGCCCGCCCGGCGGCGGCGTCGACGCCGGGATCGTCGCCACCGCCGGCAGCCTTGGAATGCGGACCGTCAACTGGGACGTCGACCCGCGCGACTGGTCAAATCCCGGCAGCGAGGCGATCTACGCCAACGTCGTCGGCCACGTCCACCCCGGCGCGATCGTCGTCATGCACGACGGCGGCGGCGCGCGGGGCGAGACCCTGACCACGCTGCCGCGAATCATCGACACCCTGCGCGGCCGCGGCTACCGCTTCGCCACCGTCACCGAGCTGCTCGGCGGACGGATCCTCTACCAGCCGTACCACTAACCCGCCGGCGTTCGTCCTTTGTCGGGTATAGGGCGATAAAGGACGAACGCCGATTGGTTTGGAGATTCGATGCAACCGATCGACCGCCTCCCTCGTATGGAAGGCCGATGAGAATCGCGATCGTCGGAAGCGGCATCTCGGGGCTGGTTGCCGCCCATAAGCTGGCGCCGGAGCACGAGACCGTCGTCTACGAGGCGGGCGGGCGGATCGGGGGCCACACCCACACGGTGCCGGTCGAGGCCGAGGACGGGACCCATTGGATCGACACCGGGTTCATCGTCTTCAACGACCGCAACTACCCCAATTTCGAAGCGCTGCTGGCCGAGCTCGGGGTCCCCAGCCAGCCGTCGCAGATGAGCTTCTCGGTCGCCGACGGCCGCGGCCGCTTCGAGTACTCCGGCACGCCGTGGGGCCTCTTCGCCCGCCCGGCGCACCTCCTCAGTCCCAGCTTCCTCGGGATGCTGGGCGAGTGGCGCCGCTTCAACCGCGAGGCGCGGGCGCTGATCGGGATGAACGGGACCGCGCCCTCGCTCGGCCACTGGCTCGCGCAGCAGGGTTTCTCCCGTCACTTCGTCGAGCGGCTGATCGTCCCCCAGGCGAGCGCCGTCTGGTCGGCCGACCCGGAGCAGATGTGGAGCTTCCCGGCCAGCTTCATGGCCGAGTTCTTCGAGAACCACGGCATGTACAGCCTCCGCGACCGGCCGAAGTGGCGGACGGTTAGCGGCGGCTCGCGCAGCTACGTCAAGGCGATCACGGCGCCATGGCGCGACCGGGTGCGGACGGGGGCGCCGGTGCGGCGGATCGAGCGGCTGGGAGACCGGGTGCGGATCGAGGCAGACGGCTGCGAGAGCGAGGAGTTCGACCAGGTCGTGATCGCCACCCACTCCGACCAGGCGCTGGCGATGCTCGGCGACCCGAGCGCGGCCGAGCGCGAGGTCCTCGGCGCGATCCCCTACCAGCGAAACGAAGCGGTGCTGCACACCGACGCCGCGATGATGCCGCGCCGCCGCGCCGCCTGGTCGAGCTGGAACTTCCACCTCGGCGAGGGCCCGTCGCGGGGGACCACCGTCACCTACTGGATGAACAACCTGCAGCGCCTGCGCTCGCGCCGGCAATACTTCGTCACCCTCAACCGCGGCGCCGAAATCGACCCGGCGAAGGTGATCCGCACGATCTCCTACGACCACCCCGTCTACACCAAGGAGGGAGTCGCCGCCCAGTCCCGCCACGCCGAGATCTCGGATCCCGCCCGCCGCACCCACTACTGCGGCGCCTACTGGGGCTGGGGCTTCCACGAGGATGGAGTGGTCAGCGCCCTGCGGGCGTGCGAGTCCATCCAGTCCATCCCGACCCCCACCGCCGAGATCGTTTCCGCCCTTGTAGCCCCCATAGGGGCCAAAAGCATGGAAACGACCGAGGAGGAGGTGGCTGCATGAGCGGGGCGGCACCCGCGCTCGACGGGAGAGGGGTGGGGGTCGCCGGACCCTCCCCGCTGTTGTCCGCCGACCGCCACCCCTCTCCCGTCCCGCCAACCCCGGCCGACCCCCACCCTTCGTCCCTCCAACCCGCCTCCGCGGTCTACGAGGGCACGATCCGCCACCGCCGCTTCGAGCCAATCGAGCACTCGTTCCAGTACCGCTTCTTCCTCATGTACCTGGACCTAGGCGAGCTGCCCGGGCTGCTCGACCGCTATCCCCTCTACTCCGCCCGCCGCGCCGCGCCCGCCCGCTTCCGCCGCGAGGACTTCATCGGCGCCCCGGACCGCCCGCTCGACGAGTGCGCCCGCGACGCGGTCGCCGCAGCCACCGGCGAGCGCCCCGGCGGCCCGGTACGCCTGCTCACCGGGCTGCGCTACTTCGGCCACTCCTTCAACCCGGTCTCCTTCTACTACTGCTTCGACCCCGCGGGGCAGCGCGTAGAGGCGATCGTCGCCGACGTCCAGAACATCCCCTGGCGCGAGCGCCATCCCTACGTCTTGGCACGCGGCGAGCGCCGGGGTACCGTGCTGGGAGACGAACTCGAGAAGAGCTTCCACGTCTCCCCGCTGATGGGCATGGACCAGACCTACTCCTTCCGCGCCTCGGAACCCGGCGAGAGCCTCGCCGTCCACATCGAGTCCCGCCCGCGCGAGACCGCAAAAACCCGGGTTGTAGACGGGTTCTTGCGGTCTCGGCAAACCCCGAAGACCTTCGACGCGACCCTCAGCCTGCGCCGCCGCGAGCTCAGCCGCGGCACCCTCGCCGGCCTGCTCGCCCGCTACCCCGCGATGTCGCTGCAGGTGGTGGCGAAGATCTACGCGCAGGCGCTGCGGCTGAAGCTGAAGGGCGCCCGCTACCACCCGCACCCGGGGGCGTCGGGATGAGGGACGCGTTGGCCCGTGCCGGCGTCGGCGCCGTCCTCGGCCGCCTCCGCAACGGGCGGATCGACGTCGTCGAAGGCGCCCGCGAACGCACCTACGGCCCGGCCGACGCCGAGCTCCGCGCCACGCTCACCATCAACGACCCCGCCGCCTGGCGCGACCCGCTGCGCGGCAGCGTCGGCCTCGGCGAGGGCTATGTCGACGGCCGCTGGGAGACCGACGACCTCGTCGCCCTGATCCGCATCGCCGCCCGCGAGCTGCGCGACACCGACGGGGTCCGCGGCACGATCGCCCGCGGCCGCGGCCTCGCCCACCGCGCCCGCGGCCTCGTCCCCGAGAACACCCGCGTCGGCTCCCGCCGCAACATCTCCGCCCACTACGACCTCGGCAACGACCTCTTCACCGCCTTCCTCGACGAGCGGATGATGTACTCCTGCGCCTATTACCCCGAGCAGGGTGTGACGCTGGAGCAGGCGCAGCTGGCGAAGCTCGACCGCATCTGCGACCGCCTCCGCCTCGGCCCCGGCAACCACCTGCTGGAGATCGGCACCGGCTGGGGCGGGATGGCGATCCACGCCGCGCGGCGCAGCGGCTGCCGGGTGACGACGACGACGATCTCCCGCGAGCAGTACGAGCTGGCGCGGCGGCGGGTCGCCGAGGCCGGGGTCGAGGACCGGGTCAGCGTCCTGCTGCGGGACTACCGCGAACTCGCGGGCCGCTACGACCGGCTGGTCAGCGTCGAGATGATCGAGGCGGTCGGCTGGCAGTACTTCGACGACTACTTCCGCCGCTGCGACGAGCTGCTGAGCGACGACGGGCTGATGCTGCTGCAGGCGATCACGATCGACGACCACTGGTACGAGAGCGAGAAGGCCGCCCGAAGCTTCGCCAACACCCACCGCTTCGCCGGCGCCTGCCTGCCCTCGCAGGGGCTGATAGCTGACTGCCTCGAGCGCGCGACCTCGATAAAGCAGGTCTGACTCGACGACATCACCGCGCATTATCAGC
>Ga0126313_10000256_pt1 | contig 24195 bp, 25 predicted proteins | sample Plot105A_FD_89954 | JGI IMG/M metagenome (GOLD analysis project Ga0126313, IMG submission 89954) | Serpentine soil microbial communities from UC McLaughlin Reserve, CA, USA - Plot105A | ecosystem: Environmental > Terrestrial > Soil > Grasslands | place: USA: UC McLaughlin Reserve, Lake County...
TCATCAACCGTTCACGCTCGAGGAGGTCGGCCGCGCATTCGGCGTCACCCGCGAGCGCATCCGGCAGATCGAGAACAACACGCTGAAGCGCCTCGAGACCTTGCCCGAGGCCCAGGGACTAAAGGACGCGTCCGCCTAGCCCTACGCCGCTTCGTTCGCGTCCGGCTCGACGCGCTCGAGCGGCATGAACAGCTTGCAGTGAGGGCACTTCAGCCCCGCCTGCTCCGACTGGGGGGAGAGCACTTCCGCGCGAAACGGCTTCCGGCAATGGACGCAGATCACGTCCCGGACGGTGCTGGTGCCGACCATGCGCCGAAGCTAGCAACGGTGTCCGAGAGGCCAGCCCTTTGTGAGCGAACCCCAACGTTCGTGCTCAGGCAGCGAGCCTGAGCTCGGAGAGTTGAGTCGCCTCCGCAACGAGTACTCGCCGGTGGAACTGGAGAACGAGCGCACCATCAGGTCGTAATGCTCGTGAGCACATCTTCACGAGACGCCGAGAGGGGCCGCGTCCGTCATGGGGCGCGAAGACCGCCTCCGGCGACTCGCCCGCGAGCTCCGGCCGTTCGCGCCGGAGAGCTTCAGGCCGCCGCGTCGACGAGCGCCTCGGTCGCCGTCCGCGGGGACATCACCTCGCCGGGCAGCGTGAGCACGCGAATGCCGCAGAACGGTGTTTCGGTCATTGCTCGAGCTAGAGCGCCTGGTCGCCGCCGACGAACGCCTTGAGGCTCTCGTAGTCCTCACGGCAGGCCGGGCATCCGGCAAGGTGGGCCCGGAACCCCGGCACCGCGGCCTCTGCATCCGCGCCGGCCAGCTCGAGCTCGACGTAGCGGTCGAGCTCGTCGAAACACTCGTTGCAGCCGATCTCGGCCTGGCCGGGGCCGAGCAGTCGGCCCAGAGCCTGCTTCAGCTCAGGACGTTCCATCACTCCATCACCTCCAGCCGGTCGCCGAGCTCGGCGCGGAGCTTTCGACGCGCGTCGTGCAGCGTCTTGTAGAGCGCGCCGCGTGTCGTCTCCAGACGCTCCGCCAAGACGTCGATTGGGACGCCGTTCAGTGCGAGCGCGACGAGCACGTCGCGCTGATGCGGCGTGAGCGCAGTTTCGATCGCATCCTTGAGCTCGCCCAGCAGCTCGCCCCGCTCGACTTGTTCCTCAGGCCGGCCCGACTCGCTCTCGAACATGCTCCAGCTCTCGGGCTCGAGCGGGATCTCGCGGCCCTGCCAGGAGCGCCGCCGCAACTTCGCGGCTGCCTCGTAGAGCGCGAACTTGTAGACCCAGGTCGTGAAGCGGCTCTCGCCGCGGAAGTCGTCCAGCCGTGCGAGCACGGACATCATCGCGTCGTCGGCAGCTTCGAGCGCGATGTCGTCGAGCTCGTTTCCGCGGAGGTTCGGAAGCATCGGCCGCCGGCGCGCGACCTCGAACCGAGCTGCCCGGAGCAGCAGCTCGTGCAAGCGCTCGACCGCGGTGTCCTGCGTGGAGCCGGTCGAGCGAAGGTCCGCGAGCCACGCCCGGGACTCGTCGTCCAGTACGACACGCCTCTCAGCCACGGGGGCGGGGACAGTAGCAACGCTCATCGTCCTCTACGTGCCGCCGCCCGCCGATTTCTTACCGAGTCACCGGAATCGCTTCGGGAACTGGCCGACGATGCCGGTGGAGAGCATGTCCGCCATGTGCAGCGCCTGCCGGTGGATCTCGTCGTAGGCCGCGACATCTGCCGTCCAGTTGCGCTGGAGCCGTGCCACCACTTCGCGGGTGGTGAGCCGCAGGTGATCGCGGAGCATCGACCGCATCGGCCCGAGCTTCCAGTGCGGGTTCGCACGGCTGAGGAAGCGCGCGATCTGATCGGCGTTCGTTTCCCAACGCGTCTGAGCCGCGGCCTGAGCCGGCTTGTCGCCCGCCTTGGCGGCTGTGATCAGGGCAGCCGCGATGGTGATGTGCTCCTTCAGGAGCCTCGTCAGCTCGGCGCCCGCCGCACGACCGTAGAACGGTTTGACCGCGTTCCCGATGTCGGTCTGGTTCCGGAGCAGCCGGGCCACGGTGGCGTTCGTGTCTGCCGTGCCACTCGTGAGGCTGATGACCGCGAGCCGGGTCCAGGTGACGTGGTCTTCCCAAAGCTTCCGCATGTCGTTGCGGAGCTTCAGCTCCTTCGCGGTGACGCTCTTGGCGTGCTGATGTGCATGCGCCGTCTGCCCGTCCGAGAAAGCAACTGCTGCCAGGGCAGCGCCCAGCGCGATCATCAGGGTGACCGCGAGCGAGAGGGATCGTGAATTGCGGTTCATCGTCTTCCTTTCAGATCGAGAGCCGCGAGCAGGCCGACCGCCTCGATCGCCTTCGTGACGAGGGCGAGAACGGTCACCGGCTCGGGCTCTGGGTGAAGCAGCGGCAGCCCGGTCGTCGTTGCCGGGACGTAGACGGCGAGTAGCCCGCCGAGAAGGACCGCGGCACCTATCACCGCACCGGCCGTCCGTTCCGTCAATGCGATCACAACGCCTGCGAGGACGAGCGTGGCGGCGACGAAGCCGACCCCTGGTCCGAATCCCTCCTCGAGATGCTGCGGGACGAGCGCGGCGTGAATGCCCGCGCTCGCCGCACAGGCGACGATGAGAAGCTGTCGCTGCATGTCGGGGCGGTTTGTGACGCAACGACGCTTCTTCTTACCGCGTAAGAACCGGCTCGTGCGGGACACTTACCGCCGGGATGAAGAAGTTCGACGTGCTGATCGTCGGTGGAGGGCTTGCCTCGGCGCGGGCGATCAAATCGTTCCGCGAGGCGCGCGGCGAGGGCTCGATCGCGCTGGTCTCCAAGGATTCGACGCTGCCCTACCACCGGCCCCCGCTCTCGAAGAGGTTCCTGCGTGGCGAGACGGACGACGAGCCGCTCGTCGAGGACGAGACGTTCTACGCAGACCACGGCGTCGAGGTCATGCTCGAGACAGCGGTCTCGTCCGTCGATGTCCGCGATCGCGCGGTCCAGCTCGACGCGGAGCGCATCGAGTACCGGAAGCTCCTGCTCGCGAGTGGAGCCTGGCCCAAGCGGCTCGCGGTGCCCGGCGCCGACCTGGAGAACGTCTTCACGCTCCGGACGGTCGCCAACTCGAAGGCGATTCGCGAGGCAGCGGCGGATGCTGAGCGGGCGGTCATCGTCGGCGCCGGTTTCATCGGCATGGAGGTGACGGCGTCGCTGCGGCAGATCGGCAAGGAGGTGACGCAGCTCCACCTCGGCCGCTGGCTCTTCGACCAGCTCGGCGTCGAGCAGCTCAGCGACGAGCTTGCCGCACTCTACGAGTCAAAGGGAGTCGAGCTCATGCTCGGCAACGAGGTCGACGGATTCCACGGGAACGGCCGGATGGAAGCGGTGACGACGAAGAACGGACGGCGGGTCGAGGCCGACCTCGCCGTCGTCGGCATCGGTGTCGACCCGGTCACGGACTTCCTCGAGGGCAGCGGGATCGAGCTCGAGAACGGCATCGTCGTCAACGAGCGCTTCGAGACGAACGTGCCGGACGTGTACGCGGTCGGCGACGTCGCCAACTTCTTCGACCCGCTCTTCCAGAGGCGCCGCCGGATCGAGCACTGGTCGAACGCGAACTACCAGGGGACCGAGGTCGGCAAGGTGCTCGCGGGCGCCGGCGGCGGCTACGACCGGGTCTCGGAGTTCTTCACCGAGATCTTCGGGATTACGATCAAGGTCTTCGGCGTTGCGGGACGCGAGTGCTACGTCCTCGTCCGCGGCTCGCTCCTGGAGGGCGACCTATTCGCACTCTACGCCGACGTGAACGAGGAGGTGGTCGGCGCGCTGAGCGTCGGTCAGTCGGAGGAGGTCGAGGAGCTGCTCAAGCAGCAGATCAGGACGCACGCGCCGCTCAACGAGAGTCTCGCCAAGCCGTTCTAGGCGACGAATTCGTCCGCGACTGACAGAGCCTGATCGAGGATGGCGATCCCCTCGTCGAGCTCGTCGGTCGTGATGTTCAGCGGCGGGCAGATCATGACCACGTTCCAGTGGGTCATCAGGTAAAGGCCGCGGTCGAGCGCCGCCTTCGCCATCCGCGCCACCGGGGCGAACGCCTCTCCGGCCGCGTTGAACGGCACGAGCGGCTCACGCGTCTCGCGGTTTCGGACCAGCTCGACGCCCCAGAAGCAGCCGAGGCCGCGCACGTCGCCGATCGACGGATGCCGCTCCTGCAACGCGCGCAACCGGCGCTCGAACTCCGGCGCCATCTCCGCCGCGTGCTCGACGATCCCCTCCTCCTGAAAGGCCTCGATCGAGGCGACGGCGGACGCGCAGGCGAGCGGGTGGCCGCTGTAGGTGAGCCCGCCGGCGAAGTACTGGTCGCGCACCCAGTCGGCGATCTTCTGGCTGAGGATCATCGCGCCGAGCGGGACGTAGCCTGAGTTGATCCCCTTGGCGACGGTGAGGATGTCCGGGACGACGTCCCAGTTCTCGCAGGCGAACCACTTGCCGGTCCGGCCGAAACCGGCCATGACCTCGTCGCAGATCAGCAGGATCCCGTGGCGGTCGCAGACCTCGCGGATCGACTGGAGGTAGCCGTCGGGCGGGACGATGATCCCGTTCGTCCCGACGACGGTCTCGAGAATGACGGCGGCCACCTTGTCGGGCCCCTCGTACATGAGCAGCTCCTCGAGGTGGGGGCCGCCGGTGCAGACCGGGCACGGATCGGGGTGGCCGGCAGGGCAGCGGTACGTGTAGGGATCGAGCATCCGGGCGACGCCGGGAATCCCGGGCTCGGCGTGCCAGCGGCGCGGATCGCCGGTCAGCGTGATCGCGCCGGCGGTCGCTCCGTGGTAGGAGCGGTACCGCGCGATGATCTTGTGCCGGCCCGTGTACCAGCGGGCGAGCTTGATCGCGTTCTCGTTCGCCTCGGCGCCGCCGTTGGTGAAAAACGACATCGTCAGGTCACCGGGAGTGACCTCCGCGAGCAGCCGGCCGAGCTTCGAGCGGGACTCGCTCGCCAGCGGCGGGCCGATCGTGCACAGCTGCTCGGCCTGCTCCTTGATCGCAGCGACGATCCGAGGGTGCTGGTGCCCGAGCGAGAGATTGACGAGCTGCGAGGCGAAGTCGAGGTAGCGCTTGCCGTCGTAGTCCCAGAAGTAGCGCCCCTCCCCGCCGGCGACCGCGATCGGCGCGATCGCGTCCTGCACGGACCAGGAATAAAGGACGTAGCGCTTCGCGTCCTGGACGATCTGCTCGCCGAGCTGCGGATTGGCCTCGATCGTCGCCATCGTTTCTAGCCTATAGCTCGTCCGCGAGCAGGTCCATGAGCAGACCGTCTCGCCAGTCGCCTTCCGGAGACCGCTCGTACTGCCGCATCACGCCGACCGGCCGGAAGCCGACCTTCTCGTAGGCGCGGATCGCTGCGTGGTTGTCGACGGAAGGATCGATCGTGAGCCGGTGATGGCCGCGGTCGTGGACGAGATGGCGCGCCAGCGTGCGCACGGCGTCGGTGCCAAACCCGCGGCCCTGGAACTCCTCGGCGAGGAAGAGGTCGATCCCCGCGTGCCGGTACATCGGCTCGGTCTCCTCGGTGTACTGGATCAGCCCCGCGACCTCGCCGTCGACCGTGATCGCGAAGCTGGTTTCCTCGCTCTCCCCTGCAGCCTGCCTCCGGAGATCCCTCTCGTCGGGCTGGCCCCACCAGCGCGCGACGCTCGGCTGAGCCTGGATTTCGACCAGGACGGGCACGTCATCGACCCGAAGCGGGCGAAGCACGACCTGGTCACCCTTCAGCTCGACCACGACCGAAGCAGTATCGCGCTACGCTGGCTGCATGACTGAGCTACTCGAAAAAGAGAAGGCGAAAAGCACCGAGCTGGGCCGCGTCAGCCACTGGATCGGCGGGAAGATCGTCGCCGGAGAGTCCGGCCGCAGGGGCCCCATCTACAACCCCGCGAAGGGCATTCAGGCGAAGGAGGTCGACTTCGCCTCGGCGGAGGAGGTCGACCGCGCGGTCCAGACCGCCAAGGAGGCGTTCACGACCTGGCGCGGCGTCTCGCTCTCCAAGCGCCAAGAACTCTTCTTCCAGATTCGCGAGCTCGTGCACCAGCGCCGCGACGACCTCGCGCGCATCCTCACGGAAGAGCACGGCAAGGTGCTCTCCGACGCGCAGGGAGAGGTCCAGCGCGGGCTCGAGGTGATCGAGTACGCCTGTGGAATCCCGACGCTGCTCAAGGGCGGGTTCTCCGAGCAGGCCTCGACCGGGATCGACGTCTACTCAATCCGGCAGCCCCTCGGCGTCGTCGCGGGCATCACCCCCTTCAACTTTCCCGCGATGGTGCCGATGTGGATGTGGGCGCCGGCGATCGCCTGCGGGAACACGTTCGTGCTCAAGCCGTCCGAGAAGGATCCGTCGGCGGCGAACTACGTCGGGCAGCTGCTCAAGGACGCGGGCCTGCCCGACGGCGTCTTCAACGTCGTCCACGGCGACAAGGTTGCCGTCGATGCGATCCTCGAGCACCCGGACATCGCCGCGGTCAGCTTCGTGGGCTCGACGCCGATCGCGCGCTACATCTACGAGACCGGCACGAGCCGGGGCAAGCGTGTGCAGGCGCTGGGCGGGGCAAAGAACCACATGATCGTCCTCCCGGACGCGGACATCGACATGGCCGCCGACGCGGCGGTCAGCGCGGCCTACGGCTCCGCCGGCGAGCGCTGCATGGCGATCTCGCACGTCGTGGCGGTCGGCGAGGCTGGCGACGAGCTCGTCGCGGCGATCAAGGAGCGGCTGCCGAAGATCAAGGTCGGAGACGGGATGGAGCCGGACGTCGAGATGGGACCGCTGGTCACCCGCGAGCATCGCGACAAGGTCGCGTCCTACCTCGATTCCGGGCCGGCTCAAGGCGCGACGCTCGTTGCCGACGGCCGTGAGAGCTCGCCCGACGGGGACGGGTTCTTCCTCGGCGTGTCCCTGCTCGACAACGTGACGCCGGAGATGGACGCCTACAAGGACGAGATCTTCGGGCCGGTACTCGGGATCACGCGCGTCGACACGTACGACGAGGCGGTCCGGATGGTGAACGAGAACCCGTACGGGAACGGAACGGCGATCTTCACGCGCGACGGTGGCGTCGCCCGTCAGTTCGAGTTCGACGTGCAGGCCGGCATGGTGGGAGTCAACGTCCCGATCCCGGTGCCGGTGGCGTACTACTCGTTCGGCGGCTGGAAGCAGTCGCTCTTCGGCGACCGGCATATCTACGGGCCGGAGGGGATCGACTTCTACACCCGCGGCAAGGTCGTCACCTCGCGCTGGCCGGATCCGGCGACAAGCAAGGTCGACCTGGGCTTCCCGCAGACGCGCTAGACGACATTAGTCGACACCGCCTTCACGAGCGGCTACATTCTCTTCGTGCGTTGCCAGACTAGGCGCGCGCTTCTCCTCGCACTCGCTTTCGGCGTTCTGGCTACCACGGCGGCATTCGCTACGCCGTTGCCCCCCCTCGGACGACTCACTGCCAGGTAGCGATTTTCAGGGCGCAGACGGAAACCAGATCAACGCAGCTCCGCTCATCGATTGGCAGCGTCTTCAGGCTGACGGGCGAGTCCACCACAGCCCGGACTCGAACGACCAAGACAGTGCTTTCGTGGGCGGCAGCAAAGAGAACGTGCCGTTGAACCAGGAGCGAACTCTGTGGGATTTCACGACCGAGGCCGACGGCGTCGATCCGCCCAAGAACAACATCCTCGACGCGTGGTCGACGTTCGATCCGCAAGGGCCCAACGCGTTCCTCTACCTGGCGTTCACGCGGCAAGGCGTCGTGGGCACGACGTTCGCGGTCTTCGAGCTCAACCACGACTCGCAACTGTGGTGGAACGGGCGGGCGGACATCCCCTGCCGGCGAACGGGCGATGTGCTCGTCTCGTACGAGGCACGGGGCAACCGTTCGTCGGATGTGAGCATCTGGCGCTGGGAGACCTTGTCGGCCCATGCCGCGACCGGGTGCGCGATGACGGGTCGGCTGCGCGGCGGCGCTAACTTCGTGCCGAACGTCGACGCCCAGGGCGCAATCAACGAAGCGGCGATCGCCTCGTACCTGCCCGGCTTCTACGAGGGTACGCTCATCCCCCGCCGCTTCGGAGAGGCGGCGCTGAACATCGGCAAGCTCCTCGGAGAGTGGTTCAACGACCCCTGCTTCGCCTTCGGCTCGTTCTGGATGCACTCGCGCTCCGCGACGTCGGCCTTTGCCAACCTCCAGGACTACGTCGCGCCGCGCCCGCTCGCCGTGCGAACCTGCGCCGCCTCAGGGACGAAGTTCCACGATCTCGATGCGGACGGACGCCGCGATAGTGGCGAACCGGGTCTTCCCCGCTGGGTGATCTGGGCCGACTACGACGACGACGGCTTGTTCGACAACGGCGAGCCATCAGCGATCACCGACAGCGAAGGCCAGTACGTAATCAACGACATTCGCCCGCCCGACGGGACGTACATGCTGCGGGAGACGCTGCTGACAAGGACTGCGCGCAGGCGCGCGGCCTCAAGCAACGTGACTTGCTCGTACCCGAACGACGGCACGCCCGGGGGCACGGGTTCCGCACCGGGTGGCCTATTTCACTGTGGCTGGGGGCCGATCGCAACGGCGACGACGACCTGGGCGCGGGGTCGTGACTTCGGCAACTACATGCCCGCCAGGATTGTGGTCAGGAAGAAACTCGTGCCGGCCACCGACGCGGGTCGCTTCGATCTCCTCGTGAACGGCGTGATCGAGGTACCGGCCGCGGGCAATGGAGCGAGGGGCGGGCGGAGCGTGCGGCCTGGTCGCAACACCGTCTCCGAGGCCGCAGTGAATGGAACGAATCCGCTCGACTACAGCTCCACGGTCGGGTGCAAGGTCGGCACGCGCCGCGCGCAGGTGCGGTCCGGGACGGTCTACGAGAACTTGCAGCTGTTGTCAGGTCAGCGTGCCGTTTGCACGTTCACTAACGTCCGCATCGGCGCGACCGCCATCGCCATCGACAAGACGGGCCGGCCTCCGCAGTCGCCGGCGAGACGCTCCGCTACACCCTCTATGTCACGAATCCGGGCTATGTTCCCTTCCCCGAGGCGTCCCTCCGGGTCACCGATCCCAACTGCGACGATCCTCCCGAGCTTGTCGGGAAAGGTGGCGATGCGACACCACGGACGCTCGACCGTGGAGACACGTGGACGTACAGCTGTTCGCGGAAGACCACGGCGGCGGCCGATTGCACGCCATCCGTGGCGCCTAACACCGCGACAGTCACCGGGGAGGCTGCAGGGGTTTCCGTAAGCGACGAAGCCTCGATCGCGACCAGCCTCACGTGTCCTCGGACCCCGCCGACACCTCAACCGCCAGCACCACCGCCGCCCCCGCCACAACCTCCTGCACCGCCGTCGCCGTTGGTGCCGCCGGGGCCGAAGCCGCCGGATGCAGGGGACGCGGCTCGCGCGGGCTTCCTCGTCCGTCAGGCGACGCGAGGCTGCATCCGTGGTCGGGTTCCGCGCCTGAACTTTCAGGGCACGCGCATCGCTCGGGTCCAGGTCTTCGTGAACGGGAACCGAGGCGCAGGTCACCGTTCAGACCCTGCAGCGGCGGGTCACTCCTCGGGTCACTCCGTCTCCCGGCAGCTATCGGCTGGCTGTTCGGGTCACCTTCCAGCGCGGCACCGGGAGCCCACCGGTCACCTTCAGGCGCCGGATCAGGATCTGCTCGGTGAAGGCCGCGCGGCCACCGTTCACGGGCTAGTAGGCCACCACCCCACCTCGTAGGCTTGAGTCGTGCCCGTTTGCGCGTCCTGCAACCAGGACAACCCTGCGATCGCGCGGTTCTGCCTCGCGTGCGGCCGTCCGATGGCGGAGGGCGGCGCCGCACCGCGAGAGGAACGCCGCCTCGTCAGCGTCGTCTTCGTTGACCTCGTCGGGTTCACCTCGCGCGCCGAGCGCCTCGACCCGGAGGACGTCCAGGCGCTGCTCCGTCCGTACCACGACGCCGTTCGCGGCGAGATGGAGTCGTTCGGCGGGGTCGTGGAGAAGTTCATCGGTGACGCGGTCGTCGGCGTCTTCGGAGCGCCGACCGCGTACGGCGACGACGCCGAGCGGGCCGTCCGAGCGGCGCTGGCCGTCCGCGACACGCTCTCGGAGCGGGACGAAGCCGATCCCCGTCTCGACCTGAAGGTGCGCATCGCCGTCAACACGGGCGAGGCTCTGGTCGTCCTCAATGCCCGCCCGGAGTTGGGCGAGGCGATGGTTGCGGGCGACGTCGTCAACACCGCGGCGCGGCTGCAGTCGGCTGCGCCAACCGGCGCAATCCTGGTTGGTGAAGAGACGCACAGGGCGACGAAAGACGCGATCCTGTATGCGCCCTCCCCCGCAATCGAGGCGAAGGGCAAGGAACTCCCCGTCGACGCTTGGATCGCGCTGCGGGAGATGCGGATGCCGGGCGAACGGGAGGTTGCGGGCCACCTGGTCGGTCGAGACCACGAGCTCGAAGTCCTTCGGGGGATCTGGGAGCGTGTCGCCGCCGAGCGCAGGCCTAATCTCGTCAGCCTGATCGGCCCGGCCGGCGTCGGGAAGACCCGACTGGCGACCGAGTTCGCGACGATGGTTCGGAGTCGCGGCGGTCGCACCGTCCGAGGTCGAACGCTTCCGTACCGCGAGAGCACCGCCTATTCCGCGCTGGCCTTCCAGCTGAAGCAGCTGTGCGGGATCTTCGAGACCGACAGCGCCCCGGTGGCGCAGGGGAAGCTCGGCGAGGCGGTTTCGTCCCTGCTTCCTCCGACCGAAGCACAGGAGGTTACGCAGCATCTCGGAATCCTCCTGGGCCTCGACGCGACAGGCACGGTGGCCGACCGCGAGAGCCTCTTCTTCTCGATCCGCAGTTTCGTCGAAGCAGTGGCCGCGGACCAGCCGACGATGTTCGTCTTCGAGGACCTCCACTGGGCGGACGGGGCGCTGCTCGACGTGGTGGAGCTGCTCGCGGCGCGACTCGGAGACCTTCCCGTCCTTGTCCTCGTGCTCGCCCGTCCGGAGCTCCTCGACCTGCGGCCGAGCTGGGGCGGCGGCCTGCTCGCGCACACTGCGCTCCCGCTTCGACCTCTCGAGACGCGCGACGCAACGGAGCTGGCGGCTCACCGGCTCGCCGACGCGGGAGCCACCGACAGCCTCGAGCGCGCAGGCGACCTCGCGGCTCTTGCCGACGGTAATCCGCTCTTCATCGAACAGCTCACTGCCGCTCTGGTCGAGTCCGGCGACCCGGACGCCGCCCTGCCGACGACCGTGCGAGGAATTATCGCCGCGCGTCTCGATGCCCTTCCAGCGGGGGCGCGTACCGTCCTCTTGGATGCAGCCACTGCGGGAAGGGTCTTTTGGCGCGGCGCGCTCGAGCGGATGACCGCGGACCCGGATGGGCTAGGGGAGGCGCTCGCGGAGCTCGAGCGGCGGGAGCTGATCGCACGGCAGACCGTCTCCGCACTCGAGGGCGAGCAGCAGTACACGTTCAACCACGTGCTTGTGCGGGACGTGGCGTACGAGCTCCTGCCCCGTGCGGCGCGAAGGGAGCGGCATGAAGCGGCCGCGCGGTTCTTCGAGGACGTCACCGGTGAGTTCGGCGAGGCAACTCCGGCGCTCGCGAGGCACTGGCGGGACGCGGGCAACCCGGCGCGCGCGGTGGAGTACTTCGTCGGGGCGGCCGAGGTAGCCGAGCGCGGCTGGGCGAAGGAGCGCGCGGCAACGCTTTACCGTGAGGCACTGCAGCTCGTGCCGGACGAAGACGGCGACCGCCGGAAAGAGTTGACACGGCGATTGGCCCTGGCCGAAGCGGCGAGCATCCATGTGCTCGACGCGCACCTGTTGGGACGAGGAGGTTAGAGCGGCGGAAAATCCGCGGGCGTGACGTCGCCCGCGATCTCGTGAAGAGCCTCGACGTTGTGCCGTCCGAGCCGCTTGGAGTGCTCGAAGACGACCTCCTCGGAAGGGGCGTCGTACACGCAGTACGTGAAGACAGTGCCTTCGCCGTTGACGACGACGTGGCTGTGCTCCCAGACGATCTCGGGAAAATCTACCTCTGTGAGCTCGCGCGACCTGCGCCCGACCGAATCCATCTCGGACTCGTCGACCGAGAAGCGCCTGACGATCAGAAAGCGTGCCATCGGAGCATCGTACGACGCTGCCGCGAGCGTTGGACCAACCGAACGTCCAGCTTTCAGCCTGGTCGAGCCGCGCCCCCCAGCCCGACTACTCCTCGTGCACACGGACACATTCCACAGCGGCCAGGTCCGGTGCCTGGCACCGGACCTGGCCGCTCAGGTCATGGCCTCACGGCGCCGGCCGTCCTCTCCCAAAGCGCTCCGCCTGTCCATCGCCAGTCCCAGGGATCGGTGCAGAGTCCTGCTCTCACGGGGTTATGGATGACGTATTCGGCCGTGTCCCGGAGCTGCATTTCGTTCTCGATGCGCTTGGACCAAAATCGCCGTCCGAAGAGGTGATCCTTACGTGAGTGCCACGCGTTGAACCATTGCGCGTAGACCCCATTCAAACGCTGCATTCCAGCGGAGAGGTTTGGGTAGCGGGTCTCCACGACGAGGTGGAAGTGATTGGTCATGAGGCACCATGTCTGCAACACCCACTGGCGCTCACGGGCGACGCGTCTGAGCAGCGACAGGAAGACGATGCGATCGTCAGCCGTCAGGAAGACGTCACGACGGTTGTTTCCACGCGTGGTGATGTGGAAGTACCCCGGTGCCTGATCGCGCAACTGGCGTGGCATCGATCGACCGTAACGGCGGCTGAACGCCGCGGCTGTGACAAAACGGTGTCGATTCGTGCCGCGTCCGGTGCCTGGCACCGCGGTGCTGGCCCGGCGAGACAGCGTCGGTGAGAGCTAGGCCACCGCCGGTTCGGCCTTCAGCTCCTCGCCGAACTTCGCCCGCGCGACGAACTGGCCGATTCCCGGCGACGCGGCGAGCTCGTCGTTCTCGACCAAGACGTTTCCTCGCAGCAGCACGACCTCCGGCGACCCCGTCACCTCGGTGCCCTCGTAGAGGTTGTAGTCGATGCGGGAGTGATGCGTCGAGGCCGAGATCGTCACCTTCTTCTCCGGGTCGAAGACGACGATGTCGGCGTCGGAGCCGACCGCGATCGTCCCTTTCCGCGGGTAGAGGCCGAACAGTTTCGCCGGGTTCGTCGAGAGCAGCTCGACCATCCGGTTCAGAGAGATCCGCCCGGCGCGGACGCCGAACTGGTGGATCATCTGGAGCCTGTTCTCGAGCCCCGGGCCGCCGTTCGGAATCTTCGAGAAGTCGTCTTTGCCCAGCGTCTTCTGGCCGTCCCAGTCGAACGCGCAGTGATCGGTGGAGATCGCCGAGAGGATGTCGGTCCGCACGGCGTTCCAGAGAACGTCCTGGTTCGCCTTGTCCCGGGGCGGCGGGGTGTAGACGTACTTGGCGCCCTCGAAGTTCGGCCGTTCGAGGAAGGTGTAGTCGACGAAGAAGTACTGCGTGCAGGTCTCGCCCCAGACGTCCCACCCCTTCTCGCGCGCGAGTGCGATCGGCTCGACCGCCTCCTGACAGGACACGTGCACCACGTACAGCGGCGAGCCCGCGACCTTCGACAGCTGGATCGCGCGGTTTGTCGCCTCGCCCTCGGTCTCCGGCGGCCGCGTCAGCGCATGGTATTTCGGCTCCGTGTTCCCCTCCGCCAACGCCTCCTTGACCAGCACGTCGATCGCGTCGCCGTTCTCGGCATGCACCATCACGAGCGCGCCCGAGTCGGCGGCTACCTGCATCGACCGGAAGAGCGTCTCGTCGTCGACCATCAGTGCGCCTTTGTAGGCCATGAACAGCTTGTAGGACGTGACGCCCTGGTCGGGCAGCGACGCCAGCTCTTCCAGCGTCCCGCCCTCGTCCAGGTCTGTGATCGCCATGTGGTAGCTCATGTCGATCACCTGCTTGCCGTTTGCCTTCGCGCGCCACTCCTCGAGCGCGGCGGCAAAGGTGGCGCCCTGTGGCTGGATCACGAAGTCGACGTGGCACGTGGTGCCGCCGAAGGCGGCGGCCGTCTGGCCAGACTCGACATCGTCGATCGTCACCGTGCCCCCGAAGGGCATGTCCAGGTGGGTGTGGGGGTCGACTCCACCCGGGAGGACGTAGCGCCCGATCGCGTCGATGACCTTGTCGGCCTCGACGTCGAGCGACTCGCCAATGAGGGAGATCCGCTCGTTCTCGATGAAGATGTCGCCGACGTAGTCGTCGGCCGCCGTGATCACGCGGCCTCCTTTGATCAGAACGGAACTCATACGAATCTCCCTCCTTCGGCGTGGCGCCTCATGCGCCGCCTTCTGTCACCTCCACCGTCTCCTTCTGCCAGCCTTCGCCGGTGACGTCGACGTCGTCGTCCTTAAGCTCGTCGACGGCCTCCTCGGCGATGTCCGTGCGGTACGCATCGTCGCTCGCCGGCTTCTTGATCACCTTGCCGTCGAGGGCGATCTGCTTCGTGATGTCCCAGGATTCGGGCTCCATGATCCCGATGCCCCTAGGCGCCGGCCAGATCAGCGCGTTGATCTCGTTCAGCTGCCAGCGCTGGTGACCCTCGCCGAGCGTCGGCCCGTTGTCGAGCACGATCCGGAGGCAGTCCTCCGGGTTGTCGCGGCAGTAGACCCAGCCGCGGAAGCTCGCCTTCAGGAACCGCTTGGCGATGTCCTGGTTGTCCTCTTCCTCGATCCAGTCGCTGCGGACGAAGACCCCGTCCTCGAGCGCGCCGGTGCCGAGGTCGGACATCTTCATCACGTTCAGGTCGGAGAGCTGGTAGAGCTCTCCCGTGTCCGGGTTCTTCGACTCGAGCACCTGGGCGAGCTCGTTGTAGGTCATCGCCGCCGCCGCGTCGATCTCCCGGTTGAGGAAGAGGTTCATGTCGAAGGGCTGCTTGACGATCTCCGTGTCCTGCTGAGGATCGATGCCGTTCTTGTTCAGCGCGGCAAAGAGCTTATGCTCGTTGCCGCCGAGCCAGACGCCGACCTTCTTGCCGCGGAGATCGGTGATCTGGTCGAGCCCGGAGTCCTTCCAGGTCACCTCGGTCATCCCGGAGCGGGTGAAGACCTGCGCGATGTTGACGATGTCCTGCCCCTGGTCGCGAGTAGCGAGCAGGCTGTCGAGCCAGTTGATCCCGAACTCAGCTTGTCCACCGAGGACAACCTGTTCGGGGACGATGTCGGGACCGCCCGGCCGGATCGTGACGTCGAGGTTCTCGTCGTCGTAAAAACCTTGGTCGAGCGCGGCGTAGTAACCGGCGAACTGCGCCTGCACGACCCACTTGGATTGCAGCGTCACCTGGTCCTTGTCGCCGCTACTACCTGTGTCGTCGTCGCCGCCGCACGCGGTCAGCGCCAGCATCGCGACGCCCAAGAGCGCGGCGAGTACGAGCCACCTGCGTTTCCTCATCCGCTTCCCCTTTCCGTGCCTGTCGTTCATTCCGCTCCCCGACTCGACGGATGCCAGCTCATCGTAAGCCGCTCGACTGCAGCAACGGCCGCGTATAACGCAATCCCGAGCACACTGGCGACGACGATCGCCGCCCAGGCCTCGGTGAACGCAAAGACGCCCGCCTGGCGCTGGATCTCGACGCCGAGCGCATCCAGCGAGCCTCCGAACCAGTCACCCACGATCGCCCCGATCATCGCGAGAACCGTCGCGACCTTCAAGCCGGTAAAGATGAACGGGAGGGCGTTCGGGATCCGCACGCGACGAAAGATCTCGACCTCGCTCGCGGCGTAGGAGCGCATCAGCTCGATCTGCTGCGGCCGCACCGACGTCAGCCCCCGCAGTGTGTTGATGAGCACCGGGAAGTAGCAGAGCACGGCCGCGATCACCATCTTCGAGAGCTGGCTCAGCGTTCCAAACCAGTTGTTGGTGATCGGGGCGAAGGCGATGATCGGAATAGCATTCGCGGCAATCGCGAACGGCATCACCGCCGCCCCCAAAGTGCGCCAACGCGCGAGGACGAGCGCGGTGAGAATCGCCGCCGAGCAGCCCATCAACCAGCCGCCGACCGCCTCTTGGAACGTGAACCAGCCGGCGCTCCACAGTGTCTCGCGCTCGGTCCACACGGTTCGAGCGATGTCGGAGGGCGGCGGCAGCAGGAATTCCTGGATGTCGAGCCCCCGGACGAGACCCTCCCAAAGGGCGATGCCGGCGACGAAGACGACGACGGCCGGCGCCCAGTCCTGGAGACGGCGGCCTACTCGCGAGCCAAGGGTCCCGCGGGGGATCGGCTCCACGACGGTAGTACTCACTGGAGGCGCTCCTCGGCGACGATGAGATCCTCCTCGCCGGTGGGCGTGGGCTCCTCGACGTCGAAGCCGCCGCCGCGCCGCAACAGCCGGCGCACCTCGCGGATCAGCTCGGCGAAGCGATGCACTTCTCGCATCTCGGCGGTACGCGGCTGTAGAAGGTCGACGTCGACGATGCCGACGATCTGTCCCGGCCTCGCCGACATGACGACCACGCGCGTCGACAGGAAGATCGCCTCCGAGATCGAGTGCGTGACGAAGACGACCGTGCTGCCGCTCGCCTCCCAGATTCTCAGCAGCTCGAGGTTGAGACGCTCCCGGGTCATCTCGTCGAGCGCACCGAATGGTTCATCCATAAGCAGGAGCGCCGGGTCGAACGAGAGCGCGCGCGCGATCGACACCCGCTGCTGCATCCCCCCGGAGAGCTGCCAAGGATGGTGGTTCTCGAAGCCGGTCAGCTCGACGAGCTCGACCAGCTCCTTGACCCGCTCGGCGCGCTTGCGCCGATCCCAGCCCATCATCTCCAGCGGCAGCGAGATGTTCTTGGCAACCGTCCGCCAGTCGAAGAGCACGGCGTCCTGGAAGACGATCCCGTAGTCACGGCCAAGCCGCGCCCGGTGCGCTGTCTTGCCCTTGACGGTCACCTCGCCGCTGCTCGGCTGGATCAGGTCGCCGATGATCCGGAGCAGGGTCGACTTCCCGCAGCCCGACGGGCCGATCAGGGAGACGAACTCCCGCTCGCCGATCTCCAGGTCGATCCCCTGTACCGCGACGACCCCGCCCTGGCCGAACTCCTTCGAGACGCCCGAAAGCGTGACGACGCTCATGCCACGTGCTCCGGCGCTCGGCGGACGACGATCCGCTCGACCAGGACGACAATCAGGAAGAACGTGATCCCGAGCAGCGCCGCGATCAGGTTCGTCGCCCACAGGCTCGGCGGCGAGGTCGCGTAGTACTGGTTGAAGTTGAGGATCGCGCCACCGAGACCGTCCTGAATCGAAGCCGGGAGCTCGCCGATGATTGCTCCGACGACGCTGGCCGTCGCCGCGATCTTGAAGGCGGTGAAGAGGAAAGGCAACGAGGTGGGGAGTCTGAGCTTCCAGAAGATCTGGAACGGGCTCGCGGCGTAGGAGCGCATCAGCTCGAGCGCGCGCGGGTCCGCGGAGGTCAGTCCGCGGAGCGTGTTGATCGTGACGGGAAAGAACGTGAGGTAGGCGGAGATCACCGAGACCGAGAACCAGTCCGGAGCGCCGCGGCCGCCGAGCCAGACCACCACCATCGGCGCGATTGCCAGTATCGGGATCGTCTGCGAGGCGACGATGTAGGGGAGGAAGCCGCGCTGGAGCAGGCGGGAGTGGGCGAGGATGGTCCCCAGCAGGAAGCCGATCGAGGCCCCGAGCGCGAAGCCGACCGCCGCCTCTTTGGCCGTGAAGAGGGCCGCGTCCCAGAGTACCTCGATCAACATCGGCCCGTTCCGCCGTGACGGTTCGAACAGCTGGCCGACGATGTCGTGGATGTGCGGGAACGTGCGGTCGTTGACGACGAACGCGCCGAGCTTCAGGCCGGTGGCCTCCCCGAACCACTTAAACGCCTCCCAGAGCGCGCAGAGCGCCACGAGGACGATGCCGAGCATTCCCAGCCGCTTCAGGGCGCTGCCGACCATCGCCCGATGCTTACCACGTTAGGCTCGGCGACGTGGCGGACCTGAACAACATCACCTTCGCGTGCGAGAACCCAGTTCCGCTCTCGGAGTTTTGGGCAGCGGCGCTCAGCTACGAGCCGGTCGAGCCTCCACCCGAGGTTGTTGCGGAGGTCGAGAAGGCGATCGGGCGCGGCGAGCTCGATCCGACCGGCTGGGCGATGCTCGTACATCCCGAAGGAATCGGGCCGCGACTGCTGTTCCAGCGGCGCCCGAAAACGCCAACCGAGTCGATCCCGATCCATCTCGACCTCAAGTCCGAGGACCGCCACGCCGAGGTGGAGCGTCTCAAGGGCCTCGGGGCGACCGAGGTCGAGGAGCGGTCGCAGAAGATCGGTCCGTACGAAGAGTTTTGGACGGTCATGCGCGATCCCGAGGGCAACGGTTTCTGCGTGTCATGACGCTCGACCCGTCACGCACGGTCGGCGAGCTGAAGGAGCTCCGCGAGCTGACGGGCAACGAGGACGGCGCCCAGCGGGTCGCTTGGACGGACACATGGGTGCAGGCCCAGGAGTGGATGGCCGCGAAGCTCGAGGGGACCGGCGCGAAGATGGAGTTCGACGAAGCGCGCAACCAGTGGTGGACGCTGCGCGGTCGCTCTGACAAGGAGCTCCTGATCGGCGGGCACCTCGACTCGGTTCCAAACGGCGGGTGGCTGGACGGCGCGCTCAACGTCGTCGCCGGCTCGGAGGTGTTCCGTCGGATCGCCGAGGAGAGCGAGCCTCCCGTGACCGTGCGCCTGGTCAGCTGGGCCGACGAGGAGGGAGCGCGCTTCGGGCGCTCTCTCTTCGGGTCGAGCGCCGCTGCCGGCTCGATGCGAGACCAGGACGAGCTGAGGCAGCTGACCGACCGCGATGGGATCTCGCTGCCGGACGCGATCGGCGCCCACGGCGTCGAGCTCGACCGCGCGACCGAAGCAGGGAAGCAGCTCGAGAACGCGGCTGCCTACCTCGAGCTCCATATCGAGCAGGGGCCGGTGCTGGAATCGATGGATCTCCCGTTGGGCGCCGTGCTCGGCACATACGGCGTCGAGCGCCACCGCGTCACGTGGCGGGGCCAGGCAGCACATGCGGGCTCGACGCCGATGGATCAGCGCCGGGACGCGCTCGCCGGGGCGGCCAAGCTCGCACTCGAGCTCAGGCACATCGCCGCCCGGACGGGGGACGGCGCCGTCTGCACCTCGGGCGGAGTCGTCTGCCACCCGGGCATCGTCACGTCCGTCGTCGAGACCGCGGAGCAGCTCCTCGACCAGCGCCACCTCGACGCCGACAAGCTGGCGGCGCTGCTCGAGGACGCCAAGGCGTCCTCTCGCCGATTCGCCGAGGAGGAAAACATCGAGGTCGAGTTCGAGCGGATCTGGAACATCGAGCCGATCCTCTTCGACGACCGCCTGATCCAGTTCACTGAGGGGGCGATCCAGGAAGTCGCGGGGGAGTCGCATCGCCTGCCGAGCGGTCCGCTCCATGACGCCGCCGAGGTCTCGCGCGCTGGAATTCCGACCGTGATGCTCTTCGTCCAGAGCCTCCGCGGGCTCTCGCACACGAAACTCGAGGACACGAAGGAAGAGCACCTCGAGCTCTCTGTCCAGGCGCTGGACGGCCTCGCGTCGAAGACGATCGACTGGCTCAGCCGGGGGTCAGACCCCGTGCGCTAGGCCCCGTGGCTACGCCTGCGCCGGGCCGGCTTGGGGTCAGACCCCTTGATACGGCGGGACTTAGATTCCCGACGGCAGTCGCTAGGAGAGGCGGACGAGTGCGACGCCGCCGGCCAGCAGCAACACGCCAACGATGCGGAGTGCCGTGATCGGCTGCTCCTCGAACCCCACCCAGCCAAAGTGGTCGACCGCAAGCGACGCGATCGCCTGCCCGGCGAGGATCAGCGCGACGAGTGTCGCCGCGCCCAGCCTCGGCGCCGTCACGATCGAGCCGAGCACGTAGAACGCGCCCAGCAGCCCGCCCGTCCAGACCCACCAGGGCGCCTCGCCCGCGCGATCCGGCCATCCCCTGGCTGCAAACAGCACGGCGACGAACAGGGCGAAGGCGCCGACGACGAACGAGGCGAACGCGGCCCGCACCGACCCGCCGATCCACTCGGCGAGCTGGGCGTTGATTCCGAACTGGATCGGAAGCATTGCTCCGGCCGCGAGCGCGAACAGCAGGTAGCCCCAAATTGCCACGGCGGGGATTTCAAGAGAAGATGTCTGTTTCCCTGCCCGGCCCACCAGGAGGAGACATGCTCGCGTTCGGCGTCACCGTCTTGCCCGACCCGCCTTCGTCTCGCTTCTTCGAGCTGGTCGAGCTGGCCGAACAGCATGGCTTCGAGTACGCCTGGACCTACGACTCGCACATCCTCTGGCAGGAATCCTATGCGACCCTTCCCCTCGCCGCCGCCCGCACGAGCAAGATCAAGCTCGGCCACTTCGTGACCAACCCGGGCATCCGTGACCCGACGGTCACGGCGAGCTGGTACGCGACGATGCAGGACCTCTCGAACGGCCGGATGGTGATGGGCATCGGCCGCGGCGACTCCTCGCGCCGAGTCGTCGGGCTCAAGCCCGTGCGCGTCGCCGAGTTCGAGGCGCGCTGCCGGATGATCAGGGATCTGATGAACGGACGGAAGGTCGAGTGGAACGAAAAGGAGCTCGAGCTCTCCTGGGCGCGGAAGGAGCTGCCCCAGATCCCGATGTGGGTCGCCGGCTACGGGCCGAAGGCGCTCGGCGTCGCGGGGCGAGTCGGAGACGGCGTGATCATCCAGCTCGCCGACCCCGTGATCATCCAGTGGATCATGGACACGGCGCGGAAGGCCGCGGAGGAGGCCGGGCGCGACCCGTCGGAGCTCAAGTGCATCGTCGGCGCACCGAGTCACATCTCGGATGACCTGGCGGATGCCCGGGACCAGGTGCGCTGGTTCCCGGCGATGGTCTCGAACCACGTCATGGACCTGATCGAGAAGTACGGGTGGGAGTCCGAGATTCCAGAGGCGCTCACGGACTACGTCAAGGCGCGGAAGTTCTACGACTACAAGGACCACAGTCGCGTCGGCGCGGCTCACGGCGAGTTCGTGACCGACGAGATCTGCGATCGCTTCTCTGTGCTCGGGACGGCGGAGCAGGCGACCGATAAGCTGCGGGAGCTCGAGGCGGTCGGCGTCGACCAGTTCAATATCTACCTCATGACCCACAGCCAGGAGGAGACCCTCGCCGCCTACGGCGACGAGATCATCCCGCAGTTCGCCGGGGTCACTGCGTAGTGGCACAAGTCGTCCGGATCGAAGGCACCGAAGCGACGGCGAAGATCCGCAGCGTGGTCTGGGTGATCGTGCTCGAGATCGTCACGATCTTCATCTACGGATTCTTCTGGTGGTACTTCATCCACCGGGAGTTACGCGACTACGGGCGTGCGAAGGGCACGACCGAGCTCGGCACGAGCCCGGGCACGTCGCTGCTGGCGATCACGCTCGGCGCGCTGATCATCGTCCCGGCGCTGGTCTCGTTCTACAACGGGTTCAAGCGCGTGCAGGCCGCGCAGCGGCTGGCTGGGATCGAACCGATCAACGGGTGGATCGGCTTGATCCTTTTCATCGTCTTCTACCCGGCGTTCATGGGCTACATGCAGAGCGGCCTGAATCCGGTCTGGCAAGCGCAGGCCGCCGCGACCGGCTCTTAGCGGGGGCGCAACAACCGCAGTCGACGGGGGAGCGTCTCTAGCTTCGAACGTGACGAAGCCGCTGGTCGCGATCGCCGCCGTGGCTGTCTGTGCCGAAGGAGCCGCCGCACAACCGGTCGCCCTCCCCTCATGGGCGTGGGCCGGCACGGCGCAGTTCACCCGCGGCGGGAGCGACGAGGCCTTCACGATCTCGATCGAGGTACGCGGCCGCCGCGCGGTCGCCTCGCTGGGGCCGGGCCATGCAGCGCGGACCGAGGTCGCGGCGAGGCTGTCCCGCAGCCGGGTCCGCTTAACGCTTCCCGGTCGGCCGTGGCGTCTCGCCCTGGACGGGCGCGTTCGCGGCCGGATCCTGTCGGGCACCGTTCGGCAAGGCCCCTTGCGCGGGCGTTTCCGGCTGCGCCGCCGGGCGCCGCTCGAAGCGGGCGCGCTCGGCCTTTACCGGTTCGCGGACGGAAGTCGGTTCGGCGGCGTCGGGGGCTTCGGGCCACGGGTGGGTATCCGGTTCGAGGAGAGCGAGATCCGCGGCCTCTACCCATTTGGGTCTTTCGGCGCGAAGGACCGCACCGTGCCCTCGCGCCTGTGCATCGAACGGCTCGACCCAGTGGCGCGGGAGCCGGGCCGCGACTTCACGTATGTGAACTTCCCGGGAGGCGCCCACGGGCTCGTCACGACCGAGAACGGGCTGCTCCCGGAGGCGGCGCGGTCGAACCGGATCGTTCGACCGGCTCTATCCCACCATTCGCGACTGGCTGTGGGCGCGGGGTTCTCACAGATTTCTTAGCGCCGGTTGCCACAATTTCACCGATGAAGATCCTCGTCGTCGACGACGAACGCGCCGTGCGCGAGTCGCTTCGCCGCGCCCTCGAGCTCCAGGGCTACGAGGTCGAGTTGGCGAGCGACGGCGCGGAGGCGCTCGAGCGGCTGACCGCCGACGGACAGCCTGATGCCGTCGTGCTCGACATCCTGATGCCGGGGATCGACGGGCTCGAGGTCTGCCGCCAGATCCGCCAGCGCGGCAACAGTGTCCCCGTGCTGATGCTCACCGCACGAGACGCCGTCGGCGATCGCGTCGAAGGCCTGGACGCCGGCGCGGACGACTACCTGGTCAAGCCCTTCGCGCTCGAGGAGCTGCTCGCGCGGCTCCGCGCGCTGCTGCGACGTGCGTCCCCGACGGTCGACGGGGCGCTCCACTTCGCCGACCTCGAGCTCGACCCCGGCACGCGGGAAGTCCGGCGCGCCGGTGACAAGGTCGAGCTGACCCGGACGGAGTTCAACCTGCTCGAGCTGTTCATGCTGAACCCGCGCCAGGTCCTGACCCGCTCGATCATCTTCGAGCGGGTCTGGGGCTACGACTTCGGGTTTGCGTCCAACTCGCTCGACGTCTACATCGGGTACCTCCGGCGCAAGACGGAGGCCGGCGGCAAGCCGCGACTAATCCACACCGTGCGCGGCGTCGGCTACGCGCTTCGCGAGCAATGAGCTTTCGGGCCAGGCTCACCCTCGTCGCCGCGACGGCAGTGGCGCTAGCCGTTGCGCTCGCCTCCGGCGTTGTCTACGTTGTCGTCCGCGATCAGCTGCGCGATCAAGTCGACAGCGCGCTCCAGGCCCGGGCCGTCCAGATCCAGCAGGAACCATTCCGTGAGCTGCGCCCGCAGATTCCCGACCCCAAGCTCGGAGAGGCAGCCGGCTACATACAGTTCGTCAGCTCGGACGGAACCATCCGGCGCCCAGGCGGGTTCGCCACTCCTATCCCCGTAACGCCACGGGTGCTCGAGGTCGCGGCCGGAGAGTCACCGCCGTTCTACGCCGACGCGACGATCGCCGGTACGCATGGCCGAGTGGTTACGTTTCCGATCACACCCGGTTGGGCCATCCAGATTCTGCGTTCACTCGATGAAGTGGACAACACGCTCGACCGGCTGAGGACGTTCCTGATCCTGATCACCCTCGCCGGAATCGGCCTGGCGGTCGCGCTCGGGCTGATCGTGTCTCGTGCCGCGATCGCGCCGGTCGCGCGGCTGACGAGGGCGACTGAGCGGGTGACCGAGACCGGCGACCTCTCGGAGCGGATCGACTCCAGCGGACAAGACGAGCTGAGTCGGCTGGCCGGGAGCTTCAACGCCATGCTCGGCGCACTGGAGGAGTCGACCAACGCGCAGCGGCAGCTCGTCGCCGACGCGTCGCACGAGCTCCGCACGCCGCTCACGAGCCTGCGGACGAACTTCGAAGTACTGATGAGCGACCGCGAGCTCGATCCGGACGAACGCCGCCGGCTGCTCGACGACGTCGTCGAGCAGATCGGCGAGATGACCACGTTGATCGCAGAGCTAATCGAGCTTGCCCGCGGTGACCAGCTCCCCACGCGGCCGGTGGACGTCCGGCTCGACCTCGTTGCCCAGGAGGCGGTCGAGCGCGCGCGCCGCGACCGGCCGGGCGTCAGGTTCAACACCGACTTGCACGAGTCGGTGATTCGGGGGGTACCTTCGTCGCTCGAGCGGGCGATCGGCAACGTCCTCGACAACGCCGCCAAATGGAGCCCGCCCGGCGGCGAGGTCGATGTCAACGTCGAAGACGGAACGGTCA
>Ga0126313_10000257_pt1 | contig 24181 bp, 21 predicted proteins | sample Plot105A_FD_89954 | JGI IMG/M metagenome (GOLD analysis project Ga0126313, IMG submission 89954) | Serpentine soil microbial communities from UC McLaughlin Reserve, CA, USA - Plot105A | ecosystem: Environmental > Terrestrial > Soil > Grasslands | place: USA: UC McLaughlin Reserve, Lake County...
ACCCACAATTCCTACGCGGCGGCTGACGAGCCGGGCTGGTACTTCGCCAACCAGCGCTTCGGCATCGCCCGCCAGCTGCGCGACGGGATCCGCGCGCTGCTCGTCGACGTCCACCTCGGCGCGCCAGACCCGAGGAGCGGACGCATCCGCACGGATCTTGAGGCCGAGGGCTCGGATCGCAACAAGGTGGCGCGGGAGCTGAGCCCGGCTGCGTTGCGCACGGCCGACCGCCTCGTCGGCCGCGCGGGCGTCGGTAAGCCGGTCGGACGGCGCCGGCCGTACCTCTGCCACACGCTGTGCGAGCTCGGGGCCGAGCCGCTGGACGAGCAGTTCGGGATCCTCCGCCGGTTCCTGACCGCCAACCCCCGCGAGGTCGTGCTGGTGTTCGTCGAGCCCTACGTCCTCGTCGCGACGATCGAGCACGCGCTCCGCGACGCGGACCTGCTGTCGCAGGCGGCGACCCCCGGCCCCGGCGCCCCGCTGCCGACCCTGGGCGAGCTCGTCGCGGCGGACACCCGCCTCGTCGTCCTCGCCGAGCAGGACGGCGGGGAGCGGCCGTGGTACCTCGACGGGTTCGCGCTGGTCCAGGACACGCCCCTGGGCGCGACGCGGCCGTCGCAGCTGAGCTGCGCCCGCTTCCGCGGGCGGCCGGACAGCCAGCTGCTCATGCTGAACCACTGGATCCCGCCGTTCCCACCGTCCGTCACGCGCAACCAGCGCATCGGCGGCAGCTTCCTGCGTGGCCTGGTCGGCCGCTGCGAGCGTGAGCGGTCGATGCTCCCCAACCTGATTGCGGTCGACTTCTACGAACGCACCCACGTCGTCGAGATCGCGCGCGGCCTCAACGCCGAGCAGCCCTAGCCGTTCCTCGCGCGTGCCGTCTTGGTCCTGCAGTCGCCTCGCTACGGGGGCCCGCGACCGGGTCGGCCGAGCGGACGGCGCAGCTGACCGACCCACGCAGTCGGGGGCCTCGGCTTTGCGGCGTGAGACCGTCCTACTGCTAGGGACGCCGGAGGCCGGCCAAGCGCAACCGCGTCGATATCGCATTCACGCATGGAAGATGCTCTCCGGGTCGGACTCGAGGCGAAAGGCCTCGAAGGCGTGCGCCGCGGGCGCACCGACCGCCGCGGCGGCCGCGGCGCGACCGTCGGCGCCGGCCGCGCCGGCTTCGCTTATGCGCTCGTCTTGGTGCCGGTAGCCGTGAGCGTCTCCTCGGCCTTCTCCGGCTTGAAGAACACGCGGTCGGTGACGACGCCCTGGACCATTTCGCCGGGACGCTCGATCTCGAGTTCGACGCCGTCGGCGCTGTGGTCGACGCTCACCATCGCGTAGCCGATGTTCTTGTCGAGCCGTGGCGAGTGGCACGCCGACGTGACCTTGCCGACCGTCTCCCCGCCGCTGCGGACCGGGAAGAAGTCCGGCATCGAGCCGTCGTTGTAGCTGCCGAGCTTAGATCCGCCGATCTCGACGCCGACCAGCTTGCGCGTAACCCCCCGCTGGCTTACGTCGCGCAGCGCCTCGCGGCCGATGAAGTCCTGCTCCTGCTCGAACTCGACCATCCATTTGTAGCCATAGCCGACCTCGTACGGGTTGTCGTCGATCGTCATGTCGCACCCATGGGCCAGGATGCCGCCCTCGATCCTGCGGATGTGGCACGGTCCGATCGGTTCGAGCCCGTGTGGCTCACCGGCCTGGATGACGGCGTCCCACAGCTTGAGGCCGTTGCGGCTGGCGTCGGTGAGGTAGAGCTCGTAGCCGAGCTCGCCCGAGTAGCCGGTGCGGGTGATAACGAGCTGCAGGCCGTCCAGCTCGCGGTGGACCATGTAGTAGTAGGGGACGTCGAGGATGTCGGCGCCGAAGAGATCGGTCATGACCTCCTTCGACTTGGGGCCCTGGATCTGGATCGGTCCCACGTCGGGCTCGGTGATCTGCACGTCGAGCCCGGCGTTGACGGCCAGGCCCCGGCACCACAGGAGCACGTCGGAGTCAGCAAGGGAGAGCCAGAAGCGGTTCTCCTCGAGCCGGATCAGAACGGGGTCGTTGATGATGCCCCCGTGCTGGTCGGTGATGAACGCGTACTTGCACTGTCCGACGTCGCACTTGTGGAGATCGCGCGGGGTGAGCATGTTGGTGAAGGCGAAGGCGTCCGGGCCGCTGATCTCGACCTGGCGCTCGGCGCCCCCAACGTCCCAGAGCGTCACGCCCTCGAGCAGCCGCCAGTACTCCTCGACGGGATCTCCGTAGTGCCGCGGGTGGTAGTGGTGGTTGTAGACGCTGTAGAGCTGCACGCCGTGCCGGCGCGACCCGTAGTAGTACGGGGACTTCTTGATACGCGTGTAGAGCAGAATCCCGGGGTCGGGATTCACCTTGTCAGTCATCTTGGGTGACTCCTCTCTCGATGCGGCCCGGACCGCTTTGTTCTGCCAGGCGCGCGCTCAGCGCCCGGGCCTCCCGCGCAAGCCTCGGACCGAGCTCGGCGAGCCGGTCGGGCGCCAGTCGTATCGTCGGGCCGGAGATGGTCAGCGCGCCGACCACGTCGCCGCCCTCGCCTCGGATCGGAGCGGCCACGGCCGTGAGGCCGGGCTCGAGCTCGTCGGCGGCGACGGCCGTCTCGTCGCGCCGGACCGCCGCGAGCTCGGCGTCGAGACGACCGCGGTCGACGACGGTCTCGGCGGTCAGGGGCTCGAGTGGACCGTCGGGCAGCGCGGCCGCGCCGAAGGCCAGGAGGATCTTGCCGACGGCCGTGCAGTGATAGGGAACGCGGCGCCCGACCCACCGGCCCGTGCCGAGGAAGTGGCGGCTGGAGACCTCCGCGACGTGCTCGACGCCGAGCGCTCCGGGCACCGCTAGGTTGACCGTCTCTCCGCTCGCTTCGGCGAGCGCGTGCAGATGCGGCTGGGCGAGCTCGGCCAGATGGCGGTCGAGAAGGCCCCGTTGCCCGAAGCGCAGCAGCACTGGGCCGACGGAGAAGCGCCCCCGGGCGCCGTCCTGGGCGACGAGCCCTTGGCGTTCGAGCGCTTCCAGGAGCCGCGACGCGGTGCTCTTGGGCAGCTCCGTGGCCTGCGCGAGCTCGCCGAGGCCGGATGGGCGCTCGGCGGTGAGGACGAGGACGAGCAGCTGGGCGGCGCGGTCGATCGCCTGCGTGCCGGTGCGCTCTAGACCAACCGCAGCTGGGCCAGCGGCGTGGAACTGTTGTTCCATCGGTCGGATGGTACGCGCGCACCACGCGCAGCGTCAAGCGCCTGCGCCGCGAGTCGACGTCGCCGGCTTGCGAGGCGCTCATCCGGAGCGCGGCCGCGCCCCCGCCTCGTGGGAGGCTCAATCCTCGCTCGCCAGGCGCTCGATCGTCTCCCGCCGCCAACGCTCGGTGCGTTCGAGCTCGTTGAACGTGTAGAGGTGAAAGCCCCCCACGTTCAGCACGGGGTCGGTGCACACGTCGGCGAGGGCCTCGATGAGGGCGTCGGGCGTGAAGGTGCGCGTCAGCAGCCTTGGCAGCCAGCCGCGGTGGGTTCGCAGGAAGCGGGCCGAGGCGCCAAGGCCGATCTTCATCGAGATGCGCACGAGTCGCGCCTGGTCGATGCTGCCGGGCAGGCCGATCCAGATCGGCAGGCTGGTGCCGCGTGCCCGAACCCGGGCGATCCAGGTTCTGATCGTCTCCGGGTCGAAGCAGATCTGGCTGACGATGTAGGTCGCCATCGGGGCCTTGTCGAACATGGCCTCGATCGTCGCCTCATCGCTGATGAGGTGATGGCTCTCGGGGTAGCCGGTGATGCCGATCTGAGCGAAGCTCGCGCGCCGATCGCCCATCGCGGTCAGCAGCTCGGCGGCGCTCGGGAACCGTCCAGGGCGTTGCGCGTCGCCGGCGGGCACGAAGACCTCGCGCACCTCGGCGGCGAGCAGCCTGTCAAGCAGTTCCTGGAGGTGCGCCTCGTCGCGCACCAGGCGCGCCGACAGGTGCGGGACGACCGTGACGCCGCGGCCGGCCAGCCGCTCGGTGACCCTCAGCGTGGCATCCAGCCCGAGCTTGGGCGAGGCCGTCACGGTGACCTTGATCGTCTTCGACACGTGGGCGAGCACACGCTCCTCGACGCCCGGCAGAGGCAGAATCTCGAGCCGCGGTTGCTCAAGGGAGCGGATCAGCGCGGCACGCTCTGCGTCGCCCATCGCCGAGCCGCCACTCACGCCGAGGCGGCGCAGCCGGAGCGCCCGGGGGCCGCGCCGCAAGGCCCGCACGCGAGTCATGCTGATGCGACACAGCTGCGCATCACCATGCCGTGAACGCGTCGAGCGATCGTCCTCGGGAGTTCCTCATCGCGCCGATCCCCGATGACCGAACCGTCAGCTCTTGAAACCCCGCGTCAACAGCGCGAGCGTTCCCTCCCGAACGGTTCGCCGCATTGATTGATTCCCACATCACCCCCAGCTAATACATCAGTGAGGTTCGTTTCGGCAGGGTCGCGAACGCGCGGTAGCCGGTTTCCGGATCGGCCGCGGCGGCAGCGAACAGGCCGATGCCCACGAGGCTGATTCCCGCGCCGACGATCATGAACGGCTTGCGCACCAGCAGTCGGTCGGAGAGCACGCCGGCGACCGCGAGCGCGACGGCGTTCGCGACCCAGCACCAGTTCGCGAGGTCGTCCGCCCCCGCCTCCGTCTATCCGAAGACGGTCGCGCAGTAGACCACCTCGAACGCGACCAGCATGTAGCAGATCAGCAGAAACACGCTGATCGCCAGCGCGGGGCCGGCGATGTCCCACCGGAGCACCTGGCGCCAGTGGTGCGCGAGCGACCTCTCTGGGGGGTCTTGGGTGAGAGGGAGAGGGCGCTCAGCGGGCCGCGTGCGCGAGCGCTGACGGGCTCTGGCGGCTGACGATCGCGGGGGTCTCGTGAATGAGATCGTCGTTCTCGAGGGCCTCCACCATGAATAGGGCGAAGTCGACGCGCCGCGTGACGTTGCTCTCGAGGATGGGGTCGCCCACGTGGCGGCTCCACACGGGCAGGCCCTGGCTGTCGCCCTCCTGGAGGTCGCTGCCACGCACGACGGTCCAGCGGGTGTTGCTTGAGAAGATGCGCCGGCATGCCTCCACCTGGTCGTCGAGGTCGGCGAAGCGAGCGAGACGCGCGAGCGGGCCGAAGACCTTCACGATCGCCTTGAGCTTCCACGGATAGACGTCCTGACCATCGCGGGTGATGTGCCACCCGCACGAGAACACCAGCCGTGCCCCCGGCTCGGCGTGGTCGAGGACCGCCTGGGCCGTTGCCGACGAGTAACCGTGTATCCCCCGCGGGACGAGCACGACGAGCACCCCGTCGCAGCCGGCGACCGCCCGCTTTATGACCTCGCGGTCGTCGGTTGCGCCGGGCACGATGGTGATCCGGCCCTCGAACTCGGCGAGCTTGCCGACGCTCTGCTCGCGGCACACGGCGACCACCTCGTACCCCCGGTCCAGCGCATGCCCGACCATGTACTTCCCGAGCTTCCCGGACGCACCGACGATGCAGATCCTCATGCCACGCGCTCGCCTCCTGGCTTGTTCGCCAACCGAATCAACCCAAGGAGGGTGGCACGAATTGCCCGCTGCGGTACCGTCGCCGGCCTGGTACCGACCCGGGCACAAGACACGAACGGCGCGACGCACGAGGCGCTGGAGGCGGTCGTCGAGGAGACCGTTCGACGGTCCGTTCTCGGCGTCTCGGTCGCGGTAGTGACCGGCGACGGGAAGCGCTGGCTGACGGCGGGCGGGCTGGCCGACCTCGCCCGCGGCACGCCAGCGCGGGCGGACACGTTGTACCTGTGGTTCTCGATGACCAAGCTGGTTACCGCGACCGCCGCGATGAAGCTCTTCGATGATGGGCTGCTGGACCTCGACGAGCCGGTGCGGCGGTGGCTGCCCGAGTTTCCGCCCGAGCGCGACGGCGCTCGGCCGGTCCGCGTCCGTCACCTGCTGTCGCACAGCTCGGGGCTGGCCAACCCGATGCCGCTGCGCTGGGTCCATCCCGCCGACCAGCCCGGTCTCGACTCGCGCGAGCTCACGCTGCGGCTGTTGCGCCGGCATCGGCGCCTGCGATTCCCACCGGGGGCGGCGGGCCAGCTACTCAACCTCGGCTACCTCGCTCTCGGAGAGTTGATCGCCGCGGCCGCTGGTCGCCCCTTCACCGAGCATGTGCGTGACCGCGTGCTCCGGCCGCTGGAGATGGCCACGACCGGCTTCGGCTATCCGGTCGATGCGGCGGCGCGGCGCGCCACCGGCTATCACCCGCGCCGCAGTCCGATGACGCCATTGCTGCGCGCCCTGCTGCGGCCCGGGATCCTCGGTCCGCCGGCCGGCCGCTTCGTGTCCTTTCATCGGTTCCTGGTCGACGGCGCCGCCTACGGCGGGCTGGTTGGCTCGGTCGAGGACGCCGCGCGGTTTCTGTCCAGCCATCTCGATGACCGGCGCAGCATCCTCTCCTCAGCGAGTCGTGCGGCCATGCAACGCACCGCCGCCCGCGGCCGCCGGCTCGAAGTCGCACTCGGCTGGTACCGCCGCGGACGGCCACAGCCAGGCCCGCGACACCTCGAGCACCTCGGCGGGGGCGCCGGCTTCTGGAACATGATGCGCCTGTATCCCGAACTCGGCCTCGGCGTCGTCACGACGGGCAACGCCACCCGCTACAACCACGAGGCCATCGCTGACGCCGCCACTCGGCTCAAGTCGGCGTGAGCACGCGCGTCGGTCGCGCCTCGGGAAACCGGACCTCCACGGCCGAGAATGCCCTTTCCCGGACATGCGCCCGCTCGACAACCGCCTGGGGCCAATTCCGCACCGCTCGCCGCGGCGGAATCTCGGGACGCGTTCCACGCCCTGAAGCGAGAACGAACGGCGCGCGCCCCGGGCAGGTGCTCGCGACGTGGCGGTCGCAATGTCCGCCGACGAACAGGCCGCTTGACGGCGATGCACGGGTGGCGAGACGCGGTTGTATTCGGCGCGGAAGGTGGTAAACCAACCACGGCACGATGCAACCAAGCAACGGGGGAAGCGGCACGATGCTGCACCACGAGGAGAGACCGGCCACCACGTTCGCGCGCGGCCCAGCGAAGTCCGACGACATCGAGCGCGTGCGGCGCGACGTTGGAACGGCGGAGGCATTCGACGCGTCCGAGCCACGCGTCGAGCGCGTGCTGGGCGAGATGGAAGCTGCCTGCGAGACCCTTCGCGACGATCTCGGCCAGCTCAAGCGCGCGATCGGGTCCGAACGCCTTCCCACGGAGCGAGCGCCCGAGTAGGCGCGTACGGGATCGAAGACCAGGCCGTCACGGCCGGCGGTCTCCCCGCGCAATCGACGGCTCGTCAGGCAACGAAGGCGGTGGCTGTCGGGCGCGCGTTGTTGCCAAGGGGATCTCCTCGGGCGGTTGCGCCGGCGTGCGCCGCGACGATCGGGGCGCGGCTCCATCGCCGGCGCCTCATCGACCGGTCTGTCGCGGCGGGTAGCGGATGCGGGCGGGTCCGTTCGGGACCAGTCGCCATTTAACCCGGCCGCCCCGTTCGGCCGCCCTCCGAAGCCGGCGAGTGCCGACGCGGAGCGAGGCGATGTCAGGAGCTAGCTCCTGCCACGGAGCGAGCGGTCATCCGACTGCTGCGGTCGTGCCGCCCCGCTCGACGGCAGGCGCGGTGGCCCGTTAGGTTGCGGCCGGGCGGTCGGCGACCGCCCGCCGGAGTCTGAGCTCACGGGCCGCGGCGGTCAGCGAGCTCGGCGAGAGTCCGTTAAGCCCGGCGTCCTCGACTCGCTTCAACCGGCCGTTCCGGGGTGGCGTTGCTCAGCGCCAGATCGGCGCCCACCCGTTCGACGACGCGGGCAAGGCGTGTGGCGCGAGCGCTATCCAAGAGTGCTTCGAGATGAGGGATGGATGAGCGACGGCGAGGTCGGACGGTTACGCATGGCCGCGTGACGCCGCCACGGCTGGTTCCGTGCGGCGCGGTAGTGGCACGGAAGGTGGATCCAGCGCGTCGCCCGCACGGATGAATGGGTTGATGGGTTCCGGGCATTGCGCCGCTCCTGCGTCTCCGTGCGAGGCCGGAGCGCGCGCGGCGTCCGCGCAGGGCCAGCGGCGGACGATCGGCGAGGCGGGGGAGGCCTACATCGCCCACCTCGAGAACGTCACGGAGCGTGAGCGCACGACGGTCGGGCGACTACCGCGGTTACCCGGGCCGGAGGAGGTGCTGGCTCCCGCTGCGAGGCGGACGCGGCGTGGCGGCTCGCTACCGCCCGGCGCGCGTGCCCATTCTCGAGGTAGGCGCGCCGATCGCGACGCCGGTCAGGACCGGCGGCGCGGAGACGACCCTGGGTCTGGGGTCGGCGTCGATCGCCGGTCGGGAGCGCGAGCCAGTCGGTTGTCAGCCCTACAAGGCCCCCGGAGAAACCGACGCGGCGCTCTCGGGGGCCTGACGGGTCCGCAGGCACGCGCCGGCCGGTCGGCGGTCAGTGCGCGCGCAGCACCGTGGTGCTGAGCGTGTGGCGGAGGACGTCGGCGCGGCAGAAGCGCACCGGCACCCACTGTTTGCGGCTGAAGAGTGGTCCCTGGTCGGCGACGAACGGCGACCGCGGGTTGGCGGACTGCGAGTAGGTGAGAATGGTCGCGGCGTCCGGGCACGGCCCGTCGTTCCACGTGACGACCTGTACGTAGGAGGACCCGCCGGCTACTTCTGTGAACCCCCGCCCGGGAACGAATCCGCTTTCGATTGCGTTGAACTGGCCGTGCGGGTCGCCCGGACCGCCGTGGATCGGTATCCGCCGTCCGGCACGCACGATGCGCTGGACGTCGCGGACCCGAGCGTCCAGCGGCACCTTCGCCGCTTTGAGGTCGGCGATCGCGTTGCCCAGCGCGACCTGGACGCCCGGCCGGGTGGCATCGAGCGTGTTGGGGGTGTTCAGGGGGTCGGCGGGGTCGAACGGATGCGCCCACCACGAGTCGGGTTGGTTGACCTCATAGAGGTTGTCCCAGAAGCGCCGGAACAGGATGGCTCCGCGCGAGTCGCGGTTCTCACGGAGGTCCCAGCCCGCGAGCACGTCGCAGGCGCTGCCGACGGCGACCGGGGCGCCGCGCGATGTGGGGGCCAGACCGCCGGGCCGCGCGCGGCACATCGCCAGGAGCGCGTCGCGGCTGAGCTCGCCGGCGTACTGGCGGTTGCTGAACACGAGCTGCTGCATGTCGGCGCGGGTGAATCCCGCCGGGGCCAGCCCGTCGCTGCCGTCGACTCGCGCCTGTGTCATCAGCAATCCGACGCGTGTGCGCAGCGAGCGCTGGGTGCGCTCGTCGCCGGCGATGCGCGGGAAGCCCTCCAGCGGCTGATGGGGGTTCGACAGCCAGTAGGAGTCGTTCGAGTTGGTCACATAGTCGCGCCGGAAGAGATGCGGCTGGCGCGTCGGAGCCAACCGCCCCGGCTCGACCGCATCAGGATCGGTGCCCCAGCGGCACGCCGAGCGCGCGCCGTCGAGGACCGCGAGCCCCGAGTCGGCGAACGGTGGCAGGCCGATGTCCAGGCTGCAGCGCTTGGCGCGCGCGTCGCTGAGGTCCGGCGCGACGCGGATATCGGCATACAACGCCCGGCCGCCCCGGTCGGCGACCACCGTGTCGGTCCAGGGTACCCCCTGCCAGCGGCGGAGCGCGCGCAGCACCCCGGGCGCCGAGCGGGCGCGGTCAATCGCCAGCCACGTGTCGAGCGACTGCACGTTCGTCGCCCCGGCGTCGGCGTAGGCGAACGCGGTCGTCGCTGTCCACCGCAGGGGACCGAGCGCTGGTCCGCCGGTGACAACCGACCCCCAGCGCGTTGACCAGAGCCGCCGGCGGTATGGCCTCAGCCGTCCATCACGGCCGCGCACCTGCACGGTGACCAGTCGGCTGGTCATTCGCCTGCGGCGTCCGTCGACGATGTAGGACGTCGGCGAGCCCTCGGCGAGCTTCAGGCGATAGAGCGTGAACGCCAGTCCGGGCGCCGTGGTGTGGCTCCAGGCGACCCCGCGCGTGTGACCGATTTGGATTACCGGCACCCCGTACAGCGAAACGCCGTGCACATCGAGCCGGCCGGGGATCGTCAGGTGGGCCTGGTAGAAGCGATCGGTGCCCTCCCACGGCAAGTGCGGATTGCCGAGCAGCAGTCCGTGGCGATGATCGCGCGTCCCGTCGCCGCCGACGGCGATCGCGTTACTCCCGCCCATCGGGCGCCGACTGATCGGCCCGGGTGCCCCAGTGAAGCCGGCCGCCGCCCCCTGCGCCGACCCGCGCGGTCCCTGTCGTGGCGGCCGCGCCCGCGCGATTTCCTGGATCACGCTGTCGCTGCTGGTCGCCATCGCGAGCTGAAACACGCGGCGGTACGCCGTGGCGGTGGTGATCGGCCGCACCCAGCCCCGGCCGCGGCACGTCGGGTCCGGCACGCCGCGCGCACCGCCGACCCGGCGCAGGTACGCGTTGTAGCCGGACACGTACCCGCGCATCACGTGCCGCGCGGCGACGCTCTGACCCCGCGGCGGCCTGCGGGCGAGGAGTCGCTCGACGACCCGCGAGTCGATGACCTGCCTCCAGAAGAGATCCGAGTCCAGGTTGCGCGACTGCCCCGCCAAGCGCCGCGACGTTCCGCGTGGACCGAACCACCGCGACCGCTCGCCGTCCACCGTGACGTAATCGTCAGCAATCGTGCAGATGTTGTCCCGCGCGAACGCGTAGCCGTAGCCGTACCCGAGCCCTCGGAAGCTCGACGACTCGATATGCGGCACCCCATGCACCGTCCGCCGGACGACCACGCGTTCGGCCGCCGAGCTCTGTCCGGGTGCCGTCGACGGTACCGCCAGGCCGGTCACGGCCGCAAGAACCGCGAACCCCCAGAACACCACGGTTCGTCGACCGTGACCCCGGCGCAGAATGCGGTCCGGGCGCACATCAACCACCGAGTGGTCCACATCCCGACACTACACCAGCGTGACGCCGCCTACGGCCAACTCAGTCTCGTCGTGTTCGCGCGGCTCGTGGCTCATCGTCCCTCGGCGCCGCGGCGGAGCGCAGGTGCGCTTGGTCCAGGTACCAGCTGAACGCGCGCGGTCGACCAGCGACTGGTGCGCGAGCGCGCGGAGGCCAAGCGTGAGCGTGCGTGGCGGCAGAGCGGGGATGAGCCGCTGCAGTGACAGCGCGCGGCGGAACGTCGGGCGGTGGCGCTCGTGGAAGCCGGCGTGGCGCTGGAGCGCGCTCTCGCCGGTCCTGCGCGCCGGCCACGCGGCGGCGATCTCGCGCCCGGCGGCGATACCGAAGTAGAACGCGGTCCCGATGCCCTCGCCCGACAGCGGAAAGCAGTGCCCGGCGCTGTCGCCGACGAAGCGGACGCCGTCTTCGACCGCCGAGCGGAGGCGGTGCGGGAGCCAGTTGCCCTGGTACCGGACCGCGTCCTCGCGCAGCCGCCGCGCGAGCGCAACGGTCGGCTTCTTCGCGTTGGCGGCGGGGGTCGCATGCGCCCACGCCGATGCGCGCCTCGGCACCGGCGGGCACCCGCCATCCGTCACCGCGGCGCACGAGCGAGCGCTCGACCGAGACGTCGAGAGCGTCGCCCGAGGCGCCGTCCGCGGTGGGGTGCACTTCGAGCCCTCGGCTCAGCGGCGCGTTCGGCGGCTGGTAATGCGGCTCCGAGAGCACGCGCCGCCAACCGAGCGCATCGACGACGAAGGGAGCGCGAAGGTCGCCGCGGTCGGTGCGGACCGCGTGCTCCGCGCCGCTGCAGGCGAGGCCGTTCACCTTCGCGATCTCAAAGCGCGCGTTGCCGCACTGCGCCCAAAGCCCGTCGCAGAGCGCTCGGTAGTCGAACGCCGACCAGCTCCACGGCAGGCGGTAGCGAACCGTGCCGTGCGGGGTGGTGACGGTCATCGCCGGGATCTCCTGGCGTATGCTCGCGGCGACACCCATGGCGTGGAGCCATGGCGTCGGCGCTGCGCACGCGGACGTCGCGCGCTCGCCAATGTCGTAGCGGTCGACGACGAGCACGTCGGCGCCCGTGCCCGTGAGTTCGCGAGCGACCGCCAGGCCGGCGAAGCTTGCGCCGCACACCAGCACGTCGGCGCGCGTCCCATGCAGCGGCGTCCGGTCGCCGCCGCGAATCGTCGCGCGGACCGTCATCGCACGAGCAGCGCCCCCGCGGCGGCGCGAGCGCCCTCCCACGGCGCGAGCGCCACGCGCGTTCCGACGACGTCGAAGTGGTTTCGCTCGACGCGGTCGAGCACGCGGGCATAGACGCCGCGCGCGACCCTGACGCCGGAGCGCATGGTCGGCGTGAGGGCGTTGATCACAGGTGCGGTCTCCGCGAACAGCGTGCGGGCGCGCGCGACCTGGTGTGCGACGCGCTCGCGCAGCGCGACGGTCGCGCCGCTGCGCAGATCGTCCTCCGCCAAGCCGGGCAGGTAGATGCGGTCGAGCTCCCAGTCGAGCGCCACGTCACGGACGAAGTTCGTCAGCTGGAAGGCGACGCCCAGGCGGGCGACCTGTTCGTGAAGGTCACCGGGCGCCTGCAGCAGCGGCGCCATGATCCGGCCGACGGTGGCCGCGCTGCCGTCCATATAGCGGTCGAGATCCGCCTCCGTCGATATGCGCACAGGCTCGTCGCAATCCATGCGCATCGACGCCATGTAGCAGTCGAGGAGGTGCAGCGGCAGCCGGTGGCGCCGGCCGGCGTCGACGAGCGCAGCGATCACAGGGTGCTCGGAGTGGCTGGCCTCCAAGCCTCGCGCAAGCTCAGCCGCCCATAGGTCCAGAGCGGCGCGGCGGGCAGCAGTGCCGGGCAGCCGACGCGGGCCGTCGACGATCTCATCCGCACCGCGCACGAAGCCGTACAGCGCATGCACGGCCGGCCGAACGTCGCGCGGGAGACACGCCGTCGCGCACCAGTACGTCGGATCGTGACGACGTTGGAGGCGCCGACAAATTCGGTAGGACTCCTGCAGGGGTTCCGGGAATGCACCGAGCACGTGAGACGTACGCGGTACCCACGACGCCGGGATGATGCGACATGTGCGAGCACCTTCATCGGGCGGTCGAGAGCCGGGGGTCCACAACAGAGTCCACACCGCAGTGGCCGCTCGACACTGTTGCGTACCTCCGAGCGATAGTCGCGAATTCCGATACCGGCGAGGCGAGACGACGAGCGGCCTGCCGCCCCACGGCAAGCCTTCGGCAAACGCACCGGGGACCAGAACCCGGCGGCTCGCCCTCACTGCAACCGCAGCTTGACCGAGGGGCGTCGCACTACTGGTTCGCGTCGGGGCGTGCTCGCTGGCTGGCGGCATAGGCGGCGCGGCGCATACCGTTCAGCGGGCCGGCGGCCGGGATGATGCTCTCGGCGGTGTGGAAGGGGTTGAACCGCAGCGCCTGGACTGCGGACTCCGCCAGCTGCTGCTGGGCTCGTAGTTCACCGACGGCAGCGAAACGGCCGAGCGCCGGCGCGACGGCGAGCGCGAAGCGCAGTGCGCCGTGTTGGGCGGCATGCAGCGCCCCGGCCATCTCGTCGTGACCGTATGCGGCCGCGGGACTCGCGCCCAGCGCGCCCGGCAGCACGATCCGGCCGTTGGAGCGGTACGGCAGGAGGCTTGAGTACGCCCGCCACGAATAGCGCGGGGCGGGCACCGGGACGTACTTCGACAGACGCCCGTCGAACGCGGACACGAGCAGAAAGTCCTGGTCGCGTCCGGGGCCGTGCAGTTCGGGGAGCTTCAGCGCGACGCCGAGGAGATCGGGAAGTGGGCGCGGGAAGCCGAATGAGCGCGACAGCCGCAGCACCGCCGCGACGGACCGGGGCGGCCCAAGTCCCGGCATGAGATCGAGGCCCGGCCCGGCCTGCAGCGTCAGCACGCCGTCGAAGCCAATGCCGTGGGGATGCACGCCGCGCGCTCGGCGCAGCTTGGCCAGCGCTGTGAAGACGCCGGCGGCGACCGCGGACAGCGACCTGTCGAGCGGCGACCTCTTCCACATGTCCGTGTCTGTACCCGCCCCGTGCCCGCCAGCGACGGCTGCCGACCGAGCGGGGGCGCCGGTCGGGGCGGGCGCCGACGTTGCTGCGCGCGGTGGAGCTGTGAGCGTTCGCCGTCGACCGGGACGGGGTTGAGCCGCGTGGCCGGCCTCTTCGGCCCGGCGTGGTGGCCTGGCGCCAGCTCTGCGTGACGGCATACGAGGGTGGGTAGCGCCGCGCAACGGCCAGCGATGAAAGGACAGTGATGAAGGTCAACGACACCCTGGCGAACGTAACGCGGGCGGCCCACGACGTCGGGCTGGCAGCATGGCTCGGGGGCGTGATGTTCGGCAAGTTCGCGCACAACCCGTCGCTGGAAAAGATCTCCAACCATGCCGAGCGAGGCAGCGTCAGCAACGCCGCCTGGAACGGCTACAACCCGATCAACGCCGCCGGTCTGGGCGCGGCCGCGCTGGGCTGGGGCGCGGCCCGGCTCACCGAAACAAATCCGGTCCGGTTGAGCGGCCCCGAGAAGGCGCTATCGCGGGCGAAAGACGGCCTGATGGCCGCCGCCGTGGTCACCGGGATCGCCAGCGGCGTGCAGGGCGCGCGGCTCGCCCGCCAAGCACCGAACGGCGCCGTGCCCGTGCAAACCGGGACCAAGCCCGCCGCCGACACGCCGCCCGAGGCAGCGCGGATCCAGCGCAGGATCGCCGTCCTCGGGAATCTGAACCTCGCCTCCGGCGTCGCGCTTGTGGGCGTCAACGCCGTCCTGGCGCAGATGAATCACAGCCACCCGGCCAAGCGGCGCGCGCTCACGCGCTCCTCGTCGCCGGACAGATCGCGCAGCCCGCTGTGGGTCGGCTCGGCGCTCGCCACCGGAGCCGCCGCCGTCGACGAGGTCCGCCGCAGGCTGAGCTGAAGCCCTGCGGTGCACGACGCGGCCCGGCGACGCCCGGCGCCGGGCCGCGCAACGGCGCTCGGCGCGGTGGTCGCGACGATGATCCGCCCGTGCGCGCGTTGACCGCCCACCTCGCTGCTGAGTTCGCCGCGCTCGTTCGCGCCCCGACGGAGCGTGTTGCGTCCTCATGGCTTGAAACGCTCGATCGCGTCGCCGATCACCCAGCGTCGGGGGCCACACACAGCACATGTAGACGGCAGCCACGCACGCCCGCGAGGTACAGCCGGCTACCAGCACTCCGCGGGCATACCGCAAGGCGCGGACAGCAACAACCAGGCGCAATCAGTCGCTGGCCGGGGAGCGAGCCCGTCGCAATCCCCCAGAGCCCAGGGCCGTATTCGCACACGGGACAGTCGGACGACTGCCTGGGCATGCTCGGACCGCTCCAGCCAGCCCAGGATGCGAATAGGGCAGTCCTCGCTGAGCCACGAGCGGCCGGGATGCATGCCGTCCCCTCTACGGCAACCAAGCGGGTGCTCGGCCACGCGCCGCGGGTAAACCGAGCATTTGATGACGGGTCACGACCGAATCGGCCAGGAGCGGGTCGGCCGGAATGAGGCGACGTTCCGGCGTATCAACGAGAGCGTCGAGACAGACTACGCCGAGAGTGATTACTCCGGTTTGATCGGCTTTCTGTGCGAGTGCGGTGCCCCGGATTGCGAGCAGACCATCGAGTTGACCCAGACGGAGTATGAGAGCGTCCGCGCCAATCCTCGACGCTTTGCGGTCATCGGTGACCACGCGATCGAGACCACTGAAGACGTCGTCGAGCGCCATCCGCGATACGCCGTGGTTGAAAAGCGCGAGGATGCGGCCGGCCTCGCCGAGCGCTCCAACCCGCGTCGGCAAGGCACACGGCCAAGCATCTGACGTGCTTGTGCATGGCCGGCTCCAGGCGACTTCGCCGGGCTGAATTCGTTCCGACGACCCGTGCGTGGCCGCCTGCGCATGGCGGGGCGGCCACGCGCTTGGGCTCGTGTGCGGGCCGCGTGCTCTGGAGGGCGCGGCGCAGTTGCTGCCTCAAGCTCTTGCGGAGTTGCTGCCGCTCAAGCTCTTGGGGCCCGCGGCCGCCTCAGATCTTCGCCTCATCCTTCTCGTCCGCTCCGACGAGCCGCTCGACGTCCGCCGGGCCTGCGAGGCCGGCTGCGCCACCCTGCCGGTGTCCTCGAGTGGTAGCCGCGACACCGCCCGCCTGCTGTTCGGCCGCCCGACGCGCGGGGCTGTAGAGCGGGATGTCGTGCGGGCTGAGTTCGTCATGGGCCTCGGGCGTGTCCCCGAGCGGACGCGAGCGGGTCGCCGGCTGCTTGGGGAAGGAGTCGGTGTGGTCAGCGTCGTCACGCTTCGACCCGGCGATGAGGCGGTAGACGACCGCCACCGAGAGGCACAGCGCGAACAGGACCAGCAGGGGCCACGCCAGACCGGCGTCGGCAACGAACGCGCCGATGACGACGACGGCACCCAAGCTCCCCCCAACCGCGAGAAGTGCGGGGAAGCGGCGGCGTTCAGCGCCCTCAAAATGGTCAGAGCCGGCGGGGGTTGAGGCGTGATTGCTCATGCGTCGTTTCCTGGGACGTCGAAGATGGATCACCCACCGCGCGTCGAGGTGCTCCGCGAGGAGGCGTCGAGGACTTTCGGGAGAATGGTTAGCGGCGCGAGACTGGACCGCGCCGACCCACTCTGGAACTACCCCAGTCTGCGAGCCAAGCATTCGTTCGTCGCGTCGTTGGTCCGATTCGGGCGCGTCGGCGATCCCGCCCGGGCGTCGGTGCGTGCTGCTTGTCAGCCGCTTCGCGGCGTGCGACCCGCTGGGGGCGAGCAGGCTCTCGCGTGGTCGCGAGCCATTCACCGGGGACCGAGGACACGCGCCGTTGGTCATGGGATGAGCCCAACGGCAGGAGAAACGAGGCGAGGGCGGCGATCAGAAACAGCGTTACGCCGAGGCGGTGTCGATCCATAAGGCCTCAGCCCTCGGCGAGCTGCTTCAGGCGCGAGAGCGATGCGTCGGCCTCCCGCTCGGCGTACCCCGAGACCACACGGCTCGCTGTCGCGCCGACCCCCCCGGCCGGAAGCTCGAACTCGTTCTCGTAGGCAAAGCGCGTGCCGCCGGTCTCAGCCGAGAGCGAGTACGTCGTCCGGGCGGTCGCGCCCGCCGGGCCGGTGCCCTCCCACGCCAGCCGCTGCGGCCCGTCCACCTCAATTGCGATCCACTCGACGGCGAACGGCGTCCCGGCCAACGCGACGGTCTGCTGAAACCTGGTGCCCTCCCTGACCTCGGCGGGAGGGGGCTCCGGGAAATTGCGGTGGATGCTCACCCACTCACCGAGTCGCTCGAGGTCGGTCACCAGCTCCCAGACGCGTTCCGGCGGAACCGCGATATCGATTGACATGCGCACATTGGGCATGCCGGGCCTCCTTGTCGTTGGCGTTGTGATGCATACGGCGCCGGGCGTCGCAAGGATTGGGCTCTCGATGCGAGGGACCCTGGCCAACGACGTACGCACTGTCGCCGGGACAGCCTCACGCCACGATCGGGCACGTCGAAGTTGGCGCCGCATCCGACCCGGGACCGGCAGACGTGGCGCGCCAGCGGCCGACGAAGGTGTTGCGTACCGGTACGTTGGGGACAGAGATGCGCTCGGCGCTCGCATCTGGCGGCTGTTGATGGCCGGTCGCGCGCTCGTCACGGGCGCGACTGGCTTCGTCGGGAGCCGCCTCGCTTCATCGCTGGCGCGGGCTGGTTGGGAGGTGCGTGGCATGGTCCGGGATCGCGCCTCTGCCCGTGCTCGTGCGCTCGAACAAAGCGGGGTGGCGCTGCACGAGGGCGACGTCCTGCGGCCCGAGAGCCTGCGGGGCGCAGGCCAAGGGGTCGACGTCGCGTACTACCTGATCCACTCGATGGGACGGGGCGGGGGCGGGGACTTCGTGGCGAGCGAGCGAGCAGCCGCGAGGTCGTTCGCGCAGATGGCCCGAAAGGAAGGGATCGAGCGGGTGGTCTACCTGGGCGGGCTCGGCGATCGTCCCCATTCCAAACACCTGCGCAGCCGCCACGAGACGGCGCTTGCGCTGGCCGAGCACGGTCCACCGCTGACCTATTTTCGCGCCGGCATGGTGGTCGGTGCGCAGAGCGAGTCCTATCGGACGCTGCGTTACCTCGTGCAGCGACTGCCGGCGATGATCGCTCCGGCGTGGCTGAAGAACGATACGCAGCCGATCGGGATCGACGACACCCTGCGATACCTCGTGCAGGCGCCGTCGATCACCGCCTCCACCGGCAGGGAGGTCCAGATCGGCGGTCCGGACGTTCTGAGCTACGGCGAGATGCTCGATCGCATGGCGGCGGTGCTCAATCTCCGCCGCCGCCCGCGGGTACCCGTCCCTTTCATCACACCGTGGCTGTCCTCGCTGTGGATCGGCGTGGTCACACCGGTCGACGCGGGCGTTGCCAGGCCGCTGGTCGAGGGGCTCGCCGTGCCGACGGTCGTCACCGACCCGTCTGGGGCGCAGCCGTTCGACGTGCAGACGATGACGTTCGACGAGGCGCTCCGCCGTGCCGTCGCCGAGGATCCCGAGCTCCGGCCGCGCCGAAATGTTGCCCCGTAGGCGTGCTTGGGCGCGCACAGCTGGCCCGAACGCTGGAGCGGTCCGGCCGGGCAGGGAAGACCGCCGCGCACAGCGCCAGATGCGCTCGGCGACTCGTTGACGTCACCGAACCATCGCGAAGCTGATCGGCCGCGGACCAGCGGAGCGTCTCCGCGGACGGCGCCTCGTCGGCGAACCACACGAGGCCGACTGCCTGGCCGATCTGGTCACCCGCGCGCGCGATTCGCCGGTCACGCCGTCGCCGAGCCGGCGGCCGACAGCGGCTATGCCAGCCAGGACGCCTACGCCACGCTGGACGCGCTCGGCAGCGTCGCCTTGATCCCGCCGCAGCCCGGCGCCAAGCACCCCGCCGCCGAGCACGCGCGCGAGCGGATGCGCACCCCGACCGGCCGCGACGCGGCATTTGATCGCCAGGCGCACGCCGAGGGCGCGATCTCAGAGCTCAAACGCCACGGCGCCGACCGCGCCCGCTGCCGCGGCACCCGCCTCGTGCAGCTGCAGCTGCTCGCCGCGGCGACCGCGATTAACCTCAAGCGGCTGCTCAACGCCGCCGACGCGACCGCCGGCGGGCAGACACGCGACCCGGCGGCCCCCGCCGTCGCGATCACCGCGCTCACCGGTCTGCTCATCCGAGTCCTCGACGCGATCGGCCATCTCACGGTGGCCGATAGTTCAACGGGCTCCTAGGGACGGTTTGCGCCGCTGCCGCGAGGGCTCCTCAGCAGGCTGCCCGGCGCCCACGAAATCGCGGCTCAAGGTTCCAATCGGGTTCCAATTCGCTTGGAGTTCGCATCCCAACCCGTCGGGAGGATTTCCGGCGTGGCGAAGCGCTCCTACGGCACCGGACGCCTGTACGTCGTCGTCGACCGCGGCGGGCGCGCCAGCTGGTACGGCTCGTGGTGGGTCGGCGGCACGCGCGTCGAGCGCAAGATCGGCCTAAAGCGAACGACCGGCAACGCCGACGACGTGACCCGCACCCAGGCCGAACGCGAGCTGCGCCGGCTCGTGGACGCTACGACCGTCGCCAAGGGACGGCGGCGCACCGTCGGCGAGGCGGGCGACGCCTACGTCGCGCACCTCGAGAACGTCATGGAGCGCAAGCGAACGACCGTCGCCGACTACCGCGGCTACCTGTGCCGCGACCTTGCGCCCCCTCTTCGGCGATCGGCCCATGGACCGGATCGAACCCGGACAAGTCGACCGCTACCTGGACGCAAAGCGCGGCGACGGCCTCTCGCCCAAGACGGTCCTGGCGCGGCGATCAAGACCTCGTCTTGCGCACCCGGCGACCGGCCACGTACTCGACGCCTCCACGCTGCGCAAGCGCTTCCGGGTTGCGCTCGCCCGCGCGCGTGCCCCCGACCTGACCTTCCACGAACTGCGTCACACGTTCGGCACGCAGATGGCCGCGGCCGGGGCGCCGCTGCGCGCGGTGCAGGAGTCGATGGGGCACGCCGACGCCAGCACGACGGAGGTCTACGCTCACTACGCGCCCGATCCGACCGGCGGTGCAGCGTTCGCGCAACGTGCGTTCGGCTCCGGCATCGCCGCGCCGGCTCCGGTCGGCGATGCCCGTTTCGGGGATGACGCACCCCGTCGGGCTCCCGTAGGGCGAGCCCGCGCCTCACGTACGCCGAGACGCTGCGGTCATCGCGCCAGACCGTCACCTGCTCGGGGCGCTCAGCCGTGACTTCCAGAGCACGAGCTCGGTCGCTTGCACTGCCGAGTCGCATCGAAAGCAGAACCTGCTGTCTGACCCCGGAGCGCCGCCGGGAAGGAACCTGGCACCGCGGCTCTTGACGCATCAGATCGGCGACCCGAGCCAGGGCACCATACGATTGCGACCGTGCCGTTCACGCTCAGGAATCTCAAGGAGGACCTGGAGGACGTCGGATCCCGGTTCGACGGCGCGCCGGATCTTGAGTTCCGCTTGGCGACCGCGGCGCTCGAGCTCGAGCGATCCGGTCTGAGCTACCAGCGCCTGCCGCCCGGCTATCGATTTCCGTACGGCCACACGCACAGAACGCAGGAGGAGGTGTACGTGGTCCTGCGCGGGAGCGGGCGGATGAAGCTCGACGACGAGATCGTCGAGCTCAAGGAGTGGGACGCGGTGCGCGTCCCGCCCGGTACGTGGCGAGGCTACGAAGCCGGGCCGGAGGGACTCGAGATCATCGTCATCGGCGCGCCCAATCTCGGCGAGGCTCCGCGCGAAGACGTCGAGGGCCAGCGCGACTGGTGGGCTGACTAGCACTGCGATCACGATGCGGGCGCAATGCACAGGCTGGCGCCGGCTTGTGCTTCGGACGACAACGACCAGCCCGATCAGCGCGCCGCTGCATCGATCGCGACCGCTAGGTTCCATCAGCCGCCTCGCGAGTGAGCCGTAGCTCAGAGCGAGGCGGCGATGTCGATCCGGCAATGATCGCTCGGGCCCCACTCGTGCCGACGCCACTTGGCTCTATGTGATCGACAATGCGTGGGGCGACCGGGCGAGCACCTGAGAAGCACTGAGGGATCGCCGACCTCTGCTGCCCGCGCAGCGTCGTCACCGCCGTCCGCTGTCGCAACGAACGAGATGCCACTCCCGGCCGCGGGCCCAAGCCCACGCGCGGGAATCGTCGCGCAGGCCCGATCTCATCGCAGGAGGTTCTGAGAGACTCGCCCGAGGACAGACAGGCGTTCAGTCGACTCAGGAGGATCGCGATGGAAGCCGCACCCAGCGGATCGCGGAGCTTCGACCATCTGCGCGAGCACTCGATCGGGCTCCCGCAGGTGCTGTTCCAGTCGATCACGCACATGGCTCCCGCGGCCGCCGTCGCGTACTCGATCTTCATCTCGGTCCCGGACGCGCAGCAGGCGCTGCCGCTCTCGGTCGGCCTCGCGCTCATCGCGTGCATCTGCGCCGCGACCGCGATCGGCCAGCTCGCCAAGCTCTATCCGTCGGCCGGCGGCATGTACACCTACGCGGCGCGCTCGCTCGGCCCGGCCGCCGGCTTCCTCGTCGCGTGGCTGTTCATCCTGTTCGAGCCGCTCGTCGCGCCGTTCCTCTACCTCGAGTTCGGCTGGGCGATGGACGAGGTGTTCCAGAGCGAGGTCGGCTTCACCTACGACGGCCAGTGGTGGATCTGGGTCGTGCTGATGACGGTGATCGTCTTTCTCCTGACCTACCGGGACATCCGCATCTCGACGACCGCGGGCGTGATCCTCGGCGCCTTCGAGATCGGTGTGTTCGCGGCGCTGTCGCTGTGGATGCTCTTCTCGAGCACGGGCGACCTGAACCTGCAGCCGTTCAACCCGTCCAACGCCGTCGGCGACTGGAGCGGCGTCTTCAAGGGCATGGTGTTCGCGATCCTGGCCTTCATCGGCTTCGAGGCGGCCGCGCCGCTGGGGGAGGAGGCCAGGCGCCCGCGCCGGGCGATCCCGCGCGCGGTCGTCGGCTCGGCGATTGCCATCGGGCTGTTCTACGTGCTCTGCGCGTACGCGTGGGTGTTCGGCGCCGGCTTCAGCAGCTTCGTCGACCAGGCCACCGGCGCCGACCCGTGGCGCAACCTCGGCAAGGTGTTCTGGGGCACCGGCTGGATCCTCGTGTTCCTGGCCATCTGCAACTCGATCGCGGCAAACTCGAACGCCGCGGTCAACGCCGCGACGCGCGTCTTCTACTCGCTGGCGCGCAACGGCCTCGCGCCGCGGCAGCTCGGCCACACGCACCCCGAGTTCAAGACCCCGCACATCGCGATCCTGTGGATGTCGGGCTTTGCGCTCGTGCTCGCATTGCTCGTCGGCATCGGCTGGGGACCGCTCACCGGCTTCGCGATGATCGCGACCGCCGCCGTGCCGGTCGTGATCCTCGTCTACATGCTCGTCTCGATCGGCTGCATCGCGCACTACCTGCGCGCGGGGCGCAGCGAGTTCAACCCGCTGCTGCACCTCGTGCTGCCGGTCGCCGGCATCATCCTGTTCTTCTTCCCGCTCTACTACCAGTTCTACGAGGCGCCGCCGGACTACCCGGTCCGGGCGGCGAACTGGGTCGCGCTGGCATGGACCGTGATCGGGATCGGCCTCGCGATCTGGCTCTCGATGAAGCGGCCCGAGCGGCTGCGCAACATGGAGCGCGTCTACGTGGAGGACGAGCCCGACCTCGTCGCCGAGCGGGACGTGGCGCCGGCGGGCACCGGCGACTGAGCGGCGTCACCCTCGTTGAAGGGCTCACCTGTGAAGATGCCTCAAGGGCTTCCTGACGGCTACTACAACACAAGCGACGAGCCCACGCGGTGTCTCGTCTAGGTGACACCGGCCCGGAAGCTCAAGGAGCTCTTCGACCACCTACACGGGATGATGGACACCGAGCAGGTCGTGCGCGTATCGGCCGAGCACGACGTCGCGTTCGTCCCTCTCAACGAAGGTTGAGAACCCGCAGTGGCGACCGCGGCGCGATGGCGCCGCTCGACCAGCTGTGGGCTAGATAGCCGTCGCGTGCCGGCCAGCGGGCGGCGCGCTGCGGCGACGGGGCGCAACTCGGGACGGCGCGAGCTCGTCGAATCGTTTCTCGAGTCACTGCGACCCCGCGTAAGGCGACGACGCCCCGCGCAGCTCCGTACTCGTCCGAGTGAGGCCGTCGACTCGGTGCGGTGGCGATCGCGGAGGGGAGGACAGTGCGGTGGGCAAGACGATCATGGGAGCGGTGATGTCGCTGGACGGGTTCATCGCCGACGACGACGACGACGTCGGGCCGCTGTTCGACTGGTACGGAAACGGCGACGTCGCCTGGAGCTTCCCGGGCAGCGACGGTGAGTCCCGGAGCACGCAGGCGTCGGCCGACTTCGTGCGCGGCCAGTACCGCGACATGGCGGTGGTGGTGATCGGCCGGCGGCTGTTCGACCTGACCAACGGCTGGAACGGCAAGCCCGCCGCGGGCGAGCACGTCTTCGTGGTCACCCATCAGCCGCCGACGGACTAAGAGCACGCGGACACCGCACCGTTCACCTTCGTCGACGGCGTCGAGCAGGCACACGGAGTCGCCGGCGACCGGGACGTCGACGTCGCCGGCGGTCAGATCGGCAGCCAGGCGCTCGCGCTCGGGCCGATCGACCCGGGTCGTCGTCCACCAGGTCCCGGTGGTCTTCGCCTCCGACCGCCGTTCTTCGCCACCGGCGCCCAGGCCGAGCCGCTGTGGCTGGAGAACCCGACCATGATCGTGGCGGGCGACCGGGTCACCCACCTGGTGTACGACGTCAGCCGCTGACCCCTCCGTCGCCAGCGATCCCGCTCGCCGGACGACGGCTTCAGGGCCGTCGCCCGCGGCCGGTCCGGCATAGTGCGAGCCGTGATCCCTCCGTTCGTGGACGCCGCGTGGCTGGCCGAGCACCGCGACGAGGTCGCTCTGGCCGACGTGCGGTGGTACCTGGACGGCCGCTCCGGCCGGGCCGCTTTCGAGGAGGGGCACCTGCCCGGCGCGGTCTTCGTCGACCTCGACCGCTGGCTCACCGCGCCCGGCGATCCCGCCCGCGGCCGGCATCCGCTGCCCGCTCCCGAGGTGTTCGCGCAGGGCATGAGCGAGGCGGGGATCGGCGACGACTCGACCGTCGTCGCCTACGACGACGCGGGCGGGGTCGTGGCCGCGCGGCTGGTGTGGATGCTGCGCGCGACCGGTCACGACGCGGCC
>Ga0126313_10000258_pt1 | contig 24169 bp, 21 predicted proteins | sample Plot105A_FD_89954 | JGI IMG/M metagenome (GOLD analysis project Ga0126313, IMG submission 89954) | Serpentine soil microbial communities from UC McLaughlin Reserve, CA, USA - Plot105A | ecosystem: Environmental > Terrestrial > Soil > Grasslands | place: USA: UC McLaughlin Reserve, Lake County...
ACGATTCGATCGTGCGCGGGAACACGACGCGCCAGATCGTGCAGATGCTGCGCGACGCGGGCGCGAGCGAGGTGCACATGCGCATCTCAGCGCCGCCGATCCGCCATCCCTGCCACTACGGGATCGACATGTCGACGCGCGAGGAGATGATCGCGCACGGCCGCAGCGAGGCCGACGTCGCCGCCGAGCTCGGAGCCGACTCGCTCGCGTACCTCTCGCTCGAGGGCGTCTACGAGGCGATCGGCGGCACGCGCGACACCCACTGCGACGCTTGCTTCTCGGGCGAGTACCCACTCGCGGCCGGCGGCCAGGCGAAGGACGCATTTGAGCTGCCGCTGGCGGGCTTGACGTAACGTCGGCACGAACTTCGACGGCGGCAGCCGTTCAAGAGCCTCAACACACGTCGTCGAGGAACTCGACCAGCGCGGCCACGTACTCGTCGACATCCGCCTCGCCGTGCGCGAAGGACGCCGCCGGACCGGCGCTCGCGATCGCGTCCCAGACGCCGCGGTTGGCCATGTGCACGCGGCGGGTGTCGGTGAGCTCGACGTCGATCGAGCGTGCGGCATCGCTGGCATCGCGCGGGAGCTGCGGCTCGAGGCAGTAGCCGGAGCGCCCGCCGAGCCGGTGCGCGCGCCAGGGCAGGCTGTGCGGCGCGGCGGCGGCCTCGATCCCGTCCGCGAGGCGGGCGCCGAGCGCGGCGGCGCGCTCGAACGCGGCCGGCGTCTGTACGTGCCGGAGCGTCGCAGCGACGGCCGCGAGCGACAGCGGGTTCGCGTACGTCGTCCCGCCGGTTGCGAGACCGTGGTCGCCCACGTAGACGTCGCGGTGGCGCTCCATCCACTCGTGCAGGTCGGCCGTCATCCCGTAGGCACCGACCGGGATTCCGCCGCCGGTGCTCTTGCCGAGCGCGATCACGTCGGCGTGGAGGGCCCAGGCGCGGGTCAGGCCGCCGTAGGCGAACGTCTGCGTGTGGGTCTCGTCGAGCACGAGCAGCGTCCCGTGCGCGCGCGTGAGCTCGCGCACGCCCGCGTGGAAGCCGGCGGCCGGCAGCACGACGCCGACGTTGGTGAGCGCCGGTTCTGTGATCACGGCCGCGACCTCGTCCCGGTCCAGGACGCGCTCGAGCGCCGCGAGGTCGTTGAACGGGACCACGCGCGTGGCGGCGGCGGCGCGCCGGTTGACGCCGAGCAGCTGCGGCCGCGCGCCGTGCTCGTCCCCCTCCACGAGCGTGTCGTCGAGGTGGCCGTGGTAGTGGCCGCCGAAGACGACGATCGTCTCGCGGCCGGTGCGGTGGCGGGCGAGCCGGATCGCCTCGGCGTTGGCGCCGGAGGCCGAGAGCGTGAACTGCCAGCCCGGGAGCCCGTAGCGCTCGGCGAGCAGCTCGGCGGCGTCGATCGCCTTCGCGACGGGGAGCAGGAACTGGAGCCCGCGCGCCGCGCGCTCGGCGATCGCGTCCAGCACTGCCGGCGGCGCGAAGCCGCAGGTCGCGCTCAGGTCCGCCTGGTTGAAGTCGACGTACGAGTTGCCGTCGGCGTCGGTGAAGCGGCAGCCCGCCCCATGGGCGACGAACAGCGGCCGGTGCCCGTAGAGCCCGGCCATCCACGCCATCGGAACGCCGTCGGGCATGCTGCGGCGCGCCCGCTCGACGAGCTCGGCCGAGCGCCGGGTGCGCCGATCGAACTCCGCATCCTCCCGCGCGCGCACCTCGGCGAGCCGCGTGCGGTCGATCGTCGAGGCCATCGCGGCAGCATGACGCGCCGCTCGGCGCCCGGTCGCCACCCGCCCGATCGTGCCGTCATCGTGCCGTCTTTGCGACAACGCGGCTGACGGCGTCGATGGCGACCGGAGCAGGGTCTATGGTCGTCCGCCCGTGTCCGCCCCGCCCGTCACCGACCCGCTGATCGCGCCCGCCCTCCCGGGCCTCGGACCGGAGCCGCCGCGGCCGTTCGCGCGTGCGCGTGAACCCGAAGCAGCGCTGCGGGAGGTGTTCGGCTTCGCCGGCTTCCGCCCCGGGCAGCGTGAGGCGGTCGAGGCGGCCCTCGCCGGGCGTGACGTGCTCGTCGTGATGCCGACGGGCTCGGGAAAGTCGCTCTGCTACCAGCTGCCGGCGCTGATGCGCGCGGACCTGACGCTGGTGGTGTCGCCGCTCGTCTCGCTGATGCAGGACCAGGTCGACGCGCTCGCGCGCGTGGCGCCGGGCAAGGTCGCGCTCGTCAACGCCCAGCAGGACGCCGCCGCCAACCGCGCCGCGATCGATCGGGCGGTGTCGGGCCGCGCGCGGCTGCTCTACGTCGCGCCCGAGCGGTTCTCCTCGCCGGGGTTCCTCGAGCGCATCCGGCAGGCGCGAATCGGCCTGTTCGTGGTCGACGAGGCGCATTGCGTCTCCCAGTGGGGGCACGACTTCCGGCCGGACTACTTCCGGCTCGCCGACGCCGCGCGCTGGCTCGGCGCGCAGGCGATCGTCGCCTCGACCGCGACGGCCACCCCGCACGTGGCGACCGACATCGTGGCGCGGCTGGGGCTGCGCGAGCCGGTGCGGATCGCGACCGGCTTCGACCGGCCGAACCTCTCGTTCGCGGTCGTCCCGTGCGCGACCAAGGAGGCCGGTCACCGCGGCATCGCGACCGCGCTGCGCGAGCCCGATGCGCTTCCCGCGATCGTCTACGCCGGCACGCGGGCCGAGTGCGACAAGCTGTCGGCACGTCTGGCTCAGGAGCTCGGCACCAGCGTGCTCGCCTACCATGCCGGCCTCGCCCGCGACGAGCGCGCCGACGCGCAGCGCCGCTTCATGGAGGGAGAAGCCGACGTCGTCGTGGCTACGAACGCGTTCGGCATGGGCGTCGACAAGGCCGACGTGCGCACGGTGTGCCACGAGGCGGTGCCGGGGTCGATCGAGGCCTACTACCAGGAGGCAGGCCGGGCGGGGCGCGACGGCAGGCCCGCCCGCTGCATGCTCTTCGCCTCGTCGCGCGACAAGGGCCTGCACGTCTTCTTCATCGAGCGCTCGACGGTCGAAGACCCCGTGCTCAAGGCGCTCGGCCGGCGGCTGACCGCCGGTCCGCCGCAGTTCAACCTGCCGATCGAGCGGCTGGCCGACGAGGCCGGCTGCGAGCAGGAGGTGGTGCGGGCGATCGTCGGCCATCTCACGAGCGCCGGCGTGATCAGGCCCAAGCCGTCGTCGCCCGACGTGGTCGCCGGGCACGTCACGGGCGCGTTCGACAACGTCGCCCTCGCGAAGTGCAAGTCGGCGGCGCAGCAGGGGACCCGCGCGCGCTGGCGCCAGTACCGCGCGGTGTGGTCCTGGGTCGAGGGGTCGAGCTGCCGGCGCGAGGGGATCCTGCGGCACTTCGGTGATCGGAACGCGCCGGCGCCGGAAGGCCCGTGCTGCGACGTCTGCGACCCGCAGCTGGCGCCGCCGCCCCCGGCGCTCACGCCCCAGCGCGACCGCGGCCCGCGCCAGCTCGCCCACCGCCCGGCGGCGGCGGCCGACCTCGCCGCGCTCGACGAGGCGATCGTGGAGGTCGTCGCGCTCGCGCGTCCGTCGCTCGGCCGCACCCGCGCCGTGGAGGTGCTGCGTGGCGGCCGCTCGAAGGTGCTGCTCAAGCACGGCTGGGACGGGCTCCCGCACTACGGCACCTTCGGGCACCTGAGCGGCCCGTCGGTGCTCGCGCGGGTCGACGCGCTGCTCGACGCCGGCACCCTGAAGTCGAGCGGCGGCCACTATCCGGTGCTGGAGGCCGCATGATCGGGCGCCGTGCCCGCGGCCGCCGGCGGACGCCCACCGGCTGCCTCGACCCTCCCGCGGAGGCCGCATGAGGATCGGTGTCCTCGCTTCGGGCGAGGGCACCAACCTCCAGGCGCTCCTCGACCGAGTCCACGGGCGCGACCGGATCGAGATCGTCGCGGTCGGCTCGGACAACCCGCGCGCGCGGGCGCTCGAGCGCGCGCGCGCCGCGGGCGTGCCGGCGCGGGCGTTCGAGCAGGCCGACCGCGGCGAGCGCGACAACGCGATCGCGGACTGGCTCGAGCGGTCGGGGGTCGAGCTGGTCGTGCTCGCCGGCTATATGCGGCTGCTCGGCCCCGCCTTCCTCGCCCGCTTCCCGCGCCGCGTGATCAACGTCCACCCGGCGTTGCTTCCCGCGTTCGCCGGCATCGGCGCCGTCGAGCAGGCCGTCGCGCACGGCGTCAAGGTGTTCGGCGTCACGGTCCACTTCGTCGACGAGGGCGTCGACACCGGCCCGATCATCTCCCAGCGCGCGCTCGAGCTGCCCCGCGCCGGCGGCGTCGCCGAGGTGCGCGAAGCGCTGCGGCCGCTGGAGCACGACCTCCTCTGCGACGCCGTCCGGCTGATCGCCCGCGGGGCCGTCGCGGTGGAGGGACGCCGCTGTATCGTGCGCGCCGATGACGCAGCCGGGTGATGTCCGCGTTCGCCGCGCGCTGCTGTCGGTCTCGGACAAGCGCGGCATCGCCGACTTCGCGCACGGGCTCGCCGGGCTGGGGATCGAGCTCGTATCGACCGGCGGGACGGCGCGCGAGCTCGCCGACGCCGGCCTCGAGGTTCGCGCGATCGAGGACTTCACGGGCTTCCCCGAGATCATGGGCGGCCGTGTCAAGACGCTCCATCCCAAGCTCTACGCCGGCCTGCTGGCGCTGCGCGACGACGCCGACCACATGGCCGCCGTCGAGGCGCACGGGATCGAGTTCGTCGATCTCGTCTGCGTGAACCTCTACCCGTTCGAGCGCACCGCGGGCCGCCGCGGCGCGACCGAGCACGAGGTGATCGACAACATCGACATCGGCGGCCCGACGATGATCCGAGCGGCGGCGAAGAACTTCGGCTTCATGGCCGTCGTCACCCGACCGGAGATGTACGACGCCGTGCTGCAGGAGCTCGTCGACGCCGACGGCAAGCTCTCGCTCGGCACGCGCGAGTCGCTCGCCGCCGAGGCGTTCTCCTACAGCGCCCGCTACGACACCGCGATCGCTCGCTGGTTCGCCGAGAAGCAAGAGGACTTCCCGCCGCTGCTCATGTCGGCGTACGAGAAGGTGACCGACCTCGCCTACGGGGAGAACCCGCACCAGCGCGCCGCGTACTACTCGCAGGTCGGCGCGCGCATGCACGTGCTCTCGATGGTCCGGCAGGTCGCCGGCAAGGACCTCTCCTTCAACAACGTGCTCGACCTCAACTCGGGGCGCTTCCTGGTGGACGAGTTCAGCATCCCGGCGTGCGCGATCATCAAGCACAACAATCCCTGCGGCGCGGCGATCGGCAGCTCGGCGCGCGAGGCCTACGGGCGCGCCATCGCGTGCGACCCGCAGTCGGCCTTCGGCGGCGTGGTCTGCCTCAACCGGCCGGTCGATGCCGAGCTGGCCAAGCTCATCGCGGAGCAGTTCTGCGAGGTGCTGTTCGCGCCGCGCTACACCGACGAGGCGCTCGAGGTGCTCGAGGCAAAGCCGAACATGCGCATCCTCGAGGACAACGAGCGGCGCCGCTTCAACATCGCCGAGCGCGATCTCAAGCGCGTGATGGGCGGCCTGCTCGTGCAGGACCGCGACCTCGACCTGGAGGACCGCTCGGAGATGGAGGTGGTGACGGAGCGCAAGCCGAGCGAGGCCGAGTGGGGCGAGATGCTCTTCGGCTGGAAGGTCTGCAAGCACGTGCGCTCGAACGCGATCGTGCTCTCGCGCGAGCTCGCCTCGGTCGGCATCGGCGCCGGTCAGATGAGCCGCGTCGACTCCGTGCGGCTGGCGATCGGCAAGGCCCGCTCGACCGGCCTCGGACTGCAGGGTGCGGCACTGGCGTCAGACGCCTTCTTCCCGTTCGCCGATGGTCCGCAGCTGGCGGTCGAGGCCGGGATCACTTCGATCATCCAGCCCGGCGGCTCCAAGCGCGACTTCGACGTCGTCGAGGCGGCCGACGCGGCGGGGATCAGCATGGTCTTCACCCACCGCCGCCACTTCAAGCACTGATGCGTCGTAGCGCCAGAAGCGCGGCAGCAGCGCGGACAGGACGACCGTGCCGGCGACGCACAGCACGCCGCCGGCGACCAGTGCGGTGCGCACGCTCGTGAGCGCCGCGAGCGCGCCGGACTGAGTCGTGCCGAGCGTCGGGCCGATCGAGTACGAGAGCTGCTCGATGCCTGCCAGCCGGCCGCGCAGGCCGTCGGGGACGTCTGGTTCCACATCGTCGAGCGGAAGATGCCGGAGGACATGTCGGCGGCGCCCGCGGCGGCGAGGAATGCGAGCGCGAGCGCCAGCGAGCCGGCGAAGCCGAAGCCGGCGACCGCGGCCCCGCCGAGCGCGGCGCTGACGGCCACCGCGCGGCCGTGACGGGTGACGCGCCGCGTCCAGCCGCTCGTCAGTGTCAGCAGGAGCGCGCCGGCCGGGCCGGCCGCGAACAGCAGCCCGAGCACCTCCGCGCCGCCGAAGCGCTCGGCGACGGCGGGGAAGAGGGCGATCGGCATCGCGAACAGCATCGCGTTGATGTCGACCAGGTAGGTCCCGATGAGGTCCTGGCGCCGGCGCGCGTAGCGCCAGCCCTCGGCGATCCGGGCGAGGCTGGGCGGCGCGGCGTCGGGCGGCGGCGGCACCGCGCGCATCCGCGTCAGCGCCACGAGCGAGACGAGGAACGTCGCCGCGTCGACAGCGTAGGTCGCGCCGAGCCCGGCGCCGGCGATCAGGACCCCGCCGAGCGCCGGCCCGGCGATCTGGCCCGCGTTGCCGCGAAAGCCCTCGAGCGCAGACGCGGCGGGCAGGTCCTCGTGCGGGACCAGGCGCGGGACCATCGAGTCGAGCGCTGGGCGCTGGAGGCCTCCCGCCGCCGCCATCCCGGATGCGACCAGGAACAGGACCCAGACCTGCGGCTCCGCGAGCAACGCGTTCGCGACCAGCACGAGCGACAGCGCCAGCAGCGCCGCGTCGGCGATGAGCACGAGCCGCCGGCGGTCGCGGGCGTCGGCGAGCGCGCCGCCGACGAGCGCGGTGACCAGCAGCGGCGCGAGCTCGGCGAGGCCGAGCAGGCCGACGACGAACGTCGAACGGGTCAGCTCGTAGACCTGGAACGGGAGCGCGACGAACGTGATCATCGAGCCCGCAAACGAGACGGCCTGGCCCGCGTACAGCAGCCGGAACTCGCGATGGCGGCGCAGCGGGCCGACATCGATCGCCAGCGCGCGGAGGCGGCGGAGCACGGCTACCGCGGCGAGTCCGTCGCCGCCGCGCCGGTCCGCTCTTCCTCGGATCCAGACGTCATCGCGCGACCGTAACGCGGTCCGGGTTGGGTCGCACGCTACGCCGGCGCAGCGCGGGGCCGTCCGCTCAGGCCCCGACTCGCCGCCCAACGTGCGCCGGGTAGCCTCCGGCTCGATGGACGCCCGCTCGCTCGCCCGCCTCCAGGCGCTCGGCCGGCTCGTGCTCGGCGCGGGGCTGGTCGCCACCCCGGCCCTCGTGGCCGGCGGCTGGGTCGGCGGCGTCGCCCGCAAGCCCGAGGGTCAAGTGCTCGCGGTCGGCCTCGGTGCGCGCGACGTGGCGATCGCGCTCGGCTCCCTGCGCGCGATCGGGGCGGGGTACGGAGCCGGCGGCTGGATCCGCGCCGGCATGCTCGCCGATGCGGCCGACCTCGCCGCGACGGTCAGGGCACGCGACGGCCTGCCCTCCCTCGCCGCGCCCGCGGTCGCCCTCCTCGCGGGCGGCTCGCTCGTCCTCGGCGCCTGGCTGCAGGCGTCGGTCGACTGACCTCAGCCCGGTCTCCCGAGTTCCCGCCGGCGCCTTGCGCCGGACGTCCGTCGACCGACCTCACCGCCGTCTCACGAGCTCCCGCCGGCGCCTTGCGCCGGACGTCCGTCGACCGAGCTTACCGCCGTCTCACGAGCTCCCGCCGGCGCCTTGCGCCGGACGTCCGTCGACCGAGCTCACCGCCGTCTCCCGAGTTCCCGCCGATCCCCTCGCGCGATCCTCGCGGACCGCTCCACAGGGGCGATCAGCGCGCGCCGTAGAGGACGCGCGACCAGATCGTGTGCAGCGTCCGTGCGACCATCGCGCGATCGGCGGCCGGCTCGCGGCCGAGGGAGAGCGTCAGGTAGCGCTCGTTCATCCACACGAGCGCCTTCGCGGTCTCGCGCGCGTCGAGCGGCAGGATCCGGCCCGCGGCGATCTCCTGCTCGATGTGCTCGGCGGTGACGTCGACGAAGCTGGTGACGAGCTGCCCGTACGCCTCGTCCACGTCGGGGTCGTCGGCAGCCGCGTCGGCCAGCGCTCGCAGCACCGGCCCGTGCTCGGCGAACACGGCGACGATCCCCTCGGTCGCCTCGCGCGCCAGTTCGAGCCCGTCCCCCTCGCCCTTGAACCAGCGGTCGGCCATCGTGAACAGCTCGCCGCCGATGTGCTCGACCACGCGCAGCACCAGGTGATGGCGGTCGCGGAAGTAGACGTAGAACGACGGCCGCGACAGCTCCGTCCGGCGCATAACCTCGTCGACGGTGAGCTCCCGGAACGGCCGCTCCCGTAGCAGCGCCTCGGCCGCGGCGATGATCTCCTGCTCGGCGACCTCGGGCGTCCGCCGGCGCCGCCGCCGCGGCTCCGAGTCGGTGGGGACGTTCACGGCCACGCGGTGAGCCTACCCCCGCCGCGCCTAAGATGAGTGCCGCGCTGCCCCCATGGTGTAGCGGTTAGCACGCGAGGTTTTCATCCTCGTAGCGGGAGTTCGACTCTCCCTGGGGGTATAGGCCGGGCTTCGAAAGCGCCTTCCGTCCGCGGGTGCTGCGAACATACGTTCGTGAAGACAGAAGAGCGTCAGCTGGCTCGTCACCTTCGTGCGGAGCAGGGTCTCTCGATTAGAGACATTGCGGGGATCGTGGGCGCCTCGGTGAGCTCGATCAGTGTCTGGGTCCGCGACGTCCGGTTGACTGCGGAGCAGGAGGCGGTGCTCGCCGCCCGTGATCCCGTGCGCAACGCGCAGCGCCGCGGGACCATCAACAACAGCCGCCGCTGTCGCGAGCTGCGCCAGGCCGCGCAACAGGACGGGCGCCGCCGAGCTCGTGTCGGCGACGCGGGTTTCATCGCCGGCTGCATGCTCTACTGGGCGGAAGGCTCGAAGCGCCGGAACACGGTCACCTTGACCAACGCCGATGCGGATCTTGTGGACGTGTTCCTTCGCTTTCTGCGGACGCACTACGGGGTCACGGACGACCGCGTGACCCTCTCGGTGAACTGCTTCTTGCAGAACGGCCTCACCGTCGAAGCGATCCAGGACCGGTGGCTCGAGCGCCTCGCGCTCCAGCGGCATTGTCTGCGCGCCCCCGCTATCAACCGCGCGTCGTCGGCATCGAAGCGGCTGAAGGGGCACATCCTTCCGTACGGGACCGCTCGGATCTCCGTCCACTCCACCTTCATCGTGCAGAGCATCTACGGCGCGATCCAGGAGTACGCCGGCATCGACCGACCGGAGTGGCTGGACTTGTGAGTGGGCCGTCTGGGACTCGAACCCAGAACCACGGGATTAACCTGCCGCACCGGCTTTCGCCGGCCACCCGCGCGTCCCGCGCGAGCTTGCGGTCTGGACCATCTCTTCACCCTCGGCTGTGCCCGTTAGGGTGGGCGGCGTATGGCCTCTGAGGGCTCTCCCGCTGAGCGGGGTTGCCTGCTGATCGCCCAATCCGCTGGGATTGTCACCGGTCGGCCCGGTACCCAGGGCTCTAAGGGGGTTCCAGCAAATAGCCGCCGACGAACTAGCGGTCTCCCGACTAGCGCTCCTTCCCAGAAGTCCCTTGCTCTGCCAATTGAGCTAACGGCCCGTACGAGGCGGGAGTCTAGACCCAGCGCCCGCCTACACGGATGCGGTCAGGCCGCCGTCGACAAGGAGCGTCGTGCCGGTGACGTAGCTCGCGCGTTCGGAGCAGAGGAAGACCGCGGGGCCCGCCAGCTCCTCGACGGTGCCCAGCCGGCCGGCCGGAATCTCCTCGCGCGCCGCCGCCTCGGCCGCCTCGCGCGATCCTGCGGTGGAGAACGAGCGCTCCGTGGCGATCCGTCCCGGCAGCACCGTGTTGAGCGTCACTCCGTCGGCCGCGTAGCGCTTCGCGAGGATCTTGAACGCCGCCGCCAGGCCCGGCCGGTGGGCGTTGGAGAGCTGGATGCTGGCGATCGGCTCGCGGATGGCGCTCGACGAGACGGCGACGACCCGCCCCCAGCCGCGCTCCTGCATACCCGGCAGGAGCCGCTCGAGGAACGCCATCGGCGAGAGCACGAGCGTGCGGTGCGCCTCCTCCCACTGCCCGCGCGAGAACCCGAGCGGGTCCGGGCCCGCGGGCGGCCCACCGGTGTTCGCCACGTAGATGTCGATCGGCCCGAGCGCCGACTCGACGTCGGCGATCACTCGCGGCACCGCGTCGAGGTCCGCGGAGTCGAACACGACGCCGTGACCGTCGATCGACGCAGCCGCCTCGCGCACCCGCTCGGGGTCGCGGGCGGCGATTGCCACGCGCGCTCCCTCCGCCCCGAGGCCCGACGCGACCCGGAAGCCGATTCCCTTCGAGCCACCGGTCACGAGCGCCACCTTGCCGTCGAGCCCGAGCTCCATCGCCGCATCATGGCAAGTCGCGCCGCCCGTGCGGGCTACGATGACCGCCGTCCGAGTGGCCAGCGCCGAGTTCAGATTGCCGGAGCGCGCCCACCCCGTGTTGGAGGCGATCCGCCGCCGCGCGGAGACCGGCTCGCAGCCGGGGCGCCGCCGCGACGGGGATCGCGTCGCGCTCGTCGTCGAGGGCGGCGGCATGCGCGGGGTCGTGTCGGCCGCGATGACGGCGGCGCTCGAGCGGCTCGGCCTCACGCCCTGCTTCGATCTCGTGGTCGGCGCCTCCGCCGGCGCCATCAACGGCGCCGCGCTGCTGGGCGGCGTGGCACAGGCGGGCGCCGCGATGTACCACGGCCCGCTCGCCTCGCGGTCGTTCGTCAACCCCGCCCGTGTCCTGCGCGGCCGGCCCGTGATCGACGTCGGCTACGTGCTGAAGTACGCCTCGGACCGGCTCGATGCCGCGCGCCACGACAGGGTCGTCGCGGGGGCGGCGTCGATCCACTGCGTCGCGACGGCCGTGGAGACGGCCGAGACCGTGGTGTTCTCCGGCATGCGCACGAAGCAGGAGCTGTGGGACGCGATTCTCGCCTCGAGCCGCATGCCGTGGGCGGGCGGCGCGCCGGTCGTGATCGGCGGGCGGCGCTACCTCGACGGCGGGCTCGGCGCGCCGATCCCGGTGGCGGAGGCGATCGCGGCCGGGGCGACCCACGTGCTCGCGCTCCAAACGCGGCCGCACGGGGTCCCCCGCAGGAGCGCCTCGCGCGTCGGCGACCGGCTGATCGAGCGCCACCTGTGCAAGCTCAACCCCACGCTCGTGACCCTCTACCGGGAGCGCATCGCCTGCTACGAGCGCGTCGTCGCCGACATCGCGGCGCGCTCGCTCGAGCCCGGCGGCGAGCCGCCGTATGTCCTGGGCGTGCGGCCGCCGGCCGGGACGCCCTGCGTCGGCCAACTCGAGCGCCGCTCGCCGATCCTCGCGGCTGCGGCCGCCGACGCCGAGCGGCTCGCGGAGCAGGCGTTGGGCGCGGTCGCCGTCCTACGGCCGGCGACCGCCGGCTGAGCCTGGATCCACCCGCGGCGCGGATGTCGGTGGATTCAGGCTGAGCGCTCGGTTTGCTCACGAGCGATCTGGCGACGACGAAGAAGGCAAGATGCGCTCGGCCGGAACGCGCCGCCCGCCGCAGTCAGCGGTCGAGCAGCGCGGCCACGCGCGTCGCATCGTCGGCCTCCGCGGCCTCGACCTCGACGAGCACCACGACGCGGCCCGCGTGGAGCGCCTCGAGGTCTCGTGCGGCGGTCGCGGCGTCCAGCCCGGCGTCTCGAAGTAGCCGCAAGACGCGGCGGTGCCCGGCGACGTGCATGCGCTCGACCCCCTCCGGATAGCTCGTGACCGCCTCGCGGTCGGCGTCGGCGAAGCTCCCGCCGCGCTGGGGGCCGCCCGCGAACGCGCCCATCCCGGCGCTCTGCGCGTGCGCAGAGCCCGCGAAGCTGCCGACGGGCACGTCGGCCGCGCTCCGGGCGCCACCGGCGAACGCGCCCACCGGGGCCTCACGCCCGTCGCGCGGCGGCTCGCCCGTCAGGACGAGCACGTCGCGCCCGTCGATCCCCGCGCCGAGCGCGGCGTTCACTGCGTCAAGCGCCTCGGCGTGCGAGGCGTAGGAACGGCAGACGGCAGCCACATATCCTCCTTGGTATCGAATTTGCCAAGGAATCAGTCGCGGCAGCCGCGCAAGCGTTACTTGCTCGTGGGGCTCCGCTCGGCGCCCTCGCTGAAGCGCCGCTCGACCTCCTTCTCGGGCGAGTCGGGCTCCTCCTCCGCGCCGGTGCTGAAGCGGCCGTGCCTCTGGGTGCCGGGCGCGTCCTCATGCGAGATGCCGCGCGCGAAGTTCGGCTCGAGCTGCTCCTCGGGCGTGTCGCGCTCCTGGTCGTAGCCGGTCTCGAAGCCCTCGTGGACCTGCTCCGGTCGGGCCGGGTGCTCTTGCTTCAGCCGCTCCTCCGCGGCCTCCTCGGCCGCGCGGGCGGTCTCGTCATGGCGTTCCACGGTCAATCCTCCGTCTCGTCGTCGATCGGTAGGGACGGTGTACCCGGCGGGCGACCCTAGGACTCAGCCCGCCAAAGCCCGCTTGACGAGGCCCTCGCGCACCGCCCAGTCGATCGTGCGCCGGAAGGTGTCCGCGATGGGCGTGTATCGGAGGCCAAGCTCGCGCGCGGCACGCGACCCGTCGTAGCGGTGACCGTGCAGCAGCGTGCGGATCATCTCGCGGCAGACCGGCGGCGTCTTGCCACGCGCGCGGAACGCGCCCTCGATGAGCGCCGCGCCTGCGCGCGCCGCCGGCGCCGGCACCAGCCGCACGCGGCGGCGCACGCCCGACAGCTCGGACACGATCTCGAGCGCCTCGGGCGACGTGATCGTGGCTCCGTTGAGCACATAGCGCTCGCCCGGCCGCCCGCGCTCGGCGCCGAGCAGGTGCCCCGTCACGCAGTCGTCGATGTCGACGATGCTTACGTGGGTATCGACGAACGCCGGCAGCCGCCCGTTCAAGTACGCGATCAGGATGCGCCCGGTGCCGGTCGAGCGCCCGGGCCCCTGGACCGAGGACGGGTTGATCGACACGAGCTCCACCCCGGCGCGCCGCGCCGTCGCGAACGCCGCGAGCTCGCCCTCGTGCTTCGAGCGCTCGTAGATCGAGAGATAAGTGCCGCGGTGGCTCGTCACCTCGCGCCCGACCGTGCCCGGCGGCTCGCCGAGGGAGGCCGCTGAAGAGGTGAGCACGACCCGCCGCACGCCGGCGCGCGCCGCGGCGCGGACGGCCGCCTCGGCGCCGCGCACGTTGACGTGGAACAGCTTCGCGGGATCCGCCGGGCAGAGGGTGTTGACGCCGGCGACGTGGTAGACGAGCTCGCATCCCGCCATGCCGGCCGCCAACGCGTCCTCGTCGAGCACGTCGCCGCGCGCGACAAGGGCTCCCCGCGCGGCCAGCGCGCGCTCGGCCGCGTCCGAGCGCGCGAGCGCGACGAGCTCGTCGCCGCGCGCGGCCAGACGGTCCGCGAGCGCGCCGCCGATGAGGCCGCTGCCGCCCGTGAGGAAGACGCGGGTCACGCGCGTCCGCCGCCGTGCGTCAGCGCCGGCCAGGCGCGTACAAGGTAGTCGGCGGCGGACCAGACGGTGATGGCGGCGGCGGCCAGCATCGCCCATTCGTCGGCGAACAGGCCGCCGACAGGGTCGCCCGGGCGCACGATCGCGAGCGCGATCGCGAGGAACTGGATGCTGGTCTTGAGCTTCCCGAGCATCGACGGCGCCATCACCTCGCCCTCGGACGCGAGCACCCCGCGCACCCCCATCAGGATCAGCTCGCGGCCGATGATCAGGGCGACGATCCAGGGCGACGCGCGCTCCGCTGCGAGCAGAGCGATCAGCACGCCGGAGACGAGCATCTTGTCCGCGGTCGTGTCCAGGAACGAGCCGAGCTTCGTCGTCACCTGCCAGCGGCGCGCGAGCCGGCCGTCGATCCAGTCGGTCGCGGCGGCGACGCAGAACAGCACGACGCCGACCAGGGCGGCGTCACCGGTCTCGTCGCCGCCGTCGCCGACGAGCACCAGGCACATCACGATCGGCGTCAGGACGATCCGCGTCGCGGTGCCAGCGGCGAGCAAGCGCGCGGAGCGCAGTCCGCCACGGGTCACGTTCGGGATCGCCACGGGGCGCGCCGATGCTAGTGCGCCTTCCCGCGAGGTTCCAGCCGGAACCGGCTGCCGCCGATCACCGCGGGCGTACGCCGCGGGCCAGCTGTTGCGTAGGAAGCGCGCTCCGGGCGGCGGCGGCGGCGGCGTCCCAGTCGACCTCGCGCAGCGCCGCCTTGACCGCCGCGATCCGCCCGGCGGCCATGCTCAGCTCCGTCACGCCGAGGCCCGCGAGCAACACGGCCGCCTCGGGGTCGCCCGCCAGCTCGCCGCACACCCCGACCCAGCGGCCGTGCGCCTCGGCTGCCGCCGTGACGTGGGCGATCAGCGCCAGCACGGCGGGCAGCGAGCGCTCCAGCAGCCCCGCGAGCGCCGCGTTCCCGCGCTCGGCGGCCATCGCGTACTGCGCGAGGTCGTTGGTGCCGATCGAGAAGAAGTCGACGTGCGGCGCCATCTCGTCCGCCTGCAGCGCGAGCGCCGGCACCTCGACCATCACGCCGACCTCCAGCGCGCCGCCGAGCTCGTCGAGCAGCGCGCGGGCGGCGAGCAGCTCGTCGAGCATCGCGACCATCGGGAACATCACCTTCACCGGATGGTCCGCGGCGACGCGCAGGATCGCGCGCAACTGGGTTCGCAGCAGCTCCGGACGGGCGAGCGAGAGCCGGATCCCGCGCACGCCGAGGAACGGGTTGTCCTCGGCCTGGAGCTGCAGGAAGGGCAGCGGCTTGTCGGCGCCGGCGTCGAGCGTGCGGACGATCAGCGGGCGTCCCTGGAGCGCGCGGGCGATCGCGGTGAGCGCCTCCACCTGCTCCTCCTCGTCCGGCGCCGTTGCGCGGTCCAGGAAGAGGAATTCCGTGCGCAGGAGGCCGACGCCCTCCGCGCCGTGCTCGACCGCAACGCGCGCCTCCGCGGCGCTGCCGACGTTCGCGAAGACCTCGATGCGGCGGCCGTCGCTCAGCGCGCCCGGCTCGGCGGCGCGGGCGGCAAGCCGCTCGCGCTCGGCGGCGGCGGCCTGCCGGCGCTGCTCCTGCTCGGCGACCGCGTCGGAGTCCGGGTCGACGTCGAGCGTTCCCGCATCGCCGTCGAGGATGAGCTGCGTCGCCTCGGTGATCGACAGCACGGCGTCGCCGAGGCCGACGACCGCGGGGATGCCGAGGGCGCGCGCGAGGATCGCGGCGTGCGACGTCGCCCCGCCGCGGGCGGTTGCCACCGCCCATGCGTCGCCGACGTCGAGCCCGGCCGCCTCGCCGGGCGTCAGTTCGTCCGCGATCACGATCCCGGCGCCGCGCGTGGTCGCGCCTGCCGGGCTGCCGGCGAGCCGCGCGAGCACCCGCCGCGCGACGTCCTCGACGTCGACCGCGCGCTCGCGCAGGTAGGGGTCGTCGACGCCGCGGAACGCGGCGGCGGCCTCCTGAGCGGCGGCCTGCCAGGCCGTTCCGGCGCTCGCGCCCGCGTCGACGGCGCGGAGGGCCGGCGCCGTCAGCGCGACGTCGTCGAGTAGCAGCGTCTGCGCGCCGAAGATCTCCGCCTCCTGCGCGCCCGCTCGCGCCGCGACCGCGGCGCGCGCGTCCGCGAGATCCGCCCGCACCGCGGCGAGCGCTTGCGTCAACCGCGCGCGCTCGTGCGCGGGATCTCCCGCCGGCTCCTCGTCGACGACCGGCTCGGCGGGAACGAGCCGCCGCGCGGGCCCGATGGCGATCCCGGCCGAGGCCGGCACGCCGCTCAGCCGCGCGCCGGGCGCGGGCGAAGACGAGGGTCCCGCCGTCGACGGGGCGGTCGAGCCGGCCGCCGGGCCGGCGGTCGAGCCGGCCGCCGGGCCGGCGGTCGAGCCGGCCACTGAGGCGGCGGTCGAGCCGGGTGTCGTCGCCCCGGCGGTTGAAGGCGCCGCGGCGTCCGCCTCATCCGGCGGGTCGCCGAAGTTGTCCTCGGCCAGCGCGCGCAGCGCGGCGACGGCCGCGTCCGCCTGATCGCCGCGGGCGCGGACGAGGATCTCGTCGCCCTGGCGCACCGAGAGCGTCGCTATGGCGGTGAGGCTGCGGGCATCCGCCGGGCCGCGGTCGCGCGTGGCGTTGCTCACCTCGACCTCCGCGTCGAGCCCGCTCACCGCCTCGACGAACCGGGCGGCCGGGCGCGCGTGGAGGCCGAGACGGTTGTGCACGACCAGCCGCAGCTCGGCCGTCCAGTCTCCGGCGCCCGGCGCCGGGCCCGTCGCCGCCTCCGCGTCCTCCTCGCCGAGCTGCGACGTCTTCATCCGCAACGCGCCGCGCGCCTCGGCCGCGACCTCCGCGAGCGACGCGCCGCCGCGCGCGCGGGCCGCGGCGGCGACCGCCCCCTCGATCAGCGGCGCGGCCGACAGCAGCACCGGCCCGCGGTCCGGCTCTGCCATCTCCGCCGCCATCTCGGCGCTCATCAGCGCGCTGCCGAGGTCCATCAGGACGAGCACGCCGTCGGGCGACCGCACGCGCTCGACGGCGGCCCGCACGAGCTCCGCGTCGGTCCCGATCGCGCCGTCCTCGAGCCCGCCGGCGACCTCGATCGCGACCTCGGAGCCGCCCATCTCGCGCGCGAGCTCGACGACGCCCGCGGCCAGCGCGGGGCTGTGGGAGACGATGACCAGGCCGACCACGGTCAGGGCAGGCCCGCGGCCCGGTGGAGCAGCTCCACGGGGGGCACGGCGCGCACGCCCGTCGCGCGCTCGATCTGCCAGCGGCAGGTCTCCGAGTCGCACACGGCCTCCCGCGCGCCGGACTCCCCGACCTGGGCGAACAGGCCGGAGCCGACCTTCATCGCGATGTCGTACTTCTCGCGCTTGAGCCCGTAGGTGCCGGCGACCCCGCAGCACGTCGCGTCGCTCTCGACCACGCGCAGCTCGGGGATCAGCGCGAGCAGGTCGAGCGCGGGCTTGCCGATCCCGTGGCCCTGCTGCTGGCACGGCGCGTGGTAGAGCACCGTCTCGGGGATCGCGCCGAAGCCGGTCGCGAGCTCGCCGCGCTCGTGCATCGCGAGCAGGTACTCGCAGATGTCGAACACGCGCCCGGACACCGCGCGCAGGTCGGCGTCGTCGCCCATCGCGAGGATCTCGAGCGCCTCGCGCTTGAGCATCAGCGTGCAGCTCGTCGACGTCCCGACGATGTCGACGCCCTCGCGCGCGTAGGGAGCCAGCCGCTTCGCGAGCCGCCGCACGTAGGCGCGCGCGTCGTCGAAGAGCCCGTTGGACTGCAGCGGCAGCCCGCAGCAGTCCTGCTTGGGGATCTCGACGCGATAGCCGTTGTGCTCGAGCAGCGCGACCGTCATCTCGCCCAGCCGCGGCTCGTAGTAGTTCGTGCCGCAGCCGTGGAAGAACGCGACGCGGCGCGCGGCCGCGGGCGCGGCGTGACGGCGCGCCCAGCGCTGGAACGTGCGGCCCGCGAAGCGCGGCATCGGGGCGTCGCGGTGGAGGCCGACCGCGCGCTCCGCCGCCAGCCGCGCCAGCCGGTTGCGCAGCGTCCAGTTGGCGAGCGGGGCGACCGGCGTCCCGAGCCGACCTGCCAGCGTCGGCCGCCCCAGGATGCGGTCGCGCAGCGGCATGCCGCGGGTCGCCTTCATCTCGGCGCGCGCCTGCGTGTTGATCTCGGCGATGTGGACGCCCTGGGGGCAGACCTGCGTGCAGATCCCGCAGCCGGAGCAGTAATCAAGGGAGGAGTCGAACGACGGCTCACCGTCGACGCGGAAGCGCTCGGCCTGCGGGCCGACGTACTTCGGCCCGGGGAACAGCGGCGTGACGTTCGAGACCGGGCAGAACGTCTCGCAGATCGTGCACTTGACGCAGTGGTCCAGCGACTCGCGCATCAGCAGCGGCCCGAGCACGTCCATCAATCCGCCCTCCCCGTCGCCACGACCGTCCTCGACGCGGCGAGCACGAGCTCGGCGGCGCGGTACCCGGTCGCGAGGCTGATGCCGTCGCCCGACTTCTCGCGCCACGGCTCGGCGCCGGCGAGCGTGGCGCCCGCGACGAGCACGTTCTCGAGGACACGCTCGCCCGCGGCGTCGACCGGGCGCAGCTCGCGGTCGACCGCGACGCCTGCGCGGCCGATCGGATGGTCGTCGAAGTAGCCGGGCCGGAAGCGCTCCTCGCCCGTTCCCGGCACGCCGGCGACCGGCAGTCCGAGCGCGGTCTCGCGCGCCGTCCAGCGCGAGTCGAGCTCGATACCGCCCGCCGCGAAGCCGCCCGTCGCGAGCACGACCCAGTCGGCGCCCCGGCGCTCCTCGCGCAGGCCGACGCGCGTCCGCAGCGCGCTGACGCGGCCGTCCGACCGCTCCGCGCCGGTCACCACGTTGTTCAGCAGCACCGTGCCGCCGGCGCGCCGCAGCGCTTCGCGCAGCACCGCGAAGACGCGCATCCCGGGCACCGACGGCGGCAGCGTCGTGACCTCGAACACGGAGCGGCCGAGCGCATGCTCGAGCGCGGCCCAGACGCCGTGCGGATCGGCGATGCCGAGCACGGCCGGGAACGCCACGCGCTCGCCCGCGCGCAGGCGCGAGCCCAGCTGCGCCACGACCTGGCCGCGGAACGCGGGGTCGTCCAGGCCGCGCGCCAGCCCGAGCGAGTTGGCGTCGCGGCGCCCCTCCGGCACCAGCTCGAGCTCCGTGGCCCGCGCCGTCAGGCCCGCGCGCCCGAGCTCGTCCGCGAGCAGCGCCGAGTGGAAGTCCTTGAGCGTGCGGAACCCGACCACGCAGATCGGCTCGTCGCGGCGCAGGTCTCCCGCCGCCATCGTCTCCGGCACGACTGCGGTCGGGCGGGCGACGCCGATCGCGCTCGGCAGCAGCACGTTCTCCTCGACGTCGCCGCTGTACGCGTACGGCGCGAGCGAGCCGGCGGCGAAGCGCTCCTTGAACCAGCCGATTGCGGCCGCGATCCCGTCCGCGCCGACGAGCGCGTACGGGTGCTCCGGCGGCAGGCCGGCGAGCGCCTCGCGCGGGCGCTCCACGCGCTCGGGCGCGTAGCCGAGGACGTCGATCGTCCCCCCGCTCAGGTGCGTCGCGCCGACCCCCTTGGCGACCACCAGCACGCGCGCGCCGGACTCGGCCAGCCGCACGGCGGCCGTCAGGCCCGCGAGCCCCGTGCCGACGACGACGACGTCGTGATGGCTCACGGCAAGTGCTCCACGTCGAGCAGCCCCTGGAAGATCCAGTCGTCGAGCCGCGCCTGGCGCAGCTGGTCGCCGTAGAGGATCGGCCAGACCCCCTTCCAGCGCTCCTGGAGGAACATGCGCAGCGACCCCGCCGCCTGCGCGCCGTCGAGCCGATCGACCGAGTGCAGGATCCCGGTCGCGCGGTAGATGCAGAACCCGCCCTGGCACGGCCCCATGCCGAGCCGCAGCACGCGGCGGATGTCGTCGAGGTTGATCGTGCCGCGCGTGCGCATGGCCTCCTCGAGGCGGTTTCGGCCGATCAGCTCGCACTCGCAGATCAGCTGCTCGTCCTGGAGCGTCTCCTCGCGCCGGCCGAGCCGCGAGCCCAGCCGGTAGTGCTCGGGCTCCTCGTTGCCCGGGGGGCGCTCCTCGGCCGTCCGGCAGGGGCGCTCGCTGCCGAGCTGTGCGCACATCGCGTCGACGAGGTCCTGCGCCATCAGCCGCAGCGTCGTCAGCTTTCCGCCCGACATCGTGAGCAGGCCGTCGACGCCGTCGCGGACGCGGTGGTCGACGACCGCGTGCGTGCGGCTGACGTCGCGCGTGTCGGTCACCGCGGCGATCTTCGCGTCCTGGAACAGCGGCCGGACGCCGGCCCACACGCGCAGCGCGCGGGCCTCGCGGAACCCCGGCACGAGGCGCTCGCCGTCGTCGAGCATCTGGTCGACCTCCGCCTGGGTGACCGGGATCTCGTCGGGATCGGCGGAGCGGATGTCGGTCGTGCCGATAACGCTGACCGTCCGGATCGGCACGAGGATGTCGCCGTCGGCCGGCATCGTGCAGCGGTTGACCACCGTGTTCACGAGCCGGTGGTTCATCGCGATCATGATCCCCTTGCCGGGGACCACGCCGACGTCCTCGATTCCGGCCATGTGCAGGATCTGGGCGGCCCAGGCGCCGGACGCGTTGAGGACGAACCCGGCCTCGACGTCGAGCTCCTCGCCCGTGAGCTCGTTGCGCAGCCGCGCGCCCGTGACCGCGCCGTTCGAGCGGTGCAGGTCGATCACGCGGTGGTAGGTGAGGATCCGGGCGCCGTGGGCGGCGGCGCCGCGCGTGAGCGACCAGACCGTCTTCCACGCGTCGATCGACGCGTCGGGCACCGTGAACGCCCGCCGGATCTGCGGGTTGAGCCGCGGCTCGAGCCGCAGCGCGTCGGCGACGTCGATCTCCTCCGCCGGCAGCCCCGTCGCGCGGCAGCCGGCTAGGAAGCGGTCGCCGTAGGCCGGGTCGTCGTCGGGAGTCGTCACGAACAGCCCGCCGGTGTCCTCGATGCAGTCCGGGATCACGCGGCGCAGGATCGCGTTCTCGACGACGCACTCCTCCGCCGCTACGGGGTCCTTGACCACGTAGCGGCCGCCCGAGTGCAGCAGGCCGTGGAAGCGCCCGCTCGTTCCCTCCGCGAGGTCACCGCGCTCGACGAGCACGACGTCGAAGCCGCGCAGGGCGGCGTCCCAGGCGACCCCCGCGCCGGTCGCACCGCCGCCGATCACGAGCACCTCGGCCTGCAGCTGGGCCACGCGCGAATCCTATTGGTGATCGGCGGTGGCCAATTTCGAGCGGAACGTCACGAGAAGACCCACTAGTCGGAGTCGCTCGGCGGCCTGATCAGGTTGGAGCGGCCCACGTGGTGGCGCCCGTCGATGAAGCGCACGGCGCCCGAGCGCGAGCGCATCGAGAGCGACTGCGTCAGCACCCGCCCCGGCCGGTAGCGCACGCCGTCGAGCAGCTCGCCGTTCGTAACGCCGGTCGCCGCGAAGAAGACGTCCTCGCCGGAGACGAGGTCGTCGACCGAGAGCACGCGGTCGAGGTCGTAGCCCTGCTCGAGCGCCGCCTCGCGCTCGCCGTCGTCGCGCGGGTAGAGGCGCCCGTACAGGGCGCCGTCGAGGCACTTGAGCGCGCACGCGGCGATCACGCCCTCGGGCGTGCCGCCGACGCCGATCAGCATGTCGACCGAGGAGTCGTCGTCGGCGGCCATGATCGCCCCGGCGACGTCGCCGTCGAGCATGAACTTGATCCGGGCGCCGGTCGCGAGCACCTCCGCGACGAGGTCGCGATGGCGCGGCCGGTCGAGGATCGCGACCGTCACGTCGGCCGCCCGCTTCCCGCGGCTCTTCGCGATCCGGCCGACGTTGTCCGCGACCGGCGCCTCGAAGTCGACCACGTCCGCGAGGTCGTTGGCCACCGCCAGCTTCTCCATGTAGACGCACGGCCCGGGGTCGAACATCGTGCCGCGCTCGGAGAGCGCCAGCACCGCGAGGGCGTCGGGCAGCGCCTTCGCGGTCAGCGTCGTCCCGTCGACCGGATCGACGGCGACGTCGACCTCCGGCGGCGTGCCGCTGCCGACGCGCTCGCCGTTGTAGAGCATCGGCGCCTCGTCCTTCTCGCCCTCGCCGATCACGACGACGCCGTCCATCGCCACCGAGCGCAGGACGGGCCGCATCGCGTCGACCGCCGCCTGGTCGACGCGCTCCTTGTCGCCGCGGCCCATGAAGCGCGCCGCCGCCATCGCCGCGGCCTCGGTCGCGCGGACCAGCTCGAGCGCCAGGTTGCGCCCGGGGTCGGGAGGCAGTTCGTCGGCGTTCATCTCTCCACCTTCGGGGCTCGGGGGGCGGCGCGCCGCGCCGCCCCCCTCCGTATCTCGCTAGCCCTCGTCCGCGTCGAACCAGTCGAACGTACGCGTGACGGCGCGCTTCCAGTACTTGTAGTACTCGTCGCGCTGCGCGTCGTCCATCTGCGGCTCCCAGCGCTTGTCCTCGACCCAGTTCTCGCGCAGGTCCTCGACCTCCGACCAGAAGCCGGTCGCCAGACCGGCCGCGTAGGCGGCGCCGAGCGACGTCGTCTCGGGCACCTTCGGGCGAATCACCGGCACGCCCAGCAGGTCGGCCTGGAACTGCATCAGCAGATCGTTGCCGACCATGCCGCCGTCCACCTTGAGCGACTCCAGGTCGACGCCGGAGTCGTTGTTCATCGCCTCGACGACCTCGCGGCTCTGGTACGCGGTCGCCTCGAGCGTCGCCCGCGCGATGTGGCCGGCGCTCACGTAGCGCGTCAGGCCGGCGATCACGCCGCGCGCGTTGGACTTCCAGTACGGCGCGAACAGGCCCGAGAACGCCGGCACGATGTAGCAGCCGCCGTTGTCGTCGACCGAGCGGGCGAGGTCCTCGACGTCGGGCGCCGCCTGGATCATCTTGAGGTTGTCGCGCAGCCACTGCACGAGCGCGCCCGTAATCGCGATCGAGCCCTCGAGGCAGTAGACCGCGTCCTGGTCGCCGATCTTGTAGCCGACTGTCGTCAGCAGGCCGGACTTCGACTGCACCGCCTCGGTGCCGGTGTTGAGCAGCAGGAAGTTGCCGGTGCCGTACGTGTTCTTGGCTTCGCCGACCGCGAAGCACGTCTGGCCGAACGTGGCCGCCTGCTGGTCGCCGAGGTCCCCGGCGATCGGCACGCCCTGCAGCCCGCCGCCGGACGAGACCTCCCCATAGACGCCGCTGGAGGGCCGGATCTCCGGCAGCATCGCGCGCGGGACGCCCATCACGTCCATGACCTCGTCGTCCCAGTCGAGCGTCCTGAGGTCCATCAGCATCGTGCGGCTGGCGTTCGAGACGTCGGTGATGTGCAGCCCGCCATCCGTGCCGCCGGTGAGGTTCCAGATCACCCAGGTGTCCATGTTGCCGAACAGCAGGTCGCCCGACTCGGCCTTGTCGGCCGCGCCGTCGACGTTGTCCAGGATCCAGCGGATCTTCGGCCCGGAGAAGTAGGTCGCCAGCGGTAGCCCGACCTTCTCCTGGAAGCGCGCCTGGCCGCCGTCGCGCGAGAACTCGTCCACCAGCCGGTCGGTGCGCGTGTCCTGCCAGACGATCGCGTTGTGGACCGGCTCGCCCGTCGTCCGGTCCCAGACGACCGCGGTCTCGCGCTGGTTGGTGATCCCGACCCCCGCCACGTCGTCGGCGCTCGCGCCCGCCGACTTCAGCGCCTCGTCGACGACCTCCTCGGTGCGCGCCCAGACCTCCTTGACGTCGTGCTCGACCCAGCCCGGCTTGGGATAGATCTGCTCGTGCTCATTCTGGGCGACGCTGACCACCTGGCCGCCGTGATCGAAGACCATGCACCGCGTGCTCGTGGTGCCCTGGTCGATCGCTGCCGCGTATTTCGCCATCTAGCTCTCCTCGCTCTCGGATCTGGGTCAGCCGGGGAAGAAGGCCGAGAACGCCGCCGCCGCGATGATGCCGCCGACGATCGGCCCGACGACGGGGATCCACGAGTACTCCCAGTCGGACGACCCCTTGCCGGCTATCGGGAGGATCGCGTGCATGATGCGCGGCCCGAGGTCGCGCGCCGGGTTGATCGCGTAGCCGGTCGGACCGCCGAGCGACAACCCGATCGCGAGCACCAGCAGGCCGACGATGAGGCCGCCGAGCGCGGTCCCCGCTGTCGCCTCGTCGGCGAAGAACGCCATGATCGCGAAGACGAGCACGAAAGTCCCGATGATCTCCGTGATCAGGTTGCTTATCGGGTTGCGGATGGCCGGCGCGGTGCTGAAGCAGGCGAGCTTCAGGCCGGGGTCCTCCGTCTCCCTCCAGTGGTCGAGGTAGGCGAGCCAGACCAGCGTGGCGCCGACGAACGCGCCGACGAACTCGCCCGCGAGGTACTCCGGCACGTCACCCCAATCCGTCCTGCCCTCCACCGCGAACCCGATCGTGACGGCCGGGTTCAGGTGCGCACCGCTGAACTGCCCGACCGCGAACACGGC
>Ga0126313_10000259_pt1 | contig 24141 bp, 30 predicted proteins | sample Plot105A_FD_89954 | JGI IMG/M metagenome (GOLD analysis project Ga0126313, IMG submission 89954) | Serpentine soil microbial communities from UC McLaughlin Reserve, CA, USA - Plot105A | ecosystem: Environmental > Terrestrial > Soil > Grasslands | place: USA: UC McLaughlin Reserve, Lake County...
AGTGAGCCGCCCAGGACTCGAACCTGGAACCTAGAGATTAAGAGTCTCTTGCTCTGCCAATTGAGCTAGCGGCCCGCGAGGGCGAATTATAGCATCGCCCACAGGGGTATAAAGCGAAAGTTAAGTTTTGTTTATAGGGCTTGCGACGGGGGTGCCCGCTCATCTATAATCTTTGTATCATCCTAGCGGCCCTATCTGGGGGCCGCTAAGGGCCGGAAAAGGGTCTCACCCTTCTATGAACACCGGCCCTTCTTTGAGCATTTCAGCTAGTCAGCATGGCAGCACTTCAGCTTTCGCGTGAGTGAGCCCTTGCTGAGATGCTGACGTGCTTTACCCTACTTCTTCGGCGATGGTGAAGAGTTCTTCGGCGTGCCGGCGCACAGACTTTACGAGGTCGTCGTTCGCTGTGGCGATAATTATACGTCGAAGGGGGGCGTGGTAGCGTATCACTTCATCTTCGGACATGCCGGAGAGGTTCTGCCATCCTATGGGATTGCGCTCGCCGGGGAGGGGGTTGCGCCGTATCAGGCGCAGGTCTATGGGGAAGTGCTCTCTTTCGGGGAGGTCTATTAGGATGTCGAACGGGCCGGCTACGCCTTTACGGTAGCGGGTTAGATAGCGGGACCAGGCCTCTTCCACGCGGCGCCGCCAGGAGGCGTCGTCGCGGAGCCGGATCAGTGAGGAGTAGCTCGGGTGACGCTCGTCGAACTCGAGGGCGAGGTGGTAGGGCCTACGGTCTGCGAGGCGTTTCATGAGGGTGGCCGTGGAGGGCTCGGTGGAGTCCTCGAGCAGGATGAAGGCTCCGGCGTCGTCCTGCTCGGAGAGCTCGTCGAAGGTCACGTTACCAGCCCCAATGGCGTCCTGGACGGCCCTGAGGAACATCACGGTCGGGATACGCAGGGCGTGGTGACCGTAGACGTTGTAGTACACCAGGTAGCGGGAGAAGACAGCGGATTGCAGCGTGCCCGTCCCTTCCTCGTCAAGCGCCAGAATCGCCTTGTTCTCCTGGCCCACGATCCTGAGGCGCTGTATGAGGGATTCCACCTCGACCAGGCCATAAGGGACCCTTGCTCCCCTGGCGTCGCGGATCAGGCGGTCGAGGGCGTCCACGTTCAAGGAGCCGAAGAGGATATCCCGCAGCAGGTGTTCCGTGGGCGTCAGGCTGTGCGGCGGTGTGTCCCCGCGTGAGACCAGCCTGAAGACGTTGTGGGGTTCGATGTCCCACTCCGCCCTCAGGACCTTCGCCACCTCGGTGTGTTCGATCCAGCGCCTGCTCAACTCCTTGAGTGTGGGCGCGCCAGGAACCTTGATCCCTTCGATGGAAGTGGCGTAAGGGTATCGGCCCACATCCAGAAGCAGGGCCGCGGCCAGGGCGCCCCTCACGTCGCGGTCTTCGAGATAAGCGCCCGACTCCGCGATCCGCTTTAGCGTGAGTCCCGCGAGGTGGTAGACGCCAACCGCGTGATCCAGGCGCGTATGACGGGCTCTCGGGAAGGACCCGAAGGTGAATCCGAGCTGGTTCATGCCCCTGAGGCGCTCCATAGCGCCGGTCTCGAGCAAGGCCTTCACCGCCCGGTCTACAGAGACGTCTCCCCAGATCACATCCCTGACTCTTCTGCCGGAGCCCCCGAAGAGCTCCCCAACCGTCCCGCTCAATGATGCTCCCGATCTTCTCGCTCGGGCTATTCTAACCAAAATGAACTCGACCGAAAGGATGCCCCTGACAGCCGACAGGTGTAACATTCCAGTCTTGAGAGAGGAGAGACCATACACATAGAAGAGGCAGAAGTCTTACAGGGGGAGTCGGTGATCCTCAGGCCGCCGCGGGAGGCCGACGTGGATATAGTCTACTCCTGGGACAGGGATCCGGAGCTGGCCGCCTGGAACGGGCGCTCACCCATCTCCATCTCGCTTTCGGCGGCCCGCCGCGACTACCTCGCCCGTTGGGAGGATCCGAGCGTCAAGACCTTTATCATAGAGGCCCGAGGAGACCCGATCGGCATGGCGACTCTCTACGACTTCCGCCGCGACGGCTGCGAGCTCGGAATAAAGATCGGACCCGGAAACCTTCGCGGTAGGGGCTACGCCACCGAGGCCGTCACCCTCCTCCTCGACTACGTCTTCAACACCCTGGGGCTCGCGGCCGTCCGCGGCTCGACCCTGGCCCACAACGACCGCATGCAACGGGTCTTCGAGAAGAACGGTTTTGTGCAGGTCGGTGACGGTTCGCTCCTGAGCCGCTACGATAACCGCCGCTACACCGAGCTCTTCTACGAACGCCGGCAGGAAGACCAGAAGCAGTAAGGTCACGAAGATGATCTCTGCTGGAGACGCTACAGGCTCGACCAAGTCCCGGCCACCCAGGCCGTCGTTCTCTGAGGAGCGAATGCCGGATCAAGCAACGCCCTTGCATGGCTGTCCACTCCCTGTCTTGCCCTAACCGACTACAATAAGGCTAATGAAGACGCAGCTTGAGCTGAACATCAGGAGCCGGGGCGCGATGAGCGGGGTGCTGACGATGGGTAGCCTGGATCCCGCGTTCGCCGCCGCCATACGCGTGGATGGGGAGCCTGTGGTCGTGGACCTGCGTACGGTCGAGTTCGTCGAGCCTGCCGGGCTCTGCGCCCTCGCAGCGCTACTGGAGTACCTGTGCGCGCGTTGCGAGGTGGTGGACCTGGCACTCGCCGGACGCGACGTGCCGGCCTATCTGGAGCGGATGAACTTCTTCAGGTCGTTCGGGGAGCGGGTACGCACCAACGCCGACGTCGCCTCCTTGGAGGACCGCAGGCGGCACAACCCTGGAACGCTGCAGGAGTTGATCAACTTCCACGGCGAAGAAGAGATACCGGGCATCATCCAGAGGATCTCGGAGATCCTTGAAAACCAGGGCTACCGCCTGCGCGAGAGGGTCGCCATCTGCTCCACGCTCTCGGAGGTCTGCGCGAACGCAGCAGAACACGGCGTCTCCTCTTTCGGGGCGTACGCAGCCGTCCAGGCCTACCATCACATCGTCAGCGGGTCCCGCCGCCGCGGCGAAGAAGTCCTCATCGCGATCGCCGACGGCGGCGTGGGCGTGCGCGAGACACTCTCCCGCAATCCGGAATACGCCGAATATACCGCCACCGACAACGACGCCCTGCGCCACGCACTCGAGATGGGCGTCTCGGCGACCGGTGAGATCGGCCGCGGAGGCGGACTCGCCCTCGTCGCGGGGATCGCCGCCCGCGCCGGCGGCTCCCTCTCTTTGCGCTCCGGCTCAGGCCGCGTAACCGTCTACGAGAACCGTAAGAACTCCCGTAACGTCCCAGAATTCCCGGGCACTTTCGTCCGCGTCTCATTGCCGCGCACCCCACAGGAAAGTTCCTACAAATGAACCCAAAATACCCCCGGATATGCCGTTGACTTATCCAGGGAGAGCCGGTACAATCCTCTTATATGAATTCACTGACGACAGTGAGGACAGCTCCGGTGGTTGAGGAGCGGGCGCACCGGGTTTTCGAGGTCGCAGGGGGCGACCTTGGGGGCAAGCTGATGGTGACCCGCAGGACGGGCCGCGCGGTTCGTGAGGCGCTAGAAGGGGCGCTGGAGGAGTTGCCGAAGGGCGGCATCCTTTATGTGGACACGCGGGGCGTCGAGCTGATGGACTACTCGTTCGCTGATGAGGCGCTTGGGATCCTGGTGTCGAGGTCTGCGAGTGGGGAGTACGGTGACAGGCATCTAGTCCTGGTCGAGGAGGACCGGGATCTCCTTGAGAACGTCGAGGCCTCTTTGAGGCAGCGCTCGCTCGCCATGATCCGGGTCGATGAGATCGGGGCCGAACCAGGCATAGTCGGAAAGGTGCCAGACCACCTGGTCGAGACCCTGCAGGCGATCTACGATGCAGGCTCCATCACCAACGCGGCACTCGCTGCTAGGTTGGATCTCAACCATACAGCCTGCAATAACAGGGCCACCAGGCTCGCCAAACTCGGCCTGATCCATCGCCGCATCGAGACCGCCGCCCCAGGCGGACGCCAATACACCTACGAGCGGATCGCCTGATGTTTATTTTTGACCACATCCTCACCGAGTTCAGTGAAGATAGCGTTGCCGGCCTGTGGTCGGAGGAGGTTCAGTAATGAGGGAAGAGTACATGATCGAGCGCCAGGGCAAGAGGTTCGTGCTCTATGCGGGGCTTCTTGAGGAGGCGCACAGCCGGGGCTTGAGGAGTATCGAGACGGAGCTTATTCAGATCCCTGAGAAGGAGAACGGCGAGGTGGCGATAGTCAAGGCCGTGATCCGTACTGAGGAAGGCAAGTTCGCTGGTATAGGAGACGCTTCTCCGCAGAACGTGAACCGGACGATAGCCCCGCACCTGATCCGGATGGCCGAAACGAGGGCGAAGGCGCGTGCCCTGAGGGATGCGATCAACGTCGGCGTCACCGCCTTCGAGGAGCTTGGCGGTGAGGAGGAGGCCGTGGAGTCTTCGGGGACGCAGGAACGCAACGGGCGGCCCAAGGCGCAGCATGAGGAAGGAAGGGGCGAACTGCCGGCGACGAGGAAGCAGCTCAACTACCTGGAGGCCCTCATCTCGGACGTCGTAGAGGATGGGATCGGCCGTTTCGAGGAGATGGTCGGGAAGCCCGTAGGGGAGCTGACCCGCGAGGAGGCGAGCGAGTGGATCGGGCGGCTCTCCGGGAGGGCCGCGTAGTGCGAGGGACCGCCTGGATCGCGGCCCTCGGCGAGGAGGTCGTCTACGAGGAAGATCTCCCCGCCTGCTGCAGGCGCAGCGCCCGTCACTGTGATGACTCGTTCGAGTGCCCGGTATGCGGCGCGATGTGGCGGGAACCGCTGCCTGTGCAGCCTGAGGAGGATGCCTTCGCGCAGCGTGAAGAGCGTAGAGGAGCAGCGTAGAGGCCAAGGCTGGTACACGATGGGGAAGAGAGGGAGACCGAAGGTGAGCGGAGAAGGATCGCGTAAAGTGCGTGCGCGCAAGAGGCGGAGTGCCCTCAGGCCCGATACCGCACTCATCCCAGCGGGCGAACCAGAGCGGGAGATCTACGTGTGGTCGTTGCCCACGTGCTGCCTGCGCTCCCTCAAAGAGATGGCCATGTCCGAAGTGGGCGAGCGGCGACGCCTCGAGCTGGACTGCTCGTGCGGACGCAGTTGGCGCGTCACGTCCAGCCTCGATGACCGCATCCTAGAACGCTTCGTGACCCACGGAGGCCCGAGGGCCGGAGGGTCGTACCCGGCGGCATGATGGAACGCACTTCAGCGTTTCAGCTAGTCGGCCGATCAGCAAGGGCGAAGGCCGAATGGTAGGTAGCTGACAGGCTGAAAAGCTGACTAGCTGACCAGCTAAGAGAGGGGAGACGTAATGGTGGAAGCACGGGACGTTCTCACACAGTATTTGGGCAGGGTGCGCGGTGGCAAGCTGCTCGACGCCGGTGAGGAGAAGGATCTCGCGAGGCGGGCCCGCGGGGGTGACATGAGGGCTCGTCAGAAGCTCATCGAGTCGAATTTGCGGCTCGTGATCTCCATCGCCAAGAAATACAGGGGGCGTGGCGTGCCCTTCGAGGACCTGATCCAGGAGGGGAACGCGGGCCTGATCCGGGCCGTCGAGAAGTTCGACCCCGAGATGGGCAACCGCTTCTCGACCTACGCGACGTGGTGGATCCGCCAGGGCGTTACCCGCGCCGTCGCCGACCATGCCCGCACCGTCCGCCTGCCCGCGCACGTCGTCGATGCCATCTACCGCATGCGACGCGCCGAGAACGCCTTGAGCGTCGAGCTCGGCCGGGATGCGACCGAGGAAGAGCTGGTCGAGAGGCTTGGCGTAAAGCCGGAGGAAGCCAGGCGTCTACGCGAGGTCAGCCAGCCTATCTCCAGCATCAACGCAAGGATCAACGCCGACGAAGGCTCCGAGTTCGGAGAGTTGCTCCCTGACGAGCGCTCCGGCGACGACTACGCCCGCGTCGAGGTCGGTCAGTGGGAGCTGGCGCTCGTCGAGGCTGTAAGGTCCCTGCCCGAGCGCGAGGCAAGGATCATCGAGATGCGCCACGGCCTCGACGGCAGCGATACCCTCACCCTGCGCGAGGTCTCCGAGGAGCTCGGCATCTCCCAGGAGAGGGCAAGGCAGGTCGAGATCAAAGCCCTCAGGACGATCCGCACCGGCCGCTACGCCAGTACCCTGCGCCGCGCCCTCTCCGAGGCTGTGTAGAACAGATCCAACTGGGCTGCTAACCTGCTCCCCGGAAGCACAAAGGCGAAGGGAGTCCATGGAGACCACGGAGCGTAACACCGAGCGGGCGCGGCAACTGTTCGAAGAGTTGGGCGGGACCGTCAACGATGGCTTCCCTACAATCCACTCGCCGGTATATCACACGGAAACCGGAACTCCCTATCTCAAGACTCCGGGAGTCGTCCTTCTCGCGAAGCCCCAGACGAACGTCGCAGGACTCAGGGGCTTCCTCGAAGGCTTCGACGCTGACCTCCACTTCACCGAGTACCTCGACGACCCCACCAGGCTGCCGGACTCGTCCCAGCTCTGCAAGACGGCGGGACAGACGTGTTATATGTCATTCGGACCCCGGCGCACGACCAACGAGAACGCCGCCGCTTACATAGAGCGCCTCACATCGGCAGGGCACGGCAGCGTTCTGGAGCACTCTAGCTTCAACTTCTTGCTCTACGGCATCAGCCGCAGCGTCACCCACGAGCTGGTACGACACAGGGCTGGCGTTGCAATTTCACAAATTTCACAACGCTATGTTAGCGGCAGCGTGCTTCGCTTTGTGGAGCGGCCGGAGTACCAGGAAGACGAAGAGTTACACCGGGCCTTCGAGGAGCGGGCCGACAGGGCAGCGGCCGAATACGAGGCGATGGCGGAACTTCTGCTGGAGCGTCAGGAGGGTGGGGCGAGCATGCTCACAGCGGATTACAGGACCGACGCGAGAAAGAAGGTGCAGCAGACCGCACGCTCCCTATTGCCCAATGAGACGGAGGCCCCGATGGTCTTCACGGGGAATGTGCGTGCCCTGAGGCACATCATCGAGATGCGGGCCGACGCGCACGCGGAGAGCGAGATCCGCAACCTGGCCCTCCGACTCTTCCTGTGCCTGCGGACTGTGGATACTATCCTCTTCGGTGATTACGAGCTGGAGGAGCTCCCGGACGGCACGTATACCGTAACGACCGAGAACCGCAAGGCGTAGGCCCGAACGCCGCCTAACCCGCCTCGCCGCGGACGGCCATGGAGAGTTGTCCCTCGGCCGCTGCGATCTCCTCGTCTTCAATCCTACGGAACAACGGTCTCGCCCCCGCAACGCGGTAGCCCTTCGGCAGCTCATCCAAGTCCGAAACGCGGGCTATAGGGCCGTCGAAGAACTCCTCCAGCCGCTCGATCGCCTCGGGTACGTATGGTGCGGCGTGGTAGGCGAGGGAGCCGAGCAGGACGGAGCAGATGTAAAGTGTGAGGCGGGTCTGCTCCGGGTCCTCCTTGCGGGTCTTCCAGGGGGCCGACGCGTCGAAGAACCGGTTGGCGCGCCTACCCATCGCCAGGAGTTCTCCTAGCGCCTCGCGGGGCCGCGGTGCGAGCATCTTTGCCTCGTAGCGCGACTCCAATTCTTTGAAATCCTCCAGGACTGCGGCGGCGTCTTCAGGCAGCCCCTCGGGGCGTTGGACCTCGCCGCCTGCGTACCTCTCTGCAAACGAGAGGACGCGGTTTACGTAGTTGCCGAGGTTCCCGATAAGATCCGAGTTCACCCGGCTCTGGAATTCCAGCCAGGAGAAGACCACGTCGCCCGTCTCTGGCAGGTTCGAGGCCAGGTAGAAACGCAAGGGGTCCGCCGGGAAGCGGTCGAGGGCTTCGTGCAGCCAGACCGCGAGATTACGGCTCGTGGACATCTGCATCGCCCTTCGCTCCCCGTCGACGAGGACCTCCAGGTTCATGAACTCGTTGGCGGGCACGTCGTAGGGGAGGACGAACGGCTCCTCACCGTCTTCGGCCGTCCCCATGAGTTGGGCGGGCCAGATCAGGGTGTGGAATACCGTGTTGTCCTTCCCGATAAAGTGGATGAGCCGGCTCTCGGGCTCCTGCCAGTACTCCCTCCACCTGTCGGGCTCTCCCATGTTCTCTGCCCACTCCATAGTCGAGGAGATGTAGCCGATGCAGGCGTCGAACCACACGTAGAAGCGCTTGTCCTCGAATCCCGGCTCGGGTACGGGGACGCCCCACGCGATGTCCCGCGTTATGGGCCGCTTCTCCAGGCCGCCGTCTATGATGCCTAAGATGAAGTTCTTGACCGACGTGCGCCAGTGCTCCTGTCCGGCGACGTACTCCCTCAGCCTCTCGGCGAACTCCGGTAGGTCGAGATAGAGGTGCGTAGTCTCCCTGACCTCGACAGGCCCGCCCGTAACCTTGGAGTGTGGCTCGATCAGCTCGTACGCCTCGTACCATGAGCCGCAGTTGTCGCACTGGTCGCCCCTCGCCTCCTTGTAGCCGCACACAGGGCAAGTCCCCTCGACGTAACGGTCGGGCAGGAAGCGGCCCTCCGTAGGACTGTACATCTGCTTGGACTCGGCCTCCGAGATGTAGCCGCCCTCTTTCAGCTTGCGGTAGAAGAGCTGGGTGTTCTCCGCGTGAAGCAGCGTCGAGGTACGCGAGAAGTTGTCGAAGGAGATGCAGAAACGCTCGAAGGTCTCCTTCATGTTGGCCCACCAGTAGTCGACGACCTCCTGCGGATCCTTCCCTTCGCGCTCTGCCGTCAAGGTTATCGGCACACCATGCTCGTCGGTTCCGCAGGCGTAGACCACATCCTCCCCACGCGCCCGTAAATAGCGCACGAACGCATCAGCGGGCAGGTAAGCGCCCGAGATCTGGCCGACGTGCAAGGGCCCGTTGGCATAGGGCAACGCCGAGGTTACGAGGTACCTTCGTCTCTGCTCGCTCATGAACTAAGGATAACAGCAGAAGGCTACAGTGCTACCATTTCTCCGATGAGTTCCGAGCAGCCGCTGGAGATCCCTTTTCGCCGTCTCTTACCCGAGGCTGGGATGCCGGAGCGCGCCCACTCTGGGGATGCTGGCTATGATCTGCGTTCGGTCGAGGCGGTAGACCTGGCGCCGGGAGCCCGGGCACTGGTGCGAACCGGGATCTCGGTCGCCATCCCTGAAGGTTACGCCGGTCTCGTGCTCCCGCGCAGCGGCCTTGCCGTGAGGCATGGGATCTCACTCGTCAACACGCCGGGCCTCATAGACTCTGGCTACCGCGGTGAGATCCAGGTTCCCCTCATAAACCACGACCGCGAGGAGACCTTCCTGATCGAGGAGGGGACCAGGATCGCACAGCTCGTCCTTGTAAGGGCGGCCGCGCCGGTCTTCGCCGAGGTAGAGTTCCTGGGGTCGGCGAGAGACGGCCGTGGGGAAGGCGGCTTCGGCTCCTCCGGGTCCTAGCGTGAGGTTCCTCTGCGACGCGATGCTCGGCAGGCTGGCGAAGTGGCTGCGCGCCGCCGGGTACGATGCCTACTATGCCAGTGAGGGGACGGATGTCTCGGACAGGACCCTCACCGCGAAAGCCCTCCAGGAGGGACGCGTGCTCCTGACCAGCGACGGGGGCTTCCTGGAGCGCAAGCCAGTACGTGACGGGAGCATGGGCTTCCTCATGGTGCCGCACCTCCCGCTCGAAGACCAGCTCAGGATCGTGGTCGAACACTTCGGGCTCGTCAGGCGCCAGAGCCGCTGCATGGCGTGCAGTGGGGGGTTGGACGCCGTATCCCCCGAGGCCGTCGCCCATCGGGTTCCGCCCGGCGTACTACGGGATCACGAAGGCTTCTTTCTCTGCCAGGACTGCGGACGCGTCTTCTGGCATGGCTCGCACTGGCAGCGTATCAGCGACCGCCTCGAGAGGGTGTTCGGGTGAGAGAGGCAGTCGGCAAGTACGTGGAGCACCGCCTTGTTCCTACTTAGCGAGCCGTCCACGCAGCGTATCGCCCGGTTCCTCGATGCGCAGCGCGGCGTGCCTTTCTCTTACGACGAAGTGGGGGCCACGCGCGAGGGCGCGAAAGCCCCCACCGGCTACGCGGTGGACCACAACCGCGCCAGACTCGGCGAAGGCAGGGACTCCTTCGACCGGGCCGCAGCAGCCTTATACGCCTGGAAGATGTTCGACATCGGATGGGTAAGATTGGTGCCGGCGGACCCGCCGGTCGAGGTGGGGACGACGGTCGCTGTTCTGGCCAGGCATTACGGCTTCTACTCTCTGAACCCGTGCCGGATCTCCCACACGATCAATGAGGACGAAGGCGACCTGGTGAGACGTGGCTTCGCCTACGGAACGTTAGCCGACCATGGCGAGAAGGGAGAGGAGCGCTTTACAGTGGAGTGGTATCGTGAAGACGACTCCGTTTTCTACGACCTCTACGCGCTCTCCCGGCCCAACCACTTTCTGGCGAAACTGGGCCGTCCGCTGGCCCGACGCCTGCAACGCCGCTTCGCGAAAGACTCGCCGCAAGCCATGGTCCGTGCCACAGAACACAAGAAGCCTGAGGCCTGATGCCGCGATTCGCGAACCTAAAAGGGCGGTTCGCGAACCGCCCCTACAGGCACACCGCTTGCTAAACTGCGTCCAGATTGAACGCGACCACCCACGCCGTCTTCGGGGTCGCGGCCCTTGCCGGGGCCGCGCTCGTCACGGGGGCCGACCCGCCCGCCTACATCTACCCTGCCGCCGTCGTCGCGGCCTGGCTGCCCGATGTGGATAACCCGCGCAGCACCCTGGGCAACGGCCTGAGTCGGCTGAAGAACCCCGTACTCAACTTCCTTAGCCGGCCCGTGAGCTGGGCCTTGAGGACGACGTCCTTCGTGCTAGTGCGGACTGTCGGCCACCGTACCCTTACCCATTCGCTGGTCGGTGTTCTTCTCTTTTCGTTGACGGTCTGGCTGCTACTGGGAAGTTTTCCGAACCTCTCTCTCGCCCTCGTCGCCGGTTACGCCTCGCACGTCCTCGCAGACGCACTCAACACCTGGGGCGTACCGCTCTTTTGGCCTTTGGGGAAGCCGGTCAGGTTGTTGCCGGGTGGGGTGAGATCCGGCGGTGCCGTCGAGGTCGCCGTGGCCCTCGTGGCCCTTGCCTTCACGCTCTATGCCCTACTCTTGCTCTATCCGGGATTGCGCATTGCGATCGGCCTCCAGCCAATCTAGGGTCTCTATGCTCGCAGGGTGCGTATCCTTACCTCGGGCTTCGTTGTTGGCTATGGCACGCCGCAACGCCTCCAGGGCCGCCGTGTGGAGATCCTCGTTTGCCAGCTTGCGGAGGCGCCCCACGCTCGGATAGTCGCGGGCGGGTTCGATCTTGTCAGCGACATAAAGGATGAGCGCGAGCGGCCCCATCATTGGCCTCCCCGTCGTGTGGGCCCTCATCGCCTCCAGAACCTCCCTGTCATCGATGCCAAGCTCGCGCCTTGCCAGCTCGGCCGCCACGGGCCCGTGCAGAAGCTTCGGGCTCTGCCGTTCCGACTCATCCACCTGAAGGTTCCAATCATCTGCCAGCTTCAGAAACTCATTAGGCCCTATCTCGCGGGCGGCGTCATGCAGCAGGGCGGCCAGACGTGCCCTGTCCCCATCGTGATCGTGGGTCAGTGCCAGATCCTCGGCGGTGTCGGCCACCCTCAGGGTGTGTTCGTAGCGTGCATCCGAGAGCCGAGAACGGGCGAAGTCGTCGGCTTCTTCGAGAAGAGTGGCTATTTTCGCATGGTCCTCCATTCGGCGGATTGTAGAATACCCGCGTGCATGATGGGAAGAATATAGAGAGCGCCGAGATCGTGACCGTGGGGACCGAGATGCTCCTCGGCGACCTTGTGGATACGAACACGGCCTGGATCAGCCAGCGCCTCGCCGAGCTCGGGGTGGGTATCTACCGACACACCACCGTCGGGGACAACTCGGAGAGGATAGTCGCCGCCTTGCGTGAGGCAGCATCCCGCTCCGACCTTGTGGTTACGACCGGAGGCCTCGGCCCGACCTCGGACGACCTGACCAACGCCTGCCTCTCTACCTTGACGGGCCGCGAGATGGTCGAGTACCGCGAGGCCAGGGAACACGTGGACAAGATGTTCGCGAAGTTCGGCCGCGAGCCGACCTCCAACAACTACAAGCAGGCCCTCTTCCCCGAGGGGACGCAGCTCATCCCCAACCCGGTCGGGACAGCGATGGGCGCGCTCGTGGAGTGGGAGGGGACGCTGTTCGCCACGCTCCCGGGGGTGCCAACGGAGATGAAGAGCATGTTCGAGGCGACGCTCGAGCCCCTGATCCGGGCCCGCAGCGACGGCTCCATCGTCTCCAAGACCCTCCACTTCGCCGGCATCGGGGAGTCCGCGCTCGCGGAGAAGGTCCAGGAGTTCCTCGACGCCACCGACCCCACGGTCGCCCCGCTCGCGGGCCAGGGCAAGGTGCGTTTGCGTATCACGACCAGGGCCGCCACCGAGCGGGAGGCGCAGGAGAAGATAATCCCGGTCGAAAAAGAGATAATCGCCCGTCTCAGCGACTATTTCTACGGCGAGGACGACGAGACCCTAGAAGGCGCGGTCGGACGCCTTCTCGCCGAACGGGACGCCACCCTGGCCCTCGCTGAGAGCTGCACGGGGGGCCTCCTCGCCAAGCGCCTGACGGACATGCCCGGGTCCTCTGCGTACTTCACAGAGGGACTCGTTACCTACTCCAACGAGTCCAAAGAGCGTCTGCTCGGGGTGCCGCACGCCCTGATCGTGGACCACGGCGCCGTCTCCGAACCCGTCGCGCGCGAGATGGCAGAGGGCGCGCGCAGGATCTCAGGCGCCGACTACGGGCTCTCGGTCACCGGAATAGCCGGACCGGACGGCGGGACGGAGGAGAAACCCGTCGGGCTCGTCTTCGTAGGGATCTCCGATGAAAAAGACACGTTCGCGGAGAAGCTAGATCTCATAGCCTGGGCCTACTCCAGGGATTCGATCCGCGAGCGGAGCGCGAACCGGGCCTTCGACCTCTTGAGGCTTCACCTTGAAGAGAGCGAACAAGGACCGAAGCCCCGGTGAGATTCCAGGACTCCGGCTAAGGGTGCGAGGTTGATGGTGCGTTACACCAGGCTCTTTGGTCCGGGCGCGCTAGTGACGAACCCTGGCGCAGGCGAGTAGCTTGAACGTCTTCGCCGAGCGCACGGAGACAGAGTTGATCTCGTCCAGGTCGTCGTCCGCGATGCCGGTAGTGAAGCCGAACCCGCCAGGGAGGGCGGTGTAAGGACCGCCGATGATATCGTCTTCGGAGTACGGTTCGAGGGCGCAGCGGTTGTTGTCATAGTACAAGGACACATATCTCTTGCCCGGCTTCAATCCCTTCGCGAGCACGACTATCTGCGTACCTTCCGTAGGGAAGTTGGAAGAGGTGCACGGTCCCGTGAACGCCCGAGTCGCCCACAGGCCTGAGGTGAGCCTCGATGTGAGACGTAGTTTCGGTCTCACCTATCGAGGTCGCCGCCGTCGCCACGGCGCTCGCCGCGACGCTCGCCGCGACCACCATCAAGGCGACCGTAGCGAGCAGCATCAGGGCCTTCTTGGTCATGACTTTTCTCCTTTCCACTCACTTCTCCACCGAACGTAGGGTTATACGAACGATGTGGGATAGCGGATTCGATCTCCCCGTACCGAAGAAAACCCGGTCGAGGTGCCGGAATGAGGCGCCGGATGATCTCTATCGCGCTCGCCGTCCACGCCGTTGGGGGCGCTCGATCCTCACGAGCAAGGGCCCATAAGAAATCCGAAGCGAAGTACCGCTCGTATAACCAGATGTGTGTCTCAGAAGCGGTCGCGGAGAAGTAGTGAGCATTACGGTGGGTGATGTTCTCGAGAGCGAGAAGAAATCCAGAGGATTGCGTCCCGTGACGTCTGGACGGATGGACGCACTATCGGACGAGCAGTGCATGATACGCCTCGACGGTCCGGAGGTCGAGGCCGCCATCGCCCAGCTCTACGACCGGTATGGGCGAACGGTCTTCGGGGTGGGGTTGAAGATACTCGGCGACCATTCTCTGGCCGAGGAACTGATCCAGGAGGTTTTCTTGAAGGTGTGGCGTTCGTCGAGCACCTTCGACCCCTCGCTGGGCAGCTTCTCCACGTGGCTTTTCAGGGTCACGCGCAGTGTCGCCCTGGACCTGTATCGCAAGCGTGCCCGCAGGGTCCATCCCATACCCGAAGGGGATTCGCACATCGCCACAATGAGGGACAGGTCCGCCGGTCCCCAGGAGATCGTGGACGAATCCTGGCTATCGTGGCGGGTTTCCAGGGCCCTTGAGACGCTCGACGCGCCGCACAGGGAAGTGATAGAGCTCGCCTATTTCGGGGGGCTCTCCCAAAGGGAGATATCACAACGGACGGGCGTGCCCCTCGGAACCGTCAAGACCAGGACTGCCAAAGCCTTCAGGAGCCTGCGCGAGGAGCTCTCGCTCGGGGATGCCTGGCAGGTGGCGACGCGATGAAGTATCCGGAGAGCCATCCCGACCTGGCCGCCTTCGTCCTGGGCGGGCTCGAGGCGGAGGAGGCAAGGCGCCATCTGGCGTCCTGCTCTCGCTGCCGAGACGAGCTCGAAGGGTTAGAGAAGGTCAACCGCGCCCTGGAAGCGGCGCCTCCGCCCGTCGACCCGCCGGCCTACCTCAAAGACGAGATCCTCTCTCGCATGCGAGTCGAAAAACGATCGCGTTCCAACTATGTGGACTCTAAGAAGCCATCCAAAACCCATCGCTCCTACCGCTCCAAGTACCTCGGCGTAGTCCTCCCGAGCGTGGCAGCGGCTGCTATGGTCGCCATCGTAGCCCTCGGGATCTTCTTCGGCCTCGCGAGGGAGCAGGCTCCGGTTGCCACCATCCGCCTGATCCCAACGCCGGAGGAAGCCGCCGGGCTCGATGGGTACTGGGGCGTGGCCAAGATCCGCCCACAGGCTTCAGATAACCAGCAGGTAGAGCTCAGGCTGAACAATTTCGATGAGCCCGAGCCAGATAGCTACTATGAGCTATGGTTCGTCTCGGGCGACAGGCGTATCAGCGCGGGCTCCTTCACGAGCGTGGGCAAAGGTGAGACCAGGGTCTGGCTGAACGCGCCGCCCGAGGTCAGGAGCTTTGACACCTTGCTCATTACCGAAGAGCAGCTCGATAGCGCCACGGCATCCGGCACAGCGGTGGCCCTCGAGGGCGAGATGCCAGGACGCTAGGGAGCGTCGAACACGGAGGGCTGGCGCTGGAAAACCGATCTGGCCTGCGGTGCATTTCTGCGGTTGCCCTTGCTGGATACAGAACGCGGTAGTAAACTTCGCGAAGTTGAAAGCACGCGAAAGGAGGTGATCCAGATAGACGCATCGAGTAGTAGTCGCGGGTATCTTCTGGGAGAGGTGGCTCTGACCTAGGTCCACCAAAATACCCGGCGGGATCCTGGGTTACTTTATCCGCCTCCCATGTAGTGAAGGCGGACGTGCTGAAGACGGGATACCTGCGTAACGCTCAGAAGGGTACGGCCCCCGGTTCTCTCCGGGGGTCGTTTTTGTATGTCCGGGCGCTACCGTTCTTCGAGTGGCACCCAAGGCCTGTCCTTATCCCCCACGTACAAGGACTGTGGCCTGATGAGGCGGTCGAGCGCCCTCTGCTCAGAGCAGTGCGCCGTCCACCCAGCCACCCTCCCTGCCGCGAAGGTCGGTGTGAAGAGCTGCGTGGGCAACCCGAGCCCGTGCAGCAACAGCGCGGTGTAGAACTCGACGTTGGTCTGTAAATTTCTGCCGGGCTTGTGCTCCGCGAGGAGTCGCAGCGCCGTCTGCTCGACCCCGAGCGCCAGTTCGTATAGTTCCGTGTCCCCGTCGGTCGTGTACAGGCGCTCGGCAGCGGCGGCGAGCACGTCTGCCCTCGGGTCGCGTACGCGGTAGATCCTGTGCCCGAAACCCATGAGCCGTTCGCCGCGTCCTAGCTTCTCCCTCAGGTACGCCTCGGCCCTGCTCGCGTCCCCGATCTCGAACACCACATCCAGCGCAGGCCCAGGTGCGCCTCCGTGTAACGGCCCCTTGAGCGCCCCGATCGCCCCGACCACGGCGGAGACGAAGTCCGAGCGGGTGGAGACGATGACCCTCGCGACAAACGTCGATGCGTTCATGCCGTGGTCAGATACGGTACTGAGGTAAGTCTCGAGGGCTCGAGTTAACTCTGCGCCAGGCACTTCGCCCGTGAGCATGTACAAGTAGTTGGCAGCGTGGCCAAGCTCCGGATCTGGGTCCACAAGCTCCCCACCATCGAGCATCCGCGAGTACGCCGCCACGATCGTGGGTAGACTCGCCACCAGCGCCAGCGCCTCCTCTTCGTCCGTGCCAGGGCTCAAGGTGCCGGCCGCCATGCGGAGCGCATCCATGACCGGCACCTTCTCAGCAGCCACGGCCCGCAGCAGGTCCAGCGTAGCCCGCGAAAGGTTACGCTGCCCGGCGAGCTCCTCCCGAAAGTGCGCCAGCTGCCCGGCATCCGGCAGGACATCGTGCCAGAGCAGATATGCGGTCTCCTCGAAGGAAGCCCTCCTCGCCAACTCCTCGACGGGGAAACCCGCAATGATCAACTCCCCAGCCTCACCGTACACGCCGCTAAGTCGGGTCTCGGCCGCCACAACATCCTCCAACCCAGCAACAAAGCCCGTCCCGGAACTCTCGCCCATGATGCTCGCCCTCCCGATGAATTCGGATTGCGAATTCGGAATTGTATGTGGCCTAACCTTCTCCACATTCATACTCCACAGTTCCATCGTACCCATCTTAATCGTTCATCGAGTATGTATCAATGTTGATTTGTTAATCAATATGTAGTACGGTTTCGGGTAGAGATGGATAGGGTGGCGAAGGAGGCGGTTGGATGGAGGAGCGGTATCTCAGTGCCGGGCGGGCTGCGGAGGAGTTGGGGGTCAGCCTGGCGACATTGTATGCGTACGTGAGTCGTGGGATGGTACGTTCCGAGGCGGTCGAGGGGAAGAAGCGCAACAGGCGATACAGGGCTGAGGACGTACGGAGGCTCAAGGAGCGGAAGGAGCGCAGGCGCGACCCTGACGGGGTTGTGGAGGGTGCCCTGCACTGGGGCACGCCTGTGCTCGAGTCGGGTATCACCCTGATCGAAGGTGGCGGACTGTACTACAGGGGGCGCGATGTCGTGGCGCTCGCCGAGGAGAAGAGCCTCGAGGAGGTTGCGGCTTTGATCTGGACGGGTGACGAGGCGATGGCTCCCGAGCTCTTCCCGCCCGCGCCGTCCGGGCCCTCCCGGCGCATCCGTACCGTTGTGGAGAGTGTGGCCGGACTCTCGCCCGTCGAGGCCTTCCAGGTCCCGCTCCCCGTGGCAGCGTCCGTGGATCCGGCCGCCTACGACCTGCGCCCTGGCGCCGTCGCGCATACCGGCGCGAGGATACTTCGCCTGATGGTGTATATTGCCGCCGGAGTATCTGGTACCGGGCTGGCTGAGATGCTCCAGCGTGGCTGGAGCCCGGACGATCCAGGGGCTGTCGATCTTCTCGACTCGGCGCTCGTTTTTTGTGTGGACCACGAGTTGCCTGTGTCGACCTTCGCCGCCAGATGCGTCGCCTCGTCTGAGGCCACACCCTACGCCGTTGTTCTGGCCGGGCTTGCGGCGCTCGGGGGCGTCAAGCACGGTGGTGAGATCGAGCTCGTCGAGGCCTTTTTGCGGGAGGTGGAGGCAGCAGGGGAGGCGCGGGCGGTGATCTCAGGCCGTCTCAGGCGGGGAGAGCGTATCCCTGGCTTCGGGCACTCGCTGTATCAAGGAGGAGATCCCCGCGGTGCCGGTCTGCTTCGTCTGACGGCCGGAGCATATCCGGAGAGCATCGCCGTCGCACTCTCCGACACCGTTGCCGGACAAGTGCTGCAGTTGATGGACGAGCATCCCAATGTGGATTTCGCGCTGGCGACGGTGGCGCGGGCGCTGGAGTTACCGCCAGGCGGAGCTGTCGCGATCTTCGCCCTTGGCAGGACCGTCGGTTGGATCGGCCACGCCATAGAGCAGTACAGGAGCGACTTCCTCATCCGTCCCAGGGCCCGCTACGTCGGAGAACAACCGCATCGAAGGCCTGATGAGCGCTAGAGCGATTTCCTTATAGGGGCGGTTCGCGAACCGCTCCTACCTGTGAATCGTTCTAAATCGGAAAGTTCAGGACGTTCAGCCCTCTCAAGATGATCAGCGAGGCGGCGAAGGAGTTGAACGTCGCGTGGGCGACGAACGAGGGAAAGAGGCTACCCGCCCGTTGGAAGAGCGCGCACAGGGTTATAGCGAGTATCAAGAGGATCGGCAAGAGGACCGCTTCCAGGTGCAGCAGGGCGAAAAGTAGGGAGGATGCGAGCGCGGAAGAGGCGAAAATCATCTTGCTGGAGGGCCCATTGAGATGCTCAGCTCCAACGGATCTGGTGGAGATCAGGACCCCCAGCCGGTAGAGGCCGTTGAAGATGGCGCCCCTGAAGACCAGCTCCTCCACGGCCGGAACGAAGAGCACGACGACCAGGAGTATCGCCGGTACGGCCGTACCTGGACTGTCTTGCACCCAGCGAACGAGCCCTTCCATAAACGGCTGTTGGATCGTCGATTTCGCAGAATAGCCGAGTCGCTCGAGGACGAGCACGCTGAGCGGCTTTACGATCATGCCAAGGAGCACGGCACCGGCGCCGACGGCCAAGCCAGCCCGGATCCCCGCGAGGAATCCCCCCCTGGGCCGTGAAAATCCAAGGGGTGCCAGGGAGTAACCTATCTTCTTACCGAAGCTTCGCATCCACGTCACAGCCAGCCAGAAACCCCCGATCACGGCCGCCGCGGCCAACGAGTCCACCAGAATGACCGAGAGCAACGCGTCCTGCGAATCAACCATCTGTGCTCTCAACGTAGACGTTATCAGGGGCCCATCCGTCGCCGGCGTCTCTCAGGAGCCTTTCCTTTATGGATGCCGGCAGAAGCTCGATCTCCCGCAGTTCCTCGACGCTTACCCAGCGTACTTCTGCGAGCGTCGGGTCGGTACCGGGTGTGACCTCGGGGTCACTCCCCAGGCTCGCCTCCCCTTCTCCTTGTAGAGCCATCCGCGCGACGACGTCGATCGTGTGGCGTCCTTCCCTCAGGAACTCGCTCACGTAGAGGACACCGGAGAAGCCGGCCGTGAGGCCTGTCTCCTCGGCGAGTTCGCGGCCTGCGCACTCGGGTATCGTCTCGCCAGGCTCGAGCCTGCCTCCTGGCAACACCCAGTACGGGTCCCTGTCCGGTTTCTGGTGGCGCACCAGGAGCAGTGCTCCCTCCCGCTCCACCACCGCAGCGACCCGCACCCCGAAGTCCATACCAGAAGCCGCACGATCCTTGCCCATGCAGCGAGTATACCCGCGGGGTGGAACGCCGTTGTGAAGTTCGCGGCGCAAACACACGCTCAATAGTCGACTTACAGCCAGACAACAAGCTGACCGCTGAAAGCGGAAGCCGGAGGCTTCCGCGGCTGAAAGCTGACAGCGCGACTTACTGAAGCTCGAGCTTCAGCAAGCCGCTCCTACGAGACGTCTGCCGGCTCTTCCCTCTGGCGCTGAGATCGGCCGAGGCGCGAGACCTGGGCATCCAACTCGTCGCAGGCCTCGAGCACCAGGCTCAGGCCCTCGTCATCGGAGAGATACTCATCGTAGTGTTCGAGGATACCGGCCTCGGTGGTTGGGTAGGTGCCGGTAGCGCGGCGGTGGCGAAGGAGGGCGGCCAGCCTTTCGTCTTCCACCCCGGCGAACTCCAGGATCGAGTCCAGGTAGGCGGCCACGGTCTCGTCGCCCGCTCCTCCGGTTACCGCTGTGTAGAGCAGCCCCCCGGTGAGGCGGTCGAAGCCTGGAACCCTGAGCACGTCACCCGCGACCTCGAAAGCGCCCACCCCGTCGTCCGGTACGAGCTCGAGACCATCTCGCCTGATGCGGTCCGCGGCGCCGAGGATCATGGCTGCTGCCGTCAGGATTACCTCGGGGTAATTGCTGTCCATCCCCCGCAACTCCAGCGTCCCCAGGCGGTTGAGACGCACGGGGTTCCAGGCCGGTCTCAGCAGGTCCCCGCCTGCCTCGGCGAAGAGGCGCCGCTCCACGCCGGCCCGGTCCATAGCATCCAGCCAGGCCTTGTAGCGGTCGAACTGCTGTTTGATCAGGTGTTCCATATCGTTGGCGTAGGGCAGCAAAGCGCCGACCTGGGGCAGGTCCGTGTAGACTCCTTCCCACCCGAAGATTGCGCTGCCCCTGTAATGGACCGTGCGGACGGCCAGCCCGGTCTTCCTCCCCTCGAAGTATGGGCAGGAGCGGGTGAGGGCGACCAGGGCGGGATCCAGGGCCGTCGCAAGGTTGTAGATGTTCAAGATCTCCTCCCGCGCGGCGGGAGACGCGGTGGCGGAGATTCCTGCTCCCTCATCGACCGTCCCTGCTTCCAACTCCAGATGAAGGTGCGTGCCCGCGCATCTCCCGGCGTCCACGAACCTCTCGGGGCCGACCGTGTTCACCTGGACCCTGTAATCCAGCTCATCGCGGACGGCAGGCCGCAGAGGCAAAGGATAGGTACCGAGCGGATAGAGCCTGAGCCCCAGAGATCTCGCTGTGCGCAGGGCCAACCGCAGGTTCTGGGCGTACTCGCGCTCCAGGTCATAGAGGGTGTAGACCGGAGGCGTGTTTACCTCTACCAGACCGAACACGAACTCGGGGGCGAAGCACGCAGGACCGCCGGACCCGGTCGCCTCGCGGCAGCTCTGTAGGAACTCGTCGGCCCGCTCCGATGGACGCCCGGTGTTCTCGACCAGGAAGAATTCTTGCTCGAGCCCGACCCGTCGATCCAACAGCCTTTCCCCTTCGCTCACCCTGTCCCCAAATGACACAACGTATTCTCTATCTTTTGTGGACGGAACGCTACCCTAGAGCAGCTTGAAAGGGGGTAAACCCCCTTCCAAGCTCTCAGCACTTCAGCAAGTCGGCATTTCAAAAAACAATAAGCTGACAAGCTGAAGTGCTGAAATGCGCGGGTTAAGGAAGGGTTCACCCTTCCTTAACCCGCCACAAGAAGGAGGTCAGATATCGTGCAACCGCAGAACGAGCAAGGCGACCCGCCGGAGCAGGGCGCGACCGAGATCAGGGAGCACCTCGCGAACGAGAGGACGCTCCTCTCGTGGGTGAGGACCGGAGTCAGCCTGATCTCGCTTGGGCTCGTAGTCGAGAGAGCGGGGGCGTTGGCAAAGGCCGCCCACCTTAAGGTGGGCTCCGCTACCGCCTCGGAGCTGTTCGGACTGTCGCTCGCCCTGCTCGGCGCTCTCACGCTGATCCTGGGGACGGCACAGTTCCTGCGTAACAGGCGCAGCATCTCGGCGGGCGATTTCGAGCCTTCCGTGGTCGTCTACCTGGTAATCGTTGCGGGTAGTCTGGCCTTCGCCGGCGCCTTCGTTATCTACGCGCTGTTTGCGTAGGGGCGGGTTTCAAACCCGCCCCTACGCGCAAATCGCAAGCTGCTCTAGGAAGCCGTCTCTCTACTTCTAACCTGACTTCCCACCCACACGTACCCGTCTGACCAGACCTCGCGCTTCCATATGGGCACGACCTCCTTTATACGCTCGATGGCGTAGCGGCTCGCCTCGAACGCAGGCCCGCGGCGCGGCGCGGCGACGACTATGGCGACGCTTGCCTCGCCAGGGTCCACCCTGCCCAGACGATGGACGATCGAGACGTGCCCGACGTCCCAGCGTACTTCTATCTCTGCCCCGATCTCCTCCAGCTTCCTGTCTGCCATCGGACGGTAAGCCTCGTACTCCAGATACTCGACCGCTGCGCCTTCCGATTCGTCGATCCTCGTCGTCCCTACGAAGGTGGCTACGGCACCGCAGTCAGGCCTCTGGGCGTCCTGGATCAAAGCCCCGACATCTAGCGTCTCCTCGGTTAAGGCGAACATCTAACCGCCCGAGACCGGCGGCAGAACTGCCACCTCGTCACCCGCCGAGACGCCGGTCTCCCCGCGCGCGTACTCGCCGTTGATGGCGAAGGCCAACGTATCGTGCATCGGGGCGAGCTCGGGATGCCTCTCGACGAGCAGAGGCCAGATCTCCTCGAGGGTTACGCCATCTTCTACATGTAGCTCGGCCTCGCGGGTCCCTGCCCTGTCTGCGGCGGCGCCAAAGAATAGCACTCTTATCATGACTTCATTCTATCCCGGCGGCTCGGGAACGTAGCCCGCTCCGACTATGACCTTCAGCGCCTGGGGAAGAACGGAGAACTGGGCCGGCTCGTTGCCGATGACCTCGCCGTCGACGGTGAACTCCAGGCCGGGAGGCTGGGTGTCGACCCGGATCTCCTTCGCCCGTACGAAGAACACACCATCGCGGTCCAGATAGCCCGATTCCTCAAGCACCGCCGGCGTGAGGTCGAGCAGATCAGCCACCCCGAGCGTCTCTATCACGACCACGTCGAGGAGACCGTCCTCGGGGTTGGCCTTCGGGGTGGCAGGCCAGCCGCCTCCGGTATAGCGGCAGTTACCCACGGCGATGTTGACCGCCTCCACCTGACGTTCCTCACCGTCGAGGTAGAGCGTCAGCTCGCGCACGTCGAAGTTCCTGGCCACCTCCAGCGAAGCCCGAAGGTAGGAGAGCTTGCCCCACCGCTTCTTCAACTCTTCGTCATTGGCGTCGGAGATCTCCGCCCCAAGACCCCCCGTTGCCACGTTGATAAAGAACCGCTCGCCGATGCTCTCCGAACCAACCCTGGCCACATCGAGCCATCGTCCTCTATTCTGCAGGATTACGTCCTTGGCAAGGTCGGGGTCCTCGGGTACGCACAGCGTCGCGGCGAGATCGTTGCCGGTGCCCGCGGGCAACATGCCCAGGGTGACACCTTCGGGGAAACCGGCCCTGCCGAGCCCGTTGACCACGTCGTTGATCGTGCCGTCCCCCCCGGCGACGATTAGCAGACCCTCCCGCCACTCCCGGGCGGCCCCTATCGCATCCTCAGGGCCACCGGTCTGTACCCACTCGACATCCAGGCTCTCGAACTCCCCACGGATCTCATCCGGGTCGTAGGAGCCGCCACCGGAGGAAGGGTTGCATATCACCCGTGCTTTTGACTTCTCCATGGTGCGCCCTCTATCGTCCTTACGACCCTCCTAGTCTACCGAAAAGCGATTGGCAGAGGGTCATCGACCCTCTGCCAATCGCGCCTTCGGCTGTCAGCTATTTGCTCTTGCTGACCGCTGAGGGCTCACAGCGGGTGCAATGAGGGTTCATCCTCATTGCACCCTAAGATGCGCGACGCATGGGCGAGCCGGGACGCGACACGCTCTCGGCCGGCAGCCAGATCTCGTAGTCGCTGTCTAGCTTTACGGCGGCATTGGCGCCATCACCGGAGACGTAGCGGACCTCCCCGGAACCGAGCGGCGTCTGTACCCGCTCACCGACGGAGAGCTCCGTGAGGAATGCCTCCCTGAGCGCACTGACGTAGGCGAGCGCGAGCGAAGTATCGATGTGCGCCCCCTCGTCACGCCTGTCGGCGACCAGGATGCCGGCGATGCGGTAGAGGTTCGCGCGGGAGACCTGGGAAATGAGACAAGCCCGAACGGTCTGCCTTACCAGCTGCCGCTCGAACTCCGAGTACTCCTCGCCACTCCTCCTGAGAATGTCTATCACCCTCGGAAACGCGCGACCTACCGCCTCCTCGACCGTCAGCCCGTTGATGCCGCGCTTGTACACGTGCGGGTCCAAACGCTCCTCCTCCCGCCGCCGCGGGACACTGAGCCAATCCTGCCTGATGTTGTTCTTCGTCTCTGTCATGGTGCTATTATACCTCACTGAAGCTGGTGAGGCAATAGTGAAATGCCTGCAAAGTCAGCATTTCTGCTATCAGTACTTCAGCACGTTGCGCCCTTCGGGCTCCGCTCTCGGCGCACCAGTTCGTGAGCTGGGGCTGCGGCGTAGTTTGGTTATGAAGCTCTCGGGGGCATTCGTTTCCTTGGTTCTCGGAAGTCGTCATGACCTGGTCAGCTGACTGGCTGACAAGCTGAAATGCTGACTTGCTAAGATAAACTGTAGGGAGTTCTCTGGAAGGAGAGACAGGTGAACTCGGAAGAATTTCTCAACCACCTAAAACGCGAGGTCATCGGGC
>Ga0126313_10000260_pt1 | contig 24102 bp, 19 predicted proteins | sample Plot105A_FD_89954 | JGI IMG/M metagenome (GOLD analysis project Ga0126313, IMG submission 89954) | Serpentine soil microbial communities from UC McLaughlin Reserve, CA, USA - Plot105A | ecosystem: Environmental > Terrestrial > Soil > Grasslands | place: USA: UC McLaughlin Reserve, Lake County...
CCGCCCCCGGCCCGAGGAACACCCCGTCCTCGACCGTCACCCCCGACCACAGCAGCACGCCGTTCTTGATCGTGACCCCGTCGCCGACCACCGCCCCGCCCTCGACGAAGGCGTGGCCGCCCACGTTGCAGTCGGCCCCGACGCGGGCCCCCTCCCGCACATGGGCGAAGGCCCAGACGCGGGTGCGGGGCCCGACGTCGTCGCTCTCGCAGACCGCGAGGGCGTGCACGAACACCGAGGGGTCCCTGGCCATCGCCGCAGGCTACCCCACTCGCTGCGGCCACCGCCGTCCCGAGGGCCAGGGGAACCTGTCAGAACGGCGGTGGCGGCGGCGAGCACGGCACGGCCGTGCTCAGGACGCGGCGCTGTGGCGGCCCGAGTGCACCCGGTCCAGGTGGAAGCCGTGGGTCCGGTCGGCGATGCGCAGGGTCCTGACGCTGGCGTAGAAGGCCCAGCCGCACTGACAGGCCGGCATCCAGCGGCTGTCCAGCTCGCCGGTGCGCTGGTGCCGGCGGGCGTGGCCGGGGATCCAGGACGGACGCGGACCGTCGCTCACGGACATCGCGTGCTCCCCTCGCTCGATCAGCCGCACCGTAGTCGGGCACCACGCTCTCTGGCAGGGCTTGCATAGCATCGGCGGGCTCTTCCGGGCTCTGCCAGCTTCAAGGAGACGAGAGAGGCTCGCTCATCGAGCGCAGCCCGGCTACGGCAGCGGCGGCCGATGTCGGCCCGACGGTTCGCCTCCAGTGGCCGGCCCCGGTCGACCGCGGGGAGGGCAGCACGCGCGCACGCTGGTGACCAGGTCCGAGGGCTACCTGGTCCCGGCCGAAACGGGCCATGGACGGCGAGCCTGGTGAGACTCGCCGGTGGCCCAAGGTCCGCATTTGACGTACCTCATTGCTGTAGCACCGAATACGGACGGTGGCGCATCTGGTCGGCCGCCGTGGGCACTAGACTGCCGTCGTGGACCAGGAAGCCCTGCTGACAGGCACGGCTGAGCCACTGGCCCGGCAACGGGGGGGAGGGCTCACCGAACGCCTGCGTCGTGACGCCCCGCTGGCAGCTCTCGATCTCGGCGTGGCCTCCTTCTCCTATCTGCTGACCCTGGCCCTGCGCTTCGACGGTTCGGTGCCGGACCGGTACTGGTCGAGCTTCTGGCGGTTCCTGTTCCTTGCCCTCGCCGTCCACCTGGTGGTCCACCAGCTGGCCGGGCTGTACGGCCAGGTGTGGCGCTACGCCAGCGTGCAGGAGGCCCGGCGTGTGGTCCTGGCCGGCTGCGCCAGCGGCATCGGGGTCGTGACCGCCAGCGTGCTCGTCGGGCTGGCCACCGGTGGCCTCAGGGCCCTGCCCCTGTCGGTGACCATCTTCGGGGCGGTCCTGACCATGCTCGGCACCGGCGCCCTCCGCTTCCAGAGCCGGCTGTTCGCCACCGGACGACCGGTACGGGACGCCGAGCAGCCCAACGTGCTGATCGTCGGCGCCGGCGCGGCCGGCTCGGTGATCCTCAAGGACCTGCTGCGCAGCCCCTCGCTCGGCTGGCACCCGGTCGGCCTGGTCGACGACGACCGGCGCAAGGTCGGCCGGCGCCTGCACGGGGTACCGGTGTACGGCCCCCGTGCGGCCATCCCGCGGCTGGTCAAGGAGTTGAAGGCCGACGTGGTGCTGCTCGCGATCCCCTCGGCCACCAGCGAGCTGGTGCGGGAGGTGGCCGGCCTCTGCGAGCGGGCCCTCACCACCCTCAAGGTCCTGCCCAGCGTCCACGAGACCGTCGGCGGCAAGGTCACCGCCCGCGACATCCGCGACCTGCGCATCGAGGACCTGCTCGGCCGCCAGCAGGTCGACACCGACCTCGACGCGGTCAAGGCCATGCTCCGCAACCGGCGGGTGCTGGTCACCGGCGCCGGCGGGTCGATCGGGTCCGAGATCGCCCGCCAGGTGGCCAACTTCGGGCCGGCCGCACTGGTCCTGCTCGACCACGACGAGACCCATCTGCACGACGTGGTCATGTCGCTGGACGAGTACCGGGAGGAGCTGTTGCAGGCCACCGGCGTGATCGACCTCGCCGGGACCGGGATGGAGCTGGAGACCGTGTTGGCCGACATCCGGGACCGGGAGCGCGTGTTCAGCGTGTTCGTGAAGCACCGGCCAGAGATCGTCTTCCACGCCGCCGCCCACAAGCATGTACCGGTGCTGGAGGGGCATCCCGCCGAGGCGCTGGCCACCAACGTCCTCGGCACGGCCAACCTGGCCGACGCCGCCGTGGCCAACGGGGTCGGGCACTTCGTGCTCATCTCCACCGACAAGGCGATCAACCCGGTCAGCGTCATGGGCACCTCCAAGTGGCTGGCCGAGCAGGTCGTCCGCAGCCTCCAGGACCACGGCCAGTCGGTGCTGTGCGCGGTCCGGTTCGGCAACGTCCTGGGGAGCCGGGGAAGCGTGATCCCGACCTTCTTCCGCCAGATCGCCCGCGGCGGGCCGGTCACGGTCACCGATCCCCGCATGACCCGCTACTTCATGAGCGTGCAGGAGGCCGTCCAGTTGGTCCTTCAGGCCGCCGCCCTGTCGACCGGCGGTGAGGTGTTCACCCTCGACATGGGCGAGCCGGTGCGGATCCTGGACGTGGCCGAGCGGCTTATCAGGCTCTCGGGCCGGATCCCGGGCCGCGACGTCCCGATCGTGATCACCGGCGCCCGCCCCGGCGAGAAGATGGTCGAGGACATCGTCGCCCCCGAGGAGGAGCAGCTGCCGAGCGGCCACCCGTCCATCGTGGTCTCACGGCCGCCCGTGCCCGGCCGGGCGGTGGTCCACCGCGCCCTGGCCGAGCTCGAGTACCTGAGCCTGGAGGGGTCGCCGGCCGAGCTGGCCAGCCGTATGAAGGCCATGGCCGCCGGTCCGATGCACCCGTCCCGTCAGGCCGCACGCGACTCCGCCACCGTCTAGGGGAACCCAGCCATGAGATCCACGTCGTTGCTGCGCCGCCGTCTGCTGGCCCGCGATGCCACGGTGGCCGTGGTCGGCCAGGGCTACGTCGGCCTGTCGCTGGGCTGCGCCGCCGCCGAGGCCGGCTTCGAGGTGACCGGCGTGGACGTCGACGCCGCCCGCGTGAACGCCCTGGCCTCGGGCGAGCTGGTGGTCCCGGGCGTGGACGAGGCCACCTTCCGGCGCGGCCTGGCCACCGGTCGTCTGCGCTTCACCGCGGACGCGGACTGCCTGGCGGCCGCCGACGTGATCTGCATCTGCGTGCCCACCCCGGTCCGCGACCACACGCCCGACCTGTCGTACGTGGAGCAGGCCTGCCGCGACGTCGCCCAGCGCCTGGTCGGCGGACGCCTGGTGATCCTCGAGTCGAGCACCTACCCGGGGACCACCAGCGACCTGGTCGGTCCCCTGCTGGAGGCGTCCGGGCGGCGGGTCGGCCGCGACTTCCTGCTCGCCTACTCGCCCGAGCGGATCGACCCGGGCAACGTCGAGTTCCACTTCGGCAACACCCCGAGGATCGTCGGCGGCACGACCTCGGAGGCGACCACGGTGGCGGCCCTGTTCTACGAGCAGATGATCGAGAAGGTCGTGACCGTCTCCTCGGCCAGGGCCGCCGAGCTGGCGAAGCTCCTCGAGAACACCTTCAGGCACGTCAACATCGCCCTGGTCAACGAGATGGCGATGGTCTGCCACGAGCTCGGCATCGACGTGTGGGAGGTGATCGGGGCCGCCGCCACCAAACCGTTCGGCTTCATGGCCTTCACCCCCGGCCCGGGGGTGGGGGGCCACTGCATCCCCCTTGACCCTACCTACCTGGCCTGGCAGGTCCGGCGCGACGTCGGCCACCAGTTCCGGATCCTGGAGCAGGCCCAGGACGTCAACGCCCACATGCCGAACTGGGTCGCCCGTCGGATCGGCGAGGCCCTCAACGAGCACGCCAAGCCCCTCAAGGGGGCGAAGGTGCTGGTGCTCGGGGTGGCCTACAAGCCAGACGTCGGCGACGTCCGCGAGTCGCCGTCGTTCCAGGTGATGAGCGTGCTGGCTCGGCGGGGGACCAAGCTGGCCTTCCACGACCCGTTCGTGAAGGAGGTCACCCTGGACGGCCGCCGGCTGACCCGGACCGGGCTGACCGCGCGGGCGGTCGCCGGGGCCGACCTGGTCGCGCTCCTCACCCCCCACAGCACCTACGACCTCGACTGGCTGGCCAGGGTGGCGCCGCTGCTGTTCGACGCCCGCAACGCGTTCGGCTCCCAAACCCGCCCGAATGTCGTCAAGCTATGAAGCTCGAGGGCCGGCGACGGCATCGGGTCCAGGTCAGTGGCCGACTGCCCGATCCTCAGCAAGGAGCGGTCGCCGTGCGCTCGAACCCTGAGGTGACCATGGCCATGGCCGGGGCGATCGGCCCTTATCTCTACAATGCGTACTGGACGAGAAAGCTGTCCGGCTCCGTGCGGCGGGGAAGGAGCGCCAGGTTCCATGTCGGCTCGACCTAACCCGTCGGCGACGGTCGCCGAGCCGCCTCCCGAGCTCCGGTTCCGGCGCCGCGTCCGGCTGTTCCCTTCGCTGCGCGAGCTCGTGGCGCGCCGGGAGCTGGTCCTCAGCCTGGCCGAGCGCGACCTGCGGGCGCGCTACAAGCAGGCGGTGCTCGGGTTCAGCTGGGCGGTTGTCACCCCGCTGCTGCTCATGGTGGCCTTCTCGCTGGTCTTCCCCCGGGTGGCCAAGGTCTCGACGGGAGACATCCCTTACCCACTGTTCTCCTATCTGGGCCTGGTGCCGTGGGCATTCTTCTCCACCTCTGTGTCCCAGGGGGGCCAGAGCATCATCAACAACGCCAGCCTCCAGAACAAGGTCTACTGCCCGCGCGAGGTCTTCCCGATCGCCAGCGTGGCCGTGGCCTCCGTTGACGGGCTGATCTCCAGCCTCGTCCTGTGCCTGCTGTTCCCGATCTTCGGCGTCACGCCCGCGCCCCAGTCCTACTGGCTTCCGGTCCTGCTGGCCATACAGGTCGCCTTCACCCTCGGCATCACGATGATCATCTCGGCCGTCATGGTGTACCTGCGGGACATCCGTCACGTGCTGCCCATCATCCTGCAGCTGGGGCTGTTCGCCACCCCGGTCGCCTTCTCGCTCGACCAGCTGGTTCCCGCCGCCCTGCAGCCACTCTATGTCGCCCTCAACCCGCTGGGGGCGGTGATCGACGGCTACCGGAGCACGATCCTCTACGGCCAGCAGCCAGACCTGCAGCTCCTGGCCATCGCGGCGATCTCGGCTGCGGTCTACCTGTTGGTCGGATACGAGGCGTTCAAGCGCCTGGAAACGGGGTTCGCGGATGTCGCCTGACGGCAGCATCGAGGCACGCCACCTCTGGAAGCGGTTCCGCACCGACCGGACGCGCATGCTGCTGCGCGACGAGCTGGAGCGGCTGAGCAACCTGCTGCGCCGGGAGCATTCCTCCAAGCGGTGGCGCTGGGCGCTCCAGGACATCGACCTGGTGGTGCGGCCGGGCGAGTCGGTGGGGCTGATCGGCGCCAACGGCTCGGGCAAGTCCACCCTGCTCAAGATCCTGACCCGGGTGATGTACCCGTACGCCGGCCGGCTGGAGGTCGCCGGGCGTGTCGGCGCCCTCATCGAGGTGCGGGCGGGCATCCACCCGGACCTGACCGGTGGCGAGAACATCTACCTGTACGGCTCCCTGCTGGGCCTTCCCCGTAAGGAGGTCGCCAAGCGCTTCGACAGCATCGTCAACTTCGCGGAGATCGAGAGCGCGGTGGACCGCCAGGTCAAGTTCTACTCGAGCGGCATGCAGATGCGACTCGGGTTTGCCGTCGCCGCCTTCCTCGAGCCCGACGTCCTGCTGGTCGACGAGGTGCTGGCCGTGGGTGACGCCAGCTTCCAGCAGAAGTGCCTGCAGCGCATGAGCGAGGTCATCGCCCAGGGCACGACGCTGGTGTTCGTGTCCCACGACCTCAGCGCCGTGGAGGCGGCCTGCGAGCGCGGCTTCTGGCTCCACGAGGGCGTGGCCGTGGCCGACGGTCCGGTCCGGGAGGTCCTGGCCGCCTACCGGGGGGCGGTCGAGGAGCGGGCCGAGCAGGGTGCCTCCCCCATCGGCCCGCTCCGCGTGCTCAAGGCCGTGGCCGCCGGCGAGCACGGCACCCCGGCGACCTCCCAGGCCCCGTTCGAGGTCACGCTGGTGCTGGAGTCCGACACGCCCCGGTCGACCAGCCTGTGCATCGGTGTCAGCGACGGCCCCGCCAGCCCGTTCTTCCTGGTACGCAGGGACCTGTTTCTCACCTCGGGCGAGACCGAGGCTCGCCTGACCATCCCCAACCTCCCGCTGCCCAGGGGCCGGTTCTACCTGTGGGGCTCCATCCTCGACGCCGACGGCCGCGACCTGCTCACCTGGCACCCGGTCACCCACTTCGACGTCTCCGGGCCCGACCTCGACCCCACGCCTCGCGGGGTCATGCGCCTGACCCCCACCCACGTCAATGCCGAGCTCCAGGTGGAGCACCGCTAGTGGGAGGCCTCAGCCGACGCGGCTTCCTGGTCCTCGGAGGTGCGGTCGGTGCCGGCGGGATCGCCGGCGGCATCTGGTACCTCGGACGCGGCGACGGCCACGCGCCGTCCCCGGGGCCGACGACGACCACCGTGCCGGCGCGGGGGCAGCCCACCGGGACCTCGGCGCTGTCGCCGGTCCGCGGGAATCGTTGGAGCGACCCCGGGTCCTGGTCGCACGGCGTCCCCGGGCCCGGACAGACGGCGGTGGTCACCAGGTCGATCGTGCTGGACACCGACGCCAGCGTCGGCGGGGTGGCAATCATGCCCGGCGGCCGCCTCAGCTTCGATCCCCGTACCAGCCACGAGCTCACGGTCTCCGGCAACGTGGTCGTCCGGGGGCAGCTGGTGATGCGCCCCGCCTCGGCGGAGGTCAGCCACCGGCTGGTGTTCGCCGGCGTCCGCGAGCATCGGTTCGTGGGCGGCGGCATGGACGTGCTCGAGCACGACGTCGGCCTCTGGGTGATGGACGCCGGACGCCTCGACCTGGCCGGCTCGCCAAGGCTCGCCTGGACCCGGGCCAGCGGTGGGCTGTCGGCCGGCGCGACCACCATCACCCTGCAGGCCGACCCGGTCGGCTGGCGGGTCGGCGACGAGCTGGTCGTCACCCCGACCTCGCCCCAGGGCCAGGACGACAGCGACGAGGAGACCTTCGAGCGTGTCCAGGTGACGGCGCTCAGCGGCCGCACGGTCACCCTGTCGCGTCCGCTGCGCCACCAGCACCCCAGCGTCCCCGCGCGGCCCGGCAGGCGCCTCACCGCCGAGGTCCTCAACCTGACCCGGAACGTCGGCATCGAGGGAACGGCCGACGGCCGCGCCCACGTCTTCATTCGCTCCAGGCGGCCCCAGTCGCTGCGCTCGACGGCGATCCGGCGCATGGGTCCGCGCAAGCCGGACGAGTCCGTCACCACCTTCGTCCCCGGCCGGTACGGCATCCACTTCCACATGTGCGGCAACGGCTCGCGCGGCTCCCTGGTCGAGGGGGTGGTCATCCGGGACACCGGCAGCCACGCCTTCGTGGCCCACCTCTCCAACGGGGTCACGTTCCGCGACTGTGTCAGCCACGACACCTTCGAGGACGCCTACTGGTGGGACCAGGCGCCCGATACCCACTCGGCCGCGCCTCCCAGTGACGGCATTGTCTATGACCGCTGCGTCGCCTCCCTGGTCAAGCACGACCCGCCGGAACGCGGCCACCGGCTCGCCGGGTTCGCCCTCAGCCGGGGCCGCGGCAACGTCGCGCGCGACTGCGTCGCCGTCGGGGTGCAGGGCGGCACCGACGCGGCCGGCTTCCTCTGGCCGGAGGGCTCCGAGGGAGTGTGGACCTTCGAGGGCTGCGTCGCCCACAACAACGACGAGCACGGGATATTCACCTGGCAGAACACCGCCCTGGTGCACACCATCCAAGACTTCGTCGGCTACCACAACGCCGTCGCCGGCATCTCCCACGGCGCCTACCAGAACCCGTACATCTACCGGGACCTGACCCTGTACGGCAACGCCTATGCCGGCGTCGTCGTCCATGCCGTCTCCAACGCCGAGGCACCCAGGCCGCTCACCTTCGCCAACCTCACCGTCCACGGCGCCGGGCGCTCCGACTACCTGGTGGTCGTCGACCGCCATCACCCGGCCGTCCCGGTCTTCAGGCCGACGAGCTTCACCGGCTGCTCGTTCGCGGGCGCGCGTAAGGCCGCCTTCGGCTGGCTCTACCAGGGCGAGGAAGGGCCAAGCAACCTGGAGCTGTTCGAGCTCAAGAGTTGCCGCTTCAGCGGCAACGAGTTCTGGCTGAGCCGCGGCATCGTCCCCGGCTCCGAGATCAAGGTGAGTGACCCGGTCCGCGGCACCCTGGTGCTGCGGCGTGCCGACGAGCCCGGCTCCCTCGTCGCCAGGTGGAACGCCAGGGTGACGCGCCTGTGAGCCAGGGCGGACGGCTGCTCGGCGTGCTCGTCACCTTCCGGCGGCCCCACGAGCTGGAGGTGATGCTCGGCCGGCTTGCCGACCAGCAACGGCCCCTCGACCTCCTGACGGTGGTCGACAACAGCCCCACCCCCGACGCGGAGCTGCTGGTCGAGCGCTACCGGGCCGCCGGGCACGAGGCCGTCTACCTTCCGGCGCCGGACAACCTCGGCCCCGCCGGAGCGGTCGCGCTGGCCATGGGGCGCCTGCTGGCGACCGCCGCCGATGACGACTGGGTCGTGCTGCTGGACGACGACAACCCCACCGAGGGTCCCGGGCAGCTGGCCGAGCTCCTGGACTTCGCCCGGCGGATGCGCCGCCAGGACCCGCACCTCGGCGCCGTCGGGCTGGTCGGAGCGAGGTTCGACTGGCGCCGCGGCCAGCTCATCCGGATCCGTGACGACGAGCTGACCGGCCCGGTGCCGGTCGACTATATCGGCAGCGGGCAGTTCCCCTTCTACAGCGTGCGTGCGGTCCGGGCGGTGGGCCCGTTCAAGGCCGAGCTGTTCTTTGGGTTCGAGGAGCTTGAATACGGGCTGCGGCTGCGCCGCTCGGGCTGGTCGCTGTATGTGGAGGGCGAGCGCCTGCGGAGGCTTCGGCTGCGGTGGGGGCGCCTTGGGGTGACCGGGGCGCCGTCCAGGCGACTGGCGGAGTTGACCTGGCGCCGCTACTACGGGCTGCGCAACCTCATCCACATCCTGCTGACGTCGGGGCGCCACGACGCCGCCATCCGCGTGACCCTCCTGGTCGGGCTGGCCAAGCCGCTGCTGAACGCGCCCAGGGATCCGCGCCACTCCTGGCGGTATCTGCGCCTCAACTGGCGGGCGTGCCGGGACGGCTGGAGCGGGCGCCTCGGCCGGACGGTCGAGCCGGAGGTGCGCTCCCCCCTGACCATGGTGTGACGGGCAGGAACACCTCGTGTCGGCCAAGGAACTGGGCAAGGAAGGGGCCGTCGAGCGTCCACCACTCGGCCTCGCCGGTGAGGTTGGTCAGCTGGCTGGCGTAGGCGTCCAGCACATGGCGCTTGCGCTCCAGGTAGCCCTCGGTGCGGACCAGCTCCGGGCGCAGGTGGGCGATGGTCGCGGCGCCGCGCAGGAAGGACCCCGCGACCCGGTGCACTCCCCGCGGACGGGACCGCCAGGGCATGGTCCGCCAGAAGCCCATCGGGTACTCGGCCACCCGGCAGCCCAGCCCACCGGCCGACAGCAGCCGCCGGGCCGCCTGGCCGACGGCGTGGTGGTCGGCGTGGCGGTCGAGCACGGAGGCGACCAGCAGCTCGTCCGGCCGGAACTCCTCGACCAGGGCGCCCAGCCGCTGCGACAGCGCCGCCAGCTGGCCCTCCAGCCGCTGGTCCTCGAAGTCGAGGAAGACGACGTCGCGACGGTCCAGGCCGAGGCGGTCGGCGGCCTCCAGCACCTCGGCGCGGCGGATCTCGACCAGCTGGGTGGGCGACACCACCCTGGAGCTGCTGGAGCGCCGGCCGTCGGTGGCGATCACCACCCTGACCGGCGTGCCCGCCTCCAGCTTGCGCATGATCGTGACCCCGCAGCCCAGCGTCTCGTCGTCGGGGTGCGGGGCCACGACCAGACAGGACCGCGTGGCGCTGGCCTCGGTGACGTCGGTCCCCCTGGCCACGACCGCCGCCTTGACGACCCCACGGGCGCGGTCGACCGGCCGGACCCGCTGCCTGGTATCGGTGGCCACGTCCATCGGCCGCCTCACCGGTCCCAGGGCCGGCCCGCGGCCCAGGGTTCGGCATCCCGGTCCGGCCAGGGCAGCAGGGCCCGGGAGATCAGGGTGGGTTCGGACGGCGTCCCGGTGGCGACCCCAGGGGGGCCGTCGGCGGCCAGGGCGGCGCGCACCGGACCGGCGAGCCCGGCCGCCAAGGCGGCCAGCACCACGCCGACGCCCTCGTGGCCGTCCCAGCCGACGCCGCCGCTGCCGAACAGCACGACCTCGCGGACCGGCCGGACCAGGCCAGGCCCGAGGGCGGCGCCCACCCGGGCCAGCGCGACCGGCCTCGCCCCCACCCGCCACCAGCTGTCCCCGGGCGCCCACCGTTCGGCCATCGCGTCCGGGCTGTGGTGGCCGGTGACCGCGGCCAGGAAGCGCCGGGCCGAGGCGTCCGGCTCCAGGGGGGCCACGGGCGGCCCGGCGGGGCCGGGGGCGATCTCGACCGTGGGCACGCGCCCCGGCCGGCGGCGGAGGGGTGCGGCGTCCCGCAGGCGGCGCAGCCGGCGCCGCGCCCGGGCCGTCACCGCCGGCGTCAGGTAGCGGGCCTGGCGGCGCACCGGGAAGGTGATCCCCGACAGCGGCGTCGGCCGCACCGCCTCCAGCAGGACCATCGGGGTGCGGTCGGGACCGAGCCGGTCCTTCTGCGGGTTGTGGCCGGGGATGAGGTCGACCAGTCGCGGCGGCGACTCGGCGAAGACCCGCTCCTGCGACCACCACATCAGGATCGAACCGGGGCCGATCGCGGCCAGCCGCTGGTCGTAGGCGGTCTCCAGCCAGGTGGCGACAGGCCCCAGGCGGTACCAGACGTGGGCGGCCACGGCCTGGCCGGCCACCCGCAGCACGTACACCCGCGGCCAGCCCATCGCCTCGCCGCGGCGCAGCAGCTCCAGCTGGTGCCGGGCCAGCCTGGAGGCCGGCGAGGACGCCTTCCAGCTCCGGGCGAGCACGTCGGCGTACACCCGGTAGCCGTCCAGGACCGACGCGCCCGTGGTCGGGCCGTACTCGTCCAGGGTCACGTCCCACAGCGGTCGCAGCCGGTTGGCGAACCGCCTGACCGACCGCTCGTAGCCGGCGAAGCGGCGCCGGTGCTGGTCCCAACCGCCCTCGACCAGGGCCAGGCAGTCGCTGGACTTCTCGCGCAGGTACACGCGGAAGCCGGCCCGGCGCAGGGCGGCGGCCAGCATCCCGGTCGCCGGGTCGCGCCCCGGGAGCCGCGGCAGGGTCAGGTCGCGCACGCCGGCCCGGCCGACCTCGTCGGCCAGCAGGCCGAGCACCTCCTCGTCGGGCCGTTCGGAGCCGAGCACCGGCCGGTAGCGCATGCGCCCGCCGCCGCGGCCGGCGAACTCCCAGCGGGTGCCCGACACGACCGCCAGGGGCAGCAGGCCACGCGGCCGGTCCCCGTCCAGCACCGCCGGGATCCGCACGGCGTCGGCCCGTCCCCGGCCGGCCGTGTCCCACCAGGCCGCCAGCCAGGCATGGCTGTCGTACACGTCCGCCTGCAGCCCGCGACCGGCGGCGAGCTCGTCCCAGGCCCGGGCGAACTGGGGGCCGACGTCGGCGCGGCCCAGGGTGGTGGTCTCGTAGCCCACGTCAGTCCCTGGCCACGCTCACCGGCCGGCCAGGGGTCACCAGGTCCCCCTCAACCAGCCGGAAGGCGGGATGGCCGAGCGGCCGCCGGAGGTTGCGGCGCTTGCTGGCCGGCGAGCCGGCCCCCCCGGTGACCACAGCGTGCCTAGCGGCATACTGCTGTTCCTCGCGCACGCTCTCCCGATCCTCCCTGGACGCACCATGCGGAACGGCGGCCAAGCGGATCATGCCTGGCCGGCGGCGACGCCGCAGCATGCGCATGCCGTAACCGGAAATACGACCGCTGTCGATCTGCCGTCCGGGGCCGAGGCCCGTACGCTTCCGGTGTGCGGATCCTGTACGTGATCGACAGCCTGACGGCGGCCGGCGCCGAGCGTTCGCTCGCGTCGATGGCCCCGGGCTACGTCGACCGTGGGATCGAGCTGGAGGTCGCGTTTCTGCATGACCGGCCCGGGGTGCAGGCCGAGCTGGAGGCCGCCGGGGCGCGGCTGTACTCCCTGGCCGGTCCGGGCGGGCGCCTGGGCTGGGTGCGCCGGTCCCGCCGGCTGGTCGCTTCGCGGCGGCCGGACCTGGTGCACACGACGCTGTTCGAGGCCGACGTGGCCGGCCGGATCGCCGCCGGCCTGGCCCGGGTCCCGGTGGTGTCCAGCCTGGTCAACGTCGCCTACGGGGCCCAGCAGGCGGTGGTCCCCGGCGTCCCCCGCTGGAAGGTCCGGGGGGCCCAGCTACTGGACGCGGCCACGGCCCGCCGGGTGGTCCGCTTCCACGCCATCACCAGGCATGTCGCCGACGTCATGGCGCGGCGGCTGCACGTGCCGCGCGACCGCATCGAGGTCATCCCCCGGGGCCGTGACCCGGAGCGGCTGGGACGGCGCGACCCTCAGCGTCGCGCGCGCGCCCGGGCCGGGCTCGGCGTGGCCGGCGGGGCTCCGCTGGTGCTGGCGGCGGCCCGCCAGGAGCACCAGAAGGGCCTCGACGTGTTGCTGGAGGCGCTGCCCGGCGTGCTCGCCAGCCATCCGGACGCGCGGCTGCTGCTGGCGGGCAGGGACGGCAACCAGACCCCGCTACTGCTGGCCACCGCGACCCGGCTCGGCCTGGACGGACGGGTGGCGTTCCTCGGCCCTCGCGACGACGTCGCCGACCTGCTCTGCGCCGCCGACGTGGTCGCCATCCCCTCGCGCTGGGAGGGGCTGAGCAATGTCCTGATCGAGGCCATGGCGATGGAGGCGCCGGTCGTGGCCAGCGACCTCCCCATCCTGGAGGATGCCGTTGGCGACGACGACCTGGTCCGCCTGGTCCGGCCCGGAGACGCCGAACAGCTGGCCGCGGCGATCTCGGCCACCCTCCACGACCCGGCCGGGGCGGCGGAGCGCGCAGGTCGCGCCCATCGGCGGTTCATGGAACGCTTCACCATCGACAATGTGGTGGACCAGATGGCCGGGTTCTACCGGCGCGCGCTGGCCGGCTCGGGGCGTCGCTGACTCAGGCCGGACTGCTCAGCCCCTGCCGTGGCCAGTCGAGCACGGCCCGTTGCACCGCGATCGGCGGCCGGTTCGTGTGGCTCCCGTCGTGGGCGTGCTCGGCCGGGAGGTCGGCGGCCAGGGACGTCCCGATGGTGGCACCCAGCCCGGCAAGAACCTCCGTCAACGGGGCGCAGTCGTCCCGCAGGAGCACCACCTCACGGACCACCCGCCGATCTCCAGTGCTGCCCAGGCGGACCAGCGCGACCGGTTCGGCGCCGACCCGCCACCAGGTGTCCGCCTGGTGCCAGTCCCTGGTCATCGCCGTGGGATTCGGGTGCCCCCCGGCCACGGCCAGGAACCGTCGCGTCGCCTGGTCGAGGCCCAGCGGCTCGGCGGGGAGGGGACGCGGGCCGGGCGCGATCTCCACGGCCCGGGCCGGCCCTGCCCGGCGCCAACGGGCGGCCACGCCCTGGCGCCCGAGCCGCCCGACCCGGCGCCGGACCCGCCCCGCCACCCGTGGTGCGACGTAGCGGACCTGCCGTCGAACCGGGAAGGTGACCCCGGATACGACCGTCCGGCGGGCCGCCTCCACCTCCACGATGGGCGACCGGTCGGGGCCCAGCTGGTCCTTCTGGGGGCCGTAGCCGGGCAGGTGGTCGATCAGGCCGGGGACAGCCTCGGCGAACAGGCGCTCCTGGGCCCACCAGGCGATGATCGACCCCGGGCCGAGCGCGGCCATACGCTGGTCGTAGGCCGTCCCGAGGGAGGTCGCGACCTGTCCGAGACGGAACCAGACCTCGGCCGCCGCCGGTTGGCCGTCGAGCCGGAGCACGTACACCCTCGGCCAGCCCAGTGAGGCCGTGCGGCGGACGAGCTCCCGCTCCAGGGTGTGCATCGGTGGCGGCATGGGCCGTTTCCAGCTGCGGTCGTAGACGGCGGCGTAGGCCTCGAAGCCGTCAAGCACCGGGGCGCCCGTGGCCGGGCCGTACTCGTCGACGCTCACCTCCCAAAGGGGGACCAGCCGCTTGACCAGCCGTTTGACCTGCCGTTCATAGCCGGCGAGGCGGCGACGATGCTCGTCCCAGCCGCCGGAGACCACGGCCAGGCAGTCACTGGACGTCCGGCGCCGGGAGGTGTGGAAGCCGGCCTGGCGCAGCGCGGCCACCAGCCCGTCGGTGGCCGGATCCCGGGCCGGGAGGCGGTGCAGCGCCAGGTCGTCGACGCCGGCGCGGGCGATCCCCTCCACCAGCAGGCCCAGCGCCTCGGCCGGCGGCTGCTCGGCCGCCAGCACCGGCCGGTAGCGCATCCTCGAGCCGCCCCTGCCCGCCCACTCCCAGCGGCGGGGGGAGCGCGCGATCAGCGGGAGCAGGGCGACCGGCCGGTCGGGACCCAGGACGGCCGGGATGCGCAGGGCGCCGGCCACCTCCGCGCCCATCGCCTGCACCCAGGCGACCAGCCAGGCGTGGCTGCTGTAGAGGTCGGCGTGCATCCCGCGCCCGGCGGCCAGCCGGTCCCAGGCGTGCATGAGCGCAGGGGCGAGGTCCAAGAACCGCAGGATCTCGAAATGCATCCCCACCTCCGTGCGTCGGTGCGTTTTGGCTCGACCCCCTAGACCGGCCGCGGGCCTCCCGGCCGCAGCGTCGTCCTGGCGCGGGCCGCGACGTCCTCGCCCGCGTGCTTCAGGTCGACGGCCAGATGCTTCCAGTAGTGGAACGGCCAGCGCAGCAGCACGACATAGCAGCGGCGTCGCTCGGGGCCGGAGATGGGTGCGTTGCGGACCAGGCGCGCGTACTCGAAGCCCAGGCGGAAGTAGGGCAGCACGATCTGGCCCGACTTGGACGGGTCCCACCAGGCGTTGCGGGCGGCCCGGCCACGGCTCGACGAGCTGGCCTGGCCGGCGTGTTCGCGGTAGAAGAACAGGTCCTCGTCGACCTCTTCGAACCGGCCCTGCAGGGCCAGTCTGGCCAGGAACGTCCGGTCCCCGCCGATGTGGGTCCCGAGGCCGCCCGCGACCACGGCCGCCTCCCGCCGCATCACGCCGAAGGTCAGTAACGGCTGCCAGTACCGGTGCCCGAGCCCGACCAGATCCCGGAAGCGTTCGTGGGCCAGCGGCGACCCGATCCAGGGGCTGCCGCCGTTGTGGGAGAGAACCGTTCCCTCGCCGTCCAGCACGACGGTCCGGGTGTGGCACAGGACCAGGCCGGGGTCGGCGTCCAGCTCCTTCACGCAGCGGGCGACGAAGTCGGGGGCGCAGAGGTCGTCGTGGGAAGCCCAGCGGAAGTATTCCCCGGTGGCTTGGCCGAGGGCGAAGTTGTGGTTCCAGGGCACGCCCCGGTTGACCTCGTGGCGGATGTAGCGGACGCGATGGTCCCTGGCCGCGTAGGAGCGGCAGATCTCCGGCGTCCGGTCGGTGGACGCGTTGTCGGAGATGATCAGCTCCAGGTCCGTGAAGGTCTGCCCGAGCAGCGTATCCAGTGCGCCGCTCAGGTACACCTCCCCGTTGTAGACCGGCAGCCCGATGCTCACCCTTGGGTGGCCGTCGCGCATGACAATCCGCTCCTTATCCTCCGTGGGCCGCCGCGCCGGTCGACGGAGCCCGGTCCCGCATCCGCCGGACAGCAACGTATCCCGGCCGTCGGCCCCGGCGCTCGTCCGCCTACCGTAGTTCGGCCTACGGCGTCGGAGTGCTGTGAGCCCAGGCCACGAAGGCGTATAGCTTGCCAGGGAGGTTCTCGACCCGATGCGTATCCTTCATCTGGTGGCGACCGGGCGGCGGCGTGGCGCCGAGGTGTTCACCGCGGACCTGGTCGCGGCCCTCGACGCACCCGATCTGCGTCAACGCGTGGCTGTGCTCCGTGGTGGCCCGCCGTGGGAGGTGCCCTTCGGCGCGCCGGTGACCGCGCTGAACGGCCGGCCCGAGCCGCGTCGGCTGCCGCTGCACCCGGGCACGGCCTGGATGCTGCGGCGGCTGGTCGCCGACTGGCGGCCGGACCTGATCACGGCCCACGGTGGGGAGTCCCTGAAGTACGCCGTCCTGACCGCCACGACCCGTCGTCCACCGATCGTCTACCGGCGGATCGGGTCGCTCTCGGGCTGGCTCTCCGGCGGCCCCCGCAGGTTGCTGTACGGGCAGCTGATGCAGCGGGCCGACAGGATCGTGACCATCGCAGACTCCGTCCGTGACGAGACCCTTGGCGCCTTCCGGCTTCCCGACGACCGGGTCCTGACCATCCCCAACGGTGTCGACCCCCGGCGGCTGGAGCCGCGGCAGGGCCGGGACGCCACCCGGGCGGCCGTCGGCATCGCCCCCGAGGCCACCGTCGTGCTGTCGCTGGGCGCGCTCAGCCCCGAGAAGGACCCGCTCGGTCACCTGGCCGTTACCGCCCCGCTGCTGCGGCGTCGGCCAGAGGTCATCCATCTGTTCGTCGGCGGGGGGCCATTGGCGGGCGAGGTCGAGTCGGCCATCCGACGCCAGGGGCTGGATCGGCAGGCCCGGGTGCTCGGCAGCCGCGGCGACGTCGGCGACCTGCTGGCCGCCAGCAACCTGCTGCTGTTCGCCAGCCGGGCGGTCGGCAGCAACGAGGGCATGCCCGCCTGCGTCATCGAGGCCGGCGTGAGTGCGCTGCCCGTGGTCGCGGTCAGCCTGACCGGCGTGCCCGAGGTCGTCGAGGACGGCGTTACCGGGCTGCTGGCCCCGCCCGGCGACCACGGGCGTCTCCGCGCCGCCCTCGACCGCCTGCTCGCCGACCAGCCGCTGCGGTCCCGCATGGGCCGGGCCGCCCAGGCCCGCTGCCGGGAGCGCTACGGCATCGCCGGGATCGCCCGAGCCTACCGGGACCTCTACCGGGAGCTGGTCGGTTCCTGATGGGTGACGTCCTGGTCGTGATCAAGGGCCTGGGCCGCGGCGGCGCCGAGCAACTCCTGGTCAGCGCGGCGCCCTACCTGGACCGGGAGCGCTACCGGTACCAGTTCGCCTATCTGCTGCCGTGGAAGGACAGCCTGGTCCCGGAGCTCACCGGAGCCGGGCTCCCGGTTCACTGCCTCGACGGCGCCCACGGCGCCGGCTGGGTCGGCCGGCTGCGGGCGCTGCTGCGCCGCCAGCGGATCCAGCTGGTGCACGCCCACTCGCCGGTGGCGGCGGCCGGGGCGAGGCTGGTCGCCGGGCGCGGAACGCGGGTCGTCTACACCGAGCACAACCTCTGGAGCCGCTACCATCGGGCCACCTTCGCCGCCAACCTGGCCACCTTCCCGCGCAACGACCACGTGTTCGCCGTCTCCGACATGGTGGCGGCCTCGATCCGGTACCCGGGGCCGCTGCGCCTGCTCCCCATGCCGGCGGTCGAGACCCTCCACCACGGGGTGGACCCGGCCGTGGTCGTCGGCGAGGCCGACGGCCTCCGCGGCGAGCTCGGGATCGCCGCGGACGCTCCGGTCATCGGCAGTGTGGCCAACTTCAAGGCCGCCAAGGACCACGCCACCCTGCTCCGGGCCACCGCCCACGTCCGGCGGGCCGTGCCCGGGGTGCGACTGCTGCTGGTCGGCCAGGGCCCGCTGGAGGCCGCAGCGCGGCACCTGGCCGCCGAGCTGGGCCTGGAGGAGACGGTGGTGTTCGCCGGCTTCCGAAGCGACGCCCGGCGCCTGGCGGCCACCTTCGACGTGTTCACACTGTCCTCCACCTTCGAGGGACTGCCCATCGCCCTGCTCGAGGCGATGGCCCTCGGGCGCCCGGCGGTGGTGACCAGGGTGGGCGGCGTGCCCGAGGTGGTCATCGACGGCGCTCAAGGCCTGCTGGTCCCGCCGCGCGACCCGGCCGCCCTGGCCGAGGGGCTGCGGTGTCTGCTCGGCGACCCGCAACTACGCGCCAGGATGGGAACGGCGGCGAGGGCGAGGGCCCTCGACTTCGACATCCGCAAGGCGGTCCGCCGCGTGGAGCAGGTCTACGCCGGCCTGCTCGCCTGACTGCGATGGGCCGCCTCCTCGCCGGCAGGTACGACGAGCTCGCCGTCGGCCTTCTGCTCGGTCTGGCCGCGACGGTCGCGTGCCTGGCCGTCTGGGCCTGGTGCCGGCGCTTCCGCCCCGGCTCGGCGGTGCCAGTGGTCGGCCTGGCGCTCGCCGCCGCCGGCGCCGCCGGGATCGCGGCCACCGGCGCCACGCCGGTCGCACCCGCGCTCTCCTGGCCGGGGATGGCCGTGGCGGCCGTGCTGGCCGGTGCCGTGCTGGCCGGCTTCGACCGGCGCTGGCGAGGGCGTGGGCTGGCACCGCCGCTGCTGGCCATCTCGGCCGCCGGCGTGTATGCCTGTGTCCCCGATGTCGAGGGAGCCCTGGTCGTCCTTGGCGTCACCCTGCCCATGACCCTGCTCGGCTGGCCATGGCCGCCAGGGCTGCCCCGTCGCACGGACGGCGCCGGACACGTGGACGCCGCGACGGCGGCCCAGCCGCCGTCGCTGGGCGTCGGCGGCGCCCTGGCCGTCGCCGGCCTGCTGGTGTGGACGGTGGCCACCGGCGGCGCCGGCCGCCCCGGCTCGGTCGTCGGCGGGCTGGCCTGCCTGGGGCTCCTGGCCGCCGAGCCGCTGGCCCGCCTGCTGGACCCGCGCCACCGCAGCCCGCTGGATCGGCTGGGCCGGCGATCGCTGCCGTGGTCGGCGCTGGCCGCCCATCTGCTGCTCGTCGCCATCGCCTCCCGGATCGTCGGCCGGGCGGAGACGGTGGCCCAGGCGCTGCCGCTGGCGCTGCTGGAGCTCGCCGTGGCGCTGGCCGTCGCGGTCGCCGTGATCCGCCGACCATCTGGGCAACGTACGGCAGCCTAGGTCGGACCGACGTAGTGCCCATCCCTCGCTTGCACGTGGGCGCATCGTCCTCCGCGCCCGAGACTGGTGTCCCAACCTTCGTAGCCTTTGTGACGTTTGGGGGGACGATGTGCGTCAGCATGCGGTGAGGCACGGGCTGGTGGTGCGACCGTTCGCCGCCGACGACCTTCCCCGTGTGCTGGACCTGCTCGAGGCGTCGCTGGGCGGTGGCCCGGCCGGCCGGCGTCAGCCCGAGCTGTTCCGCTGGAAGCACCTCGAGAACCCGTTCGGCCCCTCGTTCATGCTGGTTGCCGAGCACGAGGGCAGGCTGGTGGGCCTGCGGGCGTTCATGCGCTGGCGGTTCACGGCCTTGGGTGACAGGCTCGAGGCGGCGCGAGCCGTCGACACCGCCACCCATCCGGACTACCAGGGCATGGGCATCTTCACCCGCCTCACCCTGGCGTTGCTTGAGGTGATCGACGGCCACGTCGACCTGGTCTTCAACACCCCGAACGCCAAGAGCGGGCCCGGGTACCTGAAGATGGGCTGGTCCGAGGTCGGGCGGCTCCCGGTTACGGTCCGGCCGCGCCGACCGCTGCGGCTGCTCGGCGGCCGGCCGGGCCCGGCGCCGCAGGTCCTGGCCGCGCCCGCGGCGGCTGTCCTGGACCGGGGAGTGGACCTGGCCCCGCTGCTTCGGCGGCAGCCGACCCCGCCGGCCACCCTGGCCACCCCGGTCGACGCCGCCTACCTGCGCTGGCGCTACGGCGCGGCGCCGCTGCTCGACTACCGGGCGGTGACCGAGGAGCGCGACGGCGAGCTGGCCGGGCTGGCGGTCTTCCGCGTCCGCCGCCGTGGCCGTCTGTGGGAGTCGACCGTGGTCGAGGTCCTGGCCGGCGGCGACCCGGCGACCGCCCGGCGGCTGCTGCGGCGGGTGGCCTCGGCGGCGCCGGTCGACCACCTTACCTTCCACGCACCAGCCCGCTCGCCGCTGGCCCGCGCCGCCGCCCGGAGCGGCTTCCTGCCGGCCCCGGCCGGCATCGGCCTGGTCGTCAACCCGCGCCGCCCGGGCATCCGGCCGGACCCCACCCGCATCGCCGCCTGGGGGCTGTCACTCGGCGACCTCGAGGTGTTCTGATGGCCCAGCGGATGCCCTCGTCGGAGACAAGGGTCGCGGTCGGCGTCGGCGGCGTGCTGCTGGGCGGCGCCATCACCGTGCTCGGCCTGCTGGTGTTGATCTCGACGCACACGAGCGGCCTGTGGGTGATCCTCTTCCTGCTCCCCATCCTGCTGGCCGCGTCCTGGCCCGCCTTCCTCCGCCAGGCCCGTCGCGAGCGCGACGCCCGGCTCGCCCAGCTGCTCATGCTCGCCCTCGTCCTCAAGCTGTTCGGCTCGCTCGTGCGCTACTGGGTTGCCATCCACGTCTATGAGGGCGTCGCCGACGCCATCCAGTACCACCAGGTCGGGGCGGACCTGGCCCGGCGGTTCGCCGCCGGCCACTTCGACACCGGGCTCTCCTCGCTCAGCAGCACCGACTTCATCCGCTTCTTCACCGGAGTCATCTACACGGTCACCGGTCCCAGCATCTACGCGGGCTTCCTGCTCTACTCCTGGCTCGCCTTCTGGGGCATGTTCTTCCTGTACCAGGCGTTCACCATCGCCGTGCCCGACGGCAACCGTCGCAGCTACGCCCGGCTGCTGTTCTTCCTGCCGTCGATGCTGTACTGGCCCTCCAGCATCGGCAAGGAGGCATGGATGCTGTTCGCGCTCGGCCTGGCCGCCAAGGGCACCGCCCGGCTGCTCACCGGCCGGACCTGGGGCGGACTGGTACTCGCCGGGACCGGCCTGTGGCTGGCCACGCTGGTGCGGCCGCATGTCGGCGGGATGGCTGCCCTCGGCCTGCTGGTGGCCTACCTGCTGGCCAGGCCGCCGCGCCGGCTTGGCATGCTGGGCGCGGTCATCAAGCTGTTCGGTCTCGCCGTCCTGCTGGTGGTGGCCGTCGTCCTGCTCGGCCAGATCCAGCGGTATCTGCTGGACAAGGGCATCGATCCCGCCGAGGGCGTGAACTCGGTGCTGGCCGAGAGCGCACGCCGCACCAGCGGGGGAGGGTCGGGCTTCCAGGCTCCCTCGACGAGCACCTCGTTGCTGGGCCTGCCGTACGCCACCGTGACCATCCTGTTCCGCCCCTTCCCGTTCGAGGCCCACAACGCCCAGGCGGCCGTGATCGCGCTGGAGAGCACGCTGCTGCTGTGCCTCACGGTGGCCAGGAGCCGGACCATCTGGCGGGCCGTGCGCCATCTTCGCCGCTGGCCCTACGTGGCCTTCGTGGTCGTGTACACGGCCGGGTTCGTGGTGGCGTTCGCCAGCATCTCCAACTTTGGAATTCTGGCCCGCGAACGGGTCCAGCTGCTGCCGTTCTTCTTCGTGCTGCTGGCCGTCCCGGGTGGCCGCCGTCGCCATGGTCCATCCGCAGCCCCAGCCGCCGACCAGCAGAGGAGGGTCGATGCCGGCCGGCAGCTCGCTCGCGCGTAAGGCCGTCAAGGCGGCCGTGCTCCCCGGCGGGATCGTGACCCGGCGGCGGCCCGGCGACGTCGTCATCCTGCTGTACCACCGGGTCGCCGGCCTCGGCGGCGAGATCGACACCCCGCCGGCGCTGTTCGAGCGGCAGCTGGCCGACCTGGCCGAGCACGAACGGGTCCTCACCCTCGACCAGGCCCTGGACGGCCAGGCCGGCGGCGGGGTGGTGGTGACCGTCGACGACGGCTACCGCGACTTCTCCGACACCGTGCTGCCGCTGCTTCACCGCTACCAGGTCCCGGCCCTGCTGTACCTGGCCACCGGCCTGGTCGCCGGGGAGGGGCCGGGCCCCGACGACCCCGACGCGCTCACCTGGGCCCAGCTGGCCGAGGCCCAGGCCACCGGCCTGGTCACGGTCGGCGCCCACACCCACGGGCACACCGACCTGTCGCGGGCCAGCGAGCAGGTCTGCCGGGACGAGATGGCCCGCTCCCGGGAGCTGGTCGAGGACCGCCTCGCGGTGGCCTGCCGCCACTTCGCCTACCCGTGGGCGGTGGCCTCGCCCACCGCCGACCGGGTCGCCCGCGAGCTGTTCGACTCGGCCGCCCTGGACGCCTGGCGCAGCAACCGGGCCGGCGCCTTCGATCCCTGGCGGCTGGGCCGGACCCCGGTCCTGGCCAGCGACGGCATGGCCTTCTTCAAGGCCAAGGTCAGGGGCCGCCTGGACGGCGAGGCCCTGGCCTACCGGCTGCTCGGCCGCGGCCCCTGGAGGCGGCCATGAGCAGGGCGGGCGCAGACGAGGCGGCGGTGGGCGCAGCGGCGCCCCTGAGGGTCGCCCACCTGACCACCACCGACCTGACCCTGCGCTACCTGCTGCTGGGCCAGCTGCGGCGGCTGGCCGCCGAGGGCCACGAGGTCACCGGGATCAGCGCCCCCGGCCCGCACGCGGCCGCCCTGGAGGCGGCCGGGATCCGGTTCCTGCCCTGGCGCAACGCCACCCGCTCCTGGAACCCGGTGGCCGACGTCCGCGCCCTGGCCGAGCTGGTGGCGCTGCTGCGGCGCGAGCGCTTCGACCTGGTCCACACCCATAACCCCAAGCCGGGCGTGCTCGGCCGGGTGGCGGCCCGCCTGGCCGGGGTGCCGCTGGTCGTCAACACCGTGCACGGCCTGTACGCCACCCCCGGGGACCGGCTGCGCAAGCGGGCGGCCGTGCTCGGCCTGGAGTGGCTGGCCGGCCGCTGCTCGGACCTGGAGCTGTACCAGAGCGAGGAGGACCTGCGCTGGGCCCGGCGGCTCCGGCTGGCCCGCAGGGGCCGCAGCCACCTGCTCGGCAACGGCACCGACCTCGGCCACTTCGACCCGGGCCTGGTCCGGCCCGAGCGGGTGGCGGCCCTGCGACGCGAGCTCGGGCTGCCCGCCGACGCGCTGGTCGTGGGGGCGGTGGGGCGGCTGGTGGCCGAGAAGGGCTACCGGGAGCTGTTCGCCGCCGCCCGGGCCGTGCGGCAGGCCGACCCGCGGGTGCGCTTCGTGGCCGTCGGCGCCCCGGATCTCGACAAGGCCGACGCCATCGGCCAGGCCGAGCTGGCCCGGGTCGCCGAGGACGTGCTGGTCACCGGCTGGCGCGACGACGTCCGTGACCTGCTGGCCGTGATGGACGTGTTCGTGCTCGCCTCCTGGCGCGAGGGCATGCCCCGGTCGGCCATCGAGGCCGCGGCCATGGGCAGGGCGCTGGTCCTGACCGACATCCGCGGCTGCCGGGAGGTGGCCCGGGCCGACCGCGAGGCCCTGCTCGTCCCGCCCCGCGACCCCGACGCCCTGGCCGCGGCCATCTCACGGCTGGCCGCCGACCCGGCCCTGCGCCGGCGGCTGGCCACCGCCGCCCGCCGCCGCGCCCTCGAGCGCTTCGGCGAGGCCCAGGTCGCCGAGCGCGTGGTGGAGCATTACCGCCGCCTGGCCGGCACCCGGGTAGGCGGGGGAGATCCCGGCCTGGTCGTGGTCAGGCCGGCCACCACCGCCGACGCGGCCGCCATGGCCCGGCTGCACGCCGACGGGATGCCCGACGCCTTCCTTCCCACCCTCGGGCCCCGGTTCCTGGCCCGGCTGTACCGGGCCGTCGCCACCGACCCGGAGGCGGTTGCCCTGGTCGCCGAGGGGGTCGAGGGGGTCGTCGGCTTCGCCGCCGGGGTGGCCTCGGTGGGCGGCTTCTACCGGCGCTTCGCCCGCGGCCACGGCCCGGCGGCGGCCCTGGCCGCCGCGCCCCACCTGGTCCGCCCCCGTGTGGCCCGCCGGCTCCTGGAGACCGTCCGCTATCCGTCCAACGGGTCCCCCGGCAACGGCCGGCTGCCCGACGCCGAGCTGCTGTCGATCGCGGTCGCCCCCGGCCACCGGGCCGGCGGGACCGGCCGGGCCCTGGCCGACGGCGTCCTGGCCGGGCTGGCCGGCCGGGGCGTCGACGACATCAAGGTCGTGGTCGGCGCGGCCAACAAGGGCGCCAACCGCTTCTACGCCAAGGTCGGCTTCACCGAGGC
>Ga0126313_10000261_pt1 | contig 24070 bp, 28 predicted proteins | sample Plot105A_FD_89954 | JGI IMG/M metagenome (GOLD analysis project Ga0126313, IMG submission 89954) | Serpentine soil microbial communities from UC McLaughlin Reserve, CA, USA - Plot105A | ecosystem: Environmental > Terrestrial > Soil > Grasslands | place: USA: UC McLaughlin Reserve, Lake County...
GTCGAGGGTGCGGCCGGCGTTGGTGCGGACGATGGCCGCGAGCCAGTTTCCCCCGTAGCCGATCAGCCCGGCTGCGGCCAGCGCGCCGAGGTGGTCGACGTCCTGCGGGTCGATCAGGCGCAGGACCGCCTCGTAGGAGGCGACACAGGCCGAGACGAAGATCGCGAAGACGACGAAGTAGCCCGCGATCCGCTCCGCTCGCTCCGAGCGCATCAAGAAGGCGATCCCGAGTGGGATCGCCGTCGCGGCGTCGCCGAAGTTGTGGATCAGGTCGGCGAGCAGGGCAATGCTGCCGGTGGCGAGGAAGATCGCGACTTGCGCCAAGGCGGTGGCGGCGAGGATCGCGAGCGAGAGCCCGACCGCCCGCAGGCCCGCGCGGGAGCGTTTGATCGAGTGGTGGACCAGGCCGTGGCTGTGGCCGTGATCGTGGCTGTGGGGGTGAGGGTGATCGTGAGACATATGAACGTTTGTGCATAGAAGATAGCCTTCTGGCGTGGCAAGGCCCTCTGAGCACCGACCCGCCACCCGGCCGCTTCCTCCCGAGGAGGCTCAGCACCTCGCCGAGGCGATCAGCACCTTCGGCGCCGCCAGCCGGCTGCGGCTGCTGTGGGCGCTGATCGAGGAGGAGCGCTCCGTCGAAGAACTATCAGCGGAGACGGGCCTGACCCAAAGCGCGACCTCTCAGCAGCTTCGCGTGTTGCGCGAAGCCCGCTTGGTTAAGGTCCGCCGCGACGGTCGCCACGCCTTCTATTCCCTCTACGACCACCACGTCCCCGATCTCCTTGCCGCGATGCGCCACCACTACGAGCACGTCGAGCTAGGCGGCGGATCGGCCAAAGACCAGGCGGCCGAGAGCCCGTGAACGACACCCAGACGGCCGCCGGCACCATCGAGACGCCGGCACACGAACCACCACTGTCGATCTTCGTGCGCTTCTTGAAGTTCGGCCTGCTCGCCTGGGGCGGGCCGGCGGCGCAGATCGCGATGATCAAGCGCGAGTGCGTCGATGAGGAGCACTGGGTCTCCGAGGAGACCTTCAAGAAGACGCTCGCCGTCTACCAGGTGCTTCCCGGCCCCGAGGCCCACGAGCTCTGCGTCTACTTCGGCCGGATCCGCGGCGGCAAGCTCGGCGGGTTCGCTGCCGGGCTCGGCTTCATGCTGCCCGGCTTCCTGCTCATGCTGGGGCTCTCGATCCTCTACGTCGAGGCGAACCTGGCCGGGCACCTCGAGGAGCTTTTCTACGGGCTGACGGCGGCGGTCGGGGCACTGGTCGCTCGCGCTCTGGTGCGACTCGGCCCGACCTTCGTCACCGACGTTCCCCTGGCGATCATCGCCGTCGCCGCATTCGCCCTCACCCTCTTCGCAGACGCGAGCTTCGTGCTGGTGCTGCTCGGGGCGGGCCTCGCCTACGAGCTTTGGACGAATGGGGGCCGCTGGCGAGGTCGCACCAGCTCCTTCTCGATCGGGCCGCTGGCGATCATCGCGCTCGCGCTCGGCACGATCACCCTCTCGCTCACGGCGTCGATCTTCTGGGAGGGATTGAAGGCGGGCCTGCTCACCTTCGGCGGCGCCTTCACGGTGATCCCCTTCCTGCAGGAGAGCGCCGTCGGTGGACACCATTGGCTCAGCGAAAGCCAGTTCGTGGACGGCCTCGCGATCAGCGGCATCCTGCCGGCGCCGCTGATCATCTTCTCCACCTTCGTCGGCTACCTGGCGGGCGGGCTGGTCGGCGCCCTCGCCATGACCCTGGGCATCTTCCTGCCCGCCTTCGTCTTCCCGATCTTCTTCCACCGCGGCCTGATCGCCGTGGCCGAGAACCCGCGGATCAGGCCCTTCCTGCTGGGTGTCGCCGCAGCGGTGGTCGGCCTGATCGCCGCCGTCGCGGTGTCGATCATCGAAACGAGCGTGGTCGACGTTCCGACCGCGATCCTCGCGATCGGCGCCTTCCTCGCCCTCAATCGCTGGCACGGCAAGCTGACCGTGCTCTACGTGGTGCTCGGCTGCGGCGCGATCGGCGTGCTCCTGCAGCTCACCGTCGTCTGATCCCCGGATCGTCCGTAATCTTTGACTCGCCGCGCGGCCTGAAGGATCGTGCGCCCAAACCCTGCGAAGTTGGGCTGAGGGTCGCGCGGCCTCCCATCTCCTCACAGAGGTAGTGGGGAGGCTCTAATTCACATCTGGACCTTGCGGGCATCTCCGTCACCGAAGCAGGCTGACGGAATAGGGTTCTGATCGGCATGGGGGAAAGACGGTCGGATTCCAGGGGCGACGTCAGGATGCGCTGGGTACTTGTAGTTGGCGCATTGGTGCTCATCGCGCTCGCGTTCGCGGTCGGACGGATCAGCGCTCCAACCGAGGAGGCAAAGTCCAATCCGCCCCTCGCCGTGCCCGCTGACGCTGACGCCGAGCTCAACGCCAAGTACGCCCACTCACCCGGAGGCGCCATCCTGGCGGCGGGCGCCTATCAGCGGGCATTCGCCGACCCGTCGATCCTCAAACCGGGGGTTCTGGAGAGGCGCATCGAAGCTGTGGCCACCCCTAACTATGCACCCAGAATGCTCGAAGGGAACCAGCCGGGCACCGATCGCCTCATGGAAGAACCTGTGGGGGAAGGCGTCCAACAAGGGGTCCCCACGGCTTACTTCGGCGTGCCCGTCGTCTATCGCCTTCTCTCCTACACCTCCGAGCGTGCCCGGGTCCAGAACTGGGGCTTCACCATTGTCGGCAACGCATCGACGGTGGAGCCCGCAGCCTATTTCGGGACCGCGACGACGGAGCTGGTCTGGCAGGAGGGTCGGTGGAAGATCGCCTCTACGCGGGGGGCCTTCGGCCCGACCCCCGAAACGCGCACTCCACGAGACGGGGCCGAAGGTTTCCAGCTAGAGGACCTCGCCGGAGACTTCAAGCCTTATGGACTAACTCCCTAGCGGCGTCTGCCTCCCTCCGACCCGCGCTCCCAGGGGAATGTCCAGGGGAATGAAAGGGGTCGAAAACAGCCTTTTTCTGACTTTCGTTGACCCCCGTTGACCTCCGAGCCGATTCCACTCGGCACCGCCGCGATCCCACACCCAGAGCGGGAATGCGGCTTTCAGAGCCAAAGAGTCCGAGCGGGGCAGCCAGGACTCGAACCTGGAATCGCCGGTTTTGGAGACCGGTGCCTTAGCCAGTTTGGCCAGTGCCCCAGGGGACAGATCGTAACGCGCGCGGCCTGGAGGGGCCCGGTCGCCGCCGGCCCCTCCAGGTGCGTTCTCAGCTCTGCTTGAGGGTGATGCTCTTCGACTTCTTGACAGTGATGCCGGAGGTCGGCTTGAAGGGAGATCTTCGCCTTAACCTTGGCATTGCCTTCTTCTCGATGCGGGCGGAGGGACTCGAACCCCCACGAGCCGAAGCTCACCAGGACCTAAACCTAGACCTGCTTGGCTTGCTAGAGCGGAACTCGCATTCCAAAGCGAAATCGGTTCCGGCTACCTCCGACTGTATCCGGTGGTTTCGGGGTCGGACTGGCGCATAACTGGCGCATGAGGATCGCGAGCGCTCTAAAGCTCGGCCGGGGTAACGACGAAGCCGAGCCGATCAGCGCCCCGGCGCAGTCGGCCATCCGTCGTCAGTAGCCGACAGCCGAGCAGACGAGCAAGGGCGACGTACTCAGCATCGTAGGTCTTCGCCCACCCGAACTCGTCGGCCACCCGCCATGCCTCGTCGCTGAGATTGGTGGGCTGCTCGATCCGAACCGGCATGTCCCTACGTCGAGTCAGACCGAGGCTTGCCATGTCCTCGGGGATTTCGTTGCGCCATCTCATCTCGTGGAGAGCAGAGAGCGACTCCGAAAGGATGAGCGGTGGGGCAACCAACTCTCTGTTCGACAGGTCCGCAAATCCATTCGGAGAGAGACAGAGATCGACGCTCGCGCTTGCGTCAATGACGAGCGGGCCGCTCAATGTTCTTCGCGCGAGCGACGGACCGCGGCCGCAACATCGGGCATTGGCTGTCCATTGGCCATCGTGCCCCAGCCCTCGGGCAGCGGGACCGTCTCCCGGTCTGCCTTGGCGTCGTCGAGAACGACGATCCGTGCTCGCGTAGCCTTCGCCTCATCGAGGTCGAGCACGTCGCGAATCAGTTTCTCCTTCGCGGTCACGGCCCAAATCGTACCGGCAGATGCCCCCGAGCCGGCTGACCTGTCCTCCTGCGACGGTGTTGGGAGGGGTCCGGGGCCAGCCTTGAAGGTAGCTCGCGTCTCAGGACGGTGACTAGCCCTTGCTACCGCGAGGATCGGCTTTTTTCGGATAGGTCCGCTCTTCCTGAATCCTGCCGTTCTCCTTGTGAATCTTCACGCTCACGGGATCAGGATTTGCCTTGGCTTTTTCAGCGGTCTTCCTGACAGCATCCACCTTGCGTGGTGCCTTAGTTCCCCGCACCGTGTTTCCGCCGCTCTCCGCTCCCCATTGACCGTTCTTCTTGACGACATCCATTCTTTTCATGCTCCGCTCCCAACGTCTCGTCATTCAGTTCCTATGAAAAGCATTGTGGCGGGCCGGAAAGACGGCCTGATGTCTGACCCGCAAACCGAAAAGGCCTACGACGGAGAACCATCTACGAGTTGCCCGACGAGGTCAAAGCACCCGTTCGATTCTCAACGCTCCGCCTTGCCCGTCCACGGCCCTCATTAGCTTGGTCTAATGGTCGTAGATACCGGTACGGCAATACTGATCCTCGGCGCTTTCGTCCTGCCCGGATTTATCACCCTGATCTTTCGAGAGCGTCTTTACGTCGTCCGTGGGCAAGAGACGCCGTTTGAGAGGTTGCTCTCAGCGCTTTTCTACAGCGCTTTGATCTATGGGGTATTGCTTGGCATTGCAAGCCATTGCGGCCTAGACAAGGCCGACCTAGTCGAGTTCCACAACGGAGAGAAGTCCCTGGGGGAGGACCTCCTAGTGGCCTTTGTTGTTTTTCTTTTTCTGCCCGCTTTGATCGCGGTTGTCGGTTCGCTATGGATGTCATCCAAGAGGGTGCGCCCTCGGCTGCTGAGGCTGCTTGGTAGTTCCGAGGCTCACAGCATCACGTCAGGCTGGAATGAGCTCTTTAGCAAGCAGGGAGCCAGTCTTGTCAGAGCCACGCTGACTGACGGCCGGGTGGTGGGTGGCTTCTATGACGAGCCGAGTTTGGCGGGATACAGCGAGCAGACCCAGGACCTCTACATCAATGAACGGTGGGAGCTTGATGACGATGGCTGGTTCATAAAGCCAGCGGAGCGCTCACTGGGGCTCTGGCTCCCAAAAGAGAGCATCGTCTCGCTGGAGATTTACGACATTGAGGACAAACCCGCTGAGGATCAAGAAATGGAGGATCAAATTGAGACAAGCTAAAGTCACGATGATGGGACGCGGTTTCGGCTCAGCAACCCCAAAGAAGGGGGGCTATTCCCCCGCGGATAACGCGGCCCGTCGGCCCGCGCAGAAACCGCCAAAGCCTGCAGATTCGGGGCGTGCGGCTCAGCCACCGCGCGGAGATGCGGGAGGCCCGAAACGATGAAGCGCTCGGGATCAAAGAAGCCAGGACCGTCTCGCAGACCGGAGGGAGTGGGTCCTGCACAAGCAGGACTGCGACCGACGAACGAAGTTCAGACTCCACCGAGTCCGCCGCCAAAGCCAACTGATGCTGGGCCTGCCTCCCAGCCAAAGGGAGAGAAGTGACTGAAGACAAGAAGGGTCGTCCGCTTCAAGAGGGTTGGAGGCCCAATCAAAAGTCAATGCGCCCGGCAGCTGCCGCGAAAAAGCCCCCGGCTGCACCTCCAAAGCCCAGCGATTCTGGATCAGCTAAACCAAAAAACTAGGACTCAGGTCTCTACGGCTACGCAATCATGCCGCTCGTTTTCATAAGTGTGCCTCCGGAGAATCGCAGCGATCTTCTCGCGGCCCTTCGACGGCTTGAGCTAGCTGACGCTGAGATTGTGGAGAACGCGACGGAAACCGGCGACCTTGCGCTTAAGGTGGATGACCTCATGGAGCCAGTCGCTGCCGTTGAGCGAGTCGGCCAGATCCTCGACGCTGCCAATGAGGCTTCGGGCAGGCAGTTACGGGCTATTGCCACCGGCGAGTCCGGCTGGGGTAATCCCCCGCAGGTCATCTAAACCTTTAGGCCCCTTGGAGGCCCTCCCCCGCCCTCGCGCCGCGTTACCCGCTCGATGCTGCCCGGTGGACCGAGTTTTCGTCCAGAGGGCACGTCTTACGAATCGCTTCGACGCTTTGGATGAGCGGCGCCATTTTCTCCACGAAGAAGTTCCCTTGGTAGAAGGAACGCAGAGCATCGCCGACTGAGTTCACGACTTCGATAGTCATCGAAGAGGTCCACTCGACCGCTGATGCCCATCGCAGGGCGCTAGGAGCGCGGCCGTAGGCCATCTGTCGTCCCTCTTTCCAAAGACTGCTGAGACAGGAGGACCGCCTGTTATGGGCGGTGCGGCTCATCCGGTCGTAAAGCTCCTCCTTGAGGTTGATGGTGTTACCGAGCGGCGGCAATCCAGCTTTCTCCATCGCTTCATTAAGGCCGGTCTCAAATCGATCTTGAGCGGCCCGGGCCGCTCCCTGCTTCACGTAACGGTGTTTGCCATCGTCGTCAAGCCAAAGACGGACAAGGTCCTCTTCGTCGGGATCGGCCAGAAAGGCCATCAAGATGTTGCAGGCCTCATGGAGGCCGCGGCCGACCACTAGGCCCTCGTTGTCAACTCCCGCTTCGGTTTGCACGATCATCACCTCGTGCAGGCCAAGGCATCGACCTGCCAGCAGCCAGACAGCCGATCCTCGGGAATAGCCATCTAGGTCGAGGTCGGTCGTGTCAGCAATCCGCTGATGCCACCTCTGCAAGTCCCTTGCGACGATTCGACAGGCCGCAATTTGGGCCTCTGCTCTCGGTTTGACGATCTCCCGGAGTTGCGCATCCTGTCTGCGGTGCTCCTCTCGGAGCGCCTTGACTTCGGGCGGCAGGTCCTGAAGCTTGAGCTTGTCCTCGATTGAGGGGCGAGCAGGCTCTGTGTTCCCTTGCTGCACATTGCCGACCATAGTCAGCAACCTGGACAGGGAGGGCTTCTGCCGCCTAGGTCTACGTCTTGACCTTCATGCTGAGCTTTGCCACGTCGAGGATCGACACGCCCAGCCCCTCCGCGATCGCCACCACAGTCCCCCAAGTCGGGTTGGTCAACCCGCGTTCGATCTTCGACAGGTGGGCGACAGTGATGCCGGCGGCCTCAGCGACCGCCTGCTGTTTCGCCTCGTTGTCGATCCGCAGCGCTCGGATCGCAGCGCCAAGGGCTGGCTGCGGATTGCTCGACACGCTCATGGGCGAGACGCTTTCACAACTTGAACCGGATTCGCCACATGGTTTTAAGCACTTGCGCTGTGGAACTCGCCCCTGTAGTGTCCTGCGCCTCATACAAAAAAGCGCCCCCGCGCTGCCTAAACAGCCGGGGGCATGGCACAGGAGGTTCTAGCTCCCATGCACGACAAGCCTAGTGGCGCTGGCGATGAGAGCGCCACGACCACCGCCCAGGAGGACCACCGCGACCAAAGTGGCGTCTTCAGACACATCCTCTCGATCTACCCCGAGGTCTTGACCCAGGATGAGTTGATCCGCGAAATGACCGGGGGTGCATCATCGCCGGCATTCGTGGACCGGGACCGGATCGAGCGAGCAGTCCGCGACCTGATCGCGGGTGGCCTTCTCCACGAGGACGCGATGCTCATCTTGCCGACGAGGGCCGCGGTCCTCTGCCACTCCATCCTCGACGCCTGATGGACGGCCGACACGTAGACAGAGAGGCCGCGCGGCGACTCGGCAAGAACTTGTGGAGAGCCCGCCGCCGTGCTGGTTATTCCCAGGAAGACCTAGGCGCGCTCGCCTGTCTCCACCGCACCGAGGTCGGGATGGTGGAGAGCGGCGAGCGCTTGCCGCGCATCGACACGCTGATGAAGCTCGCCGCCGCCCTGGAAGTGCGACTGGAAGCGTTGGTGGAGGGGATCGAGTGGCTGCCGCCCGGTCCCCCGCCCAGCGGCAGCTTCGCGGTCAGGAGGGCAGCATGAGCCGTGAGGAATTGAGCCTGTCGTTTCCCGAGTCGATGGGAAAGCAACTCCGCTCCATCGCCCAGGCCGAGGGCGTAGACGTGTCGGAGGTTCTTCGCCAGGCCATCGAGAACCACATCGCGGCAAACGTCCGCGCAAAGGATTTCAAAGAGCGCTTGGCAAAGCGCATGGAAGAAGATCGAGAAGTTCTCCGAGACCTCGGGATGGAGGTCGACCGGTGAGAGAGGGTCTGCCGTTCGCCCTCGGGACCTCGATTCGCAACCCGTTCAGCAGGGATCTGCTCCGGTACTGCGTCTTGGCGCAGCGGCCGGTCAGCCTGGACGAGCTGGCGGCTTCGCTGAAGAAGCCGCGCTACCAACTCAGGAGCCACGCCGAAGAAATGGCGATGCTGGGGGCGCTGAAAGTCTCCGAAGAGTTGTGGCCGTGGCGTCCCTCCGGGCACCGCTACGAGGCGACGGAGCGGCTGATGGAATCGCCATGGGCGCTGACCGGCCTCGGCCTGATGCCCGGTGATCGGTGGGCCACCGAGGAGGAGAGCGTCCAGATCGGAAAGCAGATCGCCGAGCGGCGCAAGGACAAGGAGTTCATGGAGCGGCTGGACCGCCGCATGGAGGAAGACCTGCCGCTGTTTGAACGCATGGCGGGCGAGGACGAGCCTTTGCGCTTTTGGCGGCGAGCGCGAGCATGGCTGCGCTCCGCTTCAACCCAGCACTTGAAGATGAGGAGACGCCCCAAGCCCCTTCCATAAAACGGGGACAAAGCCCCATATGCCCACTCACCCTGCTGGGTGGGCATATGGGGCTTTGTCTTCCGGCCGCCCTTGCTGTGACATCGCCCGGTGCCACCAGGCCCGCGAGTCGTCCCCGGTGCCATCAGGACCAGCGGGGTCGTCCCCCTCCGGGCCGGTGTGAACGCCAGGGGGGAGAGGTCGGCGGCGACGGACAAGGTTCCTTGAACACTTGACAGGGGGTGTAAACTGGATCTCCGTTCGGTAGGCGAAGCCCTAGCTGTCGGCTCGATTCTCACGCTGGCGCTTCCCCCCTTCTTTACCCGCGCTCTCTCTCGCGCCGCGTTTCCGTTCTGACCTACGCCCGTCGCTGTCTTGGACTCGGCCATGGTCGCATCGGCGGCTTCCCTCCTCGCCTGCGGCTCGCTACGGGCCGCCCGATGCCCACCGGCCTCCGTCAAGACAGCGACGGACGGAGGTCCAGATGAAGGCAGCAGGGCAAATTGAATCGGAGGGACGTGAAGATTTCGGCGGACGGCTGAGGTGCCCGTCTATGCCGACGAGCCTGGCATTGAAGCGCCGTGGCGGGTGGCCGTCAACCCCTAAAGGGGTCGCGCTTGCGCGCTTGACTGCCACCCGCCACGACACTGAAGAGGCGGCCATGTCGGCAGATCAAGGGCGGCGGACCGTTGCGGGACGGTGCTCTGGAGTGGGCTTGAGAGAGAAGGCGGGGTTGCTCGGACCCGGTTCTGGCTGCGAACAGGGCTACGGACGAGGCTGCGAATCGCACGTCCGCACCAACTCGGCTTTGCCTGGCGGTTGGAGGCGTCCCCCGGCAGCTGACCACCCCCAATCACCATTGACACTCAACATGAGTGGCGATTGGTGGTGGTCAGCTGCCGGGGGACTTGTGTTTGGCGGAGGACCGAGTTGGTGCGGACGTGGGGTTGCGGCGGGACCGGCCGGAGGCGGGGAGCGTTGCGGGGACCGAGGCGAGCCGATGCCGGGGCGAAACGAGGGTGCGTTTCGTCTTGTGAGCGGATGGTGGTCGTGATGAAGACCCGCGAGGAGTTGATCGGGACCGGAGAGTGTCGGAACCGGGATCACGAGATGGTGCGACTGATCGGTCGGCATGGAGTGATGCGGATCGAGCAGGTGCAGAGGGCGATGGGGGCGGGCAGATCGGTGACCTATCGCCGCTTTGCCTACTGCGAGGCCGCCGGCCTCGTTGAGCGCCTGACCATCGCCGGCGTCGGCCCAATCCTTCATGCCACTCGCGATGGCATCCGCTATGCCGGGTTGCCGCTGCCGGTCGCCGCAGTTTCGGCCGGGACCGTGGAGCACATGCTGTGCTGCGCTTCGGTGGCGATCTCGATCGGGAAGAAGGTCGGCCATGAGGCGATCCTGACCGAGCGCGAGATCGTCGCCGCCGAAGCCTTTGAGGAGCGAGCCATTGCAAGCGCCCAGGTTGGCCCTGCATCCTCTAGGCGCTTGCCGAGGAAGCACCGCGCCGACCTCGCGGTCCTGCGTGAGGAGGGCACGATTGCAATCGAGGTCGAGTTGACGCCCAAGAGCCGACCCCGACTCGAGGCCATCATCGGAGCCTGGTGCGCGGCAGCCATGGGCGATGGTGACCTGGCGGCGGTCCACTACGTCTGCGCCCCCGGTCAAACGCGCAACGCGGTCGAGCGAGCGGTGGCGAAGGTCGGCGCGGACAGCGTCGTCGCGGTGGTCGAGCCCAAGGAGGCCGATCATGGCTAGGAAGCTCGCAACCTCGATTCCACGAATCGCGCTCACCCCGGCGGAGGCAGCCGCCGCCATCGGCGTCGGCCCCGACTTCTTCGATGAAAACATCGCGCCGGAATTGCGGTTGATCCGCCGTGGTCGTAAGCGCCTGGTGCCGGTGATCGAGCTTGAGCGCTGGGTGGCCGAATCGGCGCTGGAGCCGGTGGCGAGGGAAGTGGCCTGATGCGTTCAAGGGCGACTACAACCCGTCGGCGCGGCGAGGTAAAATTGGCTTCTAAATACAGCGACCCCCGGCGGCGCGCCAACGCCAACCGAGGGTCTGACCACAAGGAGAGGTGCCTCCTCATGGCTGATCTGAACCCTACGGATCGTGGCGTTCTTGTTAACGCCCGCGACGAGTCAAATGCAGGTACGAGGCGCAACGATGGCTGAGGGCATCGTCAGACGCCATTCGGCGGGTTGCCCTGCCAAGAGCGGCAAGCGGTGTCAGTGCCGTGCTGGCTACGAAGCGTGGGTCTATCTGCCGCACGAGAAGAAGAAGGTGCGGAAGACCTTCGCTCGGAAGGCAGAGGCAAAGTCGTGGCGAGCAGATGCCCTGGGGGCCGTCAGCAAGCGAACGCTGCAAAGCCCCTCCCCCACCACCGTCGAGCAGGCGGCTTGGCTCTGGCTGGAGGCAGCGCAGAGCGGAGGCGTTCGCGACCGCTCAGGCCACATCTACAAGCCGGGGACGCTGCGCGAGTACCGGCGATCACTGGCACAGCGCGTGCTTCCAGAGTTCGGCGAAACGCGTTTGGCGGACCTGAGCCGTGCCGAAGTTCAGAGTTTCGTGGATCGGCTGCTAGGCGAAGAACTCAGCCCGAGCACTGTGGGGAACACGCTCAACCCCCTCCAGGCGATGTACCGCCACGCGGTACGTCGCGACTTGGTCGTCGTGAATCCCACGCGGGAAGTCGAGCTACCGGCAGACCGGTCACGGCGGGATCGGATTGCATCTGCGGCCGAAGCGGAGCGCCTTCTCCTCGCCCTGCCGGTTGAAGATCGTCCGATCTGGGCCACCGCCTTCTACGCGGGCCTTCGCCGTGGCGAGATACAGGCGTTGCGACCGAGCGACGTGGACTTCGCCTCATCCGAGATCACGGTCAACCGCTCCTGGGACCAATACGAGGGACCGATCCCCACCAAGTCGAGGGCGGGCCGTCGCACCGTGCCGATGATCGGCGTCTTGCGCAGCTACCTTGAGACGGTCGAGATCGACAGCGCCTCGGAACTGCTCTTTGGCCGCAAGGACGGAGAGCCTTTCGCCCCAAAGAGCATCAGCCAGCGAGCCGCACGCGCATGGGAGGAGGCGAACCAACGGGAGCGCGAGGCAGCGGAGAGTGACGGTCGAGAGCCGGACCCGCTTCGTCCGATCACGCTCCACGAGTGCCGCCATACCTTCGCGTCCCTTCTCATTGACGCCCAGGTCAATGCCAAGGCGATTCAGGAGTTCATGGGGCACGCGACCATCGAGGAAACCTTCTCCCGCTACGGGCATCTGATGCCTGGCGCTCGCAATCAGAGGCGCGAGATGATCGACGCCTATCTCAGCGCTTCAAGTGAGCGCCCGGGCATCGCAGACGCCGTGCTCGCTGCGTAGCCGCCGCGAGGCACGCGCCGGACTGGCGCATGAACTGGCGCACGAGCGCCTAAAACAAGCCGAATCGCGGGGCACGCTGCCCCGCGATTCGGCTCTGCATTGGGAAGTGCGGGCGGAGGGACTTGAACCCCCACGGGCCGAAGCCCACCAGGACCTAAACCTGGCGCGTCTGCCAAATTCCGCCACGCCCGCGTGGCTGGCCCGTTTGGGCCTTAACGCGCGGCCAACGGTGCCGCGTCGCTGACAGATTCTATGATCGGGCGGTGGCGGTAGGAGAGCTGAGGCCCGGCTACGAACTGTGGCGGCCGAATCGGGAAAAGGCGAGCTCGGTCTCGACCAAGTTCGTCGTCGTGCTCCTGTTGGTGGCGACGGCGGTCCTCGCGGCACTGATCACGATCGGCGGATGGTCGCTGCTGAAGGGTGGCAGCGGGATGGGAATCGTCTGCGCGATCTACGCCCTCCTCTACGCCTTCTTCGCCTTCCTGGTGGCCCGCTGGAACCGCGGCATCCTGCCGGTGGCGGCGGCGCTCTCGATGATCCTCGCGATCTTCTGCGCGGTCGGCGCCGAAAGCTGGTTCAACCGCGACCGGGCTGGATTCGACGAAGCCGCACTCGGCTCCTCGCTGATCGGTGTGCTGGTGATCGTCCTCGGCCTGCTGCAGATCGTCCTCATCGCCGCCGTCCTCTACGCCTTCAACCAGGAGTGGCACGTGGAGGAGGAGCGCCCGATCGGCTCCGGCGAGGATTACGGCGCCGGCGCATCTCCCCAGCCCGCCTGAGCCTTCCTCGCTATGCCGGAGGGGGGATTCGAACCCCCAAGCCCGCAAGGGCAATCGATTTTGAGTCGATCGCGTATGCCAGTTCCGCCACTCCGGCCCTGCCGGAAAGATAGACCGGCCGGGTAGGGTGGCGCCGTGAACGCCGCGACGGGGGAGCTGCTCTGGGAGCCGACGGCCGAGCTGGTCGAGCGCTCGCGGCTGACCGAGTTCGCCCGCTGGCTGGAGCGTGAGCGCGGGCTCTCCTTCGCCGGCTACGCGGAGCTCTGGCAGTGGTCGGTCGACGACCTCGACGGCTTCTGGTCGGCGATCTGGGACTTCTTCGGGGTGCAAGCCGACGGTGACCCCTCCCCCGTCCTCGGCTCGCGGGAGATGCCGGGCGCCCGCTGGTTCCCGAACACCGCGCTGAACTACGCCGAGCACGTCTTCGCCGGCAAAGAGGACGACACCGTTGCGATCCTGCACGCCTCCGAGTTGCGCGAGCTCGACCAGATGACCTGGGGCGAGCTGCGCTGCCAGGTCGCGGCGGCCGCGGCGGGCTTGCGCGACCTCGGCGTCGAGCGCGGCGATCGCGTCGTCGCCTACGTCCCGAACATCCCCGAGGCGATCGTCGCCTTCCTCGCCGCCGCCTCGATCGGCGCCGTCTGGTCGAGCTGCTCGCCGGACTTCGGCCCCGCCAGCGTCGTCGACCGCTTCGCCCAGATCGAGCCGAAGGTCCTCTTCGCGGTCGACGGCTACCGCTACGGGGGCAAGGACTTCGACCGCCGCGCGGTCGTCGCCCAGCTGCAGGAGGCGATGCCGAGCCTGGAGCGGACCGTCGTCGTCCCTTACCTCGACCGGGACCCCGACCTCTCCGGGCTGCGCGACGCGATGACCTGGGACGACCTGCTCGCCGAGGGCGCCGGCGCGGCGCTGGAGTTCGACCGAGTCCCCTTCGACCACCCGCTCTGGGTCCTCTACTCCTCCGGGACGACCGGACTGCCGAAGGCGATCGTCCAGGGTCAGGGGGGGATCCTGCTCGAGCACCTGAAGAAGCTGAACCTCCACGTCGACGCCCACCCTGGCGACCGCCTCTTCTGGTTCACGACGACCGGCTGGATGATGTGGAACTTCCTCGTCTCCGGCCTGCTGACCAAAGCGGCGATCGTCCTCTACGACGGCAACCCGGGGCATCCCGACATGGGCACGCTCTGGGACCTCGCGGAGCGCGCCGGGGTGACGATGTTCGGGACCAGCGCCGCCTACATCGGCGCCTGCGTGAAGGCGGGCGTCGAGCCGGGCTTGGGACGCGACCTCAGTGCCCTGAAGGCGATCGGCTCGACCGGCTCCCCCCTCTCCCCCGAGGGCTTCGACTGGATCTACGAGCACGTCGGCGGGGACACCTGGCTGTTCTCGACCAGCGGCGGCACCGACCTCTGCACCGCCTTCGTCGGCGGCGTCGCGACCCTGCCCGTTTACCGCGGCGAGATCCAGGCGCGGGCGCTGGGGGCGGCGGTCGAGGCCTGGAACGAAGCGGGCGAGCCGGTCGTCGGCGAGGTCGGCGAGCTGGTCGTCACCGAGCCGATGCCCTCGATGCCGATCTATTTCTGGGGCGATGCGGACGGAAGCCGCTACCGCGAGAGCTACTTCGAGATGTTCCCCGGCGTCTGGCGCCACGGCGACTGGCTGGAAGTGACCGAGCGCGGCACGGCGGTGATCTACGGCCGCTCGGACTCGACCATCAACCGCGGCGGCATCCGCATGGGGACGAGCGAGATCTACCGCGCGGTGCTGAGCATCGAGGGGATCGTCGACGCGCTGGTGGTCGACGTGCCGCGGCCGGGGACCGACGGCTGGATGCCGCTCTTCGTGGTGATGCGCGACGGCGCCGAGCTCGACGAGGAGCTGCCGGGAGAGATCGCCCGGCGGGTGCGCGAGCGCTGCTCCCCGCGCCACGTCCCGGACGAGGTCTTCGAAATCGACGAGGTCCCCCGCACCCTCAGCGGCAAGGTGCTCGAGGTGCCGGTGAAGAAGATCCTGATGGGGACGCCGGTGGAGAAAGCCGCCAGCCGCGACTCGCTGGCCAACCCGCGCTCGCTCGATTATTTCGTCGCGATGGCGAAGCGGCTCGCGGTCTGAGCCAGGATCCGCACGACGTACTTCGGTTCGTAGCGGACCTGCTCGTGCGTGAAGCGCAACTGGGTGAGGCCGGCGGCGGTATGCGCCTGGTCGCGCAGCCGGTCCCGCGCCTGCTCGGCGGGCGTGCGGTGATAGCGCAGCCCGTCGGTCTCGACGACCAGCCCGAGATCCGGCCAGTAGAAGTCGACTTCGAATTCGTTCACCCACTGGCCGGTGAGCGGGGCGGGCAGGCTGGCCTTCCGCGCGAGGGGCAGAAAGCGCCGTTCGAGCTCCTCTTTGGTGAGCCGGAACGTGCGGCGGTCGAGGATCTGGCGGAGCTTGGCGACGCCGCGTTCGCCAGTGCGCGCGTCGAGCGCCCGGCGCAGTTCCGGCGGATGGACGAGGTCGTATCTGTCGGCCTCGTTGATCATCCGCTCGACCCCCCTGCGGTCGAGGCGCAACGAGAGGTCGATGAGGGTCTGGACCGGGGAGGTGACCGGGATGCCGTACTCAGTCGTGACGTCGCGCTCCTTCAGCGAAGGCCTGCGGTGAATTCGAAGCCCTGGGCGACGCCGACGAGAAGGGCTGGGTAGGGAGACCTCGATTACGGACCGGGACTCGTACCCGATGCGCCACAGTGCGGCCGCACTGGAGTGACTGAGAACCGCACCTTCGCCACAGGCAAGGACAGCAGCCGTCCAGCGAGCGTGCGGAGTAAGACCCGGCCGGCCCACCGAAAACACGCCTTGGCGCACACGGTGAAGCCGCCCATTCGCGATTCGGTGCTTGATCGCGTCGTCGGTGAAACCGAGCCGCCGAAGCTGATCGCGCGAGATCACTCCGTGCTGTCGGCGCACCAGCTCCCACGTTTGGTGATTTTCGGGCGCCATAGCGCCTATAAGTCACCAACCGCCGAATCTCTCCCCCCAGATCAGACCATGCCGAGCCCACCGGAGACGCCCAGCGTCTCGCCAGTCACATATGAAGCATCATCCGAAGCCAGGAACGCGACCGCGGCCGCGACCTCCTCGGGCTGCCCGAGGCGGCCCATCTGGGTGGAGGCGCGCATCGTCTCGATCACCTTCTCGCCGATCTCGCCGAGCTCCTTGGCGCCCATCAGCAGCGGGGTCTCGATCGGTCCGGGGGCGATCGCGTTGGCGGTGACGCCGTAGCGGGCGGCCTCGCGGGCGATCGCCTTGGTGAAGCCGATCACGCCGGCCTTGGCGGCGCTGTAGGCGGCCGAGCCCTTGGAGCCGACGCGGCCCGCCTCGGAGGAGACGTTGACGATGCGGCCGTAGCCGCGCTCCTGCATCCCGGCCAGCGCCGCGTGGGTGCAGTTCATCGTTCCGCCGAGGTTGATGTCCAGCACCTGCCGCCACTGCTCCTGGCTGACGTAGATGAAGAAGCCGAAGTTGTCCATGCCGGCGTTGTTGACGAGGACGTCGAGCTCGCCGACGGCGGCGACAGCGGCGCGCGCCGCCTCGAGGTCGGTGACGTCGAGCTCGACCGCGTGGCCGTTGATCTCGCCCGCCACCTGCCCGGCGCCCTCGACGTTCAGGTCCCCGATCCAGACCTCGGCGCCCTCGGCCGAGAGCCGGGCGGCGACCGCGGCGCCGATCCCGCTCGCGCCTCCGGTCACCAGTGCCTTACGTCCCTCTAGCCGCATGGCGCCGGAGAATAGACTGCCCCGCCTTGGAACCGATCCCGATCATCGGCGGCACGGGCGCCCTCGGCGCCGGTCTGGCGCGGCGCTGGGTCACGGCGGGCGTGCCGGTCGTGCTCGGCTCGCGCGCGGCCGAGCGGGCCGAGGAGGCGGCGGTGAAGATCCGCGCCGACATCCCTGACGCCGACGTCACCGGCCTGGAGAACGGCGAGGCCGCGACCAAGGGCGAGATCGTCTTCCTCACCGTCCCCTTCCGTGCCCAGTCGGAGAACCTCAACAACCTGCGCGAGGCGCTGCGCCCGGGCCAGATCCTCGTCGACTGCACCGTCCCCCTCGCCGCCGCCGTCAGCGGCAAGGCGACCCGCTCGCTCGGCGTCTGGCAGGGCTCGGCCGCGCAGCAGGCCCAGGAGATGGTCCCCGACGGCGTCACCGTCGTCTCCGCCCTGCACACGGTCGGCGCCCCCAACCTCGCCGACCTCGCCGAGGAGCTGGACGAGGACATCCTCGTCTGCGCCGACAGGAAGGCCGACAAGGCCAGGGTCGCGCGGCTGATCGAGCTGATCCCCGGCCTGCGCCCGGTCAACGCAGGCGCCCTGGAGATGGCGCGGATCGTCGAGCAGCTGACGCCGATGCTGATCTCGATCAACACCCGCTACAAGACGCACGCCGGCATCCGCCTCACCTGCCTCCCCGACGCCGACCACTGGGCCTAAAAGCGATGCGCGTCGCCCTCCTCGCCGGCGGCACCGGCGGCGCCAAACTCGCCGCCGGGATGCAGGAGGAGATCGGCTCCGACCTGGCGGTGATCGCCAACACCGGCGACGACGTCGAGGTGCTCGGCGTCCACGTCTCCCCCGACCCCGACCTCGTCACCTACTGGCTGAGCGGCGAAATCGACGCCGAGCGCGGTTGGGGGATCAAGGACGACAGCTTCACCACCTTCGAGCGCCTCGAGCAGCTCGGCGCGCCGAGCTGGTTCGGCCTCTCCGACCGCGACCTCGCCGCCTGCCTCTACCGGCGCGAGTTCATCGCCGCGGGCGGCCGCCCGACCGACGCCCAGGCCCAGATCGCCCGCGGGCTCGGGGTCGAGGCGCGGGTCCTGCCGATGGCCGACACCCCGGTCCGCACCGAGGTGATCACCCCCGCCGGCGCCCGCGCCCTGCAGGAGTACCTGATCCTCGACGGCGGGCAGCCACCGGTCGAGGGCGTGCGGCTGGAGGGGATCGAGGCGGCCGAGCCGACGCCGGAGGTGCTGGCGGCGATCGCCGAAGCCGAGGCGATCGTCCTCGGCCCCTCGAACCCGGTGATCAGCATCGGCCCGATCCTCGCCGTCCCCGGCATGCGCGAGACGATCGCCGCCTCCCCCGCTCCGGTCATCGCCGTCAGCCCCTACGTCGCCGGCGCCGTCGTCAAGGGCCCGACCGACCGCTTCATGGAAGGGATCGGCCGCCCGACCACCGCCGCCGGGGTCGCCTCCCTCTACGCCGGGCTGATCGACGCGATGGTCGTCGACGAGGGGGACCCCGACCCGCCCCCGACCGAGATCCCGACCCTGGCGACGCAGACGCTGATGGAGGGCGGCGCCGGCCGCGTCCGCCTGGCCCGAATCGTGCTCGACTACGCCGCTACGCTCGGCTCTTGACCGCGACCGCCGTCCTCCCCGTCAAGCGCTTCGATGCCGCCAAGCAGCGGCTGGCCGCGGGGATCGACGAGGAGCGGCGGCGCGAGCTGGCGGCGGCGATGGTCGCCGACGTCCTCGCCGCGATCAACGAGGCCCGCGCGATCGAGCGGCTGATCATCGTCAGCGGCGACCCGATCGCCCAGGAGCTGGCATCGAAGGCGGGTGCCGAGGTCGTCTCGGACCCCGAGGACGCCGGCCACGTGCAGGCAGCGCAGGCGGGGATCGCCCGGGCCGAAGCAGAAGGCGCCGAGCGGGTCGTGCTGCTCGCCGGCGACTGCCCGCTGCTCGACCCGCGCGAGCTCGACCGGCTGCTGACCGGCGTGCCCGGGAGCTACGTCGGGATCGTTCCCGACCGCCACGGCACCGGCACCAACGCGCTCCTTCTCAGCCCCCCAAGCGCGATCGTCCCGGCCTTCGGCGAGGGCAGCCGCGACCGCCACGTCGAGGCGGCACGGGCGGCCGGGGTCCCATTCGGGATCGAGGAGCTGCCGTCGATCGAACTCGACCTCGATACCCCAGCCGACGTGATCGCCCTGCAGCGAGAGCTCGAGCGGCAGCCAAAGCGGGCCAGGCGAACCGCCAAGGCATTGGGCATATGAGCCCCGAACTTCGGGCGATCCCTGTCGAGGGACTGCCCGAGGTAAGCGAGGGAGCGAAGCTGGGCGCGCTGATCGCCAGCCGCGCGGATCTGGAGCACGGCGACATCCTCGTCATCTCGCAAAAGGTCGTCTCGAAGGCCGAGGGAATGGTGCGGAGGCTGGCAGAAGTGAAGCCCTCCGAGCGCGCAATTGAGTTGGGAAAAAAGCTGGGTAAGGAGCCGGGGCTCGCGGAGCTGATCCTCTCCGAGAGCCGGGCTGTACTGCGCGAGGAGCGAGTCCTGATCACGGAAACCCACCACGGCTTCGTCTGCGCCAACGCCGGCATAGACACCTCGAACCTCCCCGAAGCCGGAACCGTCTGCCTACTCCCAGTCGACCCCGACGCCTCCGCCCGAACCATCAGGAAAGAAGTAAAGACCGGGATCGGGGGACCGGCGGTGGGGGTCGCCGGACCCTCCCCGCTGTTGTCCGCCGACCCCCACCCCCGGTCCCTCCCTCCCGCCGTAGTAATCGCCGACAGCTTCGGCCGCGCATGGAGAATGGGCCAAACCGAGGTAGCGATCGGCTGCGCCGGCCTAACGCCGCTGGATGACTGGCGCGGCCGAAAGGACACCAGCGGCCGAGAGCTTCAGGCGACCCTGATCGCAATCGCCGACCAGGTAGCCGCCGCCGCCGACCTGGTCCGCGGCAAGGACTCCGGAGTCCCCGCCGCAATCGTCCGCGGCCTCGCCCGCTACGTCACGGCAGAGGACGGTCCCGGCGCCGCCGCCCTCCGCCGCCCACCTTCCGAGGACCTCTTCCGCTAGTCGCGGTCCCGGTCCTTGCCGACCGCGTCCTTGACCTTGTCGGAGGCCTTGTCGAGACCGCCCTTGACGGCGCCCGACGCCTTGTCGACCTTGCCCTCTCGCTTCAGGTCGTCGTCTCCGGTCAGCGATCCAGCGGCCTCCTTCACGCGGCCCTTGGCGTCGTCCTTGTTGCGGATCTCGTCGCTCACTTGCATCCCTCCTGACGTAGTTACGTAGGGCTCAGCTACCCGAAGGGGCAACAGAGAGAACCGCCGCGCCGCGGAAGCGGCCCGCACGGAGGTCGTCGAGCGCCTGATTGGCCTCCTCCAGCGGGTAGACGGAAACCTCCGTCCGCACCGGGACCCGCGGCGCCAGGGCGACGAACTCCTCGCCGTCGCGCCGGGTCAGGTTGGCGACCGAGCCCAGGGACCGCTCGCCCCACAGCACGCTGTACGGAAGCGAGGGGATGTCGCTCATGTGGATGCCGGCGCTGATGATCCGCGCCCCCTTGGCGCTGGCTCGCAGCGCAGCCGTCATCAGCGATCCGACCGGGGCGAAGACGATCGCGCCATCGAGCTCCTCCGGCGGCACCTCCCCGGAGCCGCCGGCCCACTCGGCGCCGAGCTCACGGGCGAAGGCCTGCGTCTCGGTGTCGCCGTCGCGGGTGAAGGCGAAGACCCGCCGCCCTTCATGGACCGCCACCTGGCAGAGGATGTGGGCGGCAGCGCCGAACCCGTAGAACCCGACCCGCTCCGCCTCGCCGACCAGCCGCAGCGCCCGGTAGCCGATCAAGCCGGCACAGAGCAGCGGCGCCGCCTGCAGATCGGGATACCCGTCCGGAATCGGGAAGCAGAAGCGCTCGTCGGCGACCGCGACCTCGGCGTAGCCGCCGTCGACGTCGTAGCCGGTGAACTTCGCCCGGTCGCAGAGGTTCTCGCGGCCGCCGCGGCAGTAGCGGCACTCGCCGTCGGTCCAGGCCAGCCACGGCACGCCGACCCGGTCCCCGGGCGCGAACCGCTCCGCCCCCTCCCCCGCGCCGCGGACGACGCCGACGATCTGGTGGCCCATCACCAGCGGCAGCTTCGGCTCGGTGAGGTCGCCGTCGAGGATGTGGAGGTCGGTGCGGCAGACGCCGCAGGCGCGGACCTCGATCTGGACCTGGCCGGCGGCGGGCTCGGGCTCGGGCAGGTCAGCCAGCCGGAGCGGCTGCCGCTGCCTCTCGAGGACCATCGCTCGCATAGGTCTCGATGATCTCGTACAGCGTCGTCCGCTGCGCGGGTTCGCGCCCGGCGGCCCGGGCGGCGTCGATCAGCTGCTCGGGGGTCAGCCGCACCCCGTGCTGGGAGCCGGCCATGCGGGAGATGTTCTCCTCCATCAGCGTGCCGCCGAGGTCGTTGACCCCCCATCGCAGCGCCTCGGTCGCCCCCTCCAGCCCCATCTTCACCCAGCTCGCCTGCAGGTTCGGGATCGTCCGCCCCAGCGCCAGCCGGAAGGCGGCGGTGTGCTTGAGGTTCTCGGCCATCGAGATCTCCTCGATCCCGTGGGTGCGGCCGAGCATCGTGTTGAAGGGGATGAAGCTGAGCGGGACGAACTCGGTGATCCCGCCGGTCCGTTCCTGCAGGGCGCGGATGACGCGCATGTGGCGGGCCAGCTCGCGCGGCTCCTCGATGTGGCCGAACATCACCGTCGAGGTCGAGCGCAGGCCGGCGCGGTGGGAGGCTTCGATGATCTCGACCCAGCGGCCGGCGGGCAGCTTGTTCGGCGAGATCCGCTGGCGGACGCCGTCGTCGAGGACCTCGGCGGCGGTGCCGGGAGTCGAGCCGAGCCCGCACTCGAGCAGGTACTCGAACACCTCGCCGGGCTCCTTCCCCGAGCGCTCGCAGGCCCAGTTGATCTCCATCGGCGAGTAGGCGTGCAGGTGCAGCTGCGGCGCCGTCTCCTTCGCCAGCCGCAGCCAGTGTCCGTACTCCTCGAGCGTCAGGTCGGGATGGATCCCACCCTGCATGCAGAGCTCGGTGGCGCCGAACTCCACCGCTTCGCCGATCCGAGCGGCAAAGTCCTCCTCGGAGACTTCGTAGGCATCGGGCGAACGCCTGCCCTGCCCGAACCCGCAGAAGGCGCAACCGACGACGCAGACGTTGGTGAAGTTGATGTTGCGGTTGACGACGAAGGTGACCGTGTCGCCGGCCAGCTCGGCCCGCAGCTCGTCAGCAGCAACCCGCATCTCCTCGATGACTTCTGGCCTCGTCTCAGCGAACAAAGCCGTCAGCTCAGCCTCCGTCAGCTCCATCCCCTCCCGTCCCTTGGCAATCGCCTTGGGAGCCAGCCCAGCATTGATGACCTCTTCAGAGCGACGCCCGGACCCTTTGCGCGGGATGAACGACCAGTACTTCAGCTTGATCACGTCCAGGACCCCCTGCTCCATCCACTCGGGGTCCATGTACTGCGGATAGACACAGAGCCGCTCAGTCAGCGCGTAACCGCGAGGCGCCAGCTCCTTCCGCACCTGATGAGGCGACGGGAAGGGCTCCTCGGGAGAGATGTGATCTCCGTTGGCCGACAGCCCACCCAGGTCCGTGGCACCCGCATCGACCAGCTCGGGCCAGAACTCCGACAGGTTCGGCGGGACCTGCACCCCCACATCCGGCATCAACCGCTTGCACTCCTGAATCAGTCGCTTGATCTCGTCGATCGTGACCTGGGAGGCCCAGGTTGGGAGGGGCGACGGGGAGGCCTCCTCCAGACACCTCTCGCTATGGCTCGAGGTTGAGTGTCTGGAGGAGGCCTCCCCGTCGCCCTGCCATCGGATTTCGGAGTTCTCGTTGGCGATGTCGGCTACCTCGGCGCCGTAATAGCGCGGGTGCGGGACGAAGTTCTGGAGGATCACCTCTTGTAGGTGGCCGTGGCGCGCGTGGGAAGAGGCCAGCGCTTCCAGGGCTTCGATCCGCTCGTCCGGCGTCTCTCCAATGCCGACGAGGATCCCACTCGTGAAGGGGATCTTCAGTTCTCCGGCGGCTTCGATGGTGGCCAGGCGTGCGGCGGGGTGCTTGGTGGGGCTGCCGGCGTGGACGGTGTCCATCAGACGCTCTGAGGTCGACTCCAACATCAGCCCCTGAGAGGCGGTCACCTCCCGCAGACGCGCGAGATCGCGTTTGTCGAGCACGCCGATATTGGTGTGCGGAAGCATCCCCCGCTCCATCGCGCGTTCGCAGGCCCAGACGACGTAGCTGGTGAAGTCCTCGTGGCCCCACGCCTTCAGGCGTTCGGCGACGATGGGATTGACCTCTGGCCGCTCTCCCGTGAGAACCAGAAGCTCCTTGGCGTTGCGTTTCACCGCTTCGTCGAGGATCTTTTCGACGTCGTCAGGAGAGTGGATGTGCGCCTGGTGGGTGGCGAAGGCGCAGTACTTGCAGTAGCACTGGCACGTCCGGCTCAGCGAAAGCGTGAAGTTGCGGGAGAAGGTGACCCGGCGCACGAGGTCAAGCTACTGCAAGCGCTCGCCGGGCACGGGCGCAAAAAAAGGCGCCACCCCGGAAGGGATGGCGCCTTAGGAAGGTGCTCCGGCTCTAGCTGGCCGGTTTGTCGCTGGTCGGGGTCGACCGTTTCGGGACCGGCGGGCGGACGTGCTCCGGCGGTTCGGTCGGCGGCAGGCCACCCGGCTCGAGGACGAAGCGGTAGACCGCGGCTGCGAGCAGCGAACCGGCGAACGGGCCGACGAGGTAGGGCCAGACGCCGCCCCACTCGCTGCCGACGAGGGCCGGGCCGAACCAGCGCGCCGGATTTAGACCGGCGCCGGTCAGCGGGCCGGCGACCATCACGGCGAAGCCGAGGGTCATGCCGATCGCCAGCGGGGCCCACTCCTTGAAGCTCTTCTCCGAGTAGACCGCGGCGAGGATCACGAGGACGAGCACGAAGGTGCCGATCCCCTCGACGATCATGCCCGAGAAGTTGCCGGCGAGAAGGCCGCTGACCTGGGTCGCGCCGTAGTGGGTGGCGCGTCCCTCGTCCTCCAACAGACCCTTGGTCAGCAGGGCGCCGAGGACGCCGCCGGAAAGCTGAGCCAGCATGTAGATGACCCCGTCGAGCGGCTTGATGCGACGGATCACCAGCGCTGCGAGCGTCACCGCCGGGTTGAAGTGCCCGCCGGAGACGTGGCCCGTGATGGAAATCGCCGCAAGGAGGCCGAGGCCGAACGAGAACGGGATGACGAGGATCGCGACGAGCGGAGAGCCTTCGCCGGCGGTGATGATCCCGAGCGAGGCCACGCCCAGGAACCCGAACGTCAGCA
>Ga0126313_10000262_pt1 | contig 24049 bp, 26 predicted proteins | sample Plot105A_FD_89954 | JGI IMG/M metagenome (GOLD analysis project Ga0126313, IMG submission 89954) | Serpentine soil microbial communities from UC McLaughlin Reserve, CA, USA - Plot105A | ecosystem: Environmental > Terrestrial > Soil > Grasslands | place: USA: UC McLaughlin Reserve, Lake County...
AGTCACAGTGACTAACCTTACGCATGGAGCAGGTCATGGCCGCGTTTCTCAGAGGTGAGCATCCAGAATTTGTGTTGATACCCGCGGGTGTTTCTCTAACTACGGCTATGTTCTATACGTGCTCTGCATTCATCGGGTACGCGCGGCAGCGTCAAGAAGCAGGTGAGTCATCTCGTACTTCCACTTCGGTGAGAGAGGCTTCGGAGCCGCCCCTGACTCCGCGCCAGCAGGCGATGGTCGGACTGATAGGAACCATTATCGCGGCCCTTATCGGCCTTTTCGGAGTTCTGCTCCAAGTGTTTTTGCCCGATTAGTGAGGGGGCCGGGGCTCCCCTTGAGGATACCCCGGCCCGGTTGGCTGCAGTGGGCTACGACTCGACCAGCGTCCTCTCATCGAGGAGCTTGAGGAAGCCTTCGGCGGTGAATAAGGCCGTCCCGCTGCCCCGCCCCGAGCATCGCCGGAGGTATTGGAGCAGGCCGAAGCGCCCGCGCACCCGCGCCTTGGCGGGGGGATACTTCTTCGAGTGGCCGGAAGACGAGGCTCCGTTTCGCCCCTCCAACCTTTATGAGCTCGTAGCGTTCCAGCGTGTAGGATTCGTACGTCTCCGCCACAATCCCGGTCGCCTCCTTGTGCGAATCCCCATTGGAGGCCCTCCGCGCTTGCTCCCGGCTCTCCCAGAGGCAGAACGACACGCATTCGCGCCGCTCATTGGCCTCGCCCTTGAAGTAGCGGAGTAGGCCGCCGGCTCTTAAGGCCTCCTCGTACGCGCGGTCGTCGTGCTCCCGCAGCAGGCCGAGATCCGCCGTCGCGCGCCGCACGGAACGGAAGACGACCAGGTACAGCCGGTCGAAGGTAACGGCGGCGAGGCACGAAGACCAGTTGAACCCCTCCTCTATTGGCCGACTCGTGTGATCGGGATGGACAGGAGAAAGTTGGCGGCAGGCCTCGTACAGGCCCGCCGGGCGGTCGTCGTGGGACATGTGCCACCTCCTCCCTGCGCCCATGCGCACTCTCCCTTGCTCGTGCGCTTTGTTGGGGCGGAGCACAGGCGCTCAGCCCATTTAACTAGTTACGGGAGCAGCTTACTCGCCTCGTATCAGGAAGCACATCCCCCAGATGGCCTATTTCTTGCTGGCCCAAATGACCTAGATTGAGAAAGGAAAAGGGCCAGGGCACCCTTGAGAGTACGATGCCCCGGCCCGGTTGGTTGCAGGCTACTTAGCCGTAGGGACCCTCGACGCGCTCCAGCTCCTCGACATTGGCGTAGGTAGGCGCCCCACTCGGCCTCAAGGCGCCTATATTCCTCGATGGTCGGGAACCGGTCGGGACGGTATCCACCGAGGACCTCGATGCACCCAGGGCACGCGACAGAATCAGCGGCCTCGCCAACGGGCCCGCCGCCGCCATACGCCCACGCCGTCACCGCGGTGACCTCGAAGGGCGTCTCGCAGATGGCGCACGTATAGGTGCCCATCTCTTCCGGGATCGCCGTCCTCGTCAACTTGATCTCCATGCTTCTCCTCCTTTGGGCCAGGGCCGCCCTAGTTTCGCTGCGCGGCCCCGGACCGATTGGTTTACCTACTCCTTGACTTCCGCAGCCTCCTCAAGCCGCCTGCGCGCAGCCCTGGTCCTGTTGTGGGCGTCACTAAGCACGGCCAGATGAATGGGGCCCAGCTCTTCAGCGAGATCCTCAAGGCGCAGCATAACCCGCTCGGCCTCGTAGCATAGCGGGCACGCGCTGCCCCTACGGCTTTGCCTACAACGACACCCGCGATAACTACGTGGTGGATCCGGAGCGCATGGCCGTCGTGCACCGTATCTTCGAGATGCTGGCCACGGAAGGGGCTACATTCTACGCCGTCCAGCACGAGTTGAAGCGCACAGGCACGCCCTCACCGAGCGGCAATGCGCTGTGGTCGCATCCCACGCTGCGAATGATTGTCTTGGACGACGTCTACTGCTCTCACACTTACGAAGAGATAGCGGAGCTCGTAAGTCCAGAGGTCGCCGGCCGCCTGGAGCAAGAGGAGTCTTACGGCATCTGGTGGTTCAACCGCCGGCGCGGAGAGATGCGCAAGGTCGTCGAGGTCGGGCCCGACGGAGAACGGGTGTACCGCAAGCGCTACAAGGAGATGCAGAAGCCCCGCAGCGAGTGGGTGGCCGTACCGATCCCGACGCCGGCATACCCCGCGAGTGGGTAGACGCCGCACGTGAAGCGATCAAGGACAACAAGCGGCCCTCGAACGCCGGGCGCAGGTTCTGGCCTCTGTCGGGCGGGATTTTGCGCTGTCCTACGTGCGGCTGGGCGATGAGCCCGCACACGATCTCACCGGGCGCCAAGCGTTACTACTACTACCGCTGCGCAAATCATATGAAGTTCGCCTACGACGGGTGCTCGAACTACCGCCATTACCGTGCAGAGGAACTCGAGGAGCAGGTCTGGCAGGAGGTCCGGGGGCTTCTGCGTGACCCCGACCGGCTGCGGGCCGGCATGGACGCGGTGATCGAGATGCACCGCTCCGCTCTGCGGGGCACTCCCGAACGGGAAGCAAAGTCGTGGCTCGATAAGCTCGCTGAGGTGGACCGCAAGCGCGCCAGGTATCAGGAGATGGCGGCCGAGGAGCTCATCACCCTGGATTAGCTGCAGGAGAAGCTAGCCGACCTGCAAGAGATCCGTATCGTCGCCGAGCGGGCGCTAGAGGAGGTTCAGGGACGAGCCGGCCGCATATCCGTACTGGAGCGCGACCGGGACGCCCTGCTGGCCAGCTAAGAAGCCCTGGCGCTTGAGGAGCTGGACGACCTGAGCCCTGAAGAGCACCACGGCTTCTATCGCACCCTGCGTATGATCGTCTACACCCACCCGGAGGTCGGCGTGGAGGTCGCGGGCGAGTTTCTACCGTTCGGCCCGTCTGGCCCGGATGATCCGCCAGGCGGCGGCTCAGGAGGTGCGCCCGGTAGCAACGGGACCGGCCCGGGCGGTAACAGCGGCGAGGCCGCTAATCGTCGAGGGTTTCCCACAAATATAAACACGCGAGCGTGCGGTGCGGGCGCCACGGTCCGGCGAGGCTCCGTAAGGCATCGGCGTCCGGCAACTCCGGCAGGCCGTACGCCTTCTCGACCGCCCGCCGGATGCCGAGGTCCCCGACCGGCAGCACGTCCGGCCTCCTCAGGTGGAACATCAGGAACATGTCGGCGCTCCACCGCCCGAGGCCCTTGACGGCGACGACCCGGTCCGAGACCTCCTCATCGGACAGGTCGTGCAGCGTGGCGAAGTCCAGCTCCCCGCTCCGGACGTGGGCCGCCAGGTCGCGCAGGTATCCCGTCTTCTGGCGCGAAAGCCCGACGGCGCGCAGGGCGTCCTCCTCGGCGGACAGGATCTCCTCCGGCGTCGGCGGGGCGTCTCCGAAGAGGGCAACAAGGCGCCCGTAGATGGTCCGCGCGGCTTTGGTGGAGAGTTGCTGGCCCACGATGGTCCGGACGAGCGCGCCGTAGGCGTCGTCGGGGCGTCCACGGCGGCGGGATGCGTGATCCAGCGGTCCGATGCGGCGTACGAGGGACTCCATGATCGGGTCGCCGCATTCAAGCAGGAAGCGAAAGCCCGCGTCCTTTTCGGGGTGCGCGGGCTCTCGGGCTCCGGCTTCGATCTCTACCGGCCGAAGAAGAGCTTGGCGGCCGGGCTCATCATCTCCGGGTTCCACATGGGCTCGAAGGTGAGCTGGGCGTTTACCGTGTCGACGCCCTCGATGGAGAGTGTCTCCGTCTCGACCTGCTCCTGGATCAGGTCCCCAACAGGGCACATCGGGCTCGTCAGGGAGAAGGTCACGTCTACGTGATGCCCCTCGTCGTGGACGCCGACGTCGTAGATCAGCCCGAGCTCCACGAGGTCCATCCCGATCTCCGGGTCAATAACGTTTCTCAGCTGGTCCCTCACCCGTTCCTCGGTTATCACTCTCTCACCTCTTCCAACTCGCTACCTTATGTACGCTAATTGTAAGCGTCCGGCCGCGCTTTTCCACTCCCCCGCGAATCTACCCGCAACAGCCACGCCTGGGGTGGATCTCGAAGAGCGCTCGCTCTCCACCACTTGTTAAAGGCTTGTTACACCTGATGCAGTTATCCCCCGTTTTGGCCTCCTTGTCCACAATATGTTGTGGATAACTCTCCATTTTGGCCTCTAAAGCACCTTATCTTGTTAGGTAGAGGTTAAGCGACCCTCCGGGTTCAGGGAGGGCTGGCCTGGTCCGCTCCGGTGTCCGCGGCGTCGGCCAGGCGTTGCGCACGCGACCGGCTCAGGTTCCAGGTACGCCAGTTGCCGTCGTCGGAGGACCAGCGGTCCCGAAGCTGGTCTTCGATCACACCGCGGTCCTTCCGGTCCATCGTGGGGAGCGATTCGGCCAGGGCGGGAACGGCGTCGGAGCTGAGGGTGGTCAGGTAATAAGGGTCGAAGCGTTCTCCGGCCTGCATCCGGGCGACGTTGGTGCGGGTGATGATGGCATCGGGGTTGGCGGCGTTGATCACGAGTATTGCCGCCAGCCCCGTTACCAGAGCCCCGAAGGCGAAGCGGTCCCGGCGGCCGCGCAGCACGGTGAGGACGAACCAGGCGAGGACCACGGAGATCCAGAGCATAAAGACGGTCGCGTACAGGCGCAGCTCCGTGAGGCCGAACTCCTGCTGGTAGAGATACATCCGCTGGAGGGCCGAAGCCATGACGACGGAGAGGAGCACCACCATCGTCCCGGCCAGTACCCGGAACACGCGCACGTGGGCGCGGCTCTCGCTGCGCATGAGCCAGTGGGCGAGGAGGAGCATCGGGAGAACGAGCGCCGTCACAATCACCAGCTCGAAGAACCCGCGGCGGGCGTATTCGGCGTAGCTCAAGCCCACGGTTGCCACGACCCGCTCCGCACCGCCGAACAGGTAGCGGACCTGGACGACGACGAAGGCCAGGAACAGGGCGTCGAGCAGGCCGAGGACGACACCGATTTCCAGGATGCCGAGCGAGATGACTCGGGGACGCCGGAAGACGAGGCTCGCGGGGTTACGCGCGAGCAGCGCGACCCACAGGATGCCCGCAGAGGTCCAGGCGAAGAGACCGGCCAGCAGGACGTGGCCGACGACCTCCGCGACGTCGAAGCCGAAGACATCGCGCACCAGCTCCTCGAACACCGCGTCCGCCGCCACGAAGAGCCCCCCGAAAATGAGCAGGAGCGGGGTGGCGAGGAGCGCGCCGCGCGTGACGGACAGGACCGGCTCGCGCCACCTGCCCGGCCCCACCTCCTGCCACCGGACGTCGCTTACCGTTACGGGAAGCGGTCCGGAAGAAGCCAGGGCTCCGGCGTAGATCCCACCTAGGATGTACTCCGAGACGCCCGCAAGGCGTAGGCTGCCCGAGCGTCCCCACAGGGCCGCAAGCGAGAGCGCAACGAGCACCGCCAGCACGTCGAGGAAAACCACCGTCGGGGAATCGCGCCAGGCGACCCCCGCAGCAAACAGCACCGCGACCGGAACGAGCCATCGCCCCTCCCCCACCGCCCGCAGACGGACCCAGCGCGCCAGCGCCACCGCCGCGGCCTCCAGCGCCGCCACCCACAAGAAGAGGTTCACTCCCCACGGCGTCGCCCGCAGGAGCCCGTCTCCCAGAGCACCCAGAACCAGTGCCGCACCCACCACCCCGAGCCCCAGCCTCGTCCTCTCACCCACCGGACAGCCACCTCCGAGATCTGCTGCTTCGGTGAGCACTCTAGCGGCCCCAGGTAACAAACCGGGGAGATCCTGGTTAAGGAGATGAAAGGTAATGGAAACTCGGCGGCCCGGAGATAACAGACTGTAACCCGGAGGTGGGCGGGCTCATCGCGGCACGGCCTCTCCGGAGAGGAGGGAGGAGATCCTGTCCCGCACGTCGTCGGTGGCGAGCCCGCGGATGCCTAGAGTGGTCCGCCGCCGCACCACGTCCTCCACACGCACGGCCCACTCCTCGTCAGCGCCGTAGTAGACCTGCGCCCAGACGTCGGGACCTTCGGGATGAATCTTCTCCAGGGCGTCGGAGAAGAGCTCGGCGTAGCGGAGCAGCCTTCCGGCCTCGCTACCGTAGTGCTCCAAGAGGTGCCCGGCGGTCGGTACGTCGAGCCGGGAGTGGAGGAGGCGGACGTCGGGCGGAGAGGAGCCGGGGAGGGGTTCCAGGCTCGGCCGCACCTTCCCCGGTCGGAGTTCGGCGGGGAGCCTGCGGAGCGCGTCGCGTGCGATGAGGCGGTGGGTCGTCAGCTTGCCGCCGCCGACGGAGACCATGCCGGCCGGCCCGACCCGGACGACGTGCTCGCGCGAGGCCCCGTGGGTTCCTCCGTCGTAGGGCGGCAGGACGCGTAGCCCGGCGAACGAGCACCGCACCCGCTCAGGCCGCAACAGATCCCGCGGCAGGAAGCGGGATGCGACCTGCAGCAGGTGGGATTCTTCGGCGGGTTCAGGGGCCACGGCGCCGGGGTCGCCGCCGTAGGCGGTGTCGGTAGTGCCCAGCAGCAGGATACCGTGCCAGGGCACCGCGTAGACGTAACGCACGCCGTCCAGCGATAGCGCCAGCGCGGCCCGCCAGTCGCTCTCGAGCGGCAGCGCAAGGTGCACCCCCTTGCTCAACCGGATAGCCGGCCTGCTCTTCGGGTCTTCCAGCAGGCGGAGGTGGTCGATCCAGGGGCCCGTGGCGTTTACGACCGCCCGGCAGCGGACGGTGAAGAGGCCTTCTCCGGCGCGTCCCTCCAGTACGGCGCCGGAGATCCCGCCACGCGAACGTTCGAGCTCGACCGCCCGCAGGTAGTTGGCCGCGACCGCCCCGGCGCGGACGGCCGCTCTTACCGTGGCGAGCGTCAACCGGCCGTCGTCGGTCACCGCCTCCTCCAGGAGGGTGCAAGAACCGAGCCCTGCAGTCTCAAGCGGTGGGATCAAGGCTCCCGTCTCCTCCGCGGATACTAGGCGCGGAACGGGGCTGCGGAACCCGTCGAGCCCCCAGTAGGCGAGCGGTCCGGCGATGATCGTCGAGGACCTAGTGGAGCCCCGTTCGACCGACGCCAGCAGGAAAGGCAAGCGGCGTACCAGGTGCGGCGCGATCCGATCGGCGAGCACCCGCCGCTCCCGGCAGGCTTCCCACACGAGGCGCAGGCTCCCGGTCCGCAGGTATCGCAGTCCGCCGTGGACGAGCTTGCCGGACGCGCTCGAGGTGGCGCCGCCGAAGTCCCCGCCGTCCACCAGGGCGACCTTGAGGCCGGAACGCGCCGCCTCGAAGGCGATCCGGGCGCCGACGATTCCGGCCCCGATCACGAGCACGTCGAACGCGCCCGCACACAGACGCTCCAGGGACTGCTCCCGGATCTCGGCCCCGCGGGCGCTCACGCGCGATACTCCGGCGCGAGGCCTTCTACCGCGTTCAACAGGCGGTCCATGGCCTCCTGTGGGAGCTCCGGGTAGACGGGCAAGAAGACGAGGCCCGACATCATGCGGATTGCCTCCGCCGGCTCCATTTCAGGAAGGTCCGGAGGGGCGAGCACCGGGGCGATGTTGCTCGTAGCCCGGCTGGCGTCGAACCCTGTCTTGCGGAGGCCGGAGATGAGCCTTTCGGGGTCGGGAGCCACGACCGGGAGGAGCCAGTGCGTGCGCGAGGGCGCGAGCCCGCCGGGATGCCGGAGAGCCGCGGGCAGGCGGCGTGCCAGGCGCTCGCCGGCGGCGGTCCGGCGGTCCAGCCGGGTACCATCGAAGGTACGGAGGCGCCGCGCGAGCAGCGCGAGCAGCGGCGCGGACGGTCGGCGTCGGATCCTGGTGAAGAGCTCCTTCTTCGCGTTGCGGGAGGCGGGGAACGCCCGGACGGCGCCGTTCACCAGATCGTTGAGGTCCCACCCCAACAGGCCGCAGGTTCGCGCGAGCAGACCGTAAGGAACCGGTTGGCCGAGGAGTACGAGTCCCAGCGTCTTGAGCAACCTGCCCGCGTAGTGGTGCCGGCACTGCACGGGCAGGCTTTCCTGTAGACTACGCATCTTTTGGAGGAGGCCGGGACTCCGCACGTGGAGTACTGCGCCACCGACCGCGGAGTTCGTCTTGAGCGTGCCGAAGCTGAACATGGAGACGTCGGCGAGGGGGTCGCCCGGGTGGCTCGGCCCCCGGAAAGCCTGGGCGCAGTCCTCCACCACCAGCAGGCCGTGTCTCCGTGCGAACGCGGCAACGGGGCCGAGATCGAAGCGTCCGCCGAAGAGGTGCGCCACCAGGATCATACGGGTTTGCGGAGAGAGCGCCTCGTCCAGGAGATCGGGCCGCGGCTCGAGGGCCGAGGTGTCCAGGTCCACGGGCACCGCGCGCAGCCCGTGCCCCTCGATGATGCGGACCATGTCGGGGTGGGTGACGGCAGAGACCAGCACCTCCTCTCCGGGAGCTAACGCGAGCGCCCCGAGCAAGAGGTCGAACCCGGTGCGCACGGAGTAACATGCCAGGGCCTCCTCGTCAGGCGGGAAGGCCCGGACGACCTCCGCCGTGAGCCTCCGGCGTCCGGAGGCCCACAGGCAGGCCGAGAGCCCGTACAGGAGATCCGAAACCGTTATGTCGAGCCTGTGACGCGGGTACAGGGCCAGGTCGCCAGCTAACCTCCGTCCTACGGTCACGACGAGTCGTTCCTCCTGACCGAAGCGGCTCCCGGGCGCCACACGGCCTGCAGGTAGTAGCTTAGGACCAGGAACAGGCCGCCGAAGCCGAGGAAGAGCAGGATGCGCCAGACCGCTTCCACCTCCGCGAGATCTACGAGGAAGAGCTTGGCGACCACGAGGAAGAGCGTCGCCATGCCTACCCGGATGATGTGGGTGTGATCCAGGCGCAACCCGGCCACGAGTAGGCCGGCGGCGTAGAGACCCCAGGCTATGGTCACGTAGGCGTCACCGCTCGGCAGCGGCGAGAGCTCGCTCCAGAGCCAGGCGAGTACGGCCACGTGGGCCGCGAGGAGATACGCGGCTCGCCGCGCGACATCCTCTCTTCCCTCCAAGAATGCGGAGACGACTGCCAGAGCAATGACGAGGAGGTTGCAGATCCCACGGAGGTCGAACACCGCCGTCTCCGGCGAGCCGTAAGGCCCGATCTCGGTCGCGAGCCGGCTCCCAAGCCACAGCCCGCTCACGATCCAGGCCGCATCCGCGCCGACCGTCGTCCCCCAGGCCGGGAGCCGCCGTGAGAGCAGGTGCAGTCCGGCGGCGTAAGCGGCCCAGGACACGAGCGCGAGGCTCGCGCCGTAGGGCAGGCTCAGGAACTCGCGGAGGATCAAACCCAACACCGCCGCGTGGGCGACGATCCGGTAGACCCGTCCGGCGGAACGCGGCGCGACCACGCCGGAGACCGCGAACGCCAGGACTATGGCCGAGAGGTCCGCGAACGCCTGCACGTTCAAGAAGGCCGGGGGCCTCGTTCCGAAGCCGGAGGAGGCTTCCAGGGCTCCGAACGCGAGCCGGCCACCGAGCCAGAGGGCGATCCCCCCGAATAGCGCGTGCGCCGCCCACGTGACGACCCTGTCAGAGAACCGCCGCGCGACGAGATGCAGGACCGCCGCCTCCGCGCCAAGCGCCACGAAGAGCGCGTCTCCCTCCAGGACGAGCACCAGGGCGAGCGTTCCGAGCAGGAGCGCAACGAGAGCCTGAACGTAAGACATCCCGCTCCCGCGCTCGACGCGCCGGAGACCGACCGCGACGAGCGTGTAGGCGGCGGCCAAACCGAGCGCCACCCCCCCGAGAGGTCTCTGCTCCAGGCCCCAGATGCCCTGGGTGAACGCCAGCGCGAGGAGCGGCGCCACGACGGAGATCACACCCACTAACGCCCCGCTCTCAGGGGGATTCTCGCCGAAGAGCCGCCGCGCGATAGCGCCGGGCTCGGGCAGCGTCCACCGGGAAGGAGCCCGCGATCTGAGCACCTCGCGCCCGACGGACACGAGCCACAGCACGAGCCAACCGAACAGCACCCCCGCCTGTAACGACCGCAGATCCGCGAGGTTCGCCAGGCCAGTGGACACGACGCTCGCGTAGCCGAGAAAGAAGACGGTCCACACCCCGGCGAAAGCGACGAGTAGAAGTGTGCGCCACCCCTTGTACAGGTACACGGCCGCGGTGCCGGTGAGGATCGTGCACGTGAACAGGACGAGCCCGCCGAGAGACGCGCTGCCCGCGTAGAGGACGAACGGTGTGGCGAGTCCGCCCACCGTGCCGATCAGGGACAGCACCGTTTCGTCCTGCCGTAGCGCCAGGACGAAAGCGAGCACCGTCACTGCGGCCATGAAAGCGAAGGCGACCGCGTAGGGCACGAGGCCGTAGAGTACGTCGGCGGCGTACCCGGTAATGTACAGCGCGCCGATCCCGCCGCCGAGCAACACCTGGCTGAAGGACCGGCGGTCCTCATAGACTCGGAGGCCCACCACCAGAAGGCCCACGCCAAGCGCGAGCCCGATGCCGACGCGCACCGCGGGTGTGATCCAGTTCTGGTCGACAGCGAACTTGAAGAGGAACGCGACGCCGAACAGGAGAAGACCTATGCCGATCTTGTTGAGCCACCACTCCCCGCTCCTCAAGTTGCGGAGACCCTCCGGTATCTCTAGTCCTCGTCCCCGCGAGACTCCCCCAAACCCGAAGCGGCGTCCGGCGTCAACCTCGACCGTGCGATCCGGGAAACTCTCCGCCACAGAGGACACCCCCTCCGCGGCTCCAGCCGATGACCCCCCGATCACCTCATCGGCAACCGGCTGAGGGCCCAGCCTGACCAGGGCGTGGTCCAGACGCCTTACCTCCGTCTCCAGGAACGCGACCCGCTCCTCGAGCGAAGGCCCTCCACGCTCACCCATCTTCCCTACTCCTTCCCGCAAACGGCGCACCCACAGCCGGGTCTCCCGCGAGCAAGTCCCCGGCCCGCTTCACCCTGTCCAGCGACGCCTCGAGCAGGGCCGGGAGACGCCGCAGCTCGCGGATCGCCCCCACCGGATCCTCATCAACGAGAACAGATGCCGAGCCAAGCCTCTCCCAGAAGCCGGTCGCCGCCGCGCCCTCCAAAAGCTCTCGCACCCCTCGTCGCACTTCCCTATCCCGGGCGTGGTCTTCGGCAGCGCGGGCTAACGCCGTCTCTATCGCCTTCTCCATCCCGGCCAACAGCATCGCCCGCGGGGCCAATCCCGCCATCAGCTCCTCCGCCTCGCGACGAGCGTGGACAAACTCGACGGGGCTCAACGGTTTAGGGGGCCGGCGATACCTCTCGCGCGCCAGGAAAGTGCCCAGGGTCAAGATCATCACCACCACTCCGAGCGCCAAGATAGCCATCACCAACCCGGAGACCTCCGATCCCCTCGCCATCAGCCCCAAACTCACTCCTCCAAACCATCCCATCGTAGAGACTCCCCACACAAGACACCAGTTTATTTACGATGTAAGTTTACGTTGTAAGGTAACAGATCGAGTCGTATTCCGCCAGGGGCAGAGGGCACTCTTAACAAGATTTAATATCAGGCCGGGTTCGGCTGCTGAGTGGCGAGGCTCTTGGTCGGAGCTGTTTTACGTGTTGTGGTCTGTGGAGGCCTGGTATCCGGTCCAGCCGAGGCGGGCCAGGAGGGCGGCGGTTATTGCGGCGGTGGCCCCCCAGATCTCGCGCGGGGGCGGACCTTCGACGGCGAAGATGGGCACCTCGTAGTCGCGGCCGTCGCGGGTCCATAGGACCTTTCGGAAGGTCTCTTTGGACATGAGCTCGTCCACTGAGGCGGTGAAGATCTCTTCGACCTCGTCCGGGGCGAGGACCAGGTCCGCCTCTGGGGGGAGGAGGCCGACGAACGGGCTCACGCGGAAGTTGCTCGGGGGTATGTACATCTCCTCCAGCTCGCCGATGACCTCGACGAGATCCGGGCTGAGGTCTATCTCCTCCTCGGCTTCGCGCAGGGCGGCCTCCAGCAGCGAGCCGTCGGCGGGGTCCAGGCTCCCGCCGGGGAAGGAGATCTGTCCGGCGTGATCCTGGAGGTGGCCCTTCCTGACCGTGTAGACCAGCCGCGCCCCCTCCGGCTCCAGCAGGACGGGCACCAGCACCGCCGCCTGTCGCGAGTCGGCATCCGGCGGCGGCACCCGCGGCCGTCGCTCGCCCGTCTCTACGTCCACCGGAGAGAAGCTCTCGTACACCTCGCGCCACCTCTCCAGCGGGCGCGCCACGGCCCCGCGCAGCCGCGCGGCGAAGTCCTTCGGGGGCTTCCTCTCCCCCATTACGCGTCCGTCTCCACCGGTATCGTCCACGGAACTAATCATAATCCATCGCCCGGAATGGACTGCGGACGCGTTCACGACGCCGACACTACTACGAGGAGAACCGCTACCAGGCCGAACAACGAGCCGAAGGCGAACAAGGAGAAGCCGACCACGGTGAAGATCAGGGGCGCGAACCAGAGCATCATGAAGGTCTTGATCCGGGCCTCCTCGGGGTTCAGCGGGTCGTAGAGAACCTCGACCTGCTCGCCGGGTTTCTGGGAGAACCCGCTGGTTCCGGTCTCCGACTCGACCTCGACCGTCCGCCCGTCCCGGGTCTGGAAGCGCACCACAGGGTAGCGGTACGTGCGCAAGCGGGGGCCGTCGCCGGTGTGCGAGGTGCTCGTTCGGGTCTTGACGTCGGTGACGGTAGCGGTCGCCGACGTAGCCTGGCTAACGAACCGCCGCGTGCGGAGAAAGTTGCGGACGCCGAGGACGAGTAGCACGGCCCCAACCGCGGCCAGCGCGAGGGGCACGAGAGATACGAGCAACCACAAGATCTCTACGTCGATCACCTCCAGTTGCGAGCTGTATCATCTGCTGACCTTAACCCGCGACGAGTCCCCCCCACAAGTATCAGTCGGCGATGTTCTTACGGGCGACGATCTTGGTGGGCGTAACGCGCACGAGCAGTTCGCCGGGGACGGCGTTGCGACGGCCATAAGACTCGGCCAGATCCTCGCCCATGTAGCGGCCCGCAATGCGCGTGGCCCAGTGGAGGAGGTCGGGGTCGGCGGCGGCGAGTTCGGCCCTGCCTTCGATCAGGACGAATGCGAACGGCGGCTCCTGGTCATCGACGCCCAGGCTCACCCGCGGGTCGCGCCGCATGTTTCTGGCCTTGAGCGTCGTTTCCCCCGTCGTGAAGACGACGGTATCACCGTCGAGATCGAACCATATCGGGGCGACGTGCGGACTCCCGTCCGCGCGCACCGTCGCGAGAGTTGCTGTCCGGGCGTGATCCAACATGAAACTCCGGTACTCTTCGGCGGTCATCTCCTGCATCTGATCGTCCCCTCCACATTGAACAGCGCCACGTCCGCGGTGCTTACAACCCGGATGTGGTGCTCTAGCTCGGGCACCTAGCGCCAGCAACGAACCTTCCCGTCCGACCGCATCATCGTCTCCTCCGGGTCGTTCACCGCCTCCGACGATTTGCGCGGCGGCTCAGTCGCTACCGAGAGTCTCCACGGCGAGCATATCGAGGGCGACGGCGGCGGTCCAGGACTGTTCCGTGGAACCGAGGGGCTCCCCGGTGAACGGCTCGAAGTATTCGGCGAAGCCACATTCGGCGAGTTGTCCGATGGTCTCCCGGCGAATCTGCGCCGCGCGGTGGGGCTCTCTGGCACGGGTGAGAGACCACCAGAGGAGCCAGTTTGCAACCGGCCAGACGGGACCGCGCCAGTAGCTGCGGGGGTGGAACCCCGGCTCTTCCGGGCTGGTAGAAGGCGGCAGCGGCCGGTGCAGCCCCTCATGCCCGGCGAACGCCGGGGAGTCGAGCGTCTCCAGGAGGTCTTCGAGCCGTCCCGCGTCCAGTCCGCCAGCGATGAGTGGCGCGAAGCCCGCAACGGTGCGGACCCGTAGGGGTGAGTCGCCGAGCACGTCGTAGTCGAGGCAGAGCTTGAGGCCGGGATCCCACTGCCCCTCCAATCCCTCGCGGCCGCGTGCGATCCAGGCCCCAATCGTCTCGCGATCCTCTTCGGGGGCATCCACCACCCGCGAAATCTCCAGCAGCGCCTCGTTGGCGGCGACGAGGATGGCGCTGAAGAGCACGTCCTTAACCAGAAACGGGTGCGACTCGTAGATGTCGGCCTCGTCATAGCGGGCACGTTTCAGCAACTCCAGGAGCCACAGGTAGCGGTCGTACTCCTCGTCGGTGGGACGGTGCGAGGGGTCTGTTACGTGCTGCAGGTCGTAGCGGGTGTACGGCGGAAGGTCGCCGACCTCGACGGCTGCTAGGGCCGCGTCCCAGCGCGGGGAGTTGTCTGTGCCGCTCTCCCACGGGTGGTAGATCGTAACCAGCCCCGACTCCTCAGGGTCCCGGGCGGTCAGGAGGTAGCGGTGCCAGGCGAAGAGGCGCAGGTAGTTGTCCTTGAGAAACGCTCGTGCGCGGTCTACGCGCCGCTCCTCTTTGCCCCTCGCGGTCTCCCATATCCGCCGCACGGCTACGGCGTGGACCGGCGGCTGGCACAGGCCGCTCGTACGCGACTGGTCCGGCGCATCAGCGGAGAGCGCGGAGGAGCTCCAGCGCTCCGCGTCGGGGAAATAGCTCTTGGGCGGGGCCTCCGGGTTGAAGACTATGTGGGGAACCTTACCGGTGGCCCACTGACTGGCGAAGAGGGTCTCCAGCTCGCTCGTCGCGCGGTGGTTGTCCACGTGCGCCAGGCCCAGGGCGATAAACGCGCTATCCCAGCTCCACTGGTGGGGGTAGAGTGACGGCGCCGGTTTGGTCCAGGACTTGATGCTGTTGCGCCGCAACACTCCGGCCGCCAGAGGGTTCACGTCTCCGAGGTGCCCACTCGTCCTCCCGGAGGAGCTATGCGGAAGCTCTTCTCCCTTCATGGGCCGGTGAGATCACTCTCCATCTGCTCGCTTACCTTCGAGAATCTAAACAATGGCGGGCCGACCTTCAACCCCCCGACAAGAATTAGTATTCCCTTTCGACCCAGGATCAAAAACTCCCGACGGCTAGCGGGGGCCGTCGGGCTCATCGGACTCCTCCGAATCCTCCGAAACCTCTTCGTAGTAAGTCGAGAGGGAGTCGACGAAGCCGTCGTAGGCGTCGAGAGACTCCCCGGACAGCGCCCGGTAGACCTCCCGCTGCTCGCGGACGAGCTGTGTGAGGTCCTGCATCGTCCTGCGGTTGAGCTCGGCGTGACCCTCGAGCGTCTCGATCCAGTTCTCGAAGAACCTGCGGGAGAGCCTCATGTTGCTCTTCTGCGCCTCGAAGGCCCGATCCACGGCGGCCCTGTACGACTCGCGTGCGGCCCTGCTCAACTCGTCGGCGGCGTCTCCGGTTCGGTTCTCATCCTTCTCGTCCATGCCCGACCTCCTCTTCCGGAGCCCTCATGATAAACCACCACCGGCTCTTTCGACGGGCCCGAGCGACCGCCCCTCGTGTTGGACGGCACGAGGAGGCGTTGCTAGCATGGCCTCCGGGAAGAGTGCGACGGCTAGGTCTCGGAGGGCGGCAGATATGGTTGAGGTCGCGGTGATCGGCGGGGACGGCATCGGGCCGGAGGTGGTGGGCGCCGGCATCCGGGTGCTCGAGGCGGCAGCGGAGGACGATCCTTCGCTGGACCTGGAGTTCACCGAGTTCCCGTGGGGCTGCGAGTATTACCTGGAACACGGCCGGATGATGCCGGACGATGCCCTGGAGACCCTCGCGGCGTTCGACGTCCTCTACCTGGGCGCGGTCGGGTGGCCGACCGTGCCCGACCACGTCTCGCTCTGGGGGCTCTTGCTCCCCATCCGGCGCGGTTTCGACCAGTACGTCAACCTGCGCCCGACCCGTGTCCTGCGCGGTGTGGAGAGCCCGCTCTCGGAAGCGGGCACGCTGGACATCACCGTGGTCCGCGAGAACACCGAGGGGGAGTACTCCGACTCGGGCGGCCGGATCTACAGGGGAACTCCGCACGAGATCGCCATCCAGGATAGCGTCTTCACCCGGCGCGGGGTCGAGCGCATCGTGCGCTACGCCTACGAGGAAGCCGGGAGGAGGCGCGGGCTCCTCGTCGGGGCGACGAAATCGAACGGCATCAGCATAACTATGCCGTTCTTCGACGAGATCTTCCGCGAAGTGGGCGACGGATACCAGGACGTCGAGGCGTCCCTAATGCACGCCGACGCTCTGGCCGCCCGGCTCGTGCTCGACCCGGGGAGCTTCGACGTGGTGGTCGGCTCGAATTTACTGGGCGACATCCTCTCCGAAGTGACCGCCGCCATCTCCGGTGCGATCGGGATAGCCCCGTCGGCGAACCTGAACCCCGAAGGAGCGTACCCGTCGCTCTTCGAGCCCATCCACGGCTCGGCCCCGGACATCGCCGGCAAAGGCGTCGCGAATCCGTCAGGCGCGATCTGGGCCGGCGCGCTGATGCTCGATCACACCGGACACCCCGAGGCCGGACAGCGCGTCCTCACCGCCCTCGAAGACACCCTGGCGGATGGTGTAAAGACCGGGGACCTCGGCGGCTCCGCTACGACGGATGAGGTTACGGGAGCCGTCGTCGAGCGGGTCCGAAACGCGAACGCAGGTAGTTGAAGGCGGCCGCCACCCGGCTATTTGATCTAGCTCACAGAGTCCACGCCGAAGCCTTGACTCGTCCATACCACGTGCTCTACCCTGCTCCGTAGTTATTGCAAATGATAATCATTTGTATGAAGTGTTGTCGAGGGAGGAGGCGAGTTTTTCGTGTTTGCCGCTTTTGTGACGCTTTTGCGGGAGGGGTTCGAGGCCACGCTCTTGATCGCCATCGTGCTTGCCTACCTCGTCAAGATCGGACACAAGGAGGACTTTCGGCAGGTCTGGTACGGTGTCGGCGCGGCGGTTGCGGTCTCTCTGATTGCTGCGGGCGCGTTGTTCGTGACGGCCGGCGAGCTCGAAGGAACCGCAGAGTATGTGTTCGAGGGCACTGCGATGTGGGTAGCCGTGGGCTTCCTGACGTACATGGTCCTGTGGATGCGCCGGCAGTCGCGAACCGTCGCCCAGGGCATCCGCCGGGGCGTCGACATCGCCATCGAGAAGGGTAGCCGGCTGGCTCTGGTGTCGCTCGTTTTCGTAATGGTCCTGCGCGAGGGCGTCGAGACCGGCCTCTTCATCTTTGGCATCACCCAGACATCGACGCCACTTCAGGTCGCGCTTGGCATGGCTTTAGGCATCGCCGCGGCTGTGGCGCTGGGCTACGCGGTCTACGCCGGTGGCAAGCGGATTAACCTGGGTGCCTTCTTCAAGGTCACCGGCATCTTGCTGATCCTGGTCGCGGCGGGTCTGTTAGCTCACGGGGTGGCGGAGTTTCAGGAAGCGGGCCTTCTGCCCGAGCTCTTCCCGCTGTGGAACGTAAGCGGCGCACCGGTCGTGGGTGAAGAGGCCTTTGTGAGCGAGTTGCTGACAGCGTTCTTCGGCTGGGATCCCGAGGCGAATTTCCTGGAGTTCATCGCCTGGGCTAGCTACCTCCTGGCAGTCGGGTTTGCTTTCCTGCGTCCGCAACCGCTCCCCGAAGGTGTCCCCCAACCGGCGACGACCCGCAACAACTAGAGCACCCGCCTCGTCAGAGGCTTGCGGCGGGCGGCCTCCGCTCTCTACAATGGCGGCAGCCAAAGCTCCGGGCGGGGAGATCGTATGGACGTGTTCGGTATCGACGTTGGAGGATCCGGCATAAAGGGTGCGCCCGTCTCCCTGGCCACGGGCGAGCTGCTCGCTAAGAGGGTGCGCGTAAAGACACCCCAACCCTCGACGCCCGAGGCGATAGTCGCGACGTCGGTAGAGGTGGTAAGGCAGTCCGGGTGGGACGGGCCGGTCGGGTGCGGCTTCCCCGCCGTGGTCAAGGACGGCGTCGTACGTACCGCGGCGAACATCGACAAGGCGGCGATCGGCTTCGACCTGCGGCGGCACCTGCAGGAGGAGCTCGGCGGTCCGGTGGGCGTGATCAACGACGCCGACGCCGCGGGGCTGGCCGAGATACGCTGGGGCGCCGGGCGCGAGCAGGAGGGTGTGGTCCTGATGCTCACACTCGGGACCGGTATCGGGAGCTCGCTCTTCGTCGGGGGCCGGCTCGTGCCAAACACCGAGTTCGGACACATCGAGGTCCGTGGCCAGGACGCCGAATATCACGCGTCCGACACCGCCCGCAAGCGCGACGACCTGAGCTGGAAGAAGTACGCCGGGCGCCTCGACGAGTACCTCCACAGGATTGAGGACCTCTTGTGGCCCGACCTGATCGTGATCGGTGGCGGCATCAGCAAGAAGTCCGAGAAGTACTTCCCCCGTCTGACGATCCGCACGAAGATCGTAACGGCCGAGATGCACAACGACGCGGGCATCGCAGGCGCCGCGCTGGCCGGAATCCCGGAAGAGGCCACGATAGAGGCCGCCGAGTAGCTACCGCACTGCTCCGTGCGAGATCAAGGCCATAACCTCCGCGCGGAGACCCTCGCTCTCCTCGTAGATCCCGCGCGCCGCAGACGTCACCGTGATGCTGCCGGGCTTCTGCACCCCGCGCATTGTCATACACGAGTGATCGGCCTCTATCACCACGATGGAGCCCCGCGAACCCAGGTCCTTATACAAGGCATCGGCGATCTGGGCCGTCAGCCGCTCCTGGAGCTGGGGCCTCCGGGCGTAGCCTTCCATGAGCCGCGCGAGCTTGGAGAGTCCGACGACTCGGCCGCGCGGCGCGTATGCAACATGCGCCTTGCCGATGAAGGGCAGGAGATGATGCTCGCAATTGTGCGTCAGGTGACCACCGACCAGAAAAGTCGGGTGAGGCTCACACGTGAAAGAGCAAACCGTGGTGGGCTTAGTAGACTTCGGTGCCGGCTGGACGGATACGACCTCCGCGTACCCCGAATCTTGAGGAACGTACCACTCGGATTGTTGTCTGAAGCCATGTCTCCTTAGCCAACCTGGTTGATGCCACCTGTCCGAGACGTAGACGGTGCTGATCCCCTCTCGTACTCGGCCCACGGGGGTCTCCAGGTAAGCGGCCAACTCTCTAGCGAAGGTTGCGTTCGCTGTTATGATATGACTTCCGGTCTTCACGCGGGTTCCATCGCCGTCGATGTAGCCGTCTAGAAATCCATGCGTCATCTCTCGTGAAGAAGTGACTACCTCGGGGAACCTAAATCCCCTTGTCTTGTCCCTACAATCGTAGGGTAGTTTCAGCCACCTGGAGATCTTCTCCGCCGCGTAGCTGGAGACGACACGCACCCTGCACATGGGTACCTTACGACCGAGAAAACCGGAGTCGACCTCTATGCTCTCGACGCGGGGGCTGATAGAGAAAGCTACTTTCCAAGCCTCCGCCACCCTCTCGGCAAAGCTCCGGTCACCGACAACGACGGAGATTCTGCGCTTTGCCTGTATGCTGCCCTCCGAGGCTACCGCTCCGAGCAGGTAGCCCAGTTGATAGCCCGGCACGACGGAGAACTTCCGGCGGCAAAGTTTCCTCGGGGGGAACCACTCGACTCGATCTCCCGGTCGGAGGTCCCCAGCTTCGCACCAGCCGTGTTCCGCCTTTATAGGATGGTCTCTAGTAACCTTGATGGTCCCTCCGGAGGTACTGACCAGGACCACATCGTAGGTCTTACGTGTGGAGACAGCGGTAACTTTCGTCTTCGCCAGAAAACCTTTCTCTAGTGTCCACAGCTCGTCTCCGATTGCTACCTCCGCAGCCTTCTTGGCACCGGAAACCGCGTTGACGATTTGTTTGCTCGCCACGCACATGCTCGCCAGCGAGATGTCCCTCACGAGCACCATATCGCGTGCGTCCTCCATGAACCCGATCTCGAGGTGACGGGTCGGATCCTCGCCCAAGCCCGCAAAGAGGTACGCGTAGGCGTCGGCGACGCGCTCGGGCGTGCCGAGCACCCCCGGACGGTTGGGGTCCTCGCCTATGGCGATGAGGATCTCGCGCACCGCTCGCTCGATTCGCGGCCTGTCTACCTCTTGCTTGTTCGGGATCGCGTCGGACAACCTTCTAATCCTTCAACAAACCGGGCAACGAGTTTAGATCTGGGATGACGAAGGTCGCCTCGGGCGCCTGCGCGTTCCCCCTGCGGTCCACGAACACCGCGTCTATGCCAACCTCCGCCGCGCCCCGGATGTCCGAGACGGGGTCGTTGCCGACGTGAACCGCCCGGTCCCGACGGACGCCGCTTACCCGCAGCGCCTCTTCGAAGATCCGGGGATCCGGCTTCTCGACCCCCAGAACCGCCGAGGCGACGATGCCGTCGAAATACCGCATCCAGCCGAGCTCCTCGAGCACCTCCGCCAGGAGGATGTCCCAGTTCGAGACCACGTAGAGCTTTGCGCCCAGCACCCTTAGCCGGCGCAACACATCCTCTGACTCGGGATACGGGTTGAAGGAGATCCTCCGGTCTCCAACTTCCGTCAAGACTTCCATCGGGGCCTCTATCCCGAGCTCTTCGGCCGTCTGCCGGGCGTTGCGGCGTTTGAAGTCGGCCAGCCCTTCGTCCGTGCGGTACTCGATGTTCTGCTTTATGTGCCTCCGCATGCTCTCCCGCACCGGCCCGGTCGCCTTCTCGACCGTGAGCCCGCCGTTTCGGGAGTAAGGCGCGAGGTCCTCGACGTAACCCTCGACGTCGATGTTCACCCACAGCAGAGTCCCGTCCACGTCGATAAAGACCGCGTCGTAGCGCGAGCCACCGCCGTGTTCGATCTCGCTCTTCACTCTTGACACTCTTCGCACCCTTTTAGTAACCCGTAGCTTACGATCTTCCTCAGTATAAACGTCCCGCCCACCGGTAGAGGAGCGTCGCGGATCAGGTCGCTTTTCCTTGTGCGAATGTTACAGAATCTCGGGGTCGAAACCGTACTCCTCCGAGAGCCGAGCCAGGAGGTTATCGGCGTCGCCGGAGACATCGTAGGAGATCTGGAAGTACGCCGTCTGGGGAAATGAGTCCTCGGGCTCGGAGTCTACGTGCTCGTAGTCCGCCCCGACCTCGTCCAGGACGTCGCGCACGAGCTCGAGGTCCTCTTCGCTCCTGATGTTCCCCACGCGCAGCATCGCCTCGCCCATCTCCTAGACGCTACCCGAAATGGTAACCGCTAAACTTGCCGTCACTCTGCAGAAGCTCGCCGTCGGCGTAGAGCTCACCGCCCTCGCGCAGGTCGCAGATCAAGTCCCAGTGCACGCTGGAGTCGTTCTTGCCACCGGTCTTCTCATATGAACGCCCGATCGCCAGGTGCACCGTGCCACCCAACTTCTCGTCGAAGAGTATGTTCCTGGTCGCCCGGCGGATGCCGTAGTTGGTGCCGATGCCGAGCTCCCCGAGGTACCTCGCCCCCTCGTCCGCGTCGAGCATAGAGTGGAGGTACTCCTCCCCCTTCTCGGCGCCCGCCTCGACTACCCTCCCTTCCTCGAACCGGAACCGCACGCCCGACACCTCGCGCCCGGCCACGGCCGCCGGGACGCCGAAGTAGACGCTGCCGTTGGCCGAGTCCTCGACTGGGCCGGTGAAGACCTCCCCGCAGGGCATGTTGTGCCTCCCATCGCCGTTCAGGAACTTGCGCCCCTCGACGGAGAGCGTGAGGTCCGTCTCCGGTCCCACTATCCGCACCTCCCGCGCCTGCTCCAGCCGCTCTATGAGCCGGCCCTGCTCCTCTGCCTTCTCCCGCCAGAAGCGCACCGGGTCGTCCTCGTTCAACGCCATCGCCTCGAAGACGAACTCCTCGTACGCCTCGAGCTCCATCTCGGACTCCTGCGCCAGCGCCTGCGTCGGGAAGAGCGTCAGCGCCCAGCGATCCTTGCTCAGGATGAGGTCCTGCACCGCCTTGTCCCGCTTGGCGAGAGCCCGCTGCTTTTGCGGGTCCACCTCCGCCAGAGCCCTTGTATTCTGCGGTGCCATGATCGAGATGGTAGCGTCGGCGCCCTCGTAGACGGAGCGTGTGATCGGCGGCGTCTTTTCGTAGTGGACGTCCTGGGCGTGTTCGAAGAAGAGCTCCTGGAGGCCCTGGAGTGCGACCTGGGAGATAGGGATGGCGCCCGCCTGGAGGAGCCTGGTGTAGACCTCTTTGATCAGGGGCTCCGCCGCCGCCCCGCCGGCGAGGACGACCTGTTCCCCCTCAACAGCTTCGATGGAATAGTCGACCAGAACCCGCGCCAGCTTTCTCAACCGTTCGTCTCTCATACAACCCACTCCTCTAGGCGACTTTGAGAATGTTTCGGAGAGCTTACCATCTAGGTGCGTCCCTCAGTGCGCGGGCCGTCGGCCAGTGCTGTGCGGGTGAACTCGAGCGCGTCGCGCATCCGCTCCAGTATGGTCCGGGGGCTCGGCGCGCCCAAGGGCCAGGGCTTGAGCTCCAGGCTGACGACGCCCGGATAGTCGCTGTTTGCGAGGGCGGCGAGGAACGGCCTCAAGGGGAGGCGGCCCTTGCCGGGGAGGCGGTGCTGGTCGCCGCCGGTGAGGTCGGAGTCAGAGAGGTGGACGTGGCGTAGCTGGCCGGCGAGCATCGCGTAGGCCCGCATCAGGTCCACCTTGCTCGCCCCGACGTGGCTGGTATCGAGGGTGACGTCGCCCAGGCCGAGGAGGTGCTCGGGCAGGTGGCAACTCTGGGGCCTGCGGACGGCGAAGATCCCCCGGGCTTCGTTGCGGGGCATGTTCTCGACCGCGACGGAGACGCCCCGATCCCGGGCCTCCCGCAGCGGTCCGTTTTTCCACTTCTCCAGCGCCCTGCCGGGCGGTGGCGGGTGTGCCACGACGACCGAGGCCTCCACCCGGCGGGCGAGACTGGCGACCCGGATCAGGGTCTTCCCCGGCTCGAGGTTCCAGGCGCCGCGGTGCAGGGGCAGGTGGAGGGCCAGGATCGGGATGCCGTGTCTCTCTTGGAGGAGGTTCAGGTACTCCTCCTGGTGGGTGTCCCAGCGGTCGTCCATCATTATCTCTACCCCGTCGTAGCCGGCCTCATCAGCCCAGGAATAGGCCCGTTCGAGGCCGAAGGGGTAGAGCGAGCCGGTGCTGAAGATCACGGGTACGGCCATCAGGCTCCTCGCCGGATCTCCAGAAAACGCTGCAGCGTGGAGGGCGAATGGTTCTGGTAATGATTGTTGGCGTAGGCGAAGACCGTCCTGTCCTCTTCGAGAAGGCGGTCCGCCACAGTAGACCACCAGCGCAGGTCGTCGTCGCGTTCTCTCTTCAGTTGTGTATGTCCGGCGGGAAACTCGCGGCGGTCGCCGAGCCAGCGGATGTACGAAAAATCGGCCGTCGCCTCCTCCATTCGGGGCATGCGCGGGTGATCTATCAGCGTGAGCGCGGCGCCGTGTTCGCGGAGCATGGTCATCAGGTCCGAGCCGAGCCAGCTGCGGTGGCGCACCTCGACGGCGTAGCGGAAGCCCTCCGGCAGGTCGGCCAGGAAGTCCTCCAGTACCCCATGCCCTCCACCGCGAAGGAGGGCGGCAGCTGCAGGAGGAGCGGACCGAGCCGGTCGCCGAGCAGCCCCATCGTGCGGACGAAGTTCTCGGCCAGTTCCCTGGAGTCCACCAGGTTCTTCTCGTGGGTGATCTCCTGGGAGTTCTGTACACCAGTTACAAACGCGCTCACTCTAACCCTCGTTGCCGTGAAACGATGAGTATACTGCCAAGCTAATACAAAGGCGGCGCAAGCCGCTCCCCCACAGTCCTTGGGCTCCCGGCCTTCCTAATCCCTTAATGCACCCAACGACCTAGAAAGTGGTGTTCTCAGAAGTTCGTGCGCAACCGTTCGCTTTAAGAGCCTTCGACTGGCCCCGAGAGTTTCGCAACTCTCGAATAAGCCATCGAGGTCGTAAGGGCGGCCAGCGGTATGGCCAACGCCGCGACGATCGAGCCACCGACCCACTCGCCCCAGGTATGCGATCCCGTGATCGAGCCCGTCGCCAGTGCACCCACGTGGATGACCGCCTCTTCCGAGACGAAGGCGAGGGTGGCCGTCCCGAGCAGAACCAGAAGCGCCCCCGCACCAGCGCGCTGCTGCGCTTAAGGGACGCAACAGGTCCCATATCCTCCTTGCAGATCACCGGGATAGACAACGACCAGCGCGTGTAAAGCCACATCCCTGGGAC
>Ga0126313_10000264_pt1 | contig 24021 bp, 35 predicted proteins | sample Plot105A_FD_89954 | JGI IMG/M metagenome (GOLD analysis project Ga0126313, IMG submission 89954) | Serpentine soil microbial communities from UC McLaughlin Reserve, CA, USA - Plot105A | ecosystem: Environmental > Terrestrial > Soil > Grasslands | place: USA: UC McLaughlin Reserve, Lake County...
CCCGAGCCCGAGCCCGAAGCCGAGGCGACGGAACCCGAGCCGGAGAAGCCGAAGCGCAGGCGCATCCGGCGCTCGAAGAAGGACGAGGAGGAGTAGTGGGTCAAAAAGTCCATCCCGGCGGTCTACGCGTCGGCGTCATCCACGACTGGAAGTCGAACTGGTACACGGGGACGAAGGAGTTCTCGCAGTACCTGCTCGAGGACGTGAAGATCCGCGAGCACATCTACAAGAAGCTCTCGCACGCCGGGCTGTCGGACATCCTGATCCGCAAGGACAAGCAGCGGATCACGGTCGACATCTACACCGCGCGGCCGGGGATCGTCATCGGCAAGTCGGGCGTCGAGGTCGACGCGCTGCGCAAAGAGCTGCATGCGCTCACCCATAAGAACGTCCACATCAACATCAACGAGATCAAGCGGCCCGAGCTGGACGCGAAGCTCGTCGCGCAGTCGATCGCCGAGCAGCTCGAGAACCGCGTCAGCTTTCGGCGCGCGATGAAGCGTTCGCTCGCGTCGGCCATTCGCTCGGGTGCGCAGGGGATCAAGATCGTCTGCGGCGGCCGCCTGGCCGGCACGGAGATGAGCCGGAGCGAGTCATATTCAGAGGGCCGCGTGCCGCTGCACACGATCCGCGCCGACATCGACTACGGGTTCACCGAGGCGAAGACGACGTACGGCCGGATCGGCGTCAAGGTCTGGATCAACAAGGGCGAGATCATGCCGGAGGGCTACGAGGGCATGACCCAGAAGGACACGCGGCTCGGCGACCAGGATCAGGCGCGCCGGCGACGCGGCGGTCCGATGGAGGGCCTCGGCGCCTCGCGCGAGTCCGGCCGCGGCCGGCAGGATCGCGAAGGGCTTGGTCCGGTGCAGCGACGGCGTCCGCGCGGCGGTGGCCGTGGCGGTCCGCGCCGAGGCGCGCCGCAGGACAACGTCGAGCGCCCGCGCACCGACGAGGCCGCGACCTCCGCTGAGGGTCGCGAGCAGCCGGTGATCGAGCCGGAGGTCGAGACGACGCCGGCACCGGTCGCCGACGCGCCCGACACCACGACGACGAAGACGATGCACGAGGACCCGACGAAGCTCGAGACGACGGGTGACGAGTCCAGCGAGAAGTCAGGCGGTTAACTATGTTGCTTCCGAAGAAAACGAAGTTCCGTAAATACCAGCGCGGCCGCCGCACCGGCACGTCCAAAGGGCAGACGATGGTCCATGCCGGCGACTACGGGCTCAAGTCGCTCGACGACGGCTGGGTGACCAACCGCCAGATCGAGGCCGCCCGAATCGCGCTGACCCGCAAGATCAAGCGCGGCGGCAAGGTCTGGATCAACGTCTTCCCCGACAAGCCGGTGACCCAGAAGCCGGCCGAGACCCGCATGGGCTCCGGCAAGGGCTCGCCCGAGCACTGGGTGGCCGTGGTGAAGCCGGGGCGCGTGATGTTCGAGCTCGCCGGCGTCCCTGAGCCGCTCGCGAAGGAAGCGCTTCGGCTCGCCGGCGCGAAGCTTCCCGTCAAGACGAAGATCGTGAAGCGGGAGGCGGACCTCTTTGAGGGCTAGGGATTTGAGAGATATGACGGACGAAGAGCTGGAGCAGGAGCTCCAGCATGGGGAAACCCACGGTTCCCCCATGAGCCCCCTCCTTAAGAGGTACGGCGGATGAAAGCAAGAGATCTAAGAGACATGACCGACGAGGAGCTAGAGCAGGAGCTCGCCGACCGGCGGCAGGAGCTGTTCAACCTGCGGTTCCAGCTCGCGACCGGCGCGCTCGAGAACACGTCGGGGCTGAAGGTCGCCAAGAAGGAGATCGCACGGATCCTCACCGTCCGCCACGAGCGGACGGCGAGCCTGGAGACGAGATGACCGAAGAGCAGCAGAACGAGACAACCGAAGAGACAGAGGCCGAGGAGCCGTCGCCCGAGGCCGAGGGCTCGGCGGAGGCCGAGGGTTCGGGGGAAGCGGAGGTTTCGGCGGAGGCCGAGGTCCCGGCCGAGGCCGCCGAAAAGGCGCCTCCCGCGGAGCCTGCGCCCGAGGTGGAACCAGCCGCCGAGGAGCCTACCGCCGAGGAGCCTGTCGCCGATGCGCCGGCTGAGGAACCGGCCGCCACGGCCGAGGAGCCCACGGCCGAAGAGCCCGTCGCCGCGCCCGAGCCGAAGCGGAAGCGCAAGCGGCTCCCGCGCGCGCAGCGCCGTCAGCGATCGAAGCCGAAGCGTGAGCCGTCGGCCGAGCGCAAGCCGATCGTGCGGCTGCCGAAGCCAGAGGGTGAGCGCGGACGGCGCCACGAACGGCGTGGAGTCGTCGTCTCGAGCGCGATGGAAAAGACGATCGTCGTCCAGGTCGAGATGGTGAAGATGCACCCCCGCTACAAGAAGGTGATCAGGCGCGCGACGAAGTTCCACGCGCACGACGAGCAGAACCAGGCGAAGGTCGGCGACGTCGTCCGGATCGTCGAAACGCGGCCGCTGTCGAAGACCAAGAACTGGCGGCTCGCAGAGGTTGTCGAGGTCGCCAAATGAGCGCCCCCTCGCGCACCGCTCGCACTCGCGAGGGCGCTGTAACGCTCGCTCTCGCCGCGTCCTCAGTCGCGCCCGTAGCCTCTGGATACGAACGCTCCCTGCGTACTTGCGAGAGCGGCGTTTCGCGGCTCGCGAACTCGATCGGCACGCGCGGTGGCGCTAGGTGATCCAGCAGGAATCGCGTCTCCGCGTGGCCGACAACAGCGGCGCCCGCGAGCTCCTGTGCATTCGCGTGATGGGCGGTTCGCACCGCCGCTACGCGCGTGTGGGCGACATCATCGTCGGTACCGTCAAGACGGCGAGCCCGCAGGGCGCGATCAAGAAGGGCGAGGTCGTCCGCGCCGTCGTCGTGCGCACGAAGAAGCCGTACGGCCGCGACGATGGAACGCTGATCGCGTTCGACGAGAACGCCGCGGTGATCATCGACAATGCGCGCAACCCGCGTGGGACGCGAATCTTCGGGCCCGTCGCGCGCGAGCTGCGCGAGCGCAACTTCATGAAGATCGTTTCCCTAGCTCCCGAGGTTCTGTGATGCCAACGATGAAGATCAAGAAAGGGGACACCGTCCAGATGCTGCGCGGCAAGGACCGCGGCAAGCGCGGACGCGTCATCAAGGCGCTGCCCGGCGAGGGTCGCGTGATCGTCGAGAACCTGAACCAGGTCAAGAAGCACACGCGGCCGAAGCCGCTCAAGGACGCGAGCCGGATGGGCGGCACGCAGATGGCTCCGGGCGGCGTGATCGACCGGCCCTCGGCCGTGCCCGTCTCGTCGGTGATGCTCGTCTGCCCGACCTGCGGTCGCGCGACGCGCGTCGGGATCAAGGTCGAGGACCGCAAAGGTGAGGTCGTCAAGGTCCGACAGTGCAAGCGCGCCGACTGCGGCGAGGAGATCGATCGTTAATGGCGCAGAACGGCTCCGGGAACGGGTACATGCCGCGCCTCAAGCAGCTCTACCGCGAGGAGCTCGCGTCGCGCCTGCAGGACGAGCTCAGCGCGAGCTCGGCGATGCAGGTGCCGCGCGTGTCCAAGGTGACTCTGAACATGGGCGTCGGCGAGGGGAAGACCGACGCGCGGGCGCTCGAGAGCGCCGTCGAGGAGCTCACGCGGATCGCGGGCCAGCGCGCCGAGATCCGCCGTGCCCGGAAGTCGATCGCCGGCTTCAAGATCCGCGAGGGCATGCCGATCGGCGCGCGCGTGACGCTGCGCGGCGACAGAATGTACGACTTCCTCGACCGCCTGATCTCGATCGCGCTCCCGCGCATCCGCGACTTCCGCGGGCTGAACCCGCGCTCGTTCGACGGCCGCGGCAACTACTCGCTTGGGATCCGCGAGCAGATCATCTTCCCGGAGATCGACTACGACGACATCGCAGCGGTGCGCGGCCTCGATGTCGCGGTCACGACCACGGCCACCAACGACGACGAAGGGCTTGCGCTGCTGCGCGGGCTCGGCTTCCCGTTCGCCGGCAGCAGAGAGGAAACTTAATGGCCAGAAAATCCCTGATCGCGAAGCAGAAGCGGACGCCGCGGTTCTCGGTGCGCAAGTACTCGCGCTGCAACCGCTGTGGCCGCCCGCGCGCGGTCTTCAAGAAGTTCGGGCTCTGCCGGATCTGCCTGCGGGAGCTTGCGCACGAGGGCGCGATCCCGGGCATGACCAAGAGCTCCTGGTAGGAGGAGACGACGTGTTAACCGACCCGATCGCCGACATGCTTACGCGAATCCGCAACGCGAATCGCGCGCTCCACGACTCGGCGGAAATGCCGACGTCGCGCCTCAAGGAGGAGATCGCGCGCCTCCTGAAGGAGGAGGGCTACATCCGCGACTACCACGTCCAGAAGGGCGAGAGCTTCGACACGCTCGTCGTCGAGCTGAAGTTCGGCAAGAACCGCGAGCGGATCCTCACCGACCTGCGCCGTGTCTCCAAGCCCGGACGGCGGATCTACGCGCGCAAGGACCGGCTGCCCCGCGTGCTCGGCGGCATGGGAACGGCGATCATGTCCACCTCGAGCGGCCTCGTGACGAGCCGGACCGCGCAGGAGCGCGGCGTCGGCGGCGAGGTCATCTGCTTCGTCTGGTGAGCCGAATCGGAAGACAGCCGATCGAAGTGCCCGCGGGCGTGACCGTGGCGATCTCGCCTGGGCGCGTGATGGTGAACGGGCCGCTCGGCGAGCTCCAGCAGACGCTGCCCCAGCGGATGAAGGTCGAGCAGGAGAACGGCCAGATCACGGTGACGCGGCCGACGGAGCGCGGCGAGGATCGCGCGCTGCACGGGCTGACGCGCACGCTGATCGCGAACATGATCGAGGGCGTGACGAAGGGCTTCGAGAAGCGCCTCGAGATCCAGGGCGTCGGCTACCGCGCAGCGATGAAAGGCACTTCGATCGAGCTCAACGTCGGCTACTCGCATTCGGTCACGAAGGACGCGCCGCAGGGGATCACGTTCGAGGTTCCGTCGCCGACGGCGATCATGGTGCGCGGCGCGGACAAGCAGCAGGTCGGGCAGGTCGCCGCCGAGATCCGCAAGATCCGCCCGCCTGAGCCGTACAAGGGCAAGGGCATCCGCTACGACGGCGAATACGTGCGCCGGAAGGTCGGGAAGCGGGCGTAATGGCAACTCTGACCGTCTCCCAAGCGCGCGCGCGCCGACACCGCCGCGTCCGCGGCAAGCTGGCCGGCACCGCCGAGCGCCCCCGTCTCGTCGTGTTCCGCTCGAACCGCGGCATCTCGGCGCAGCTCGTGGACGACCTCGAAGGGCGCACCCTCGCCGCGGCGAGCTGGCTGCAGCTGAAGAAGTCGTTCAAGGGCAACAAGACCGAGCAGGCGAGCGAGGTCGGCAAGCTGCTGGCGGCGAACGCCAAGAAGGGCGGGATCGAAAGCGTCGTCTTCGACCGCGCCGGCTACCTCTACCACGGACGAGTGAAGGCGCTCGCGGAGGGCGCTCGCGAAGGAGGCCTGACGTTTTGAGCGCACCGGAGTACAGCGAGACGCGCGAGCTAAAGGAGCGCGTCGTCGAGATCAACCGCGTCGCCAAGGTCGTGAAGGGAGGACGGCGGTTCTCGTTCACGGCGCTCGTCGTCATCGGCGACGAAGTCGATCGCGTCGGCGTCGGCTACGGCAAGGCGCGCGAGGTGCCGCTCGCGATCTCGAAGGCCGTCGACGACGCGAAGAAGAACCTGTTCACGGTGCCGAAGCACGGCACGACGATCACGCACGAGATCCTCGGACGCTCCGACGCGGCCCGCGTGCTCCTGCGCCCGGCGAGCGAAGGAACCGGCGTGATCGCCGGCGGCGGCGTGCGCGCGATCCTCGAGCTCGCCGGGATCCGCGACATCCTCGCGAAGAGCCTCGGCACGACGAACCCCATCAACATGGCAAAGGCGACCGTCAACGGCCTGAGGAACCTGCGGCGTCCCGAGGACGTCGCACGCAGGCGCGGCAAGACGATCGCGGAGGTGCTGCCGCTCAGCGCCAAGCGCCGCGCGGATGAGGAGAGCGCTGACGGGGCCGCGGCAGAGCGCGCGGCGGACGAGGGCGTTGCCGAGCCGGAACCGGGTTCGGACACTCAGGAGGAGACGACGTAAATGGCGGTTCGCGTCACCCAGATCCGGAGTGGGATCGGCCAGAACGAGCGCAATCGCGGCACGCTCCGCGCGCTCGGCCTCGGCCGGATCGGCAAGAGCGCGGAGCACAAGGAGAGCCCGCAGCTCACGGGTATGCTCAGGAAGGTCCGGCACCTCGTCCGGATCGAGGAGACCTAGGAACGCCATGCCCGACGACCTGAACCTCTCGAACCTGAGGCCGTCCGAGCCGCGCCGCGCCCGCAAGCGCGTGGGGCGCGGTCTCGGCTCGGGCAAGGGCCGCTATTCCGGCCGTGGCATCAAGGGCCAGAAGTCGCGCTCCGGCTCGCACAAGATGCGCGCCGGGTTCGAGGGCGGACAGATGCCGATCTACATGCGGCTCGGCAAGCTCCGCGGACCGTACTCGGCGGACGCGATGCCGATCGGCCCCCACCGGACGCAGACGCTCCCCGTCAACGTCCGCGACCTCGAGCGGTTCGACGACGGGACCGATGTCACGATCGAGCTGCTTGCAGAGCACGGGCTGATCAGGAACATGCGCACCGACGTCAAGATTCTCGGACAGGGCGACCTGACGAAGAAGCTCACCGTCACGGCGCATCGCTTCTCCGCGAGCGCACGGGAAAAGATCGAGAGCGCCGGCGGCACGGTTGTCGCGCTGCGAGAGGACAAGCCGCGCAAGCGCTCGGCGCCGAAGAAGCCGAGCGAGCCGCAGCCGAAGGCCGAGGCGGAGGCGCCGGCGGCCGAAGAAGAGGAGTAGCGAGTGTTCTCCTGGCTCGCCAACGCCTGGCGCGTCCCCGAGCTACGGCGGCGCGTCCTGTTCACTGCGTTGATCCTCGCGCTCTACCGCCTGGGGTCCTGGATGCCGGCGCCCGGCGTCGATTCGGACCAGATCAAGGGCTACATCAACAATCAGGCCGGGTCGATCTTCACCCTGCTCAGCGTGTTCTCGGGCGGCGCGCTGTCGCGCTTCGCGATCTTCGCGCTCGGGATCATGCCCTACGTCACCGCGTCGATCATCCTGCAGCTCTTGACGGTCGTCGTCCCGAAGCTGGAGCAACTGCAGAAGGAAGGCGAGGCCGGAACGGCCAAGATCAACCAGTACACCCGCTACCTGACCGTCGTGCTTGCGGCAGGCCAGTCGGCCGGCTACGCGTACCTGTTCCAGCGCCAGAACGTCCTGAGCACCAACCCCGGCCGCTTCGTCCTGATCGTGATCACGCTGACGGCTGGGACGACACTGCTGATGTGGATGGGCGAGCTGATCACGAAGCGCGGCGTCGGCAACGGGATCTCGCTGCTGATCTTCGCGTCGATCCTGACGAGCGCCCCTTCCGGCGTGGTCGCGTGGTGGACCGGCGGCCCGACCGAGAAGCTGTTCTTCCCGATCATCGGCCTCGGCGTCATCGTCGCGGTCGTGTTCGTGCAGGAGGGCCAGCGCCGGATCCCGATCCAGTACGCCAAGCGCGTCGTCGGCCGCCGCCAGGTCGCGGGCGGCTCGACGTACATGCCGTTGCGCGTCAACATGGCCGGGGTCATTCCCGTCATCTTCGCGGCCGCCGTGATGGCGTTCTTCCCGACGCTCGGTCAGTTCGTGCCGTCGACGCAGGATTTCGTCAACAAGTGGTTCGGACCATCGAACCTGTCTTACCTCTTAATCGAAGCTGCGTTGATCATCATCTTCACCTACTTCTACACGGCGGTCCAGTTCAACCCGGTCGACCAGGCGGACAACCTGCGCAAGCACGGCGGCTACATCCCCGGGATCAGACCTGGCCCGCCCACCGCGCAGTACCTCGACCGCGTGATGACGCGGCTGACGCTCCCGGGCTCGCTCTTTCTCGCGACAGTCGCCGTCGCGCCGTCGATCTTCATCAAGTACGGCGGCTTCTCACAGGCGACGTCGCGCGCTCTCGGCGGCACGTCGGTGCTGATCGTGGTCGGCGTCGCGCTCGACACCATGCGCCAGATGGAGTCGCAGATGATGATGCGCCGCTACGAAGGCTTCCTTCGGTAGTCGACTGACCATGGGCACGCGTTCCTCGCGTTCCTGGAGCGCCGCTGGCAAACGAGGCAAGCGGGCGGCGCGTAGGACAGCGCAGCTAGCACGGACAAGCGCTGCGCGCGCGGCATCCTGCCGCCAAGCCTTTAAGGCCCCCGGAAAGTGCGCGGCACTTTCCGGAGTAGAGCGGCGTCAGGCCGTCGCGAAGCCTGGCTCTGCCGGGCGGGAGCGACGGCCGGCCAGGGGCGCGAGGTGAACGTGTTGATCCTCGGGCCGCAAGGCTCGGGAAAAGGCACTCAGGCGCAGCGAATCGCCACCAGCTATGGGCTTGCGCACGTCGCAACGGGTGACATGCTGCGCCGGGCGATCGCGGCCGGAACGGAACTCGGCCGGCGGGTGAAACCAATCTACGACGCCGGGGAGCTAGTCCCCGACGACCTGATGATCGACCTGATTCGCGACCGGCTGGGCGAGGAGGACGTCGAGGACGGCTTCATCCTCGACGGCTTCCCGCGAACGATGCCGCAGGCCGAGGCGCTCGACCGGATGCTGCGCGAGATCGACCGCTCGCTGACGATCGTCTTCCTGCTCGAGGTGCCCGAGGACGAGTGCGTCGCCCGGCTGATGCGCCGCGCCGCCGCCGAGAACCGTACCGACGACACGCCGGATGCGATTCGAACCCGGCTCGAGCTCTACCGTCGCGAGACCGAGCCGCTGATCGAGTACTACCGAGCACAGGCCTTGCTCGTCGGGATCCACGGTGACCGGCCGCCCGATGAGGTGTTCGCCGAGATCCAGGACGCGCTCGAGACATTGGCGGTGCGCAGGTGAGGGGTCGTAACGCCCGTCCGCGAAACGGACCGGTGGAGGGGTTTGGGGGAACCGCGAGGTTCCCCCAGTAGTGTGCGTGGGGCAAACGGGATGATCATCCGGAAATCACCCGCAGAGATCGAGCAGATGGCGGAGGCGGGGCGCGTCGTTGCCGAAGTGCTCGCGCTGGTTGCGGAGCACATGCAGCCCGGTGTCCAGACCGCCGAGCTTGACGCGGTGGCCGACGACCACATCCGCTCCCGTGGCGGGATTCCAACGTTCAAGGGCTACCGGGGCTATCCCGCCTCGATTTGCGTCTCGCCGAACTCGATGGTCGTGCACGGAATCCCGGGCGGCTACGTGCTGGCGGGCGGCGATGTCGTCTCAATCGACGTGGGGGTGACGCTCGGGGGGTTCGTCGCCGACTCGGCCTGGACGTTCCCGGTCGGCGAGATCAGTCGGGAGGCGGAGCGCCTCTTGCAGGCGTGCGAGGATGCGCTCGAGGCGGGAATCGACCAGGCGCGCGCGGGCAACCGCGTCGGCGACGTCTCCGCCGCGGTTCAGCGCTCGGCCGAAGACGCCGGATTCGCCGTCATCAAGAGCCTCGTCGGCCACGGCGTCGGTCGGTCGATGCACGAGGAGCCGCAGGTTCCGAACTTCGGTCAACCTGGTCGCGGGCCGCGGCTCGCGACGGGGACGACGATCGCGATCGAGCCGATGATCTCGGCGGGATCCGACGCCGTCTTCGTCCACGAGGACGGATGGTCGATCTCGACCGAAGATGCTTCGCTTGCAGCGCATTTCGAGCATACTGTTGCCGTCACGGACGACGGCCCGCGCGTGCTTACGCCGCCGGCGGGTGTCGGAGCGCCTTTGCTACCATGATTCGACGCACGGCCGCCTGGCCGTGCTGCGCTCTGTTCTGTTGTTCAGCCCGCGCTCGCCGAGCGCGGTTCGTGTGAAGGAGGCAGGTAGTAGCCAAAGAGGAGAAGATCGAGGTCGAAGGCGAGATCGTCGAGGCACTCCCCAGCACCATGTTCCGGGTGCAAACCGATGAAGGGATGGACGTGCTGGCAACGATTTCCGGGAAGATGAGGAAAAACTACATTCGCATCCTTCCCGGCGGCCGCGTCAAGGTCGAACTTTCAGCCTACGACTTGTCCCGAGGCGGAGTCACCTACCGATACCGATGAAAGTCCGAGCATCTGTCAAACCAATGTGTGAGCGCTGCCGTGTGATCAAGCGGCACGGAAAGACCATGGTCATCTGCACCAATCCGCGACACAAGCAGCGGCAAGGTTAGGGAGGGAAGCATGGCTCGAATTGCAGGCGTCAATCTGCCTCGTGAGAAGCGACTCGAGATCGCGCTGACGTACATCTACGGGATCGGCGAGTCCACCGCGCAGAACATCATCTCGGAGCTCGGCCTCTCGATGGACGAGAAGGTGCGCGACCTGACGGACGAAGAGATCACGAACCTCCGCAACTACATCGATGGGAATTTGCAGGTCGAGGGCGATCTCCGGCGCGAGCGCTCGCAGGCGATCAAGCGCCTCGGCGAGATCGGCGCCTACCGCGGGATCCGCCATCGCCGGAACCTCCCTGTGAACGGGCAGCGCACGAAGACGAATGCGCGCTCGCGCAAGGGTGCGAAGAAGACCGTCGGGCGCGGGAAGAAGAAGGGTTAAGGGCGCGTGGCACCACCTCGAAGGCAGGCAGCACGCGGACGCACGAGGCGTCGGGCGCGCAAGAACATCGCCATCGGCCAGGCGCACATCAAGACGTCGTTCAACAACACGATCGTCACGCTGACGGACGGCGAGGGCAACGTGATCGTCTGGGAGTCGGCCGGCTCGGCCGGGTTCAAGGGCTCGCGGAAGTCGACGCCGTTCGCGGCGCAGGTGACGGCCGACTCGTGCGCGCGCAAGGGCATGGAGCACGGCCTGCAGAAGGTCGAGGTGTTCGTAAAGGGTCCCGGCTCCGGCCGAGAAACCGCGATTCGCTCGCTTCAGGCGGCGGGGCTCGAGATCCTCGGCGTCAGAGACGTCACGCCGCAGGCCCACAACGGCGTGCGGCCCAGGAAGCGGAGGCGGGTCTAGTTGGCGCGCGATCTCGGACCCAAGTGCCGCGTCTGCCGCCGCGAGGGCATGAAGCTCTTCCTCAAGGGCGAGCGCTGCCTGACGGAGAAGTGCGCGATCGAGCGTCGCAGCTATCCGCCGGGCGAGCACGGCCGCGGCCGCATCAAGCAGTCCGAATACCTGCTGCAGCTGCGCGAGAAGCAGAAGGCGCGGCGGTACTACGGGCTGCTCGAGAAGCAATTCCGCACCTACTACAGCAAGGCTGCGAAGGGGTCCGGGATTACCGGCGAGGAGCTGCTACGGATGCTGGAGACGCGACTCGACAACGTCGTCTACCGGCTCGGCTTTGCCGCCTCGCGCGCCCAGGCGCGCCAGCTCGTCCGCCACGGCCATTTCCACGTCAACGGCCGGCGCGTGAACATCCCGAGCTACCAGGTCAAGCCGCAGGACGTGATCACGATGGCGCCCGGCAGCTCGGCGGAGCAGGTGATTCGCGACGCGACCGATCTCACCGCTTCGGTCGCGCCGTGGCTACAGGCCGACCATGACGGCCTCACGGGACAGATCTTGAAACGGCCTGAGCGCGAAGAGATCGACACTCCGGTGCAGGAGTCGTTGATCGTCGAGCTCTACTCGAAGTAGTCGCCGGGGCCTCTCGGCCCCCCCAACCCGGAAAGGAACGCATGGCAACACGCACGATCAGCCCCACTGAACTGCAGACGCGGATCGTCCACGAGGAAGTCGACGATCTCCGCGGTGTCTTCGTCATCGAGCCGCTCGACCGCGGCTTCGGCTACACGTTCGGGAACTCACTGCGCCGTGTGCTGCTCTCGTCGCTCGAGGGCGCCGCAGTCACGTCGGTCAAGATCGAGGGCGTTGCCCACGAGTTCACGACGCTGCCGGGCGTCCAGGAGGACGTCACCGACATCATCCTGAATTTGAAGAACCTGATCTGCCGGCTGCACGGCGAGGCGCCGGAGGTCGAGGTCTACCTCTCGAAAAAGGGCTCCGGCGCCGTCACCGCCGCCGACATCGAGGCTCCCGCCGACCTCGAGATCCTGAACCCCGACCTCGAGATCGCGCACCTGTCCGACCGCGGCAACTTCGAGATCGTGCTGACGATCGGCCGCGGCCGCGGGTATGTCCCTGCGGAGCTCAACCGTGCCGAGATCCACACGATCGGCGTCATTCCCGTCGACTCGATCTTCTCGCCCGTGCGGCGCGTCGCCTATGACGTCGAGGCCGCGCGCGTCGGCCAGCGGACCGACTACGACAAGCTTCGACTCGACATCACGACCGACGGTTCGCTCAACCCCCGCGACGCGATCGCGGAGGCAGCGGAGATCCTGATCAGGCAGCTGGCGATCTTCACGGACATCGAGAAGATCGAGGGCTTCGGCGAGGCCGCGGCCGAGATCGCGGACTCGCCGGTCACGCACGCGATGGAGAACTTCCCGATCGAGGAGCTCGAGCTGGGCGTGCGCTCGTACAACTGCCTGAAGCGCGTGGGCATCGAGACGATCGGCGAGCTCGTCTCGAAGAGCGAAAACGAGCTCGCCGCGATCCCGAACTTCGGCCGCAAGTCGATCGAGGAGGTCAAGGAGACGCTCGCCACGCACGGCCTGAACCTGCGCGGGGACGAGTAACGGTGACGGGTAGATGAGGCACCAGCGTGCAGGGAGGAAGCTCGGCCGGGATTCGGCGCACCGGAAGGCGCTGTATTCCAATCTCGCCGGTGCGCTGATCGAGCACGGGCGGGTGCGTACGACCGTCGCGAAGGCGAAGGCCGTGCGCCCGATCGCGGAGGAGATGATCACGCTCGGCCGCCGAGGCGACCTGCACGCGCGCCGCCAGGCGCTCAAGTTCCTGCGCTCGCAGGATGTCGTGCACAAGCTGTTCTCCGACGTCGGGCCGCGGTTCAAGGACCGGCCGGGCGGCTATTCGAGGATCGTCAAGCTCGGCCCGCGGCAGGGCGACTCGGCCGAGATGGCATACCTAGAGCTCGTCGACTTCACGCCGTCGTAACGGAGGACAGCAAGCCCGCCTCCGCGGTTACTCCATCTGGGCTTAGTCCACTGGTGGTAGTCCGATCTCGCCGACGCTGAAGCCGAGTGGCACTTTGCGTTCCTCGGCGTAGATGCGGATCCGCCGGACGTCGGACTCGCGCACGAGGACGATGTCCGGCTCCTCCACCGACAAGTCGCACACGAGGAAGTCGCGACGCACCTCCAGTGCCCGCGGCTCGAGCGTCCGCCCGTCGCCGAGCTCGAGCTGCACGACGGCGTGATGCCCCTCGGGCGCTGCCGCGGCGACGCGCGCGAACAGCGCATCGACCTCCCGCCAGAGCTGCTCGCCGGTAGCCACGCGGGCCGGATCGTATCCCGCTCGGGCAAGGTTCCCATATGCTCACGCTCGCCGCGATCCTGCTCGCGATCTTCGTGCTCCCTTCGCCGTGGGGGCTCGTCGCGGTGCTGGCCGGACTGACGATCGACGTCGCGGAGACGTGGTTGTGGGTCCGCTTCTCGCGGCGCCGGCGTGCGGTGACGGGCGCGGAAGCGCTCGTCGGCAAGCTGGCGACGGTCGTCGACCCCTGCTGGCCGCGCGGGCGCGTGCGGGTCGACGGCGAGCTGTGGGCCGCGGACTGCGAGGCTGGGGCGGACGCGGGCGCCCTCGTCCGGATCAGCGCCGTCGAGAACCTGCTTCTCCGCGTCGAGCCCGCATGAGACTCAAGCTGACGCTCGAGTACGACGGGAGCGGCTTCCACGGCTGGGCCGCACAGCCTGGGCTGAGAACGGTCGAGGGGGAGCTGCGGACGGCGCTCGGACAGCTGTTCACATCCGTCGACGGGCTGGCGGTGGCCGGACGAACGGACACGGGTGTCCATGCGCTCGGCCAGGTCGCGAGCGTGGAAGTCGATGGCGGACCGCCGCCCGAGCGCGCACCCGCGGCGTTCAACGCCGTCCTCCCCGACGACGTCGCAGTGCTCGCCGCGGAGGAAGCACAGCCGCGCTTCCACGCGAGACACGACGCGCGCTCGCGCAGCTATCGGTACCGGATCTGGCGGCGCCGGACGCCTTCGCCGTTCGAGCTCCGGCGAAGCTACTGGTTCCCGCGGCCGCTGGACGAGCACGCGTTGCTCGTCAGCGCAGAGCTGCTCCTCGGCGAGCACGACTTCCGCGCCTTCACGCCGGCGGAGACGCAGCACGATAGCTTCGTCCGCGTCGTCCAAGCAGCGACGTGGGTCCGCCGCGGCGACGTGCTCGAGCTCGAGATCACGGCGGACAGCTTCCTCCGCCACATGGTCAGAACCCTGATCGGAACGATGCTCGATCGCGGTCCAGAGGAGCTCGAGCGGCTGCTCGACGGTCGGCCGCGCGCCGAAGCGGGTTCGACGGCGCCGCCGTGGGGCCTCTATCTCGAGCGCGTCAGGTACGACTAGCATCGCCCCCGTGACCGCCCCGGCGAAGACGCTCGAGGAGCGCGCTACCGAGCTGCGCGACCTGATCGACTACCACCTGTACCGGTACCACGTCCTCGACGATCCTGAGATCTCCGATGCCGAGTACGACCGGCTGTACGACGAGCTCGTAGGAATCGAGGAGGAGCGCCCGGAGCTGCGCGACGCGAGCTCGCCGACGGCACGTGTCGGCGCGCCCGTCTCGGACCGCTTCCAGAAGGTCGAGCACTTGCAACCGATGGGATCGCTGGAGAAGGTCACGACCGACGAAGCGCTCCTCAGGTGGGCTGATGACGTCCGCAAGCGTCTCGACTCCGACGAGCCGGTCCACTTCGTGACCGAGCCCAAGATCGACGGGCTCGCGATCAACCTGACGTACGAAGGGGGCGTGCTCACCCGCGGCACGACGCGCGGCGACGGGATCCAAGGCGAGGACGTCACCGTGAACCTGCGCACGCTCGCGACCATCCCGCTGCGCATGCTCGGTGATTCGCCAGAGCTGCTCGAAGTGCGCGGCGAGGTTTACATGCCGCTCTCCGGCTTTCGCGAGCTGAACGAGCGGCTCGTGGGGACGAACCAGAAGGTCGCGCCGAACCCCCGGAATGCGGCCGCGGGCTCGCTCCGGCAGAAGGACTCGTCGATCACGGCGTCACGCCCGCTCGCGGTGTGGGTGTACGGCGGCGGTGCGCGCCGAGGGATCGACTTCGCGTCGCAGTTCGAGACGCTCCAGTGGCTGCGCGAGCACGGTTTCCGCACGAACCCGTTCGCCGAGCGGCACGACTCGATCGAATCGGTCGCGAAGACGTGTCACGAGTGGGAGACGCGCCGGATCGAGCTCGACTACGAGATCGACGGGATCGTGATCAAGGTCGATTCGCTCGAGCAGCAGCGGCGGCTCGGCGAGCTGCACGGCCGGCCGCGCTGGGCACGCGCGTTCAAGTGGGCACCGATGACGGCGGAGACGAAGCTCAAGCGGATCAACATCCGCGTCGGACGCACGGGGGCCTTGAACCCGTGGGCGGAGCTGGAGCCGGTCGAGGTCGGCGGCGTGACCGTCTCGACGGCGACCCTCCACAACGAAGAAGACATCAACCGCAAGGACATCCGCGAAGGCGACAAGGTGATCGTTCAGCGCGCGGGTGACGTGATCCCGCAGGTCGTCGGCCCCGTGCTGCCGCACGCCAAGGGGTCACAGTCGTTCCGGATGCCCGAGCGCTGCCCGCTCTGCGCCGCCGAGATCGTCAAGCCGGAAGGCGAGGTCATGCACCGCTGCCCGAACCGCGCCTGCCCGTCCCGCGGCCTCGAGACGCTGATCCACTGGGTCCAGGCCGCGATGGACATCGAAGGCGTCGGCGAGCAGTTCGTCCGCCGGCTCTGGGATCAGGGCCTGCTCCGGTCGATGCCCGACCTCTATCGCCTGACCGCTGAGCAGCTGCTGGAGCTGGACGGCTACGGCGAGATTTCCGCACGGAACGCGATCGAGTCGATCGCGCGCTCGAAGGAACGACTGTTCCATCGCGTGCTGTTCGGGCTCAACATCCCGAAGGTCGGGTGGGTGATGGCCGCGAACCTCGCGCGCCACTTCGGGACGGTCGACGTCCTGGCGGCCGCCACGCAAGAGGAGCTAACCGAGGTGGAGGGGATCGGCCCCGACCGCGCGGAGCTGATCGCCGAGTGGTTCGAGGACGACGAGAACCGCGCCCTGATCCAGGAGTTGCGCGAGCTGGGTCTCCAGTTCGTGACGGGTGAGGAGTTGCAGCCGGCTGAGGGTCCACTGACGGGAAGCACCTACGTCATCACCGGCACGCTCGAGGCGTTCACGCGCGACGAGGCAGCAGCTGCGCTCGAGGAGCGCGGCGCGAAGATTGGGGGCTCCGTCTCGCGGAAGACAACGGGCGTGATCGCCGGCGAGAGTCCGGGATCGAAGCTCGGGAAGGCACAGCAGCTTGGGGTGCCGGTCCTGACCGAGCAGGACCTGCTCGCGCTACTGCGCGGCTAGGACCTTGACGAAGCGGTCCTCCGCCTCCTTCGCGTACCAGGAGGCGAGCGGGTGGCCGTTGTGGAGGATCGCGAACGCGTACCGGCCGTTGACGTAGCCCGCCAGAGCCGAGGCGGCGCTCGTCGTGCCCGTCTTCGCGAGCACGTGCCCCTTCGTCCGCGCGCCGAGCAGGCGCTTGCGGAGCGTTCCCGTCTTGCCCGCGACGGCGAGCACGGTCTGGAACGGTTTGCGCAGCCCGGGATCCTCGAACGCCACGCGCAGGATCGCGACAAGGGCGGCGGCCGAGAGCCGGTCGCGTTGCGACAGGCCGGAGCCGTCCACGATCCGAACGCCGCCCAGCGGCACTGCGTGCTCGGCCAGCACCTGCCGAACGACGCCGGCGCCGCCCGCGGAGGTGCCGTGGCTCACCGTTGCGCCGAGTTGCTTCAGGAGCAGTTCGGCGGTGAAGTTGTCGCTCCACACGTCCATGAACCTGAGGATCTTCCAGAGTGGAGGCGACTCGACGTACGCGAGCGGGATCGCCGACCGCGCCGCCCGGCCTTGCGTCGACCTGCCGCCGACGGACACGCCGGCGTCGAGCAATTGCCGCCGGAAGAGTGCCGCTGCGGCGAGCGCCGGCCGCGGGGCCAGCCGGTCTCGGTAGAGGCCGCGGTCGACGGACAGCGCCGAGAGGGGTGGCGACTCGGCTCCGTAGAACTCGGGCTTCCAGCCCCACACGCCGCGCTTCGAGTCGAAGAAGCTCTCGTCGCCGACGACGGACCCGGTCACCTTCCGGATCCCCGCGCCGCGCACGAGCCACGCCAGGCGCTTCAGGTCGTGCGAGGACAGCGTCGGGTCGCCGTGTCCCTTCAAGACAAGATTCCCGCGCCAGACGGTCCCGGCCTGTCCGCCCTCGCCGTAAACCTCCGTCCGGATCCGGAAGGCGCTGCCGAGGAGCTCGAGCGCCGCGAGCGTCACCGTCAGCTTCTCGTTCGACGCCGGCTCGAGCGCCCCGAACTGGCGGCGCTTGAACAGCACGTCGCCGGAGCTGAGGTCGATCGCGACGGCCGCGCTCACGGACCGACCGAGCCCAGGCACGGCCAGAGCGCGCGCGAGCCTGGGCGCAAGCGGCGTGGTTGCCCTCGATCCCGATGCGGTACCGGCGATCGGCGCCACGACGGCAGCGCCGACGGCGGCCAGGAGGGCGAACCACGCGCAGATACGCACGCCGCCATTCTCGTCACGCGCACGGATGGTCATGGGACTTCGGCGCATGGAAGATAGTCCACTCGGCCTATAGGAATGGGCGGTGCGTTCCTCCATAATCGCTCCAACCGGAGGAGGACGGTGCCCCAGCGAATGCCCTTGTTGCTCGATCGAATCGAGGCATTACTCGACGTGCGGCCGACCGTTGCCGAGCCTCAGGCGGTCGCCCGGATCGAGCGCACGCTGACTGACGGCTACGCGAGCGCGCTCGCGCTGGAGGGGGAGCGGCTCCGGATCGACCGCGAGATCCAAACCGTCACCGCCGGAATCAACAGCGGCAACCCGAGCCGACGCGCGGAGGAGCTCTCCCTGCTCACGCGCCGGCGCACCAAGGTCGACGGCGAGCTCGTCCACCTGCGCGAGCGGCTCGAGCTCCTGCGCCGGAAGGCGCGCGAGCTGCGCACGAGCTTCCCGCAGGCGCAGGCGACGTAGTTCCGGTTACGCGAGCCCGCTGCGGACGGCGTACACCGCCGCCTGGATGCGGTTTTCGATGCTGAGCTTGAGCAGGATGTTCGAGATGTGGTTCTTGACCGTCTTGGAGCTGATGAAGAGGTCGCGCGCGATCTCGGAATTGTCCTTGCCGTTCGCGATCAGCTTCAGCACCTCGAGCTCGCGGTCGGACAGCTCGGCGACGAGCATCTCCGCCTGAACATCGGGGCTCGCCGCCCGCAACCGCTGGAGCACCTTCGCCGCGATCGACGGTGAGATCAGCGACTCACCTTCGGCCGCGGCCTTGATGCCGCGCATCAGCTCCTGGATCGAGGAGTCCTTCAGCAGGTACCCGCACGCACCCGCCAGCACCGCGTCCATGACGTCCGTGTCCTGGTCGGAGATGGAGAGGACGACGACGCGTGTCAGCGGCGCGAACGCCGCGATCTCGCGGGTCGCCTCCACGCCCCCCTTTCCAGGCATGTTCAGGTCCATCAGGACGACGTCCGGAACCTCCTTCTTCACGAGGTCGACCGCCTCGTCGCCGCTCGCAGCCTCGCCGGCGATCGTCACGCCCTGCTCCTCGAGCAGGGTCCGGAGGCCTGTGCGGAATAGGTCGTGATCGTCGACGAGGAGGACGCGGACCCCGTCAGTACGTGTCCGCTCCGCCACTGCTGTTTCTGCCACCGTTATCTCCCAGTCTGGTGCGGTCGGAAGTGTAGCGAGGGTCTTTCGCGCTAGCCGTGCAGCGAGATCGTGACCGTCCGGACCCCCCATGCTTGTGCCTGCGCCTCGGTCGGCACCCACACGTCGATTCGCGCGCCCTTGATCGCGCCACCGGTGTCGGCCGCGACTCCCTCGCCATAGCCCGGAATCGTCATGTGCGTGCCCAGTGGGATCACGGTTGGATCGACGGCGACGACGCCGGGACCGGCCGGGATTCCGGTAGCGGTGCTGCCGCGAAGGGCATAGGCGGTCGAGACGACGGTGAGCGTGCGGCCCGTAGTCGGCGCCGGCTCGTCGGGTGGCGGCGTGCTCACCGGCGTCGTGGCGACCGGCACCGGTGCGATCGTCTCCTGTGCCGAGACCGTCCGGGCGCGCTCCTCAGCCGCCTGCGCCCGGCTCTCGAGCGACGAGATCTCGCGCTCGTTGAGGCTCCGTTGCGAGGCCAGTTGGCCGATGTAGCCGAGGCGCTCGCTGCGTGCGGCGTCGAGCGCGTCGGCGGCCGCTTGCGCTTCGCTCTTGAGAGCCTCCGCACGGAGCGCTCGGCGGGCGAGCGACCGCGTGAGTGTCCGGAGCTCCGAACGCGCACGTCGCGCCTGCTCGAGCATCGACCGGTCCTGAGTCGCGACGGCGTCGACGCTGGCGAGGTTCGCCAGCGCGTCGTTCAGCGTCTCCGCCCCCAGGAGAATCGCGAGCGGGTTCGGCTCCCCCTCCTCGTAGAGCGCGATCAGGCGCCGCTCCAGGTTGCGCTGAGACACGCGCACGACCTTGCGCACGACCCTGAGCTGGTGCCTGGCAGATGCGCGTTCGCGTTGCAGGTCCGCGATCCGTGCCCGAAGCGTGTCGACTTTCGCGTGCGCCGAAGTGAGTTGACTATCGAGCGAGTACAGCTCGAGCAGAGCCGAATGAGACTCCTGCGCCAGCGCCTCGTTCTGGGCTTGCAGGGCATCGGCGCTGTGCCGCAGGGTCGACGGGTCGGCGCCGCCGGGGGCGGGCGCAAGGAGGACGAGAAGCGAGCCGAGCAGCGCGGCGACGGCCGCCCGACCGAGCCACAGCGGTCGAAACACGAGGCGGGACCGTAGCAATTCGTCGAATTTGTGCCGGTAAGATTTTGACCCTTTTGCGTCATTTTCGGCTCAATTGTGCGGTTGCGTCGATCAAAAACAGTTGCTAGGGTCTCCCCTTCGTGACGTCCCGACCGCTCTTTGGGCGCCCGCAAGGACGGGCGGCCGGAGGTCGTCAGAGGTGGAAAGCTCGGCATGCGGCAGCCCTGTTGACGGTTGCGGCAGCCGCGCTGCTGGCGGCCGTTCCGGCTCTCGCAGATCCCTCCAGCATCGCCTCGAAGGAGGCACAGGTTCAGGACGTCCTGAACCAGATCGAGCAGCTCGACGGCAGCCTCGAGCGTGCGATCGAGGCCTACAACCTCGCGACCGACAAGCTGCGCGCGATCGAGGACGACCTGCGCACGAACACTCACGAGCTGCACGTCGCGCGGCGAAACCTCACGCGTTCCCAGCACGCGCTCGCGAACCGGCTCGTCACGATCTATACGTCGAGCGACCAGCCCTCGACGCTCGGAATCCTGCTCGGCGCCGACAGCATTCAGGAGATGCTCGACCAGATGGAGACGGTCGACCGCGTCTCGAGCCAGGACTCGCAAATCAATCGACAGGTCATCCATTTCCGCGCCGAGGTGCGGAAGCAGCGGATCGAGCTGCATAACGCGCACGAGCAGCAGCAGGAGATCGTCCAGGAGCGCGCCGACCAGCAGGCTTCGATCGAGTCGCAGCTCGCGGAGCGGCGCCAGCTCGTCGATTCGATCCGCAGCGAGATCGAGCGGATGAAGGCGGAGGAGGCCGCACGCCAGCGCGAGCTCGCGCGGCAGGCAGCGGCGGCACGGGCGGCGCAGGAGGAGCAGGCACGGCAGGTGGCCCTCGCCGATCCGTACGCATCGAGCTCGTCCTCGCCGAGCAGCTCTTCGACGTCGACGCCGACGCCGACGCCGACGCCGAGCGTCAGCGCCCCGCCGTCGAGCGCCGGCGGCTCCGTCGTCTCGATTGCGATGCGGTATCTCGGCGTCCCCTACGTCTGGGGCGGCGCGAGCCCGTCCGGGTTCGACTGCTCGGGCTTCACGATGTATGTCTATGCGCAGGTCGGCATCTCGCTGCCGCACAACGCGGCGATGCAGTACGGCTACGGCTCGCCGGTCTCGATGAGCGAGCTGCAGCCGGGTGACCTCGTCTTTTTCAACGGGCTCGGGCACGAAGGGCTCTACATCGGCGGAGGCAACTTCATTCACGCTCCGCACACCGGCGATGTCGTCAAGATCTCGTCGCTCAGCGGCTATTACGCGTCGGCCTTCGTCGGCGCGCGCCGGCTCTAACGCTTCCTCCCGGACAGCCGGAACACCGGTCCGCTCGTGCGGACGCGCACATCGTCGAGCGGTAGTCCGGCGGCCGCGGCTCGGAGCTCCGGCGGTTGGATGAATCGGAGGCCCGGGCTCCGCGTCGCCGCGTGCGCAGCGCGCACCACCCGCGTGTCGAGGACGTCGTAGACGAACACGCGCCCGCCGCTACGGATGACGCGCGCCAGCTCCGCGAGCGCCGTCTCCCAGCGACCGACGTGATGGAGCATCAGAAAGGACAGCCCCGCGTCGAAGCTGCCGTCGCCGAACGGCAGCGACGCGGCGTCCGCCTGACGTGCGTGCGCCCGCCCGCCGAAGGTCGCGAGCGTGCGCTGCGCGGCGGCGACCATCTCGTCGTCATAGTCCGTCGCCGTGACCCGAACGTCCGGATGGGCCGCGAGCAGCTCTGCCGCGACGTCGCCGCTGCCAGCTCCGACCTCGAGCACTTCGCCCGAGAGCGGTGCGCGACCGATTGCCCAAGGGAGGACGACGCGGCGCGTGAAGAGGCGCCAGGGTCGACTTCGGCACAGGCGCGCTTCGAATGTCGACATTGACGGCATCTGGGCGTCCGGCCGGGCGTCAGTCGCTGTACAGCTGCTCGATCTCGCCCCGGAAATGCTGCTCGACGACGCCGCGCTTCAACTTGAGCGTCGGCGTGAGCTCGCCCTCTTCGGCCGAGAAGTCGCGCGGGACGATCACGAATCGCTTGATCTGCTCGAATCTCGAGCGGTCGCGGTTGACGTCGTCGACGATCCGCTGCACCTCTGCTTCGAGCTCGTCGGGAGCGCGCCCGCGCGCCTCTTCGTCGTCCAGCGCGATCAGCGCAGCGACGTACGGCCGCTTGTCGCCAACCACGAGCGCCTGCGAGACGAGCTTCGAAGACTTGAGCGCGTTCTCCAGGTTCTGGGGCGCGACCTTCTTGCCCCCGGCGGTGACGAGGATGTCCTTCTTGCGGTCCGTGATTCGCAGGAACCCGTCCTCGTCGAGCTCGCCGACATCGCCTGTGTGCAACCAGCCGTCCGATTCGAGCGCCGCGCGCGTCGCCTCGTCGTCGCGGTGGTAGCCGGCGAAGACCGTCTCGCTCCGGATCAGGATTTCGCCGTCGTCGGCGAGCCGAACTTCGAAGCCCGGCAAAGGCGGACCGACGGTTCCGAACTTGACACGGCCGGGCCTGTTCACAGAGCAGGCGGTCGTGCACTCCGAGAGGCCGTAGCCCTCGAGGATGAGGATGTCGAGCGCATGGAAGAATCGCGCGATCTCCTCCCCAAGCGGCGCGGCGCCCGAGATGCCGATCCGGAGCCGACCCCCGAGGCGCTGCTTGATCTTGCGGTAGACGAGCCGGTCGGCGAGCCGGTGGCGCGCCGCGAGCACGGGTGGGAGCCGCTCGCCTCGGCACTTGTACGGGCTCGCCGCGTAGCCGGTCCGGAGCGCCCAATCGATCAGCCGGCGGCGGACGCCGCTGGCCTCGTCCATCTGCGCCTTGATCCTCGTGTGCACCTTCTCGTACAGACGCGGGACGCTCGGGAGGACCGTCGGCCGCACCTCCGGCAGCACCTCAGCGGTTCGGAGCGGATCCCGCAGAAATGCGATCGTGTAGCCGACGTACGCTCCGAGCAGATGGAGGAGCCGCCCGAAGTTGTGCGCGAGCGGGAGGTAGAGGAGCATCACGTCGTCGCCGACCGTGAACTCCTCCACGCGGTCGACGGTGGTGGCCATCTCGAAGTAGTTCCGGTGCCTGATCATGCACGCCTTCGGCGGCCCGGTCGTCCCCGACGTATAGATGTAGGTGAAGAGGTCGTCCTCCTCCACAGCCGCTTCAGCGTCGCGCAGTGCCTCCGGGTGTTCGTCCCGGAAGCGCCGGCCGCGCTCCTCGAGCTCTGCGAGGTCGCCGAATCGGACGACGTGCCGAAGCGGTGGCGCGAGCTCCGTTAGATCGTCATCGACGAATACGCCAACTGCGTCGACGAGGTCGAGCATGTACGCGGTGTCGGCCTTGGAGCTGTTCGGGAAGATCGGAGCCACCACGGCGCCGATGTGCGCGAGGGCGAGGTCGGCAAGCACCCACTCGAGGCAGGTCGGGGCGAGGATTCCGAACGCGTCGCCCTTGCGGATCCCCAGTGCGAGCAGCCCGAACGCGAGCTCCTCGACCCGCCTGGCGGCTTCGTGCCACGCCACCTCGCGCCATCCGCTCGGTTCTTCGACTAGGTACGCGGGGCCGGTGCGACCGCCCGCAGCGGCCTGCTCCCATAGCGCCGCGATTGTCCGCTTCGCGGGGCGCGTCTCGTCCCGGGCCTCGTGAGGCGCGACGGTCGCCATCGACCGAAGCTTACGCCTGCAGAGGAAACGGTCGGCGCGGGGAGAAACCAGTCCGCCCCACTAGAATCGGACGCACATGCGCACTATCTGGAACGGATCGATCAGCTTCGGGCTCGTCAACATCCCCATCGGCCTCGCCGTGGCGACGCAGCGCAAGGACGTCGCGTTCCGGACGCTCCATCGCGAGTGCAAGACGCCGATCAAGCAGAAGCGGTACTGCCCCACGCACGAGCGCGACGTCGAGGCCGACGAGCTCGTCAAGGGCTGGGAGGTCGTGAAGGGCGAGTTCGTCATCGTCGAGGAGGAGGATCTCGAGGCGGTCGCGTTGCAGCGCTCGAACTCGATCGAGATCCTGCGCTTCGTGCGGCTGGAGGACGTCGATCCCGTCTTCTTCGACCGCACCTACTACCTCGCTCCGGCGAGCGCGGACGCGCAGCGACGGCCGTACGTCCTGCTGCTGCGCGCGATGGA
>Ga0126313_10000265_pt1 | contig 24020 bp, 25 predicted proteins | sample Plot105A_FD_89954 | JGI IMG/M metagenome (GOLD analysis project Ga0126313, IMG submission 89954) | Serpentine soil microbial communities from UC McLaughlin Reserve, CA, USA - Plot105A | ecosystem: Environmental > Terrestrial > Soil > Grasslands | place: USA: UC McLaughlin Reserve, Lake County...
ACGGCGCTGATAGGACCGAACGGCTCGGGCAAGACGACGGTCTTCAACTTGATCGACGGCACGATGAGGCCGCGGGCGGGCGAGGTCTGGTTCGACGGCCGGCGGATCGACGGGCTGACGCCGTGGAAGCGCTCGCACCTGGGCATCGGGCGCACCTTCCAGATCACCCGGCTATTCCCGGAGATGACCGTGCTCGAAAACGTGGTGGCGCCGCTGCCGTCGTTCAGCCTCCGCCAGCTCGCGGCAGACGCCGTGAGCGGAGCCGAGGCCGAGCGCGCGGAGGAGCTACTCGAGTTCGTGGGCATGGAGAGGTTCCGCGACCAGCCCGCCTGGGCCCTCTCGTACGGGCAGCAGAAGCTGGTCGAGCTCGCGCAGGTGCTGATGCTCGATCCCCGGCTGGTCATGCTCGACGAACCCGCCGGCGGCATCAACCCGACGCTGACCGAGCGGATCGCCGAGATGATCCGAGAGCTCGGCGCCAAGGGCAAGACGTTCCTGATCGTGGAGCACAACATGCCCTTCGTGCTCGGCCTCTGCCGCCCGGTCCTCGTTCTCGCCCGCGGGCGGACCATCTCCCGCGGTTCCCCCGACGAGATCCAGAGCGACCCGAAGGTCCTCGACGCCTACCTGGGCGAGGACTTCCGTCTGGAGCAGCCGGTGGGGGCGTGAGGCGATGCTGACTCTCAAGGGCGTGGTCGCGGGCTACGGCGGCGGCGACGTGCTCCAGGGCGTGGACCTGGAGGTCGAGAAGGGCACCATCTCCTGCATCGTCGGGCCGAACGGCGCCGGCAAGTCGACGGTGCTGCGGGCCGTCAGCGGACTGTTGCGGCCGCGACTCGGCGACATCGCGCTCGAGGGCTCCGACCTCTGCGGGCGCCCGCCCGCGGAGATCCTCGCGATGGGCGTGTCCCAGGTGCCGCAGTCCGACGCGCTGTTTCCCAACATCACCGTGCGCGAGAACGTGCTGATGGGCGCGTACATGATCCGCCGTGACCGGGCGCTCGTCAGGCGCCGCTACGACCAGGTGGCCGAGCTCTTCCCGGTTGTCAAGGAGCGCGCCGGCGAGCCGGGTGGCAACCTCTCCGGCGGGCAGCGCCGGATGGTGGAGTTCGCGCGCTCGCTGATGCTCGAGCCGAAACTCGTGCTGCTGGACGAGCCCTCGCTGGGGCTCGATCCCAAGGCGCTCAAGCAGGTGTTCGAGTCGATCAACGTGATGACCGGGGCCGGCAAGACGATCCTGCTCGTGGAGCAGAACGTGCGCTTCGGCCTGCGCATATCCACCCACGGGGTGGTCATGGAGAGCGGACGGGTGCTCCTCGCAGGTCAGGCGAACGACATCCTGGAAAATCCGGAGATCGCCGGCCTGTACTTCGGCGGCTCCGTCCAGCAGGCGAAGCGCGAGCCGCTCGCCTCCGCGTGACGGGGATATTATGGGCGGCGGCGTCCGGCATCGGGTTCGGCCTCTTCCAGAGCCTGAACGCGAGGGCCGTCAGGGAGGTCGAGGACGTCTACCTCTCGACCCTCCTGCAGCTCCTGGTCGCAGCGCTCGTGCTGGTGGGCGTCTGCCTGGCGACGGAGGACCTCGGGCAGCTGGCCGACGCGCCGGGCTGGGCCCTGGCGAGCTTCGCCATCGCCGGGGTCCTGCACTTCCTGGTGGGCTGGACGCTGCTGAACCTCAGCCAGGACCGCATCGGTGCCGCACGGACCTCCCCGCTGCTCATCATGGTCCCGATCTTCGGCGTGGTCATCGCCGCCGTCACGCTCGGGGAGCTGCCGCGGGCCGCCGCGCTAGCTGCGATCGCACCGATGGTCCTCGGCGCCTGGGTGGTCTCAGCCCCCGGCAGCGGACCCGTGGCGCGCTGGCAGGACTCGCTCTTCGGGCTGGGAACGGCGTTCATGTGGGCGCTGAGCCCGGTCTTCACGGTCAAGGGGCTCGAGGGGCTCGACTCGCCGGTGCTCGGCGTGGCGATCGGCCTGCTCGTGTCGGTTGCCGGCTGCGGGCTGGCGCTGGCCATCACGCGGCCGAGGCGCCGCCGGCCGCAACGCAGAGGCATGGCGCTCAAGCTCGCCGCCGGCGTTCTCGTCGCGCTCGCCACGTGGGGCCGCTGGGAGTCGCTCGACCTCGTGACAGTCGGCGTCGTCCTGGCCCTCAACCTGCTGTCCGTCCCGGTGGTGCTGTTGCTGGCGCCCGTCGTCTCGGGGAGGCACGTCGAGCACGTCACCGTGCGGGTCTGGGTCGGAGCGGGGCTCGTGGTGGGAGGCTCGTTGGCCTTGATCGTGCTGGAGTGAGCCGGTGATTGTCGACCTGCACGCCCACGTGATCGTGCCCGAGATCACCCGTGACGCCGCCCCGGCGGAGGAGTGGCGACCGCGCGTCTACCGCGAGGACGGGGCGCAGGTCGTCGAGCTCGGGGGGAGACCGATCCGTTCCCTGGTGGCGGAGTTCGTGGACGTCGACGCGATCCTCGACGCACAGCGAGCGGCAGGGATCGATCGGGTGGTGCTGAGCCCGTGGGTTCCGCTCCTCTACTACGGCGAAGAGGCCGAGGAGGGGCTGCGTCGCTGCCGGATCCAGAACGAGGCGCTGGCCGCGCTCGCCCGCTCGCGGCCCGATCGAGTCAGCGCGCTCGGCGCCGTGCCGCTCCAGGATCCGGAGCGGGCCGTCCGCGAGCTCGAGGGTCTCATGGGCGCCGGGACCCTGAGCGGCGTCGAAGTGGCCGCCAGTGTGCGCGGCGTCTACCTCGGCGACGACCGCTTCGAGCCGTTCTGGGAAGCCGCCGCGGCCAGCGGGGCGCTCGTCTTCGTTCACCCGACCACGCGCGGGTTCGACGTCCCCGCCTTCGGCGACTACTACCTCTGGAACGTCGTGGGAAATCCGCTCGAGACGACCGTGACCGCGGCCCACATGGTCATGGCCGGTGTCCTCGAGCGGCATCCCGGCCTGCGCGCGCTGCTCGCGCATGGCGGCGGTGCGCTGCCGGCCCTGCGCGGACGGCTCCGCCATGCGCACGGCTTTCAGCAGCGGGCCCGCTCGCGGCTGCGGGAGTCGCCTGAGGAATCGCTGCAGCGCTTCTACTACGACACGCTCACGCACGATCCGGAGCTGCTGAGGGGGCTCGTGGACTACGTCGGTCCGGAGCACGTCGTGCTGGGGTCCGACTATCCGTTCGACATGGGCGAGCAGCGGCCGGTCGAATCGGTGCGGGCCTCTGGCCTGGAGCCCGCCGCGGAGGCGGCGGTGCTGGGCGGCAATGCGGGGCGGCTGCTAGCTGGCCGGGAAGAGCTGGCAGCGGACAGCTGGCAGCTGGCAGAGACGAGCCCGGAGGGGAGGGGCAGATGACCCACAGCGCGGATGTCGTCGTTGCCGGCGCGGGCCACAACAGCCTGATCGCGGCGGCCTACCTGGCCAAGGCGGGCTACGAGTGCCTCGTCCTCGACGCCCGCCCGATCGCGGGCGGAGGAGCCGCCACGGAGGAGCTGCTGCTCCCGGGCTACAAGATCGACTCCTGCTCCACCGGCCACACCCTGATCCAGGTGAATCCCGTGCTCGCGGACGACGAGCTCGGGCTGAAGGCCGACTATGCCCTCGAGTACCTCGAGCCGGACCCGGTCGGTCATGTGGCCTTCCCGGACGGCGAGCGGCTCACGATGTGGCTGAACCTCGAGCGCACCTGCGAGGAGATCGGGCGCTTCTCGCGCCGCGACGCCGACGCCTACCGCCGGCTGATCGACGAGTACGACGAGGTCAAGGGGCCATTCGGGCGCGCACGCTTCACGCCGCTCGGCTTCGGGCCGCCCCTGGAGGAGATGCTGCTGGAGCACCCCCGGGGGTGGACCTGGCTGCGTCGCAGCTCGATCAGCGCTTGGGACGTCATCCGGCGTGAGTTCGAGAGCTGCCACGTGCGCGCCTTCATGGTCTGGATGGCGTTCCAGACCCTCGTCCCGATCGAGGCGTCCGGCTCGGGCGTGCTCGCCTACTCGCTCGTCTTCGGCCGCCAGCGGCGCAGCTGGACCATTCCGCGCGGCGGCTCCGGCGCGCTCACCGAGGCGCTCGTGCGCTTCATCGAGGATCACGGCGGCACGGTGCTCTGCGACAGGCGGGTGGGTCGGCTGGTCCTCGAGCGGGGCCGCTGCGTCGGCGTGGAGACAGAGGCCGGAGAGCGCCACCTCGCCCGCTCGGCTGTGCTCTCGACGATCCACGTGAAGCACCTTGTGGAGATGGCCCCGGCGGAGGCCTGGGGCGAGGACTTCCTCTACGGCGTAGACACCTACGACATCGGAATGCCGGGCATGGCCGCGTACTTCGCGACGACCACGGCGCCTGAGTTCGAAACGCCGGACGGACCGCGCAGCGCGGTCTCCGCCGGTGTCGCCGCCTGGCCCGAGGACGTCCTGCGCTGCGGCCGCGACGTCAAGGACGGGCGCCCCGTGGAGGGGGTTCCCTGGCTGCTCGTCGCCACGCCGACGCTCGCCGACCCCTCGCGCGCCCCCGAGGGTCACCACACGGTCAAGCTGCTCAGCCCCCAGGCGTGGGAGGTTCCCGAGGGCCGGGAGTGGGACAGCTACAAAAAGGAGGTTGCCGCCAGGCAGCTCGCGCACCTGCGCCGCTTCGCGCCGAACCTCACCGACGAGGCGATAGTGGCCTCGTTCGTGAAGAGCCCGGCGGACATCGAGCGCTCGAACCCGCACATGATCCACGGCGCCTTCCACGGCGGCGACCGGAGCCTGCCCTTCAGCGGCCGGAACCGGCCGGTGCCGGGCTGGGCCGACCACCGGATGCCGATCCCCGGCCTCTATCAGACCGGCGGCACGACCCACCCGGGCGGCTCGATCACCGGGGCGCCCGGCCGCAACGCCGCCACCGTGATGCTCACCGACCTCGGGAAGGATCCGGAGGAGGTGATGGGCGCTGGCAGACGCGCGCGTGCAGGCAGCCATTGACCACTGGGCGCCGCGCTTCGTGCAGGCGGGGGTGGACTACAGCGACTTCCTCGCGACCACTGCCCGCATCGAGAGCTGGGAGGAGTGGCTCGACGAGTGGTGCAGGACGGCGGACGTCCACGTCGGCCTCGCGGAGAAGGCGATGCACGACGGCCACCTACGCACCGCCGGGGAAGCCTGGGCGCGGGCCGCGGTCTGCTTCCACTTCGCGAAGTTCGTCTGGGTGCTAGACGCAGAACGCAGCCGGGCGGTGGCGGACGAGGCGATAGCCGCGCTCTACGAGGCGCACGCCCTGCTCGACCCGACGGCCGAACGCGTCGAGGTACCGCTCGACGGTTCCCTATTGGTCGCCAACCTGCGCCGCCCCGCGACCGAGCGTCCGCCGGTGGTGATCCTGATCCCGGGGCTCGACTCGACGAAGGAGGAGTTCTTCGAGCTCGAGAACGTCTTCCTCGAGCGAGGCATGGCCACGGCCTCGCTCGACGGACCGGGTCAGGGCGAGGGCGGCTACGAGCTTGCGATCCGGCCCGAGTACGAGGTTGCGGTCGGCGCCCTCCTGGATGCGCTCGAGACCCGCGCGGACCTGGACCTGGACCGCGTGGGCGCACTTGGGGTCAGCGTGGGCGGCTATTACGCACCCCGCGCGGCGGCCTTCGAGCCGCGGCTGAAGGCGGTGGCGGGACTCAGCGGCCCGTACGCCTTCGGTGACTGCTGGGACGGCTTCCCGTCGCTGACGCGGGAGACGTTCGTAAGCAAGTCGCACGCCCGCGACGAGGAGGAGGGGCGCGCAAAGGCCTCCGAGCTCGATCTCTCTGGCGTGCTCGAGCGGCTCACGCAGCCATCCTTGTTCATCACCGGCAGGCTCGACAGGCTGATCCCGTGGGAGGAGACCGCTCGGGCCGCCCAGGAAGCCCCGAACGGGCGCTTCGTGCTCCATGACGACGGCAACCACGGCTGCGCCAACGTGCCCTACAAGACCAGGCCCTTGATCGCGGACTGGCTCGCCGAGCAGCTCGGGTGACGGGCGTCGCCGTCATCGGGACCGGCATGTGGGCGCCGCGACTCGCCTCGGCGTCGCAACGGGCGGACCTGCGGCTCGTGACCTGTCACAGCCGCGACGAGGCGGGCCGGCGGGGGTTCGCGGAGCGCTTCGACTGCGAGGCGGCGCCGGCGTTCGAGGACGCGATTGGCCACCCCGAGGTCGAGGGCGTGGTGCTCGCCACCCCGAACGACGTGCACGAGGAGCAGGCGCTCGCCTGCGCCGAGCGGGGACGTCACGTCTTCGTGGAAAAGCCGATCGCCGACACGGTCGAGGCAGGGGAGCGGATGCGCGACGCCTGCGCCGAGGCGGGAATGACGCTAATGGTCGGCCATGCCTTCCGGCGGCTCGGGGCGGCGCGGCGCACCAAGCAGCTGCTCGAGGAGGGCGTGCTCGGCCGCGTCGTGCTGGCGGAGGCGAACATGTCGCTCCCGGGGAGCTTCGGGCCCGAGGCGTGGCGCTACTACCGCGAGCGCAATCAGGGCGGTCCGCTGATGCAGCTCGGGATCCACCACGTCGACACGCTCTCCTACTGGCTCGGCCCGGTCCGGCGGGCCGCGGGGCGCTTCGCCCGTGTCGCGACGGAGGCGGAGATCGACGACGTCGGCGTCGCCACGCTCGGGTTCGAGTCGGGCGCGCTGGGCGCGGTGACCGGGAGCTACGTCTCGCCCAAGACGATGTCGCTCCGCCTCTACGGTACCGACGCGGTACTCGACTACCGAAGCGACTTCTCGGTCTGGCCCGACGCCCCCGCCCTGGACGGCGTCACCACCCTGACCCTCGATGGTGAGCCGGTGGAGTTCGAGGAGCGCGACATGCTGGCGGAGGAGCTCGCGGAGTTCGCCTGCTGCGTGCAGGGGGAGCGTGAACCCGAGACCGGAGGCGCCGAGGGGCTGGCGGCGCTCGGCGCCATCCTCGAGGCGCTCCGAGACGACGAGACTGCGCACGCACGCGCCGGGACCTGATGCGACGGATGGGAGGACCGATGGATACGACCGAGCAGCTCGACGCCGAGGACATCGTCGTCAACCGTGCCCGCGGGGAGATGGTCACGCACACCTCCACCGCGATCCACGTGCGGGACTTCCCGCCGCTGGTGAGCGACGAGCCCCCCAAGCGCGGCGGCGAGGACCGCGGGCAGACCCCGCTCGAGCTCGTCCTTGCGGCGCTCTGCGCGTGCACGAACGTGTCGGCCGGACGGCTGGCTCGCAAGATGAGGTTCGAGTACTCGGACCTCGAGACCTGGGCCGAGGGCGAGCTCGACACGCGCGGGCGCAAGGGCACCGCCGACGTGCCGGTCCACTACCGGGCGGTTCGGTTACGCGTCCGGATCGCCACCGACCAGCCCGACTCCCGCATCGAGCGCCTCAAGCGTCTCGTCGGTCGCTACTGCCCCGTCGACAGCCTGATCGGCGCCGCGGTGCCCGATTACACGGTGACGTGGGAACGGAAGCCTCGCTGACCAGCGGCCGTCTGCTAGGCCGTCCCGTGGCCCGGCGCGAGGACGCGCGGCTGCTGAGCGGGCTTGGGCGCTACCTCGACGACCTGGATCCACCCGGGGTGGCTCACCTCGCCTTCGTGCGCAGCCCCTACGCGCGCGCGCGCGTGACTCGGGTACAGGCCCCGGAGCGGGCGCCCGGCCTCGTTGCGGTGCTCACCGCCGCCGAGCTCGAGGGTCGGAGCCGCCCGCTGCCCATCATCCCGCTCGAGGGCGCCGAGCTGGCCGAGGAGCCGCATCCGCTGCTGGCCGCCGGAGAGGTGCACTACGCCGGGCAGCCCGTGGCCGCGGTGGTGGCCGAGTCGCGGGCGCTCGCCGAGGACGCCGCGGAGCTCGTTGAGGTCGACTACGAGCCGCTCGACGCGGTCGTCGATGCGCGGGAGTCGGAGGTCGACCTGTTGCGCTGGAGGGAGGAGAGCGGCGACGTGGCGGGGGCCCTCGCGGCCGCGGACGTCGTCATCCGGCGCAGCTACTCGTTGCCGCGGCTCGTTGCCGCCCCGATGGAGACCAGGGGAGCGCTGGCGTCCTACGACGCCGGCGGCGATCTGCTCAGCTTCTGGTCCTCCGCCCAGGACACCCACCGCCAGCTCGCGCAGCTCGCCCAGGTGCTGGACCGGCCGGAGGACTCGATCCACGTGATCGTCCCGGACGTGGGCGGGGCCTTCGGCAGCAAGGGCAACTTGGCACCCGAGGCGGCGGTCGCCACCCTGGCGGCGATCGACACCGGCCGCCCAGTCAAGTGGGCCGAGGACCGGCACGAGAACTTCCTCGCCGCCTACCAGGGCCGCGGGATGGAGGCCGACGTCGAGCTCGCCCTGACCGCCGACGGCGACATGACGGCCCTGCGCGCCAGCATCTACGCCGACCTGGGCGGCTACCTGCTGCCCTCGACCGCCATACCGCCGCACACCACGGCGATGCTGATGACCGGCTGCTATTCGATCCCCGCGGCAGAGGTGGAGGTGCGGGGCAGGCGCACGAGCAAGGTGCCGACCGGCCCATACCGCGGCGCGGGGCGCCCCGAGGCCGCGTACTTCATCGAGCGCACCGTCGAGGCGGCGGCGCGCGAGCTCGGGACGGACCCGGTGGAGCTCCGCAGGCGCAACCTGATCCGGAAGTTCCCGCACAGCACGCCATTCGGGTTCAACTATGACTCGGGCAACTACGAGCGCTGCCTCGACCTGGCGCTCGAGCTCGTGGAGCCTGGGGGGGGAACCGATCCCGAGCGGCTCGTGGGAACGGGCGTGGGCATGTACGTCGAGCGCGCCGGCGGCCGCTGGGAGGCGGCGGACGCCGCCATCGAGCCCGACGGGCGCGTGCGAGTGCGCAGCAGCTCGTCGCCGCACGGGCAGGGGCATGACACGGCGTTCGCGCAGGTGGCGGCCGAGCGCCTGGAGCTCGCGCTCGACGACGTCGTCATGGAGTTCGGCGACTCCGCCACGGTCCCGCGGGGGGTCGGCACGTTCGGGAGCCGCTCGATGACCGTTGGCGGATCGGCCGTCCTGCGCGCGGTCGACGAGCTCAAGGAGAAGTGCGTGGGGGCGGCGGCCCGGCTGCTCGAGTCGTCGGAGGAGGATGTCCGCTGGGGGAGGGATGGCCTCTCTGCCGGCGACGGGCGCACGCTCTCGCTGCGCGAGCTGGCAGGGCTCGAGGCCAGTGCGCGATTCGAGTCCGACCTCGTCTTCGCTGCGGGCGCCTATGCGGCCGTGGTGGAGATCGAGCGTGCGACCGGCCGGCTGCGGGTGCTTCGCGTGGCCGCGGTGGACGACGCGGGCAGGATCGTCAACCCGCTGCTTGCCGAGGGACAGGTGATCGGCGGCACGGCGCAGGGACTGGGCGAGTGCCTGAGCGAGGAGGCTGACTGGGACGAGTACGGGCAGCCGGTGACGGCATCGTTTGCCGATTACAGCCTGCTCACTGCCGCCGAGATGCCGCAGCTTCGGACGGCCTTCGTGGAATCACCATCCCCGCTGAACCCACTCGGCGCGAAGGGCATAGGGGAGGGTGGGGCCATCGGCACTCCGGCCGCGGTGGGCAACGCCGTAGCCGACGCGTTGGGCGGACGCCACGTCGATCCGCCGTTCACGGAGGAGAAGCTCTGGCAGGTCCTGCAGGAGGAATGACATGAAGCTCAGCAACGAGTTCGTCGTGGCCGCGCCCATCGAGCGCACCTGGAACGTGCTGCTCGACGTCCCGCGGGTGGCCCGGGCGCTTCCCGGTGCGCGCATCGAGGCCGACTCCGCCGACGGGGCGTGGCGGGGAACGATGAAGATCAAGCTCGGACCGGTCACGACGGAGTACGCCGGCAGCGCGCGGCTGCAGGACGTCGACGAGGACGAGCGCGTGGCGGGCTTCTTCGTCCAGGGCCATGAGGCGCGGGGGCAGGGCACCGCCACCGCCACGATCACGAGCCGGCTCGCCGAGGCGGATGGCGGCACCCGCGTGCTGGTGGAGACCGACCTTCGCGTGACCGGGCGTCAGGCCCAGCTCGGCCGCGGGCTGATGCAGGACGTCGCCGGGGCGCTGCTGGGGGAGTTCTCCGCGCGGCTCGAGCGGGAGCTCGCGGGCGAGCCGCCCGAGGAGGTCGGCGAGGCTGAGGACGCGCTCGACGTGGGTGGGGCGGCATTCCGATCCCTGGGAGAGCCCGCGGTCCTCCTAGCGCTCGGCCTCGGGATCGGCCTCGCCCTCGGGCGGGTCCTCTGGGGGCGACGCTGAAGCCGGCGCCGTTCGACTACCTCGCGCCCCGGTCGCTCGACGAGGCGCTGGGCCTGCTTGACGATGACTCGAGGCCGCTCGCCGGGGGCCAGAGCCTCGTCCCGCTGCTCAACTTCCGCCTTGCCCGCCCGGCCCGGCTGGTGGACATAAACGGCCTCGACGAGCTGGCCTACCTGCGCCGCAGCGGCGGGGCGCTGCACGTCGGCGCCCTCACCAGGCAGTCGACGCTCGAGCGCTCGCGCCTGGTGGCCGAGCACTGGCCGCTGCTCATCCAGGCGGTCCGCCAGGTGGGCCATGCACAGATTCGCAACCGGGGCACGGTCGGGGGATCTGTGGTGCACGCCGACCCGACGGCGGAGCTGCCCGTCGCGCTCAGCGCCCTCGACGCGCGCTTCCACCTGCGCTCGCCGCGAGGAGCGCGCATGCTGACGGCGGACGAGCTGTTCCTCGGACCCCTGACCACGGCGCTCGACGCCGACGAGCTGCTCGTCGAGATCGAGCTGCCGCCGCTGCCGGCGGGCGCCGGGACGGCGTTCGTCGAGCACGCCCGCACGCACGGAGACTTCGCGATGTGCGGCGCGGCGGCGGTCGTGGTGCCGAACGAGCGGGCCGCCATCGCGCTGCTCGGTGCGGGCCCCCGACCGCTGCGCGCCGGAGCGGCCGAGCGGGCGCTGGCGGAGGGGGCCGCGCCGCGCGAGGTCGCCGCCCTGGCGGTGGAACCGGTCGAAGACGGCTACCGCCGGGCGCTCACGGCCGAGCTGGTGCAGATGGCCGTGGAGGAGGCTTCGCCGTGAGGGTGAGCGTCGAGGTCAACGGGCAGGTGCACGAGCGCGACGTCGAGCCGCGGACGCTCCTGTCGGACTTCATCCGCCACGAGCTGGGCCTGACGGGCACCAAGGTTGGCTGCGAGCACGGCGTCTGTGGAGCCTGCACGGTGCAGCTCGACGGTGAGCCGGTCCGCTCCTGCCTGATGCTCGCCGTCCAGGCCCGGGCTCGCTCGCTGCGAACGGTCGAGGGCCTCGCCGACGAGGGCGCGCTGCACCCGCTGCAGCGCGCCTTTAGCGAGAAGCACGCGCTCCAGTGCGGCTTCTGCACGCCCGGGTTCCTCATGTCGATCGAGGCCTTCCTGCGCGACAAGCCGGATCCCGGCGAGGAGGAGATCCGCGAGGCGCTCGCCGGCAACCTCTGCCGCTGCACCGGCTACCGGGCCATCGTCGAGGCGGTGGAGAGCGCGAGCCGGGAGCTGCGGGGTGACTGACCCCAACCTCGAGGCGATGTACCGCCTGTTCACGTGGCGGATCACCTCGAACTACGTGCCGCACTGGGACTTCGAGCGCATGAAGGAGGAGATCGAGAGCTGGGACGACTGGTGCCGCGTCTACAGCGCATGGGGCGCCCGTCACCGCGGGCTCGGCGGCGACGCCGACGCGGCCGGCGACCAGCACGCAGCCGGCGTGCACTACGTCCGCGCCGGCCTCTTCTACCACTGGGCGAGCTTCCTCTTCCCGCACCGGCCCGAGGAGTTCCGGACGGCACTCGACGAGATGGGGGAGTGCTGGCACCGTGCGGCCCCGCTCACCGAGCCGCCGATGGAACTGCTCGAGGTCCCCTTCGAGGGCACCCGGGTGCCCGGCTACCTGCGCAGGCCCCCCGGCGCCGAGCGGCCGCCGCTGGTGGTGCTCGTGCCGGGAGCCGACTCGACCAAGGAGGAGCTCTTCAACCTGACAGAGCACATCCTGGCCCGCGGGATCTCCACGTTCGCCTTCGACGGGCCGGGCCACGGCGCGGTCAGCTTCGAGCTCAAGCTGCGGCCGGACTACGAGGTGCCGCTCAGGGCCGTTGTAGACCACCTCTATGACCGTCCCGACCTCGACACGAGCCGGCTGGCGCTCGGCGGGATCTCCTACGGCGGCATGTTCGCGTGCCGCGGGGCGGCCTTCGACGAGCGCGTGCGGGCGGTCTTCTCGATGAGCAGCTGGTACTCGCCCGCGGGGCGCTTCCCGCACCAGGACGCCGTCTCGCAGACCGGGCTGCGCCAATACATGGGCGAGGACGCGGCCGAGGTCCAGGCGCGCATGACGATGGCCGGTGCGGCGGAGCGCATACGCGTGCCATTGCTCCAGGTCTACGGCGCGCTCGATCCTGCCTCGCCGCCCGAGCAGGCGCAGCGCGTCGAGGCCGAGGCGCAGGGTCCGACCACCACGGTGGTCTACGACGACGGCGTGCACGTCTGCAACAACGTCTGGTACAAGGCGCGCCCACTGGTCGCGCGCTGGCTTGCTGAGAACCTCTAGATCGCGAGCAGGCCGCGCTCGAAGTCGTGCAGGCGCTCGGCCCCGTCCGCGCCGACCAGCACCAGCTCGCCGGTCTGGACCCCTGCGAGCTCGTCGGGCGTGACGACGTTCGGCTGCACGACGACGGTCATACCGACCTCAAGACTGAAGTCCGGCGCCTCGGCGGGGTCGCGGTTCGCCCTCCCCAGCACCGGCGGCAGGTAGCCGCCCACGAAGCCGTGCACCAGGTCGTCGCGGATCGTGAAGCCCGCCTCCTCGATCAACGACGACGCCTCCACGAGCTCCTCCGCACGGGCGCCCGGGCGGATTCTCGCGACGATTGCGTCGAAGGCGGCATCGGCCACCTCGTGCAGCTCGCGGTAGAGCGGGGCCGGCTCGGCCCCGACGGCGAACGTGCGCAGCAGCTGGCCGCTGTAGCCCCAGTAGGAGGCGCTGATCTCGCAGGTGAGCGCGTCGTCGCGCTCGAGCCGCCGGGCCGAGGGCCACTGGGCGGGCACGCACTGCCGGGAGTCGCTCATCGGTGTGGCGCCGAAGTAGTGGATGTGGGTCGTGCCCCCGCGGGCCACGTACGCGCGCTCGACGATGTCGCCGAGCCGTCGCTCGTCGAGACCGGGCTCCGCCTGCTCGTGCAGCGCCCGCACCGCCGAGTCGGTGAGCTCCGCCCCGACGCGCAGCCACTCGAGCTCCTCGTCCGACTTCGTGAGCCGCAGCCGCACGTAGGCATCGTCGAGCGGCACGAGCTCGCCGGCGAAACCCGCCAGCGCGCCGTGGGGGCGGTAGCCGAGCGGGCCGACCACGCCTATTGGGCCCCCCGCCGCGCCGCGGCGGCGGAGCTCCTCGAGCGCGGTCCCCATGGGGTTCGGGCCCGTCCAGCGCACCTCGGCCTCCGTGGCGATCCGCTCGGCGTTCGGCACGTGGTTGTAGAAGCCGACCAGCAGCAGGTCGCGCTCGGAAGGTGTGACCACGACGATCGCCTCGCGGGTCACCGGCCAGCGGGTCAGCCACGGGATCGCCGAGCCGCTGCGCTCGGCGCCGTATAGGACGAGGTGGTCCACGTCGCGCTCCGCCATCGCCGCCACAAGAGCGGTGCGCCGCCGGCTCATCTCGCCATCCGAGAAGCGCGGGTAGTGCGTCAAACGAGCGAGTAACCCCCGTCCGAGAAGATGAGCTGACCGGTGATCCAGCTCGCGTCGTCCGAGCAGAGGAAGGCGATCAGCCGCGCGGCGTCCTCGGGCGTTCCCATGCGCCCCATCGGAGTGGCGTCGGCGAGCCTCTCCTTCAAGGCCGGCGGATCCGCCGCCATGGCGGCGAAGGCCTCCGTGTCGGTCGGTCCCGGCGCCACGCTGTTGACGGTGATCCCGCGGGGGGCGAGCGACACGGCCAGGAAGCGCGTGGCCGCCTCGACGGCGCCCTTGGCGACCCCGAGCGGCGCGTAGCGCGGGTTGCGGATGACGTGGGCGCCGGTGGCCGAGAGGCCCACGATCCGCCCGCCGGCGCCCATGTGCCGCGCCGCCGCGATGCTTCCGCGGACGAACGGCGCGAAGTTGGTGCGCATCGTCTGTTCGAGCGCCTCGGGCGTGAGCTCGTCGACCGGGCGCGGCAGCGGGAGCACCGCGCAGACGACCAGCGCGTCCAGTCCCCCCAGACCGGCGGACGCCTCGTCCACGAGCGCCTCCATGCCGTCCGCCACGTCGCCGCGCACGAGCACCGCCCGGCGTCCCCGGCCCTCGACCGCCTCGGCCGTCCGGCGAGCTTCGCCGTCACGGCTCAGGTAGCCGATCGCCACGTCCGCGCCCTTCGCCGCCAGAGCGCGGCTTACCGCGCCGCCGATCCCGCGCGAGCCGCCGGCGACGAAGGCCCTCCCGCTCAGGGACTGACCTCGCCCCGCGGCCTCACCCCGAGCGTGCGGAGCCAGTGGGTCTGCCCCAGCACGAACGAGGCGTAGTAGCCGAGCTCCACCAGCTCGGGCTCGCTGAACTGCTCGTGCAGCCGGCGCCAGAGCCCCTCGTCCGCCTTGTCGGAGTCGTAGGCGATCGCGTGCGTCCACTCGAGCGCGGCGCGCTCCCGTTCGGAGAAGCGCTCGAAGTCGGCGACATCCGGGTCGTCCGCCAGGTAGCGTGCGCACAGCTCCTTCAGGGCACGGTCCACGATCCCGCCCTCGAGCACGGTCGCGCGGGTCTCCGCATAGCAATCCAGAGCAGCCGGCAGCCGCGCCCTGATCGCGTCCGTGCCCGTGACCGGTGCGATGCGCGTCATCGCCCCGCGCCTTCCGGCTCGACCTCGGCGAGGCCCGCCCGGCTCAGGTCGAGCACCTCGCCGTGTCCGATACCCAGCGTCTTGATCCAGCGCTGCTGACCGAAGGTCAGGCCCACGAAGCAGCCCAGCTCCAGGATCTGCTCCTCGCTGAAGTGCTTGCGCAGCCGGTGCCAGACGGCATCATCCGCGCCCTCGGGGTTCCAGACCAGCATGCTCGTGTAGAGCAGCGCGGCCTTCTGGCGCGCGTCGAAACGATCGGACTCCTCGAACTCGAGAAGCTCGCGGTAGTCCTCCTCGACAAGACCTTGCTCTCCGCCCCGGAGAGACCGTTGCGAGCCTCAGTAGTGGCAGTCGATCGTCTTCGAGACGTAAACGCGGCAGAGCTCCTTGATGGAGTGGTCCAGCACGCCCGTCCGGAACAGCCGCTGCCAGTTGGTGGAGAACGAGCGCATGACCGCCGGCACGTGGGCCCGGATCGACTGGCTCTCGGGCCGCGGCGTACCGTGGCGCGCGGCGTGCTCCAGGTAGCCCCTCAGCTCCGGATCCGTCAGCTGCTCGGGCGGGTAGTAGCTGATGTTCGGCATCTCGTCTCCTCTCTCAGCGCAGCGCGACCGCTCCGACGTCGGGCGCGGGCATTCCACTCGAGGGCACGGCCTCCTGGGCCTCGTGGTCGAGCTGCGTGTTCAGGTTCGACTGCAAGTCGCGCTCGAGCGGCAGGCTTCCACCAACCGTGTAGTAGGGCTTCCCCGCGATCACCAGGTCCTCCGCCGGGAAACGGGTAATCACCTCGCAACCATCCGCCGTGACCACCAGCTGCTCCTCGATGCGCGCGGCCGACCAGCCGTCGCTCGCCGGCCAGAAGGTCTCCAGCGCGAAGACCATGCCCTCCTGGATCTCCTCGGGATGGTCGAGCGACACCAGCCGGCTGAAGATCGGCTTCTCCCAGATCGCGAGCCCAACGCCGTGGCCGAACTGGAGCGCGAAGGCCGCCTCCTCGTCGGCGAAACCGAACTCCTCCGCCCGCGGCCAAACCTCGACCACGTCGGCCGTGGTCACGCTGGGGCGAACCAGCTCGATCGCGGCGTCCAGGTAGTAGCGGCAGCGCTTGTAGGCGTCGACCAGGGCGCGCGAGGCGCCCGCCACCGCGAACGTGCGGTAGTAGCACGTCCGGTAGCCCATGAAGCTGTGAAGGATGTCGAAGTAGGCGGGGTCTCCCGGGCGCAGCGCACGGTCGGTGTAGACGTGCGGGTGGGGGTTGCAGCGCTCGCCGGAGATCGCGTTGACGCCCTCGACGTGCTCGGACCCCATGTCGTAGAGGACCTTGTTCACGAGACCGACACACTCGTTCTCGCGCATCCCGGGCCGCATCGCGCGGTAGAGCTCCTCGTAGGCGGCGTCGACCATCATGCAGGCCGTGTTGAGGAGGGTGACCTCGTCCTGCGTCTTGATCACTCGCGCGGCCTGCATCAGCTGCTGGCCGTCGACCACCTGGATGCCCTCGGCCTGGAGCGCGAACAGCACCGGCGGCTCGACGGCATCCACGCCGACCGGTTCCGACAATAGCCGCCGCTGCTCGAGCTCGACCCGGATCTTGCGCGCCACGTCCTCCGCCCGTCCGGCCCCGGGCGACATCGCGCCGCGCAGGGTGGAGATGCCCGCGCGCGAGCGACCCTCGCCGAGCCACGGGTTGTAGAGCTGGTGGTGCCGCGCGGCCGATCCGAAGTCCCACATGATCGGCTCGGCGCCCTGGGGGAGCAGGCAGAAGCGGTTCAGCTTGTCCTGCGCCCAGGTACCGATGTGCGTCGCCGTGACGTAGCGGATGTTGGTCATGTCGAAGCACAGAAGGGCACCCAGCTCCGACGCGCCGAGCAAGGAGGAGATCCGCGCCAGGCGTTCCTCCCGCAGGCGGTCGAAGCGGACGCGCTCCTCCCAGTCGACGCCCATCGTTCCGTACGTGTGGAGCCCCATCGGCTGCACCTCTCCTCGATCTGCAAACGATTGCAGATAGTAGCGGCAGAAGCCGGGGGCCGCCACTCCGTGGGAGCTCGCCGCCGGCCTCCCGGCTTGACGACCACAACCTCCTCGGATACGATCTGCAAACGTTTGCAGGCGGAGCTCTGGCCGGGCAGGTCAATTCGGAGCTCGTGAGGGAGCAGATGGCGGACGCGAACCTGAAGGACAGGACGATTGGTTGGGTTGGCGCGGGCCGCATGGGCTATGCGCTGGTCAGCCGGCTGCTCGAGGCCGGTTGCGACGTCGGTGTCCACAACCGGACGCGGGCGAAGGCCGAGCCGCTCGCCGAGCACGGCGCGACGATCGTGGACACGCCCGCCGAGCTCGCCGACCGCGACATCGTCTTCACGATCGTGGCCGGCTCCGACGACTTCAAGCAGGTCGTCCTGGGCGAAAGAGGATTGCTGTCCGGCTCGAGTCGCGGCCCAAGGGTCATCGTGGACTCCTCGACCGTGTCGCCCGCCGCTTCGGCTGAGGTGCGCGCCGAGGCCGAGCGGCGAGGAAGCGCGCTACTGGCGGCGCCCGTGAGCGGCAACCCCCGGGTGGTGGAGGCCGGCCTCTTGACCTTCGTCGTCTCCGGCCCCGAGGACGCCTACCGCGACGCGCTTCCCTACATCGAGAGGCTCGGATCGGGGGCGACGTACGTCGGTGACGGCGACCGCGCCAGGCTCGTCAAGATATGTCACAACCTGCTGCTGGGCGTGGTCGCCCAGTCGCTTTCTGAAATAGCAGTGCTCGCCGAGAAGGGCGGGGTGTCGCGGGCCGACTTCCTCGAGTTCCTGAACAACAGCGTCATGGGCTCGCTCTTCACCCGCTACAAGACCCCTGCCTTCGTCAATCTCGACTTCACGCCCACCTTCACCCCGGCGCTTCTATTCAAGGACTTCGAGCTCGGGCTCGAGGCCGCCCGGCGGTCAGGCGTGCCGATGCCGGTCGCTGCGGCGGCGCAGCAGGTCGTCCAGGCGCTCATGGGTCACGGCTATCACGACGTGGACTTCGCCGCCCTGCTCGATCTGCAAGCCCGAAGCTCGGGCCTGGACCTTCAGCCGGAGGGTGTTCCCGTCTCGGACGGTCTCGGAGACGGCGAGGTTGGCATGACGTCGGCGCGCGCGTCCCCCTGAGCGGGGGCAGTCGGTGGCCAGGCCCGAGACCGCCAGGAGGGTCGGAGAGGCGGAGGCCCCTGCCGCCTACCTCGCGCCCTACGGCCGGATGCTGCTGATCCGGCTGTTCGAGAGGGAGATGCACCGGCTCTTCCTGGAGGGGAAAGTGCACGGGACGACCCACCTCTCCGCCGGCCAGGAGGCCGTGCCGGTTGGGGTCTGCTGGGAGCTGCGGCCGGATGACTACGTCGCTGGCACCTACCGCGGCCACGGCCACGCGCTTGCCAAGGGAACCGATCCCGAGCCGCTCGCGGCGGAGATGCTCGGCCGGGCGACGGGCGTCTGCGGTGGTCGCGCCGGCTCGATGAACGTGATCGACCTCGAGCACGGCCTGGTCGGCTGCTTCGGCATCGTGGGCGGCAGCATCGCGGCGGCCACCGGCGCGGCCCTGTCGGCGAGCCGGCAGGGGCGCGTCGCGGCGGCCTTCTTCGGCGACGGCGCGGCCAACCACGGCTACTTTCACGAGTGCCTCAACTTCGCCCAGGTCTTCCGGCTGCCGATCGTCTTCGTCTGCGAGAACAACCTCTATGGCGAGTTCACCCCGATGGATACCGTGACCGCGGGCGGCAACATCGCCGGGCGTGGCGCCGCCTTCGGGATGCCGTCGGCGGCGGTCGACGGGAATGACCTCTGGGCCGTCCGGGCGGTGGCCATCGAGGCCGTCGAGCGGGCGCGCTCCGGGGAGGGTCCGACGCTGCTCGAGTGCCAGACCTACCGCCACTACGGGCACTCGAAGTCCGACCCGGCGACTTACCGGCCCAAGGACGAGGTGGAGCGTTGGCTCGCCCGCGACCCGCTCGACCTCGCCCGCGCCCGGCTGGTCGAGCTCGGCGTCGGTGAGGAGGCAGTCAGCTCGGTGGAGGAGGAGACGCGGACCCGGATCGACCGCGCTATGGAGGCCGCGGTGGCAGCTCCGTTTCCCGATCCCGAGGCCCAGCCGGCGACGGAATTCCGATCGTGAGCGAGCTCGAGTTCCGCACGGCCGTCCGCGACGCGATTGCCGAGGAGATCGAGCGCGACGATTCCGTGATCTTCTTCGGCGAGGACGTCGCCGCGCCCGGAGGCGTGTTCAAGGCCACGCCCGAGCTCCACGACAGGTTCGGCGACGAGCGCGTCTTCGACACCCCAATCTCCGAGCTGGCGCTGGCGGGCGCCGCGTTCGGCGCGGCCGTGACCGGCCTTCGTCCGGTCGTCGAGATCATGTTCGGCGACTTCATGGGGCTGCCGATGGACAGCCTCGTGAACCAGTCGGCGAAGTTCTGGTACATCTCGAAGGAGCAGGGAAGCGTTCCGCTCGTCATCCGCTCCGCGGTTGGCGCCGGCGGACGCTTCGGCGCGATGCACTCCCAGATCCACGCCAGCTGGTACCAGGGGATCCCGGGCCTCAAGATCGTCTGCCCGTCGTCGCCGAGCGACGCTAAGGGTCTGCTGAAGTCCGCCATCCGGGACGACAACCCGGTCATCTTCCTCGAGCACAAGCGCCTGTACTCCGTGAAGGGACCGTCCCCCCGAGACGAGACCGTGCCGCTGGGGGAGGCGTCGGTCGTGCGGGAGGGTGGCGACCTGACGCTCGTGTCGGTCCTGAAGGGAGTTCCCGACGCCCTCGCAGCCGCAGAGCTGCTGGCCGGCGGGGGAATCGAGGTCGAGGTGATCGACCTGCGCACGCTGAGGCCGCTCGACCTGGCCACGGTGCTCCGCTCCGTGGCCAAGACGAACCGGCTCGCGGCCGTGGAGGAGGGGCCGCGTACGGGCGGCTGGGCGAGCGGAGTCCTCGGTGCAGTGGCGGAGGAGGCGCTCCACGACCTGGACGACGTCTGCACCATCACGACCGACGAGACGCCGGTCCCTTACTCGCCAGCGCTCGAGGACCCTTTCCTGCCGAGCGCCGACTCGATCGCTGCCGCCGTCCGCGACAGGCTCCGCTGAGGACCCGGGATCACCGTCCGAGACGAGGCCGCTTGCGCGCGGAACAGCCGTGAGCAGCATGATCGCGCCGATCGGCACGACGGATCCCACCCAGGCAGACAGCGAGCGTCGGTTCTAGGCGGCCGCCCGCTGCGGCGAGCGGCGCCGGCTGGGCGAAGGCCCCTCGGCGACCATTCGCGGGTGGGCGATCTCGAGGTAGTGCCCGAAGGACCAGTCGACGAAGCGCTTGCTTTCCATCGTGCGCAGGCCGCCGGCGAGGAGCCGCGGCGGAACGCGAGGCACGAATCGCTGCGCTCGCAGCATCCAGCGGAACTTCCGCTCGTGGGAAGCGCTGAACGCGTGGTAGCCGCGCAGCGCCTCCTCCTTCGAGCGGCGGCCCTCGACGACCGCCCGGAGCTCCCGCCCGCACGCCAGCCCAAAGTAGAAGGCCGTTCTGATCCCCTCGGCGGTGAGCGGCAGGCAGTGCCCTGCGGAGTCGCCCACGAAGAAGACGCCGTCCTCGGTGGCGTGGCGCAGCTTGTGCGGGATCCAGTTGCCCTGATAGCGCACGGGCTTCTCGCCCACGTCCCGGACGAGTTTCACGGTGTTGTCCTTCACGTGGAAGCGGGGGTCGAACGAGCCGACGCCTATCCGCAGCTCGTCGGCGGCCGGGAAGCTCCAGCCGTATCCGGCCGGGACGTAGCAGCGGTCGATCCAGATCTCCATCTCCTCCCCGGCGCTCCAGGGGTGCACCTCCAGGGCGCGCGACAGCGGCGCGTCGGGCGGTTGGTAGCCCGAGCCGAGCACCCGGCGCCAGCCCAGCGCGTCTACGATCAGGGGCGCCGAGAGGTCGCCGCGATCGGTGTGGACGACGTGGCCGGTGCGCCCGTCGACCTTGGCCGTCTCGAACTCGCAGTCGGACTGATCGAACAGGATCCGGCAGAGCTCGGGGTAGTCGAAGGTGGCGAACGTCCACGGGAGCTCGAGGCGGACCGTGGTGTGCGGCGTGTGCACCACGAGCTCGCCGAAGGTCTGCCTGTGAGAGCCCAACAGGCCCATCGCCTCGAGCCAAGCGGTGGGAATTCCGCAGGCCGACGTCTGGCGCTCGCCGACCTCGTAGCGATCCAGCAGGAGCACACGCGCGCCGGATCCGGCGAGCTCGCGGGCGACCGTGAGGCCCGCGAAGCTCGCTCCGCAGACCAGCACGTCAACCTCGCTCCCAAGCGGCGTGCGCGCCTCTCCGCGCCTGGTGCGGCGAACCGGCATAGGGGCAGACTAGCTACCCTAGGACGCCTTGCAGGACACCGAGACGTCTACTTCACCCTCAGCGACGAACGGCTCCGACGATCTTCTGATCGAGGTCGACGGTCAGCTCGTCCCCAACTACGACGCCACCCTGGTCCCCTTCGAGGAGGGGGACGTCGTGTCGGGCAGGGTGGTGCGCATCGACCAGGACGAAGTGCTGGTCGACATCGGCTACAAGAGCGAGGGCGTCATCCCCTCGAACGAACTGTCGATCCGCAAGTCCATCGACCCGCATGACGAGGTCGAGCTCGGCGAGGAGGTCGACGCGCTTGTCCTGACCAAGGAGGACCAGGACGGCCGCCTCCTCCTGTCGAAGAAGAGGGCCCGCTTCGAGAAGGCCTGGCGCCGCATCGAGGCGGCCGCCGAGTCGGGGGAACCGGTCGAGGGCACCGTGATCGAGGTCGTGAAGGGCGGCCTGATCATCGACCTTGGCGTACGAGGCTTCCTGCCGGCGTCCCTCGTGGACATCCGCCGCGTGCAGAACCTCGATGAGTTCCTCGGCCAGAAGATCGAATGCAAGGTCATCGAGCTCAACCGCTCCCGCAACAACGTGGTGCTCTCTCGCCGCGCGGTTCTGGAGGAGGAGCGCAAGGAGGTGCGTCAGCAGATCCTCGACCGCCTGCAGCCGGGCATGGTGGTGGAAGGCGCGATCTCCAACATCGTGGACTTCGGGGCCTTCGTCGACCTCGACGGAATCGACGGGCTCATTCACATCTCCGAGCTTTCCTGGAGTCACGTCAACCACCCATCGGAGATCCTCTCCATCGGCGACGTCGTGCCCGTCAAGGTGCTCGACATCGATCGGGAGCGGCAGCGGATCTCGCTGGGGCTGAAGCAGACCCAGGAGGACCCCTGGCAGCGGGTGGTCAACACCTACCGGGTGGGCGACGAGCTCGAGGGCAAGGTCACCAAGGTCGTCACCTTCGGGGCGTTCGTGGAGATCATGGACGGCGTCGAGGGTCTCGTGCACATCTCCGAGCTGGCCCAGCACCACGTCGAGAACCCGCGTGAGGTGGTCGAGCCGGGCGACGACGTGCGCGTCAAGATCCTCGAGATCGACTCCGACCGGCGGCGCCTGTCGCTCAGCGTGAAGCGCGCCGAGGCCGCTCGGACCGGCCAGGTCGCCTCGGCGGCTGCGCCCCAGGGCGGGGCACGCCGCGGCGAGGAGAGTGGCGAGATCGGCGAGGTGCGTGAACTGGGGCTCTCCGAGGACGTCTTCGCCGGCCCCGAGGTGAGCATCGAGGGCTCCGAGAGCCTCAGAGCGGCGGTCGAGGAGGCGCACGGTGAAGAGGACGAGCACTCCGCCGACGCACCCGACTCGCCGCCGGCCGCCGAGCCCGGCTCCGAGGAAGACGAGCCCTCCACCTAGATGGTGCCACTCGTCGGTTTGACCGGCGGGCTGGGCGCGGGGAAGTCGGAGGCGCTGCGCGCGCTGGAGGAGCTTGGCGCCGCCACGCTCTCGACCGACGCCGTGGTGCACGAGCTCTTACAGAGCACCGAGGTCCGAGACCTGATCGTGGAGCGGCTCGGCAAGGAGGTGGCCCCGCGCGGCGCGGTCGACCGCTCGCTCCTCGCGGAACGGGTGTTCGAAGACGAGGAGCGACGGGCCTGGCTCGAAGGCGTGCTCTGGCCGCGCGTGGGGGAGCGGATGCTGGCCTGGAAGGCGCAGGTCGAAGCGGCGCGCCCGCCGCCCCCGGCGGCCGTGGTGGAGGTGCCGCTGCTCTTCGAGTCCGGGATGGAGGGGGCCTTCGACCATACCGTGGCGGTGGTCGCCCGGGAGGAGATACGCGAGCGGCGAGCCGCCGAGCGAGGCCACGCTGCGGTGACTTCTCGGGCGGGCAGGCAGCTGTCCCAGCAGGAAAAGGCGGAGCGAGCGGAGTTCGTGGTCCGCAACGACGGCAGCCTTGACGAGTTGAAGCGGACGCTGTCGCGCATTCTTGCCACGATTGGAGAATCGTGAGCTCGACACTGGCTCGTCATGTCCACCGGAGTCGTTCACGTCGCCGCAGCACCTCGCGCCGTCGCCGGCTGACCTGGGCGGTCGGGCTCGCGCTGCTCGCCGGCATCGCGCTGGCGCTCGCGCTTGGTCCCATTCGCGACGCCATCCGCGAGGTCACGCTCCCCCTGAGGCACGACGACATCATCCGCCAGCAGGCTCGCACCAAGGGCGTCGACGCCGACCTGATAGCGGCTGTCATCTACGAGGAGTCGAAGTTCCGCGACCAGACCTCCCACGCGGGGGCGCGCGGGTTGATGCAGATCACGCCGAGGACCGCTGACTTCATCGCCCGCCGGTCCGGTGGCACGAGGTTCAAGCAGGGAGACCTCGCCACCCCCCAGATCAACATCGCCTTCGGCACCTACTATCTCCGCTACCTGATCGAGCGCTACGACGGCAACGAGTCGCTCGCGGTCGCCGCCTACAACGCCGGCGAGACAAACGTCGACAAGTGGGTCCGGCGCGCCGGGGGACCCGGCAGCTTCGACGTCGATCGCGACATACCGTTTCCGGAGACCCGGCACTACATCCACGGCGTACAGAAGCACCGCAAGGACTACCTGGACCACTATGCGGACGACCTGGGCCTGTAGCCGCGCCGTGGCGGCTCGGAGCTAGCCCCACCGACGGCGCTGCTACCGTCGGCTCGGCGATGCCCGACTTCCGTATCAACTCCGCCTACAGCCCTGTCGCGGACCAGCCCCACGCGCGTGACGAGCTGGCCCAGGGAATCCGCGAAGGGAACCGTTTCCAGACGCTGCTCGGGGTGACCGGGTCGGGCAAGACCGCGACGATGGCCTTCGCGATCGAGCGGGTGCAGAGGCCGGCGCTCGTGATCGCCCACAACAAGACGCTCGCGGCGCAGCTCTGCAACGAGTTCCGCGAGTTCTTCCCG